>WNGD01002594.1_pt1 | contig 18812 bp, 23 predicted proteins | sample 5400671 | NCBI WGS metagenome assembly WNGD01 (sample SAMN13153369, study PRJNA577476) | soil metagenome | isolation source: 40 cm soil or saprolite under grassland replicate 2 | place: USA:California | collected 2016-06-15
CCTCCCGTTCGAGCGCATAGAGGCGTGATCGCGTCGTTGCGATCACCGTCGCGGTTCGCGGTATGTCGCGCAGCAGTGCCAGCTCCCCGAAGAAGTCGCCGCGGTGGGCCTGGGCATGAACGCCGTTGGTCACCTCGAGCGCTCCGTCGGCGACCATGTAGAAACGATCGCCGGAGTCGCCGGTGCGGATCACGACCTCACCCGCGGTCACGGGAACCTCGACGAGCCGTGCGGCCATGTGCTCCTTCGCGGCGATCGACAGCGGTGCGAACATGGGCACCCCATCGACGACCGCGAGCTCGTCCGCAGGCGGGAGCATCTCGCGATCGATGCGGACGAGTTGCCGCCAGACGATCAGGGTCGCCAGCGGCAGGATCGTTCCGACGACCACGAAGGCCGCTCGCGAGCCGACGAGCGCGACGATGCCGGTCGCGGCGACCGAGCCGATCGCGATCGCTCCCATCGCCAGGCCCCAGACGATCCCGAGCACGCGGGTCAGGACGTGGTCGGGCACGATTCGTTGAAACAGCGTGAACACCGCCACGTCCTCGACGCTGTTGGCCGCGCCCACCACGGCCAGCAGGAAGACGGCCGCCGGAACGCTGGGCCAGGCCGCAACCAGGGTGATCGGAAGGCCCCAGAAGACGAGTGAGACCCCGAACGGCACGGCAAGCTGCCTTCCCTTGAGCGAGAGTGCCCCGAAGGCTCCGACCAGGCCGCCGATCCCGACCGCCGCGGTCAGGTAGCCGACGGCGCCTGCGCCCGCCCCGAACAGCTGGAAGACGCCGACGACGATCAGCACGTTCAGGCAGCCGCGAATGAAGGACTGGGCCGTGGTCAAGAAGACAAGCAGCCGGGTAGTCGGTTCGTACACCACCACACGGAAGCCGCCGGCGAGAAGCTCACGCGGCCGAGGCATTCGCGCGGAGGCGATCACGTGGATGCGACCTTCGACCAGTACCCCTCGCAGCTGGGCGGCGGCCACGAGCATTGCGGCGGAGGCGACGAGGAAGACGACGCCCACGTTGGCCACCGACACGAGCACGCCGGCGACGAGCGGGCCGAGCAGCGTGCCGAGGCTCTCCAGCGTCGAGGTCGCCCCGTTGGCAGCGATCAGCTCTTCCGGAGTCGTGGCCAGCGAGGGCAGGGTCGCCTGGAGGGCGGGCCTGAAGAGCGTGGAGGTGACGCCGACGACGCCCGCGAGCGTGAAGACGATCAGCTCGCTTCGGCTGAAAAAGTAGGCGGCGGCCGACCCACCGAGCGCGGCCGCGCCGGCGAGCGAGACCGCGACCAGGAACCGTTCCCTCCGAAAGCGGTCGCCGAGCGCCGCCGCGAACGGAGCGACGAACGCTGCCGGCAGCATTCGGACGAGTCCGGCGATCCCGACGGCCGACGCGCCCCCGGTGGTGTAGGCGAAGACGCCGAGGGCGACGAAGTGCGTCCACTCCGCCGCGATCGAAGCGCCCCAGGCGAGCTCGACCCGGCGCAGATTCTCGTTGCGCGCAAGCGCCGGGAGCGCTGAGACGGCTTGTGACCATCTGCGCATATCTCGATTGCTCCCACCGGAGGATGTGAAAGTCAACCCGGTGCGGTACGCGTAGGCTCCCGCGCGTGGCGCGAAACAGCCGGGACATCCTCACCGACCCGCCTCCGCCCGCCGCGGACGCGCGACTCTCCTACGGCCGCGAACCGAAGCAGTTCGGGGATCTACGGTTACCGGCCGTCGACCGGCTCTGTCCGCTCGCCGTGGTTGTTCACGGCGGCGCGTGGGAGGCGACCTACAACCTGATCCACACCGGCCATCTCTGCGTCGCGCTTGCGGACGCCGGAATCGCCACCTGGAACGTGGAATATCGCAGCCGCGGCGACGTCGGCGGCATGTGGCCGGGTGCGGGAGACGACGTCGCCGCGGCGATCGAGTTCGTCGACGAGCTCGCAGAGCGATATCCAGTGGATCCGGAGCGCGTCGTCCTGGTCGGCCACTCGGCGGGAGGACACCTCGTGCTCTGGGGCGCGAAGCGTGCCGGGCTCCCCGTCGTCGCCCTGGCTGCGGTGTCGGATCTGCGCGAATCGGCAGAGCGCGTCGGTCCCGAAGGCGCCGTGGCGCGCTTTCTCGGCGGGATGCCTTCCGAGATCCCCCAGCGCTATGCGGAGGCCTCGCCGCGCGAGCTTCTGCCTCTCGACGTCCGCCAGATCCTGGTGCACGGCAAGGCCGACGACGGCGTTCCCTACGCTCAGAGCGTTTCCTACGTGGAAGCGGCGGGCAGCGAGGCGGAGCTCGTCACCCTCGACGGCGCAGGGCACTTCGAGCCGATCGACCCGCAGGCAGGCGAATGGCCCCATACGCTCGGGGCCATGCGCGCCCTGCTCTGAGTGGTCTACGGATAGGGATACGTCGGAGTCGTGGTCGAAGTCGATCCCGTTGCCCTTCCGACCACGACGACGCGCCAGGTGCCGACATCCTTGAACCCGTTGCCCTTGATGTCACCGCGCTTGCGATCCTGCACGAACCGGTAAAGCGGCCCGCCGCGGTAGCTGACCTGCGTCCGTCCGTCGGGCCGCTTGACGGTGCCGAGTCCGCTGACACCGGTCGGCTTTGCACCCTTCGCGATGACGAGCGGCTTCCAGAGCGAGAGGCAGGCCGCGTTCTTGCAGATGAACCTATTACCTCCTACGTGACTGGCAGATGCAGGAAGTACGGCCGCCGCGCCGCGAAAGGATTTGCGGCTTCACGAAGACGAAACATCCATTCGCTGCGGAACGACGTATGCACCGGCTCGCTACGCTCGAGCCATGGCGATGCTGCAAGGAAGCTGTCAGTGCGGCGGCGTGCGATTCGAGCTTCCGGCCGAGCTCTCGAGCATGACGTTCTGCCACTGCGCGACCTGCAAGAAGATCTCGGGCGGCGTGGGCACCGCGAACGGCCGCGTGCGGACGGAGTCGATTCGCCTAGTCGCCGGAGAAGACCTCGTCCGCACCTATCAACCCGACGAAGGAAGCGCCAAGACGTTCTGCTCGGAGTGCGGCTCGAACCTCTTCGGCGGCGGCTGGCCGGAGTCCGAGTTCTCGAGCGTCCGGCTGAGCGCAATCGACACGCCGTTCGAGGGGCATCCGCAGTCACACATCTTTGTCCGCTCGCTCGCGCCGTGGGAGACGTTGCCTGACGACGGCCTCGAGCGCTTCGAGGTTCGCGGGGCGTAGACAGCGGCCGCGGCCGCGTGTGATGATTGCCGCGAATGGAGGCGGCAGCCACTCAGCGCGGCCCGGTCGGGCACACCCGCTCGATCGGGCTCTCGATCCTCTGGGCCGTGCTTACGCTTGGGATCTACACCTTTGTCTGGACTTACAAGACCCAGGAGGAGATGAGGCGCTATTCGCGCAACGGCGTGGGCGGTGTCGTCGGCCTGGTCATCTACATCGTCATCTCGCCCGTGACCTACTTCATCGTCCCGTCCGAGGTTCGGTACATGTACGAGGACCTCGACGGTGGCAAGAGCCCCGTGAACGGGATCTACGGCCTCTGGTTTCTGCTCCCGCTGGTCGGTTCGCTCATCTGGTTCGTACAGGTGCAGGGCGCGCTGAACCGATACTGGGAATCAAAGGGCGCCGCGCCCGCTTAGCAAGGTCGTCCTCCGGTTCCGGCCGCCGCTTCGACGCCGCTGCGGCCTCGGCTCGGAGGAGCTCAACGTGCTCGCGAGCGATCAGCATTCGGGTCTCGACGTCGTAGAACATGGCACCTCCCGCATATCTTGAAGTCGAATTACTTGATGTCGAGACTTTAGCGTCGAGATAGCTTGACGTCAAGAAGTTTTACGTTAAGCTACGTGCATGACTATAAAAACACGCGTAGAGCGCGACCACATCGATCGGTTCTTGGAATCGATCCGCGAGCGCTTACCGATGCTCGATCCCGAGGTCGAGGGCCTCGTCGACCGCATCGGCGGGCTCAGTCGACGCTTCAAGAAAGCGCTGGACGAGACGCTTGCCGAGTTCGACCTCGACTACGCCGAGTACAAGCTGCTCGGTCTCCTCTCACGTGAGGGCGAGGTTTTCCGAAGCTCTCCGGGCAAGCTCGCCCGGATGATGGAGCTCTCCAGTGGGGCGATGACGAACCGGCTCGACCGGCTCGAGCAGGCCGGGCTCGTCCGGCGACTCCGGGATCCCGACGATCGCCGTGGCATCCAGGTCGAGCTGACGAATAAAGGGAAGCGGCTCTACGAGGATGCGATCGGCGTTCAGGGGCGCAAGGAGTCACTCGTCGCGGCGGCCCTGACAAACGCCGAGAAGAAGCAGCTCAACGCGCTGCTGCGCCGGCTGATGATCGAGTTCGAGCGCGCCGAGGGCGGCCCGCCGGCTGAAGACTGCTAGTGGCCCGACCGGCAACATTGCCGGCCAGACCACTAACGGAACGCCCGAGCGCGATTGGCCTAACGCGCGAGCGAGTATCGCGCGATGCTTGCTCCGCTCTTCGGGTTCGTGCGGAGCTGGTAGAGCCGTCCGTCGGAGCCGACCCGCAGCGCGGTGATCGCCTCCGCGCCGTCGTCGCCCCAGACAGCCTTGGCGTCCAGTGAGAACGACTGGCGCATCCCGTTCGGCGCCAGCCGCATGACCACGTGCTCGAACAGGAACTTGCCCTCGACCTGTCGGGAGACGTCGAGCTGAACGACCAGCACGCCGCCGACGAGCGCCGGGGTCAGCGCACGTTGCGCGAGTTCGATCTGCGTCCTGCTGGTCACCCGCCAGGCGCGCACGACCTTGTGCGATCCGTCGACGAGGGCGAAATGCACCTCGTGCAGGCCGAGTTGTGTCGAGACCAGGTGCAGGCCCCCGGCCAAAGGCTGGAACGGCATGGTCTCGCGGCGTTGTGCCGCCAGCGACAGCGGCCGACCCGCGGCGGTCGTCAGCCGTGTCCAGCTCGCGGCGCCTGCCTTGCGCGCGATCGAGTACAGCGAGCCGTCCGGGCCCAAGCGGAGGCCGTTACCCATCGTGGCGTGAGCCCGCCAGAGGACGCGCCCGCTCGGCTTCAGCGCCCAGAGGTTCGCGCCGCTGTCGCCTGCCGGCGGCTTCGCGTAGACCGCGTTGAGGTAGATCGTGCCGTTGCCGCCCAGGGCGAAGTCCCGGACATCGAGCCTCGGCAGCGGAAGCGAACGCGCCGGGTGCGCGGGCTTGCCAGGTTGCCACATCAGCAGGCGGTGGTTGAGAACGTCGAACAGCCAGATCGAGCCGTTCGGTGCGACGTCGAACAACATCGGTCCCTCAGGTCCGTCGGTGCACCCGCACCCGCTTCCTTCCTTCTTGAATCCGACCTGATTCGGCCCGGCGTGGACGACTATCGCATCGGATGCTCGCCTGTGGCCGAACTGATGCGTTCCCAGGGGCACCGACACCCACTTGATCGGCGCTGCCGCGGCCGTTCCCAGCGTGATCCCGGCCAGGAGGACCATGAGGCCCGTAACCGTCGAAGCTACTGCTCTCCGCACGTTCATGACAACTCCTTTCGTCGAATTGCCCGGAGCATCGACAGGAGCGGTAAAGCGGCAACCAACCACGGGTAAAGACGTGCGATCATCGCTTGGTTTGGCGGAATTTCGCATTCTCGGACCGGTCGAAGCGAGCGTCGCGGGGCAGCCCGCCTCCCTGCCCGCCGCGAAGCCACGCGCCCTCCTGGCGGTTCTTTTGCTGAGTCGGAACCGCGTGGTCTCGGTCGACCGGCTGGTCGATGAACTCTGGGAGAACCCGCCGGATACGGCGACGAAGGCGTTGCAGGGCTACGTCTCCCAGCTGCGCAAGGCGCTCGGCGCTGATCGCGTGCTCACGAAGCCGCCTGGCTATTCGTTGCGGGTCGAGGAAGGCGAGCTCGATCTCGACCGCTTCGAGCAGCTTGTCCGAGAAGGGCGTGAGCTGCTTGCCTCCGGCGACTCGAAGGCGGCGGCACGGCGGCTCGAGGAGGCGCTCGAGCTCTGGCGCGGCGCGCCGTTCGCTGAGTTCCTGGCCGAGCCCTTCGCCCGCGACGCGGGCGCGAGGCTCGAGGAGGCTCGCCTCGCTGCGCTCGAGGATCGGATCGAGGCCGATCTCGCGCTCGGACGCCATGCTCGCCTGCTGCCGGAGTTGGAGGAACTCGTTGCGCGCGAGCCGCTCCGTGAGCGTCCGCGTGCGCAGCTGATGCTCGCTCTCTACCGGTCGGGACGACAGGCCGATGCGCTCGAGCTCTACCGGCGAACGCGGGAGACGCTGAGCGAGGAGCTCGGAATCGAGCCGAGCCTCGAGTTGCAGGAGCTCGAGCGGCGAATGCTTCAGCACGACCCGACCCTCGAGCGCACCCGGGCGCCGGCGAGGGCGGCCGACGACGGCATACTGGCTCCCCTTACCGGCCGCCCGCAGCTGCTCGTCCTCGCCGCGCTCGTCCTGGCCGCGGTTGCGGCCATCATCGCGGCGGTTGCGCTCACCGGCGGCTCCTCCGGGAATGGCAGTGGAAGCGGCGAGCTCCGCTCGTTCGTCGACAAGGTGGAGGGTTTCCTCGTCCAGTCGCGCGACGGTCGTCGGACCGTGGCGGCGGCCGTTGACGGCGCGTTCAGCTGCAAGCTGACCCCGCACGCCGCGCTCGTGCAGCTGAACCGCGTCCAGCGTAACCGGCAAAGCCTGCTGCAACAGGCCGCCGCGTTGGCCGTCCCCAGTACCGAGGAAGCTCTGAACGCGTCGGACTTTCTCCAGAAGTCAGTGCACGCCTCCTTCACGGCGGACGGGCACTACAGCGACTGGCTGGCCAGCCGTAAGCGCTGCGGTCCCCCGGACCAAAGCCCGGACCTCAAGGCTGCCCGAGCGGCCGACTTGATCGCGACGAGAACGAAGCGGAGGTTCGTCGCCGCCTTCAACCCACTTGCCCGCCGGCTACACCAGCCCGTCTGGTCGGCCGGCGAGTTCTAGACCGAAAGCTCGTCAGCACCGCGGTCGAATCGCCAGGACGTTCTCCGCGAACCAGCGCCCGCGGGGGCCGATCCCTTGCTTTTGCACCCGCGCGGGACCCGTGTACCAGGCGGCGAGCGCTTTGCTGGTGTTCCCGAACTCTTGCAGTAGATGGCGAAGGTAGAGCAGGCCAACGCGCACCTGTCCTTCCACGTTCCGTGGATAGCGGCGGTCGGCGAGCACCTGCTCAACGTAGTGCCACGTAGCCGGCTGAATTTGGAAGACGCCCCAGGCGCCGGTGCTCGAGGTGAGGTTCGGCTGATGGCCGGACTCCATCCAGGCGAGCGCGCAAGCGAGCCTTGCGTCAACGCCGTAATGGCGAGACCAGCGGTCGATCTGTCCGCGGACTTGGGCCTGTGCGCCCAAGCGGGACAGCCGGCTGCGCGACCGACGGAGAGCCGCGATCGTCCCCGGCCCGGCCAAGCCGTCGGCCTTGAGTCCGGCGCCGCGCTGAATCCCGAGCACCGCGGCCTCCGTGACCGGCCCGAAGATGCCGTCGAGCGAGACGAAGACGCCGTTTCTGCGCAGCAAGAACTGGAGCTCGGCAACGTCCCAGCCCCGCAAGCCGCGCAGCAGCACGCGGTCTCCGAGCTCATGCCGAGCCCAGCGCCCGAGCTTCGCCCGCGTTTTCGGGCCTGCGACCCCGTCAGGAACCAGGTGGTGACGGCGCTGGAAGCGCCTGGTCCCCCGTCGGGTCTGCGGGCCGGCGAGCCCGTCGAACGGACCGCTGTAGTAGCCGCGCTGGAACAGCGCGAGCTGCAAAGCCGCAACGTTCGGTGAGGCAGACCGCGCAGGCGACGCGGCGGCGAGTGAGATGGCGGCTAGCAGCGCCAGGATGCAGGCGCGACGGCGCATGAGATGGACCCGGTTCCAGGTTCGCGCGAGCTTTCCTCCGTTTGCACGCCGCCAGAGCGGCGGCTCGGTTGCGAAGCCGTTGGTCTGGGCGGGTTCTTCTACCGCTATGCCAGGGCAGGCGAGCTGTCGGGCGGGTTAGGATCCGCCCGTGCCCGGCCCCAGCATCGAGCTGATTCGCGGCGTGCCCCTCTTCGCGGAGGCCGACGAGAAGTTCCTCGACCGGCTCGCCGGCGAGTTCATCGAGCGAACGTACGCCCCCGGCGAGACGATCACCGAGGAGGGCGCGGCCGGCCGCACGTTCGTCGTGATCGAAAGCGGCGAGGCGACCGTCACCGTTCACGGCCAGGAGGTCGGCAAGCTCGGCCCCGGGGACGCCTTCGGCGAGATGGCGCTGATCGACAAGTCCGCGCGAAGCGCCACCGTGAAGGCCGAAGGCGAAGTCCACGGCTACCAGCTGCCGGTCTGGAGCTTCCGGCCGATCGTCGAGAGTCATCCGGAGATGGCCTGGGCGCTTCTCGAGGCGCTCGCCGAGCGCGTCCGCACGGCCGAGTCGCGCGGCTGAGGCGCTCCCTTGCGACGCCGACTTGGAGGACGTCCCGGCTTTGCCGGGGCGTCCGTCTAATCCCGGTTGGCAAGGCCGGTGCCGCTGAGTCTTTTGAGACCGGTTATAGGACGGCGCTCGCTTGCCACGCCGACTTGGAGGACGTCCCGGCTTCGCCGGGGCGTCCGTCTCGCCCCGGTTGGCAGAGGCGGTCCCCCTGAGTCTTTGAGACCGGTTATAGGACGCCTCCAAGCGCCGCGCCGTACCATAGGAGCATGTGCCGAAACATCCACACGCTCTTCAACTTCGAGCCTTCTGCAACCGAGGACGAGATCCGGGACGCGGCTCTCCAGTACGTCCGCAAGATCAGCGGCTTCACGAAGCCCTCGCAGGCGAACGATGAGGTGTTCGCCCGCGCGGTCGACGAAGTCGCAGACGCCACGCTACGGCTCGTCGACGGTCTCGTGACGACGGCGTCGCCACGCGACCGCGAGGTCGAGGCCGCGCGCCGAAAGGCTCGCGCCGCCGAGCGGTTCGCTACGGCGTAGCGGTCAGGCCTCTAGCTCGACTTCGAGTCCCGGTCTGCGACGTATGACTGTTCCCAGCCGACGTTGACCAGCATCGCGCCGACTTCCCGCACGGCGAGGGCGATCTCCAGGCCGATCTCCCGGATCGCCTCGGTTTCGCGCGCGGTGGACGGGTTCGCTCGCAGATCTTGGAGCAGGTTCTCGAGCCGCTCGATCTCGCCGTAGTTCCTCTGCTCGGGGCTGCTAGACGACATCGATCTGTTCGCCCGCTTGGGCTTCTTCTTCGGTGGCTGGCCCTTCGGTGATGGGGGCTTCGGGAGCGTTGCGGGCATCCCTGGCGGCCTGCTTCTTCTCACGCTTCAGCCTCCGCTTCTCCTCCACGGCGTGCTCGCGATTTCGCTTCGCCATGGTCTGCTGTCGCTTGGACTTTGAGCTCATTGAGCCCTCCTTTCGGCTCTATCGGGTGCTGGCTCCTCGCGTCCGCAGGCGCGCGCGCCGCGTCGAGGCCTCTGGGACGAAGGTGACCATCTGGGCCTGTCGCTCTCCGTCGCGCTCGTCGATCACGAAGGAGACGACCGTGTGGGCACAGCGACCCTGTGGGCGTTCCCCTTCCGCGAATCCAGAACCCAGGACGGAGAGCCGCTCGCCCTCGTCGGTGAGGATGAAGCCGAGATCCTTGACATCGTTGAACCAGAGCATCTTGCCGCGCATGGACCGTCCTTTCGCGACGTTGTGAGGAGCAGCGCGCGCCGGTCTTCCGGCGCGCGCCAGATCTCCCTTACGCGTTCAGCTGAACGACGTTCTTCGCTTCGGGGCCCTTTTCGCCCTCGGCGGCGTCGAACTCGACCTTCGCGCCTTCGCTCAGTGACTTGAAGCCGTCACCCGCGATCGCGGTGTGGTGGACAAAGAGATCCTTGCCCTCGCCCTCGGGGGAGATGAACCCATACCCCTTGGAGTCGTTGAACCACTTAACTGTTCCGGTCGCCATAAAAAAACACCTCCTTCTACCTTTCATGAACGGTAGATGGGAGGCGGTTTCGCCGACCAGTTACTCGCTCTGTAGTTCACTCAGCGTAGCAGCCTGCTGGTTTGCAGGACTTTTCCCGGACCGAACGGCACCGGCGCGCTGAGCTCACACCGAATGCCGGAGCGCTCTAGCAGCAGCTTGCAGCCGCTCGCTGACCTCGCCGAGCTCCTTCGCAGCGGCGTCGATGCGCTCCTGCTGAACATCCGCACGCTCTTGCTGAGTCTCGGCCCGCAGGCGCAGAGCTTTCAGCTGCGCCTCCATCTCCTCCACCGTCCGGGTGAGCTCTGCCAGCTGGGCTGCAACGCTCGCTATGTCCTCTTGTGCGGTCGTGGCGGCCTGAGCTTACGTGGCAGATCGGCCGCTCACTGCCTGATCGCGACCGCCTCGATCTCGATCAGCACGTCGTCGCGGAAGAGTCCGCTGACCTCGACCAGGGTGCTCGCGGGCGGATGTTCCGTGTCGACATATTCGTCCCGGATCGCACGAACGGAGGCGATCTCGCGGACGTCGCGCAAGAAGTACTGAAGCTTGACTACGTCGCTCCACGAGGCATCGGCGGCCTGGAGGGCGCGCGTCAAGTTCTCAAAGACCTGACGCGTCTGGACTGCGAAGTCGCCCTCCCCGACGAGCCGGCCCTCCGCGTCGAGCGGAACCTGCCCCGAGACGTAGATGACTCGGCTAGCCGGCGCATCGACGACGTGGCTGTAGCCGGCAGGGCGGGGCAGGGTCTCCGGAACGAGGAAGCGTCTTTCCTTCACGCTCGGCTTGATACCACGTCGCATGCCGCGGGCGCCTAGACGAAGGCCCGCAGATGCGCGGGCCTTCGTTGGGTAGCTCGGTCTAGCCGGCAGCTCGAGCGCGTCGGCGTTCGAAGCGCTCGATCCGGCTGCCGCGGCTGACGGTTCGCTCCACGCCCGTGTAGGCGGGGTGGCACTGCGAGCAGACCTCGACCTGGAGCGACGGTCCTGTCGATCGCGTCTCGAACGTCGTGCCGCAGTTGCTGCAGCTGACGGTGGTTGCCGTCAGCTGAGGATGGATTCCGGTTCTCATCGTTTTCCTTTCCGTTCTAGGCGGCGATGGCCAGCTCGTCCTCTTCCTCGGGAGCGAGCGCGCCGAGGTCCTCGGTGAGCCTGGCCAGCGCCTGGGTCTCGAGCTGGCGGATCCGCTCGCGCGTCAAGCCGAGCTCTGCGCCGATTGCCTCCAGCGACTGAGGCTCGCCGTCGATGCCGAAGCGCAGCTCGAGAATTCGCCGCTCACGCTCCGGGAGTTGGGCCAGAGCTTCGCGCACTGCGAGACTGCGCAGGGCGTCCTCGGCCAGCGCCTCGGGGTCGTCGGCGTTCTCGTCGGCGAACAGATCGCCGAGCTCGCCGTCGTCGTCTCCGACAGGCGAGTTGAGCGAAGCGCGCGCCTCAGGAACCGAAAGCGCCTCCTCGACGTGCTGCAACTTCAGGCCGCTCGCCTTCGCCAGCTCCTCTGGGGTAGCCGGCCGGCCGAGCTCGGTCTCGAGCTTGCGTGCGTGCCGGTTCAGCGTCTGCCGGCGCTCGTGCACGTGCGTGGGGACGCGGATCGTCCGCGCCTGGCCGGCAACCGACCGCTGGACTGCCTGGCGAATCCACCAGGTGGCGTAGGTCGAGAACTTGAAGCCCTTGCGGTAGTCGAACTTCTCGACCGCTCGGTTGAGGCCGATGACGCCGTCCTGGATCAGATCGCCGAACGGCACACCGTGGCCGCGGTAGCGCTTGGCGACATGAACGACGAGGCGCAGATTGCAGTTGATCATCCGCTCCTTCGCGGCGCGGTCGCCACGCTCGACGCGCTTGGCGAGCGCGACCTCCTGGGCCGCGGTCAGCAGCGGGTAACGGCCGATCTCGTTCATGAACATCTGCAGCGAATCCGCGGACGCCGGTGGCGGGTCTGCCTCGTACGTGCGCTCCTCGGCCGGCTCGCGGATCTCGACGCCGCGCTCCTCGAGGGCAGCACTGAGCGCCTCGAGGTCCTCGGCCTCGAGCTCGTGTGCCTCGGCGAGCGACTCGAGCTCGTCCGTGCGCACGAAACCCTCCTCGGTGGCTTCCTCGAGCAGGGTCTGGATTTCAGGGGTCTGCAAGGTGGTACTGATGGTGGTTCCTTTCGTTCGTCGGAATGGACGGAGCGGCTCTTCGCCGAGGGGAGAGGCTTAGGTCGCCGCTCGCGTCCTCCTAATAGAACGATCACAGGGGGCTTGGCATTTCCGGCCGTTGTCGCTGTCAGAACCGAGCGGAACGCCTTAACGAAACTTTTGCAACGAACTCCCGGCTAGCTGACAACTAGGGCGTAGTTTCCGCCGCAAAAGCCGTCGGAAAAGCTGGGAGGGCCGCCGTCATGTCGAGGTTCCTGCCTGTAGGGAAGGGTGTGAAGGGAGCAGCAGGGTTCCTGCTCGCGGCAATACCGGCGCTCGGTGCTGTCCTGACCGCGCTCGCCATCACCGGAGGCCTGGTCGGCCACATGGCGCGCGACCATCCGCTCGCGAGCTACGGCGCCTTCGGGCTCGCGGTGGTCGCGATCTTCGCCGGCGCCGTTGCCGCCTTTGCGTTTCGCGAAGGCTCGACCGAGGAGCAGGTCGCGGTCTATGCGGGTCTTGGCTTGGTCGCCGCGAGCTTGCTCTTCGGCGTCTACGCGGGCGTCCAGACGTGGGGCGACCGGGCTCAGCCGAGCATCACGCTGACCCCGAAGGCCGGCCACATGGTTGGCGTCACCGTTCGTGGCTCCGGCCTTCGTTCGAGCGACCACATCGTCGTCGAGGTCGAGCAGCTCGTGCGTGCGCCGAACGACGCCGGACGCCTGACCTGGAAGGCCGGCGAGCCGCTCTACGGCGCTTCGCTCGGGCCGAACGGCGACGGCGCGATCGCCTATTCGATCGACATTCCGCTACCTGCGGGCGACTACGACGACCTCGGCGCGCGAGCATGGGTCGGCGACGAGCCGAAGGAGTGCTACGCCCGGGGCAACACGACCGGGTGCGTCCGCGTCCATGTGCCGCGGCCGGCTGAGCGGCCGCAGCTGGCGGTCTCATGGGAGACGTTCGTCAGAGCGCCGCGGCTCCTGATTCGCCTGACGGCGAAGAACCTGCCTCAGCGCCCCACCAAGTCGATGACGCTCCGCGCCTTCGGGATCACGACCGACCAAACGCGCCGCGAGCTCGCCGAGTGGTCACTCGCGCCCAACGCGGAGGGCGAGTTCGACCGCCGGCTGGCGGTTGTCGTTGGTCACGCGTTTGCCGACGTTTGCGTGGTCGCCAGCACGTCGACACGGGAGCCTGCATGTCCCGCCCCACCGGAAGAGGGAACCGTGTGGTCGCAGCTCGCAGTGCCCGCGGTCTGACCGCTCGGTCACGGCCACTGCTTGCGTCGCGTTGACAGGTGACGAAAAGGTCACATATGGTTCGGCCATGGACGAGGTGTTCAGGGCGCTTGCCGATCCGACGCGGAGGAGCCTGCTCGACGAGCTGTTCAAGGCGGACGGTCAGAGCCTGACTACCCTGGAGAAGCGCTTGCCGATGACGCGCTTCGGCGTCATGAAACACCTCCGCGTGCTCGAGGAGGCCGGGCTCGTGGTCACGAAACGTCGCGGCCGCGAGAAGCTCCATTTCCTGAACCCCGTTCCGATCAGGCTCGTCCACGACCGGTGGGTGAGCAAATACGCCGGGCCCTGGGCCGCCGCGCTCAGTGAGCTCAAAACCAACCTGGAAGGAGCAACTATGGAGAAGGTGTTCGAGGTCTGGATCCGCACCACGCCGGAGCGCCTCTGGGAGGCGATCGCAGACAGCGAGATCCGGAAGCAGTACTCGTTCAATCCGCCGCCGGACCTCGAAGGCGAGTTCGCGACGAGCGAGACCGTAGAGGAGGAACCGCCACGTCGGCTCGTCCAGACGCTGAAGGCGCTCTGGAGCCCCGAAGTCGCGAGCTATCCGGCCACGACGATTACGTACGAGATCGAGCCGCGGGGCGACATGTGTCAGCTGCGCGTGACGCACAGCGGCCTCACCGAGTCGATGAGCGACGAGATCTGGGGCGGTTGGCCGATGATCCTGTCCAGCCTGAAGTCGCTGCTCGAAACCGGCGAGTCCCTCAACCTCCAAATCCCGCAAGAGGCGATCGACCAGTGGCGCGCCGAGAAAGGGGCGGCCGGAACGGCTGCCTGAGTCTTGGCTTTGTTCGAGGCGCCGCCGCGGGCCGGCGGCGCCTCGAACGACAGAGCGATACGCTCACTCGTAGCGACAACTACATGAGGAGCCGTCGTGGGTGAGCGCCGGCCGGCGTCACGACTGAACGAGGTTTGGGCCGTCTGGATCCTCTTCGGGATGACTGCGGTCTTCGTCTTCATCACCTACTGGCGATTGCCGCCGGCAGTGCTCTGGAAGACGACGAACACCGGTTTCGTGGGTGGCGTTGGACGCGCTTTCGTCTTCGTCAGCTTCTCGGCCGCTGTCGCTGCCGTCGCGGCGCTGCCGATCGTCACCGATCGCCTTGCCAACCCCCGTGCCTACTTCCTCGGCGCCGTTGCGCTCGTGCTCTGCGCGACCGTTGCATACCCGGGCGTTCAGACTGAGAGCCATCTCGACCCGAAATGGTCGAACACCTTCGCCGTCGTCGGCGTCGCCCTCGCCGTCGCCCTGACCGCGTGGGCTACTCGTGGCGGAAGGAGGGAACCGGCTCACGCCACGCGATCCGGCGACCGCGCGCGTCTGATCGTCGGCGGAATTGCACTTTTCTTCGCGGCCCCGTATATCGCCGCCGAGCTTGGGTTCTTCCTCGACGGCGTGCCGGTGCTCGGTTCCCTCTTCATCACGGGCGCAATCCGGCCGGAGCCCGGTGCCGGGTATTCGCACGCCACGGTCCATCACGGACACCATCACGGTATGGACGGTTTCCTGCTCTTGATCACCGCGCTGCTGCTGTCGCGCCTCGTCAGTGGCATTCGGCAGCCAGTGCTGCGCGCGCTGACCGGCTTCTACCTCGCCCTGATGCTCGTCTACGGCGCCACGAATCAGGTGCAAGACCTGTGGACGGAACAGATCGTCAAGCGCGGCTGGACGAATTGGGAGATCCCGAATGTCCTCCATCCGTCGCCGTCGGCAGCCTGGGCCGCGATGGTTGCGGTCGCGGCGCTGTTCTACTTCGTGTTCTTCAGGCCGTCGCTCGGGGCCGATCAGGGGGCCACGCTGCCGGCGGCCGGCCGCACGGCCTCATAGGTCTAGCGCCGAGTGGTGCGCAGGCGGGTCATCGTGCACGGCCGCGTACAGGGTGTCGGCTTCCGGTACGCGCTGGCGCGGGCGGCGAGCACCAGGGGTGTAGCCGGCTGGGCGCGAAACCGGCCCGACGGCACCCTTGAAGCGGCGTTCGAGGGTGAGCCGGAGGCGGTCGAGTCGCTGACCCGCTTCTCCGGCGAGGGCCCGCGCGGAGCGCAGGTCGACCGCGTGGAGGTCTTCGAGGAGGAGCCGGAAGGGCTGACGCGCTTCCGCGGCTCGTAACCAGGGGTCATGCGAGGATCCGGGCGTGGGCCTCTCCGCCAGTAGTGACGAGCTCGAACAGGGCCGTGAGTCCTACTCGAGCTCGGCCTGGGCGACGGCGTACGACTCGCTCTCACGCGCCGATCAGCTCTCGCCGTTGGCGGCCGAGGATCTCGAGCTGCTCGCAACCGCCGCGTACATGCTCGGACGCGAGGACGAATGGATGCGGATTCTCGAGCGGGCTCACCACGGGCATTCGGACGCCGGCGAGAACCGACGGGCGGTGCGTTGCGCGTTCTGGATCGGCATCGTGCTCGCCATCCGCGGGGAGATGGGGGCCGCGACCGGCTGGCTGGGCCGCGCCCAAAGGCTGCTCGAGCACGAGGAGGCCGAATGCGTCGAGCAGGGCTACATGCTGAGGCCGGTCGTCTTCCAGCACGAAGCCGAAGGCGATTGGGAGGGCGCCTCCGCGACCGCGGCCGCGGCCGCCGAGACCGGCGAGCGCTTCGGCGACGCTGATCTCTTTGCCCTCGCCGTTCACACGCAAGGCGACATCCTCGTCCGGTACGGCCGGGTTAGAGAGGGCCTCGGCCTGCTCGACGAGGCGATGGTGACCGTCACGACCGAACAGCTCTCGCCTGTGGTCACCGGGATCGTCTACTGCGGCGTGATCCTGGCGTGCGAAGCGGCCTACGAGCTCCGCCGCGCCCGGGAGTGGACGGCTGCCCTGACGCGCTGGTGCGAGAGCCAGCCCGACCTGTTGGCGTTCACCGGTCGTTGTTTCGTTCACCGCGCCCAGCTGATGCAGCTACACGGTGACTGGCCCGACGCGCTGGCGGAAGCGAAGCGCGCCGGCCGGCGCCTCGAAGAGTCCATGAATCAGGCGGCCGCGGCCAAGGCGTGCTACCTCAAAGGCGAGGTTCATCGCTTGCGAGGGCAGTTCGGGCAAGCCGAGGAGGCTTATCGGCAAGCGAGCCTGCTGGGGCTGGAGCCGCAGCCGGGCTGGGCGCTGTTACGGCTCGCCCAGGGAAGTGCGGCTGCGGCCGCGGCGGCGATCGGCCGGGCGCTGGGCGAGACGACCGAACGGCCGAAGCGAGCGAACTTGTTGCCCGCCGCGGTCGAGATCCTGCTTGCGACCGGCGACGTCGACGAAGCGCGGAGCGCCTGCGGCGAGCTGGAGGCGATTGCGGTCGACTACGACAGCGAGATGCTGCGTGCTCTGCATGCCCACGCTCGTGGAGCCGTCGAGCTCGCTTCGGGGGAGCCCGGCGCGGCGCTGATGAGCCTCCGCCGGGCCTCCGTGGCCTGGCAGGAGCTCGAGGCTCCGTACGAAGTTGCGCGCGCGCGGTTGCTGATAGCGCAGGCCTGCGGCGAGCTCGGCGACGAGGACGCCTTCGGGCTGGAGCTCGACGCGGCCCGGAGCGCCTTCGAGAAGTTGGGAGCGACGCCCGATCTCGCGGCTGTGGACGCGCTCACCGGATCCGCCGGGGACAGCCACGGGCTGACGGACCGCGAGCTGGACGTGCTGCGCCTCGTCGCGAGCGGGAAGAGCAACAAAGAGATCGCCGCAACTCTTGTGATCAGCGAGCACACCGTCGCCCGGCACTTGCAAAACATCTTCACGAAGCTCGACGTTCCGTCACGGACGGCGGCGGGCGCGTTCGCGTTCGAGCGCGGCCTCGTCTGAACGCAGAGCATGGTCAGAAATGACCACGGTCCTCCGGCCGCAAGTTGATGGATCCGAGCGATGCGGGCGCGTCCGCTCCTTTCTACGGTCGTGGTGCAGCTCAATCGACCCTAGGAGGAACGGTCATGGAGACCCAGGAAGCAGCAATCGACAGCCGTGCGGCAGCAGTCCCGCGCGTCGAGAAGTTCGAGACGATCGTCATCGGGGGCGGCCAGGCCGGCCTCTCTGTCGGCTACTACCTGCAGAAGCGTGGGCGGTCGTTCGTGATTCTCGACGCCAACGAGCGGATCGGCGGCTCCTGGCGGACGCGCACCTGGAGCTCTCTACGCCTGTTCACTCCCGCGCGCTACGACGGCTTGCCCGGCTGGCCGTTCCCGGCCTCAGGCTGGTCGTATCCGACGGCCCACGAGACGGCCGACTACCTCGAGGCCTACGCGGCGCGATTTGATCTTCCGGTGCGCAGCGGAATCACGGTAGAGCGCCTCACAAAAGACGGCGACCGCTACATCGTTCAGTGCGGGACCCGCCGGCTCGAGGCCGACTGCGTAGTCGTCGCTACGGGCTTCTACGGAAAGCCGTCCGTACCAGGCTTCGCGTCCGAGCTCGACCCGCGGATCATGCAGCTGCATTCCAGCGAGTACCGCGATCTGTCCCAACTTCGGTCGGGCGGGGTCCTGCTCGTGGGCGCGGGGAACTCGGGAGCGGACATCGCGATGGAGGTCTCCAAGGCTCACCGGACGTGGCTCTCGGGGAGGGACAAGGGACAGGTGCCGATTCGCATCGAGAGTCGGCTGGCGCGCTTCGTGCTGCCGATCCTTTGGTTCATCGCCTCCCATGTGCTCACGGTCAGGACACCGATCGGGCGCAAGGTCCGGCCGCACGTTCTGGCATGCGGCGCCCCGAGGATCCGGGTCAAGACAGACGACCTCAACGCGGCCGGTGTCGTCCAGGTGCCGAGGACGGTCGGAGCGAGCGACGGGCTGCCCGTGCTCGAGGACGGACGCGCGATGGACGTGGCGAACGTCATCTGGTGCACGGGGTTCCGGCAGGACTTGAGCTGGATCGAGGTTCCGGTCTTCGACGACGAGCGCGCGCCGATTCACGAACGCGGCGTCGCCTCGGAGCCCGGCCTCTATTTCGTCGGCCTGGACTTCCTTTACGCGTTCACCTCGGAAAACGTCGGCGGCGTCGGCAGGGACGCGCGGCGCATTGCCAGGCGCATCGAAGAGGAATCGAACCGGCTCGGGTAGGTTGCAGCCGCTGACGACGCAAATCGTCCTCCTCCGCGGGATCAACATCGGTTCTCGGAATCGAGTTCCGATGGCGAGGCTGCGCAAGGTCCTGGCGGACGCAGGCTTCGACGACGTTCGGACGCATCTCCAGAGCGGCAACGTCCTCCTCTCGAGCAAGACGAAGCCCGAGCAGACGGCGCGCAAGTGCGAGCGCCTGATCGAGGACGAGTTTGGGCTCCAGATCGATGTCGTCGTCCGAACGCCTGCGGATCTGGCACGGGTCGTCAAGCTCAATCCGCTCGGCAAGGTCGCCACGGATCCGAAGCGCTACCAGGTGAGTTTTCTCGGGGGAGAGCTTCCTGCGGCGAGCAGGCGCAAGCTCGAGGAGGCGATCGAGGAGCCGGAGCAGCTCGTCGTCAGCGGAAGCGAGATCTACGGCTGGCACCCGAAGGGCGTTGCCCGCTCGAAGCTGTGGGGACGTCTCGCCGGCCGCGA
>WNGD01009579.1_pt1 | contig 18812 bp, 9 predicted proteins | sample 5400671 | NCBI WGS metagenome assembly WNGD01 (sample SAMN13153369, study PRJNA577476) | soil metagenome | isolation source: 40 cm soil or saprolite under grassland replicate 2 | place: USA:California | collected 2016-06-15
TGCTGATCTACAAGTGGGGCTACCTCCAGCTCTTCAAGAACATGGGCAACCTCCACTTCACCGATGTGACCGAGAGCGCCGGCCTACGCCACTGGATGAACGCGAACGGGGCCGTGTGGGTCGACTACGACCGGGACGGACTGCTGGACCTCTACGTGGGGGGCTACTACCGCTCCGACATCGACTTCTGGCACCTGAAAACCACACGCATCATGGAGAACAGCTTCGAGTTCGCCACCAACGGGGGCAAGAACCGCCTGTTCCACAATCTCGGGGGCGGACACTTCGAGGACGTGACGGACAAGATGGGGGTGGGGAGCACGCGCTGGACCCTGGCGGTGGCCGCGGGGGACTTCAACGGCGACGGCTGGCCGGACCTGTTCCTCGCCAACGACTACGGACCGGAGGACCTGTATCTGAATGACCACGGCCAGCGGTTCGTCCTGAGCCGGGTGGGCCTGGAAAGCGATTCCAAGAGCGGCATGTCGGCTACGCTCGGCGACGTGCTGAACCGCGGACGGCTGGACGCCTTCGTGACCAACATCTCGGAGCGGGGATACCTGTTTCAAGGGAACAACCTGCGCCTCAACTTCCTGCCGGAGCTGGGGCGTTTCCAGCAAGGAGCCGAAGGCGTCATCACGGACGCGGGGTGGGCGTGGGGAGCGCAGCTGGGCGACTTGGACAACGACGGACGCAACGAGCTGTTCATCGTCAACGGCTACGTCTCGGCCGACCGGGACCGGAGCTACTGGTACGCGATGTCCAAGATCGCCGGCGCCAACGGGAACGTGTTCGAAGACGCCAAGACGTGGCCCGCCATCGGCGGCGCGAGCCTGTCCGGGTACGAGCGGTCGCGCGTGCTCGTGAACCGCGGCCTGGCGGGTTGGACCGACGTCGCTGCTGCCGTCGGCGTGACCGATGAATACGATGGCCGCGCGGTCGCGCTGGTCGACCTCTTCAACCGCGGAGTGCTCGACGTCGTCGTCGCGAACCAGAACCAGCCGGCGCTGGTCTATAAGAACACGGTGGTGCCGGGCACTCACTGGATCGCGCTCAAGCTCGTGGGCACCCGGTCGAACCGCAGCGCCATCGGCGGAGAAGTGACGCTGGAAGCCGGCGGGACGCGCCAGCTCAAGGTCGTGGACGGAGGTTCGGGATTCGCGAGCCAGAACGACCGGCGGGTGCACTTCGGGCTCGGGACCGCTGCGCGCGTGGACCGGGCCGTGATTCGCTGGCCGTCGGGTACCTCACAGACGCTCGAGCACCTGGACGTGGACCGCTTGCATGTCATCACCGAGCCTGGTCGCTAGCCGGGCGCTGTGGGTCCGCCTGGGCCGGATGGACCCGCGCTACCCCGTTTCCTTCCTTATTACGCTCATCCTGGTGCTCGGCCAGGCGCGCTACGGCATCCTCGGCGGCTACGACCGGCTCGCCGTCGCGCTCGGCGTCTGCACTGCGACGGAGCTGGCGCTGTCATACTGGATGCGCGGCAGCTTCGCGAACGTACAGAGCGCCTACATCACCGGCATCAGCCTCGCGCTCTTGATCAAGCCACGGGCCGATCTGCTGTGGCCGTTCGCCCTGGGCGCCTTCCTCGCGATCGCCTCCAAGTACGTGCTGCGATACCGTGGCCGGCACCTCTGGAACCCGAGCAACTTCGCCATCAGCCTGCTCGTGCTGGCCGCGCCGGCCAGCGTTGCCATCCTCAGCCATCAGTGGGGGAACGACCTGGCGACGAACGCGGTGATCTGGTGCTTCGGACTCCTCATCGCTTCCCGGGTTGGCATGCTCCATGTGACGCTCACCTACGTCGCATGCTTCATCGCGTTGGCCCTGGTGCGCAGCTCGATCACAGGCGGTCCACCGCTGGCGGAGATCGCGCCACTCACCGGTCCGATGTACCAGTTGTTCATCTTCTTCATGATCACCGATCCCAAGACGACCGTGAGCACGGTGCGGGGCCGGATCATCGTGGCCGCCGCCGTGGCCGTGGCGGAGGCGGCCATCCGCTTGGCGGGGGATTTTCACGTGGCCGCCCTGAGTCCGCTCTATCCGGCGCCGCCGATCCTCGCCCTCGCGATCGTCGGGCCGGTCGCGAATGTGATCGACCTCTACCGCGCGGGCCGCCGCGCGCGCAACACCTGAAGCTTGTCGTTATTCCGTGCGACGATGATCAGTCGCCCGCCGTCCGCTTTTCGCAGTAATCCCATGTGGCGCACCTGCCCCTCGATCACCAAGCCGCTCCGCTCCACATCCACTGCTTCGAAGCGACCGTCTCCCCTGCCCGAAAGCAATAGACCGTAACTGGCATCGTCGCGCCCGAGGACCGGGGGCACGCCGTACAGGTTCCCTCCGACCAGGACATCGGGTCGCCCATCGCCATCGAAGTCGTGTACCAGCGCCGCGCGGATCGGCGCGAACTGAGCTTCGGTGGGGAGCGGCCGAAGCGTGAAGGTGCCGTTTCCGTTGTTCAGGGCCACGGGGCTCGCGAAGATGCGGGCCTCTCGAACCGTCGCCTGGGTGAGCTCGCCAGCAGGGAAGATGTCCTCGACTTGAGCTGCGCCGAAGTCCGCATACGTGGCGTATCGGGTTCTCAGCCGAGGGATCAGACTTACAAGCTCCTCCCGACCGGCGAGCGGGTAGCTCACGCCGTGCTTGTAGAAGGTGAGAATCTGCTCGAGCGTGCCGTTGTGGCCAAAGTCGCCCACGTACAACCGCGCGGGCTCCGTCGGCGACGCCCGGAGGTACGAGTTGAGCCCGAGGTTGCCGAGGACCAGGTCGGGGCGCGCGTCGCCGTTCAGGTCGGCCACGGTGACGCTGTTCCACCAGCCTTCCGTTCCCGCCAGGCCAGCCTCGGCGGTCCGGTCCACGAAACGCCCATCTTCCTGGTGGAAGACGCGGATCGGCATCCATTCCCCGACGACGATCAGGTCGAGCCGGCCGTCGTGGTCATAGTCCACCCACGCCGCGGCCGTCACCATCCCAACCTCCGCCAGGCCAGGGGCCTTCTCGAGCGTGACGTCTCGGAAGTGACCGGTGCCGTCGTTTTCCAAGAGATAGCTGCGGGGCGTGAGGCCGTAGTGACGAGCGACCACCCGTCGCCCGACGAACAGATCGACGTGCCCGTCGCCATTCCAGTCCGCCGGCGCGACGCAGGAGCCGCTCTCGGAGAGACGAGGGAGGGCCGTGGAGTCCCGGTGGAAGTGCCCGTGGCCGTCGTTCAGGTAGAGCCGGTCCTGGAGGGCGGGGTCTTCCTTCTCGAACTCGTTGCCGCCGCTCACGACGTAGAGATCCGGACGCCCGTCGCCGTCCGCGTCGAAGAATGCCGCGTCGACGTCCTCGCTCAGGCTGTCCGCCTGGAACGCGCGCTCGAGGCTCGGGCGGAAGGTGCCGTCGCGCCGCTGGATGAACAGGCGTCCGGCCTGCCATTTGGCGCCCCCGACGTAGATGTCGTCACTGCCATCGCCGTCGACGTCGCCGATGGCCAGGGCGGGCCCTTCGGTCGACACGAGGTGCGGGATCAACGGCTCGCGGTGAAAGTCGTAGAAGCGGTTCTCCTGGTGCGTGAAGTCGATACCGAGGCCTGCCGTCACGTCCTCGAAAAGAGGCTCTCCCCTAGACTCACTCTGCCGCCCTTGCCGCCCCTGCCGCCCTTTGCCGTCCGCATCCTGCTGCGACAACGTCAGCGTCCGATCGACCGCCACGTCAGTCAGCACCTGATACCGGCGATCGGGCCAGATCACGATCAACGAATCAATCTGCGTGGAATGGCCGAGCCCGAAATGCAGGCGCGGATCGACCGATGACTGAAACCCGCGCGTCGGGTACTGCTCGAGCATCTGCACCTTGCCGCCCTTGCCGCCTGTGCCGCCCTGTTTAATAACGACCTTCGCGCCGACACCTGCCGTGTTGGCGCCGGAGCCCCGCAGCACCACCTGCAGATCGTGGTTCCCCGTCAGCTCGCGCGCGCGGTTCCTGTAAATCGCAGCCGGAGCGCCGATCTTGTTCACGACCAGATCGAGGGCCCCACTGTTGTTCAAGTCCACGTAGGCCGCGCCGTTCGAGAAACCAGGCTGCCCGAGGCCCCAGGCTCGCGCCTGGTTCGTGAACGTCAAGTCTCCGTTGTTGTGATACGCGTAGTTGGCGAGCGGGATCTGCGGCATTTTCGCGACCAGCGCCCGGGAGAGCCCGGCCATCCCGTTGCGCAGCGACGCCTGGACGACGGGGTCGCCCACATACGCGAGGTAGTCCAGGTCGTTCGGCCGGTGATAGATCCCGTTGGTGATGAACAAGTCCTTGTAGCCGTCGTTGTCGAGGTCGGCGAACAAGGGCGCCCAGCTCCAATCCGTGGCATACACGCCGGCCAGATAGCCGATCTCACTGAAACGCCGCCGGCCGCGGTTGAGCTGGAGGGTGTTGCGGGCGTATTGCGGATGATAACCGGCCTCGAGCTTCTGGAGGTACACGTCGAAGCTCTCGGCGTTGGCGGACGTCTTGAGGATCTTCTCCTGCTCGGGCAGCATGTCGAGGACCATCAGATCCGGTCGGCCGTCGTTGTTCACGTCGGCGGCGTCCACGCCCATCGAGGCATGGCTCGTGTGTCCCAGCGCCATGGCGCCCGACTCCGTGAACGTGCCGTCGCAATTGTTGATGTAGAGGAAGTCGTCTTCCTGAAAGTCGTTGGCGACGTAGAGGTCGGGGCAGCCGTCCCCGTTCAGGTCGCTCGCCACGACCCCCAGGCCGTAGCGCGTGGCGCCTCCGTAGAGGCCGGCGCGCTCGCTCACGTCCACAAAGTGAGCACCGTCGTTCCGATAGAGGCGGTCGCCGACCCCCGGACGACGGGGACCGTGCGGGGCGTGCGTCGCTGACGCGCGCTCGGGATGGGCCGCGTGCGTCAGCAGGTACATGTCCAGATAGCCGTCCCCGTCATAATCGAAGAAGAGAGCCTGGGTCGAAAAGCCGGCGAAGTCGAGACCGTATTCCTTCGTGCGATCGGTGAAGGTGCCGTCCCGATTGTTGATGTACAGCACGTTGTGCCCGTGCATCGTGAGAAAGTCGACGGCGCATACGTAGATGTCGAGGTAGCCATCCCCGTTGACGTCGGCCATCGTGACGCCGGTCTTCCAGCCGTCGGGATCGGCAACGCCGGCCCGGTCGGTCACGTCCTCGAATCGGTAGTCCCCCTTGTTCAGGTACAGCCGGTTGGGGCCGACGTTGGACGTGAAGTAGAGGTCCGGCAGCCCGTCGTTGTTGATGTCGCCCACCGCTACTCCACCACCGTCGTAGAAATACATGTAGGTGAGGATGTTGAACGCGGTGTCGTCGGGCAGCCGGTTCGCGAACGTGACGCCGGTGCGCTCGGGAGGCAACAGCTCGAAGAGCTGCGACTCATGGGCACGGCCGCACGCCGCCAGCGCTAGCGCTGCGGTGAGGGTCAGGGCGACGGGACACCATGCAGCGCGCCGAGGGGCGGCCCCTCCGGCTCGGGACGCCTGACAACCTCTCGACCCAACCCCTTGCGTCTTCGCCTCCGGGGCCGCCCCTCGGCGCTCGCCATGCACAAGTGGCGACGCGACCGGTGGCCCCGGAGGTGAGGCTCCCAGGGGTGCGGATGGGTCCCTGTCAGGGAGCCGAACCGCAGGGGCCACCGGTCGCCGGAGCCGATTCGCCCGAGCCGCGGCCGGACCCACTAGCGGGCCGGCCGGATCCGGATCGCCTGCCCGCCACCTGGCGCGAGCACTAGGTGCAGGGTCGACCTCGCGTCGACCGGGCGCTTCGAAATAGCCACCGGCAGCGGGTTCGTAAGCCAGTTTGCGCCCGGTCCGTCCGCGTAGAGGGGACGTCGAGGGTCCGCGCTTCCTCGTCGGTAATGGCGCCCAGGTACCAAGTCGGACCATTTCTCTCCCGCCGCGCCACGACGACATAGTCGCCGATCTTCCCTGCGAGCACGCGCGTGGTATCCCAGTCGACCGCGACGTCACGGATGAACTGGAACGCCGGCTGGTGCTCGTAGTTCTCGGGCAGGTCCGCCGCCATCTGGACCGGCGAGTAGAGCACGACGTACAGGGCCAGCTGCTTCGCGAGCGTGGTCCGGACGCGGGGCTCGTCCGGCCGGCGCGGCCGCCCCGTTCCCCGCTCGATCAGGATGTCGAAGATGCCCGGCGTGAAGTCCATGGGGCCGTCGAGCAGCCTGGTGAAGAACAGGATCGTCTCGTGCTCGGGGGGGTTGCCCCCTTCGCTGCTCCAGGCGTTGTACTCCTGCCCCCGCGCGCCCTCGCGGCTCATCATGTTCGGGTAGGTGCGACGCTCCCCCGCATCGTGGATCGGCTCGTGCACGTCGAGCATGATGCCGTATTGCGCCGCCTTCTCAATCACGTGCCGGTGGTGCCGCACCATGTACTGGCCGTAATGCGAGTGCCCCTCGCCTACGAAGTCCGTCACGTACCCCGATTTGATCGCGTCCAGCCCGAGCGAATGGTATAACGCGAAGGCGCTGTCCATCTGCCGCTCGTAGTTCTCGATGCCCCCCGACGTCTCGTTGTGAACGATCAACTTCACGCCCTTCTCGTGGGCGTAACGGGCCAGCTCCGGCAGGTCGTAGTCGGGATAGGGTTTCGTGAACGAGAACGCGTTTCGGTTCTGGATCCAGTCGCCGTCCCAGCCGACGTTCCACCCTTCGACCAGTACGCCGCCCAGCCCGTTGGCGGCCGCGAAGTCGATGTAGCGTTTCGTGTTCGCGGTGGTGGCACCGTGCTTGGCCCCGGAGCTCCACGTCATCGTGCCGATATGCATGCCCCACCAGATGCCCACGTATTTCATCGGCTTGATCCAGCTCGTGTTCTGGATGACGCTCGGCGGATTGAGGTTCAGGCCGAGCAGGGACGGCGCCAGCTCGGTCGCGCGGTCGGCCAGCTGAATCGTGCGCCACGGCGTGACGAACGGCGTCCGCCCGCGTACCTTGATCCCGTCGGCGTATGGCGCCAGCGCCGCGCGCAGCGTGCGACTCTGCATGCGGGGCCCGGCGAGGAACATCCGCGCGTAGTCGACCAGGTTCGCTTCGTGAATCACGATGAACGTGCGGCCGTCCCGCGTCTCCATGGTGAGCGGAGTCTGCACGCTGTCGAGCACGCTCACCGGGGAAGACGAGAACAGCATCTCCGAGCGGTCGAGCCGAGGACGGTTCGACGGTATCCACCAGGCGCGGGCGTCGTCGGCCAGCGTGAACTCGGTCAGTTCGTCGGTCATGGCGAACTCGCCGAGCCCGGGCTGCGCCGGCAGCTCGTAGCGGAAGCCGATCCCGTCATTGAAGGCCCGGAACGCCACCACGAACCGCCGGCCGGGGGAGGTGACCTCGGCGACGGTGATCCTGAGCTCGTTGTGGTGATCCCGCACCCGGGCAACCTCACCCCAGGGTTGCGTCCAGGTCTCGTCGACCGTGTCGCTGGACGTATCGACCATCCGCAGGCTGTCGCGCAGCGGGGGCGCCCCCTGGAAGGCTAAGCCGAGTCGCGAGGGCAGGAATACTGCCCGACCATCCCGCTCGACGCTGTACGTAAGGGCGCCGTCGCGGATCTCGACTGTGACCCGGTTCCGACCGTCGGGGGAGGCGACCTGGGCACGGTTTTGGGCCGCAGCGGCACGCGCTACGAGCGCGCAGGTGGCGGTCAGCGTCAGGAGCCGAGCGGAACACCGTATCCACGTGGGCATTTCGATTCACCGGTTAAGGGTTAGCCGCGAGCCGCACCATGGCGTATATTGAAACGTAGCGTGCCATGGGAGGAGTCAGATGGCCTCGTTCTCGATGCGCGCCTTACTGCCGTTCGGCCTGTTCATGGGATTCGGTTCCGGTTGCGCCCATCGAAACACGTCCGCCTCTGCCGCACCCCCGCCCGCTTCCACGTCGGCTCCAAACTCGACCGTGACGGCGGAGGACATCGCGAAGGCGCCCGGGCAATCGGTCGAACAGGTGCTGATGGGTCGCTTCCCCGGCGTCGAGGTGTCGCGCACGCCCGACGGCGGCTTCGCGGTGCGCATCCGCGGCGGCTCGTCCATCAGGAGCAGTAACACTCCGCTGTACGTGCTCGATGGCGTGGTGATCGATCCGGGGCCCAACGGATCCCTCACGGGCGTCAATCCCAACGATATCGACTCGATCGAGGTGCTGAAGGAGCCCGCCGAGACGGCGCTGTACGGCGTGCGCGGCTCCAACGGCGTCATCGTTATCAAGACGAAGCGGCCGGGTCAGTGAACCCATGACTCGCAGGAGGACACCCATGAGCTCTGCCCATGCCCAGCGACTCCTCGGCTTGCTCCTCGGGGTTGTCACCGCCTGCGCCCATCAGAAAAACGCCACCGGCGATGGCAAAGGGGAAGCGATCACCCCGGCTGCCGCGCCGCCCCGATCAGTCGTGACGTCGGAAGAGATCGAGCGCGCGCCCGGCCGGCCGATCGAGCAGGTGCTGATGAACCGCTTTCCCGGCGTGATCGTGGCGCGGACCCCCGATGGCGGCATCTCCGTTCGCATCCGCGGGGTCTCTTCGTTCTACGGGAGCAACGAGCCCCTGTACGTGATCGACGACGTGCCGATGCAAGCCGGCGCGGGCGGCGCCCTCAGAGGCATCAATCCGCACGACATCGAGTCGATCCAGGTGCTGAAGGACCCCGCCGAGACGGCGGTGTACGGCGTGCGGGCCACCAACGGAGTCATCGTCATCAAGACCAAGCGGCCCGGCAGCTAGTCCTCCACCCCTTGATCCCCTCTCCCAAAGGGAGAGGGGGACAGGGGGTGAGGACCGGAAGACCAGCGCCCGGTCATTGTTCCGGGCCACGACGTACAGGTCGCCGCGGCGGGTTCGCACGCGCTGGATATCGCGAGCCTGCCCGGGGACGCTAAACCCGCTCTGCACTGCGGGCACCGGCGTAAACCGCCCCACGCCGTCGCCGCGCAGCACCAGCCCGTAGCTCGCGCTCATCCGTCCGATCTCCGGCTGCACCCCATCGAAGTTTCCCGCGAGCAGCAGGTCGGGCTTGCCGTCCCCATCCACGTCCTGGGCCAGGATGCCGTAGACCGGGGCGAGCTGCGCCTCGAGCGGCAGCGGGACGAGCGTGAACGAGCCATCGCCGTTGTTGCGCGCCAGCGCCGTCCCGAGCGTGTGCGCCTGCTTGAAGGTCGCGCCGGCTAGCTCGGCGGGCGAGAAAATGTCGGTGACGGTCCGGCCGGCGTAATCGGCGTAGCGGGGGAAGCGGGCCTTCAGGTAAGGGAGTGCCCTGATCAGCTCGTCCCGCATCGCGATCGGATAGCTCGTCCCGTGATTGTAAACCGACAGGATCTGCTTGGAGACGCCGCTCCCGTCGAAGTCCTTCACATACATCGTCAGCGGCTCGGCCTCGCTCGCGTGGAGGCGCGTGTTCAGACCCAGGTTGCCGACGATGAAGTCGACGCGTCCGTGACCCGTGAAATCGCCGGCCACGATGCGATTCCACCACCCCTCGCTCTTTTCCAGGCCCGGCGTCTTCAGGCGGACCAGCTTCCCGCCGCCCGCGTTGTGGAAGACGGTGATCGGCATCCACTCGCCCACGACGATGAGATCCGGCCGGCCGTCGCGGTCCACGTCCCGCCACACGGCATCCGTCACCATGCCGACGCGCTCGAGCTCGGGCGCGAGCCGTTGGGTCGCATCGGTGAAGTGACCGTGCCCGTCGTTCCGGAGCAGCAGGCTCCGGGGATCGACGCCGTAGTGCCACGGCACGACCCGCCCACCCACGAAGAGATCGACGTCTCCATCGCCGTCGTAGTCGGCCGCCACGACGCGCGAGCCACTCACGTCTTCGTCCGGCAGGCTCCCCACCGCCTTGCGGAAGTTGCCCCGCCCGTCGTTCAGGTACAGCCTGTCCTGGAGCGCCGGCGCCATTTGTGAGAACTCGCTGCCGCCGCTCACGACGTACAGGTCGGGGTGCCCGTCCCCGTCGGCATCGAAGAACACGGCGCCAATGTCTTCCGATCCCGCGTCGGCGTCGAATACCCGCTCGTTGGTGCTCACGAACCGGCCGCCGGGCTGCTGGATCAGCAGCTTGCCCGCCTGACCCTTGGCGCCCCCGATGAACATGTCGTCCAGCCCGTCGTCGTTCACGTCGGCCACCGCCAGCATCGGCCCTTCGGTCGAGAGCAGCTTCGGGATCAGCGGCTCGCGGTCGAAGTCGAACCGTCACCCGCCCCTCGCGATCCGGCCACTCGACCTTCACCGAATCGAGGGTGTCGCGTTGCCCGACGCCGAACGTGAGCAGGTAGTCCACGCTCGATTGGAAGCCGCGCGTCGGATCCAGCTCCTGGAAGAACTGCTGCATCCCGCTCCACAGCGTGACCTTCGCGCCGATAGCGAACCGATTGGCTCCTGTACCCTCGAGCCGTATCTGCAGGTAATGGTTCTGCGTGAGCGTCCTCGCGTTGTTCCGATAGACGAACGCCTCCTGGTTGACGTTGTTCACGACCAGATCGAGCGCGCCGTCGCCATCCAGGTCGCCGTAGGCCGCGCCGCTCGAAAAGCTCAGCGTGTCCAGTCCCCAGGCCGCGCTCTCGTTCGAGAAGGTCAGGTCGCCCCGGTTATGGAAGGCGAAGTTCGGCAGCTTGGTCGAGCTCATCGCATCCACCAGCCGCCGGAAGTCCACGCGTCCCCCGCTCGTGGCCTGGACCATGGTCTCCCGGCTCGCCAGAAACGCGATGTAGTCCTGGGAGGTGACGTCCTTGGCGAGGCCGGTGGTGACGTAGATGTCCTTGTGGCCGTCCAGGTCGAGATCGGCCAGCAGCACGCTCCAGCTCCAGTCCGTCCGGGCCACACCGGCCATCTGGCCGATGTCCGAGAAAGTGCCGTTGCCGTTGTTGAGGTGGAGCATGTTGCGCGTAAACTGATAATAAAACCCGTTCCGCACGTCGGTCTGGAGACGGTCCCAGCTCTCGAACGAGGAAGTCGTCTTGAGGCGATGCTCGTCGTCCGGCAGCATGTCCGCGACGTAGATGTCCGGCCAACCGTCGTTGTTCACGTCCCCAATGTCGAGACCCATCGACGACAGGCTGATGTAGGGTAGCTCCTGCTCGAGCCGCTCGGCGAACGTGCCGTCCCCCTGGTTGATGTAGAGATAGTCGCGCTCGAAGAAGTCGTTGGCCACGTAGATATCGGGCCATCCGTCACGATTGACGTCGCTCACCACCACGCCCAAACCCAGGCCGATCTCGCTTCCGAAGATGCCCGCCGCCGCGCTCACGTCCACGAAGTGTCCGCCGTCGTTGCGATACAGCTTCGCGCCGCCGAGCGGATCCCGGTCGCTGCGCGTGTTCTTGAGCGGCATGCTCGCGACGGGACGCGGCGAATTATTGATCACGAAGAGATCCAAGTCCCCGTCGCGGTCGTAGTCGAAGAACACCGCCTGGGTCGAGTAGCCCGAGTCCGCCACGCCGTAGGCGGCGGCCTGCTCGACGAAGGTCGGGATACCGTCCGCATTCAGGCCCTGATTGATGTAGAGCTCGTTGGCCCGGAGCCGGCCATCGCCAAGCCCCGCGTGGCAGACATACATGTCGAGCCGCCCGTCGCCGTTCACGTCGGCGAGGGTGACGCCGGTAGTCCACCCCCGGCTGTGCAGGTCAGCATGCTGGGTCACGTCCCGAAACCGGAACTTTCCCTCGTTCAAGTACAGCCTGATGCCGCCCAGATTCGACGTCAACACGATCTCCGGCAGCCCGTCGCCGGTGAGATCGCCGATCGCTGTTCCGCCGCCATTGTAGTAGTTGCGATAGGTGAAGACGTTCACCTCGCGGGTGTCCGTGAGGCGATTCTCGAAGCGGACGCCGGTGTAGCCGGATGGGAGCAAGGTGAACAGCCGACCGTCGGCGGCAGGCAGCGTCGGGTCGACGGCTGCGGAGCACGCCATGAGCAGGCACAGCATGGGCGTGAAAAAAAAATGTAGGGGCGCAGCATGCTGCGCCCCCACCTGCGCCCCTACCCTGCTGCTACCCTCGGTGACCGCCTCCGTCAATCAGGGGTACCCGGGGTTTTGCTTGAGCAACGGGTTGGCGTCGATCTGCCCATGCGGAATAGGCATCAGGACGTTTCGAGCCCCGCTCGGGCACGGTGTCTTGAACTGCCAGCAGTCAGTGTACTTGCCGTACCGGATCAGGTCTTGTCTGCGCTTCGCTTCGCCCGTGAGCTCGAACAGGCGCTCTGCGAGGACGGTGTCGGCCGTGACGGCACTGCGCGGCTTCGCCGGATTGAAGTCACGAGCCCGCAGCGTGTTCACGAGGCTGAGGGGCGTCGGCGTACCGGTGGCCCCCGCCAGCTCCGCCTCGGCCTTGATCAGATAGATCTCGCCCAGCCGGAACCAGGCGTAGTCGTTGCCGTTGTTCTGGGCGATGTGAGTGGGATCGGCGGGCCACTTGTAGATGCGAACGCCCTCGCCTTCGGTCGCCTGGGTAACGTCCGCGATCGATGGCGTAAACACTAGCCTCGGCGCGCCCTGGGCACACCCTGGTCGCACACACACCGAATCACCAGTCAAGACGTTGAACTGCGGTCCTGCCAGGAAGATGTTGCGGCGCCGGTCGGCAACATCGAACGCGTTGTACGTCTGGGCCAGCGTCGCAAATCCGTTCCACGGCGACGGGCTGTACTGGTTGTAGTGCAGCGCCCGCATCACGAAGTTGAGCCCCAGCTGGTCGGCCGCGATGAACTTGACGACGAAGATGTTTTCGGTCGACGAGGCGTTGTCGGCGCGGAAGTTCTTCGCGAACGTGTCCGCCAGCTGGTACACGCCCGAGTTGATGATGCTGTCCGCTCGGTTGACTGCGGCCTGGCAGGCGTCGAGGCTCCCGCTGACCATCACGCCGGCGCACGAGTTGTAACCCGTGGCATTGATTCCTCCGGCCCCGGCGGAGTCCTTGGTGAACACCCCCGCGTTCAAGTACATGTTGGCGAGGATGGCGTCCACCGCGCCTTTGGTGATGCGCCCGTTGTTGGCGCTGTTCCAGCTGACCGGCAGGTCGGGCCGCGCCGCGAGAAGTTCTGACTCGATGAACTTGAACAGCGAGTCCCGCGTCACCCGCTCCCGCCGCGTGACCCCGCTCGTGGTGGCGAGCGGCACGCCGCCAAACAGATCCATCAGGAGATAGTAGTAGAAGGCTCGCAGGACCCTGGCTTCAGCTTCGTACCCGACCTGGTTGGGAACGACCGTGGTTTTCAGCGCGTCGAGCAGCACGTTCGCGCGGGCGATCCCCGCACCCAGCGCGTTCCACGCGCCGTTAAAGAAGGCGCCTGTCGCCGCGCTGGTCCCGGTCCACGTTTGGTAGTGTAGGTCGAGCCAAGTCCCGCCGTCGTACCAGTCCTGCCCCCGGGTTGGCACCACCATTTCGTCGGTGCTGATCTCGCTGACATTGTAATAGTCGTCGAGCGTACTCCGCAGCTGCGCGTACGTGCCCGCGAGGGACGCCAGGACTTCCGGCTCCGTCCTGAAGAAGTTGCTCGGCTCGATGCCGCTCTGGGGCGTTTCGTCCAGGTTGGTGCATCCCTGGAGCGGGACGAGGAGCAGCGTGAAGAATCCGGCCGCTGCGATCGACGCCTTCACAAATGATTTCTTCATAGGATCAGAGCTCCTCAGAACGCGAGACGCAGGCCCGCCGTGAACGTGCGCGCCCGGGGATAGCTGAGATAATCGATGCCGCGCGCCGCGAGGCCGACGTCGTTCGGATCGGCCTGATTCAGGCTCGAGACCTCCGGGTCCAGGCCCGAATAGCCCGTAATCAAGAACAGGTTGTCGGCCGACACGTAGAGACGGGCGCTCCGGGCCGAGCGCGTCAAAAACGGCATGTCGAGATTGTACTCCACCGTCACGTTCTGCAGCCGGACGAACGACGCGCTCTCGACCCAGCGGGACGAGTACACGGCCGGCTCGTGTAACGCGGTCGAGTCGGTGAGGGCCGCACGCAGGAAGTTCTTGTCCTGAAGCGCATTACCCTTGGTCGAGTACACGAGCGCGGTGTTGTTAAAGACGTCCTGGCCGACGGACGCGCGCACCAGGAAGTTGATGTTGAACCTGCCCCAGTTCACCTGATTGTGGAAACCAAGGGTGAAGTCCGGGTTGGCGTTCCCGAGGATGGTGTAGTCGTTCGTGCTGATTCCGTCCGACGTGGTCTTCCCGTTGACGCACTTCGCGCCGGTGGAGCACTGGAACAGCTGCCGGCCTGAGGAATCCCAGCCGAGGAAGACGGGCCCGTAGAACGTGCCGAGCGGTTGGCCCGGGATCAGTCGCTCCGCGCGAGTATCGGACTGCCCCTGCCCGCTGACGATACCGGAGGAGAGGGAGGCGTAGGGACCGAGATTCAGGACCTTGTTACGCTCGGCGGCGAACACGAGCCCCGCACGCCACGTCAAGCCGGGGCGCGAGATCGCCACGGCGTCGAGCGAGATCTCGATGCCGCGGTTACGCATCGACCCGACGTTCTCGATTCGCGTGGACGGTTCGGCGGGCTGAGGCACCTGGACCTCGAGCAACAGGTCCGACGTGTTCTTCACGTAGTATTCGACGCTCCCCGCGAGCCGGTTGTTCAGGAGACCGAAGTCAATCGCCCCGTTGTACTGGTTGGTGCGCTCCCACTTGAGGTCTGGGTTGGGATTGCGCCCCGAGGTCACACCCGTCTGCGGTACGTCTCCCCACGGGTACGTTCCGCTGGTGCCCCCCACCAGCAGGGGCAGGGACGAATACGGCGGTACGCTGGGGTTGCCCGTGCGGCCCCAGCCGAAGCGCAGCCGGAGGTCCGAGAACGGGCCGTTGCGCAGGAACTCCTCCTGACTGAGGTGCCACGAGGCAGACAGCCCAGGGAAGACCCCCCACTTGTGCCCCTCGGCGAACCTGGACGATCCGTCGTAGCGCAGCACCCCGGTCACGAAAAACCGATCCTTGAAGCCATAGTTGGCCCTGGCGAAAAACGAGACGAGACGCCAGTCCTCCGCCCAAGAGGAGTCGGTCCGTGTGACGGCGGCGTCCAGCTTGTTGAACCCGAACGCGTCCGTGTAGAACCCGATCCCCCGGGCCATGACGAGATTGCTCTTGAACTTGGTGTACTCGTACCCGCCCACGACGTCGAAACTGTGCACCTCCCCGAGCTGCCGCCGGAAGGTGAGCAGGCCCTGCAGGGTGCGCGTCGAGTTCTCGAGCCCGGACTGCTGAGCGAGCGCGTTGCCCAACGCCACTCCGACTGGATTCTTGAGAGGGTAGTAGAGCTGCCGGTCGCCGTCCGATTGGTCCACACCCACCGTTACTTGCCCTGTCAGCCCCGGCACGAGATCCAGCTCGGCCGACGCGTTGCCCAGCGTGCGCGTGGTGTGGCCGACGTCGGTGATTTGCTCGGCCAGCGCGACCGGGTTCCGCACGGACGACGAACCACTTTCGAAGAAGCGCGTGCCGAGCGCGTCCGTGAACATGATGGGCTGCGTCGGATTGAAAATCGCGACGTTCTGGAACACGCCACCCTCAAACCCGCCTCTGTTCTCGAACGTGATATACTGGTTGTTGACGCGCGAGCTGGTCACGTTGACGCCGAGACGAAGGCGGTTGTTCAGCGCCCGGTGGGTGGCGGCGAGTCGCCCCTGAATCCGCTCGAGCCCGCTCGCGATCGCCACGCCGTCCTGCTTCGCATAGTTGAGGGACGCGCGATACCGCGTGTCCTCGCTCCCCCCCAGGAAGGAGACGTCGTGATTGTGCGTCACGGCGGTGCGCGTCACGGCGCGTGACCAGTCCGTGTTGTCTAAGACCCTTGTGGTATCTCCGGGATTGGGCCCCGTCTTGACGAGCCGACCCAGCGCCCCGAGGTGCGTGGGACCCAGGCCGGCAAGTTTGCCCGCCAACGAATCCTTGAAGATGGTGGTGTCCGTACAAAACGCCGGTTTTGCCGCACATGAGGAAACTGAATCAGTCCGCCAAACGGAAACCTGTGCCCGGACGAACCCCGAGAATTCCCCCGCATCCAGCACGTCCAACCGGTTCAAGGTCGAAGCAGTGGCTACGTACGTGTCGTACTCGACCGTGGACCCGCCCGCGGCGCCACCCTTTTTGGTCTCAATGAGGATGACGCCGTTCGCGGCGCGGCTGCCGTAGATCGCGGAGGCAGAGGCATCCTTCAGGACGGTGATCGACGCGATGTCCGACGGATTGAGCAGGTTCAAGGGGTTGCGTGGCAGTGCCGGGCTGCCCCCCACGCCGAAGCTCAACGGTTCGGTCGCGACGTTGTTGATGGGTACCCCGTCGATCACGTACAGGGGATCGTTGCTCGCTCGAATCGAGCTCCCCCCACGGATCAGGACCTGGGATGCCGCGCCGGGCTCGCCGTTGTTCTGGGTGATCTCGACGCCCGCGGCCCGGCCCCGGAGCATCTGGTCGACGTTCGTGACCACGCCGACGTTCGCCGCGGACCCTTCGACGGTCGAGACCGACCCCGTGATCGCCTCGCGCCGCTGCGTGCCGTACCCGGTCACCACGACCGGCTCGAGGATCGCGGCCGCAGGCGAGAGGGTGACCTGCGCCGTCGTGGTTCCGCCCGGGGTGATGGTGATTTGCTGGATCTGCGAGCCGTACCCGATGCGGCTCGCCCGCAGACGGTAGGTCCCCGCTGGAACGCCGTTCAGCGCAAAGCTGCCGTCGCTCCGGCTGAGCTCGCGGTGCGGCGTCCCCGCGATCGCCACTTCGACGTTGCCGAGTGGCTGTTGGGTCGTCGCGTCTACGACCTTCCCCGTGACGGCGCCCGTTTCCTGCGCCCCCAGTGGGACCGCCCAGAACAGACCAGCGACCAACGCAGGAACGAGGTGACGGACTAGGCGCATACGTCGGGCCTCTGGCGGGCGAAGAGTAGGAATACGGATCGCGGTGCGCTGCCGTACGTACATGTTCATGGATCTCCTCCGGGCCAATCATTGAGGAGTTGACGGGCTGCGGGGCTAGATATGGCCCTCGCCGGAGGACTCGTCAAGAGGGGTCATCGCGGGACAAAGCGGGCGGAATCAGTCGGCCCGGCTGCGAGCATGAAGGCCGCTCCGCCATTCGTCAAGAGGCGCGGCGGGCCCACCGGTATACCGGCGCGCCCAGCGCGAGCAGCCCCGTCCCGATGAGAGCGTTCTTCGGATTCGCCATGATCGAGCTTGCCACCACGTACGCCGCCGCGACCACGAACAGCGCCGGCGTCCACGGATAGCCGGGCACACGGAAACCGATCTCGCCTGTTCGTTCCCCCTCTCCGCCATGCGGAGAGGGGGACAGGGGGTGAGGACGTCTATAGATGAAGAGGGTCGCCACCGTCAGCCCGAAGAAGATCCAGTCCCCAAACACGACGTAGTCGAGCAGCTGGGCGTACGTTCCAGATAGCGCCAGCAGAATAGACCACGCCGCCATGAACACGATGGCGCCCGTCGGCGTGCGGTAGGTCGGGTGAAGCGTCGCCAGTCGTTTCAGGAAAACACCGTCCGCCGCCATCGCCTGGAACACGCGCGGTGTCACGAGGATGACCAGGTTCAGGAAGCCGAACGTCGAGATCGCGATGCCGGCGCTGATCAGGCGTCGCCCGACGGTGCCGAGCACACGTCCCATCACATCGGCGGCGGGTGCCGTGCTCGCGGCGAGGCCCCCGGGGCCGAGCACCCGCAGGTAGGCGACGTTGGCGAGCAGATAGACCGCCACGACCGCGGCGACACCCAACACCAGCGCCCGCGGCAGGTCCCGCTCGGGCGCGACGAGCTCTTCGGCAATGAAATTGGTCTGTTGCCAACCGCCATACGCAAACAGCACCGGCACGAGGGCGGCACCGAGGGCTACCCCCACACCCCACGCCCCCGCCGGGGCGGTAGAAGACGGTAGAGGGCGGCAGAGGGCGGTAGAGGGCGGCGAAAAAAGCCCCGCCGCGATGAGCGCGGCGAGCGCGGCGAGCTTCAGAATGGTGAAGACATTCTGCGTCACCGCTGCCGGCTTCACGCCCACATAGTTGACCGCGGACAGGAGCACGATCGCGCCGATCGCGAGGGGCAGCGTTGCAGTGGCAGGCCAGCCGAGCAACGGGACTGTGTAGCTCGCGAACGTGACGGCGACCGCGGCCGTCGCGCCGCTTGCGATCACCAGCAGGAGCGCCCACCCGTACAGGAACGCCGGGAGCGGGCCGAACGCCTCGCGCAGGTACACGTACCCGCCCCCCGCGCGCGGCCGCCGGGCGCCCAGCTCGCCGAAGCTCAGCGCCCCGACGAGCGCGATGACGCCCCCGACGATCCACGCGGTGAGCGTGAGCCCGGCGCTGCCGACCCGCGCCGCCACCACCTCGGGCCCGAGAAACACGCCCGACCCGATGATGCCGCCGACGACGGCCATGGTGGCGGAAAAGAGCCCGAGTCGACGCGCGTAGGTGACACCGCCGGCTGATGCGCTCACGCGGCAGGAAGATGCATTCCGCACCATTGTTCGGATAGCATCACGCTCCCCCGCCCCCCCTTCCATCCGCGCGTCCGCCGGTACACGTTTTTTCCATCTTCCGCGAGGATAGCCCTGTCATGGCCCCGATCACTTTCACCGTCAACGGCAAACGCGAAACGGTCAACGTCACCCCCGACACGCCGCTCCTCTGGGTGCTGCGTGACACCCTCGGCCTCACCGGCACCAAGTTTGGCTGCGGCATCGCCCAGTGCGGCGCCTGCACCGTCCATCTGGACGGGGTCGCCACCCGCACCTGCGTGCTGCCCGTGTCCGCCGTCGCCGGCAAACGCGTCACCACGATCGAAGGCCTGTCCAAGAACCGC
>WNGD01008385.1_pt1 | contig 18799 bp, 15 predicted proteins | sample 5400671 | NCBI WGS metagenome assembly WNGD01 (sample SAMN13153369, study PRJNA577476) | soil metagenome | isolation source: 40 cm soil or saprolite under grassland replicate 2 | place: USA:California | collected 2016-06-15
AGGTAACAGATCTTTCTCTTGTCCGTTTCACTGATCGGCGCATGCTCGATAAACTCCGCACCCGCTCTATTCCCCTCAAAAGGATAGTCCACCGCGAACAGAATGCGATCCGCTCCTAGCGTCATACAGGAACAGAGAAACGCCGGATCAGAGAACATCCCGCTGGTCGTCACCAACACGTTCTCTTGAAGATACTGCGATGGTAATCGGCTCAAGTGTCGATCAAACGTGGAGAATTTCCAACGCGAGTCGAGCCGCCAGAGGAGATACGGGAGCGTCTCGCCAAGGTGTCCCAGGATGACGGTCAGGTTGGGGTAGTGATCGAAGACTCCGCTAAAGATGAGTCGCAACGTCTGAGTAGCGCTATCAACGGTGAAGCTCCACAGGGGGCCGACCAGTTCAGGACGCCCCTTATAGGCTCGCAACGTGTCTGGTGTAGGAGCCGTCGGGTGCAGGTAGAGCGGTACGCCCAGCGCTTCCGCCTGTGTGAAGATGTCCCAATAGCGCTTGTCGTCAAGAAAGCTGTCCTGGGGCTGCCCATTGATGATTGCTCCTTTGAAGCCCAGCTTCAACACTGCACGCTCCAATTCGTCAGCGGCGGCCTGGGGCTGGAGTGTGGGCAGGGCAGCGAACCCAGCGAAACGCCTGGGATTCTGGCGCACATGATCGGCAAGCTCATCGTTGATATCCCGTGCCAGCGCGATGGCATTCGATGCGGGGACCCTTTCCAAGCCTGGCGCCATGAGCGAAAGTACCTGCATCTCGATTTCCGCCTCGTCCATCGCACGAAGCCGGGATTCACCGAGATCTAACAGCTGTGTTTCTATGTGTTGCGGATGCTTCCCCAGAGAGGAGAAGCCTCCTTTCGTGGCTCGCCCCTGTACATATTCCTGATAGGTCTGGGTGGTAAAATGCTCTTCTATCGCAATCTTCCTCATTTTGTTCTCCTTTTGGTAAGATAGTAGCAGTTCGTTGGTGTCAATGCGCGAGGGTTCCCACCCCTACGGGTACCATGACCGCTTTCGATTGGCAACATTCAAAGGATGCCCGGCTCTGCACTGCTTACGATGCCTCCTGCGGCTGATGGCTATTGTGTTACTTCTGAGCAGCGGTGATCAGGCTTTTCACACGGAACGGTGTGGTCGGAATCTGCGTAATTTCTGCACGGAAAGGTCGAAGGGCATCCTCGACGGCGGCGGCCAGGGCGGCTGGAGCAGGAACAGCCCCTCCTTCACCGGCTCCTTTCGCTCCCAATGGATTCAGCGGAGAAGGCGTTTGCAGGTGAGCGATCGTGATATCCGGCAGCTCAGTTGCAGCGGGCATCAAGTAGTCCATCAGTGTGCTTGTCAGCAACTGCCCCCGCTCGTCGTATCTTATCTCTTCGAGAAGCCCAGTTCCGATTCCGGCGACAACTCCTCCCATCACCTGGCCCTCAACGACCGTGGGATTCAGGATGGTTCCGCAATCATGGACGGCGGTATATGCCAGGATACGAACGTTTCCCGTGCCAGGATCGACCGAGACGACAACCTGGTGAGCGGCTGCGGCAACGGCTGAACCTTGAGGCATGAAGTATGCTGTTGCGCTTAGACCTGGCTCGATAGGGTAACGGAACGTAGTGCCTGGGAGGTGACCGCTTGCTAATTTAGCGAGTTGTGCAAATGAGATGCTGCGCTGCGGGCTGCCCCGTACCTGCACCTTTCCATCGACAAGCTCCACATCTTCTGCCGTAACTTCAAGAAGGTACGATGCGAGTTGCGTGATTTTTTGTCGTAGCTTTTCACTTGCCATCTGAGTGGCGCTGCCTGCGACAACGGCTGTACGACTGGCAAACGTACCCGTTCCGTAGGAAATAGCAGCAGTATCGCCTTCGTGGATATGAACTCGTTCCAGCGGGACACACAGGACGCTGGCTGCAACCTGAGCCAAGGTGGTTTCGTGACCTTGGCCCTGTGATGCCGCGCCTGTTCTGACAATGACATCACCGTTGCTCTCAATGGTGATGTGAGCGCCCTCGTGCGGACCTAAAGCGGTATTTTCAATGGCAACAGCGAGACCGATTCCGAGGAGTTTGCCGGCATTCCGCGCTTGCCGTTGCTCTTCTCGCCAGCCTTGATAGTGACCCTTGTCCAGCAACATGGTCAGGAGCGCAGGATAGTCGCCGCTATCAAGTTGCATAGCTGTTCCGTCGCGTGCAATCAGGCCGGTGCGGTACGGGAATTCATCGGGCTGGATGAAGTTCTTGTAGCGGATCTCTGCGGGATCCATCCCAAGCTGATCAGCGGCCTTGTCGAGCAGGCGGTTGATGACAAAGGCTGCCTGCGGACGTCCTGCTCCCCGGTAGGGTGCGAGGGACATGGTATTGGTGTAGAACACATCGACATCACAGTGGTAGTGTGGGACTTTGAATGGGCCTGGAATCAGCGTGGAGGTGATGATTGGCACGATCACTCCCCACGGAACGTACGCGCCCGTAGTGGTCACAAAGGAATCGCTGACGGCTAGAATTTCTCCGGATCGGGTTAACCCGATCCGGGCCCGGTGCTTCTGTTCTCGCTCATGCACCGCTGCCTGTAAGTGCTCAAGGCGATCTTCAATCCAGCAGACTGGGCGATCTAGCTGCTTCGCCGCCCAGGGGATGAGAAAGTCTTCGACGTAAAAGGGTTCTTTCGCTCCAAAACCGCCACCCACGTCAGGTGCTATGACTCTCAAACGCTCTTCGGGCATAGCGAACATGTCTGCATAGATGTGCCGCATCATGTGTGGTGTCTGTGTTGCCGCATAGACGGTGAGTTCTGGTGAGCCAAGACGAGCAGACCACCGGGCAGCCAATCCCCGGCACTCGATAGGCATACAGCTTACCCGGCCAATATCCAGCTCCATTGAAACAACGACAGGTGCCTCCTCCAGTGCGCCTGCGGCATCACCGGCATTCTGCTGAAAACGTGCAGCAAGATTGGATGTCATCCAACTATGGGTGAGCGATGCATCTTCAGCCATCGCAGCCTGAATGGATGCTGCAGCATCGAGCGGCTCATATGAGACCTCTACTGCCTCACACGCATCCTCGGCGTGGTAGCGGCTATCGGCGATGACCATGACGACAGGCTCTCCCACGTGTGCCACCTCGCGGCTGAGCGGCTGCTGTGTAACAGCCTCAAGGGCAGGATACGGAAAGAGTAAAGGGAGGGATGGGAATGCTACGTCAAGTGGACTGTAGATGGCAACGACGCCAGGCATTTGCCCAGCGGCAGAGGTATCGACATCCAGGACTCGTGCGTGCGCGTAGATGCTGCGGATAAATGCAGCATGAAGCATCCCAGGAAAACGCAGATCTGCGACGTATTGGCCTTTGCCACGTAGTAAGCGTGGGTCCGCGCGGCGTTTCATGCGCCGACCGATCATATGCATACCTCCTTTTTACAGCCTGTCCAAACGCTGAAGTGCTGATAAGCGTCGAATCCACGCACGTGCCGTTTCTGGACGAATTGGTAACGCTGTGAATGCTTCTGGCGGTGCGTCAAGCGCATCGGCAACAGCGTTCGCAAGGGCGGCTCCAACACCGGTTGTGCCGCCCTCTCCACATCCCTTTACACCGAGTGGATTATGGCGGGAAGGAGCATCTTCCGTGATAATCACCTCGATATCGGGCGCTTCACAGGAAGTTGGCAGCAAATAATCCATGAAAGTGCCACTGAGCAATTGCCCGTCGTCATCATACGCCAGTTCTTCCAGAAGAGCGCCCCCCAATCCCTGTACCATGCCTCCTCTAATCTGCCCCTTTACCAGTGCTGGATTCACCGCACGGCCCACATCATAGGCGATCAGGTAGCGCTCGATGGAAATGCGACCGGTTTCCCAATCGACATCGACTTCCGCGGCATGAACTCCATATGGATAGGTCATGTGTGGAGCATCGTAGCGCTCTCGCACATCCAGTTCTATGCCGACATTGCCTGCATAAGCGGCAACCTGACGCCAGCCCATCCTCCTCGAGGGCGATCCCACCAGATAAGGTCCCTCCGGCCCAAGTTGCAAGTCCAGAGGAGCTGCTTCAAAACAGTGCTCGGCCACTATGAGGATACGTTTTCTCAGTTCCTTGGCCGCTACGTAGGCCGCGATCCCGCCAGTTGCTGTCCCGCGGCTCGCGAAAGACCCATTGCCAGCCGGTACCACATCGGTATCACCATGGACAAGCTTGACTTGTTCGGGCTTGATGCCAAGCTGATCTGAGATCAATTGCGCCAGGAGCGTCTCGGTACCTTGACCAAGCGCGGCAAGCCCGCTGTGGCAATAGAATGTTCCTTCAGCGCCCAATCCTACTCGTGCCTGTTCCCACGGCCCCAGGCCGGACTTCTCAACAAAGAATGCCCAGCCCATACCGCGCAGATGTCCTTGCTCACGAGCTTGTGCCTTGCGTCCAGGAAAATCCGCCCATTGCACGTGCTGTTTAGCGATGGTAAGTATACGGCTGTAGTCGCCGCTGTCGAATACGACATCCTCGCCAAGCCCATGTGTACCGACCGTATACGGCATCTGCTCCGACTGGATAAAGTTCCGGTCGCGGACGACGGTCGGATCGAGGTGCAATGTATGTGCCACGGCCTCAACCAAGCGCTCACGTACAAAGGTTCCCTCGTACCGACCGGGAGCGCGATATGTCCCCATCGGTGTCTTATTGGTGACGACCACGTGTGTGATGAGGTGAAAAGCAGGCCAGTCATATGGGCCCGGCAGCATGGCCTGTGTCAGCTCAGGGACTGTGACTCCATGCGTTCGGATGTAGGCCCCGGTGTTTACCCAGATCTCATCTTCCAGCCCCAGTAACCTGCCGCTATCATCAAACCCTACAGTGAGATGGTGGCGTTGTTCACGAGAATGATTCGTTGCTTTCAGATGTTCCATACGATCTTCAATCCAGCGCACTGGCTGCCTTACGTTCCGGGCAATGAAGGGGATCAGAAAATCTTCAGGGTAAAATTCACCGCGCACGCCAAAACCGCCCCCCACATCCGTCTCAATAAAGTGAATGAGTGCAGGATCGCAGTTCAACAGGCTTGCCAGGATGATACGGTTGAAGTGAACAACCTTTGTTGGGCCATAGACGTGGATGCGTCCTTCTTCGTCTGGTATTGCTACCAGGCCACGCGTCTCCAGTGGAACAGCAGCATGACGTTGAATGCCAAAATCCAGAGTCAATCGATAGGGAGCCTGGCGTAGGGACTGATTTGAGTCGCCTTTCTTCGATGCCATGCTGTAAATAGTATTGCTGCTGAGCATTGGATGTAGGAGAGGTGCATCAGCGCGCATGGCAGCTCCGATATCTGTAACAGCAGGGAACATCTCGTATTCAACAAGCAATTGTTCTGCCGCATCCTCGGCAACGTAGCGGGAATCTGCTACAATGACTGCCACTGGCTCACCTGCGTAGCGAACGACGTTGCTTGCAAGAGGCATTTGCAGCGCATGGGCAAGTTCGGGGGCAGGAGTGAGCCGCATGGGTATTGGCTGCAGATTAGATGGGAGATCGCTGGCCGTCACGACGGCAACAACACCCTTGATGGCAGAGGCTGCGCTGCTATCTATGCCAAGTATCTTTGCGTGCGCATAGGGACTGCGCACCACGCAGGCTTCGAGCAGTCCAGGCACACGCACATCGGCAACGTACTGTCCTTTGCCGACAAGCAGCCGGGGGTCCTCAATGCGTTTGATTGCTTCACCGATAGTCATCGCCCTCTGCTCCGTCTCCTACTCTGATGCCGCTTTCATATTTGCTGCGGCTCGCTCTACCGCAGTCACAATGTTCTGGTATCCCGTACAGCGGCAGAGATTGCCGGAAAGCGCCTCGCGGATTTCAGCACGAGTTGGTGTGGGGTTTTGCTTCAGGAACCATGTCATGGTTGTAAGTATGCCGGATGTACAAAATCCGCATTGCAGACCATGCTCTTCCCAGAAAGCTTCTTGCAGTGCGGAAAGATGCTCTTCGTCAGGTGCCAGGCCCTCCACCGTCGTGATCTCTTTTCCCTGTGCCCCAATGCCAAGCATCAAGCATGACCGAGCAGGTAAGCCAGCAAGCAGTACAGTACAGGCACCACAGACGCCATGCTCGCAACCGAGATGAGTGCCAGTGAGACCCAGCACATCACGCAGCACGTCCGCGAGTAACATGCGGGGTTCGACATCATCAACGCGATAGGTCTTACCGTTGACCTTCAACTCGTAAGAGATCGTCTGGAACTCCATAGTAATTGCGGCAAGGGTACCCGCATCCTTTTAAAGGGGGATTGCCGCCCTCCTTTTTTGTCATAGAGTATACGGGGATCGATGAAACGATCCACCCTTTCACCTTACGGCGATGGGAAGCAAGCCCCCACGCTTTGCACGAGGGTCTATTGACTGTTCTTGCCTCCCACTGGAACGTTGGCATCCATAGGGGATGCTCAAATTTCACTGCGATTTTCTACTCGTTGCTAAGGTGAGGCAGAGCGTGCATGCTGTATGGCACTCTCAACGGCACGATATGCCAATGTGTGCGCAAGCTCTTTGCGATACACTGCACTGGCATGAATATCTCCTTGTGGATTGATTTCGTCTACAATAGGGCGGAGCACTTCACGCAACTCGGTCTGCGTTGGAACCTTGCCCACTAACGGTGCGATCAGGTGGCTGCAATCTGCGGGTGTGGGTGCCACGCCCCCGATGCCCAATCGCACCCCTTGTAATGTTGCATCAGCTGCAAGTGACACCTGAGCGGCAGCAGCCACCAGCGCAAAGTCACCGCGGCGCATAGAGAACTCTTCAATGGCCTGCCCACTGCGTGCTAGCATTATTGGAAGCGCGACCTCAGTCAGAATTTCGTCGGGTTCCACGCTCGTTGTGAGATAGGTCAGAAAGAAATCCCTGGCATCAATGATGCGGGAACCCTGAGCACTTTGTAATGTTACCATACCACGAAGCGTGGCAAAAACGAGTGGCAATTCTGCCGCAGGATCGGCATGAACCAGGCTGCCACCGATAGTTCCGCGAGTAAGTATTGCTGCGTGCCCGATCAGATCGGCAGCATCTGCGAGCATCGGACAGTGGCGCAGAATCTCAGGATTCGTTCTCAGTACATAATGGCGCGTTAAGGCCCCAATACGCAGCACATCGCCATCCTGGCGGATGTAATTGAACTGTGGCTCAAGGGGGTTGAGATCGATAATCACGTCGGGATGTGCCAGCCGCATGTTCAGCAAGGGGATCAGGCTCTGGCCACCTGCGAGCAACTTCACATCGAGATTTCGTTCGCTCACGAACTCGTGCAGCATCCTCAACGCGTCTTCCATTCGCGTGGGAGCGTAGTATGCAAAAGCAGGTGGTTTCATCTCGGCCCCTCCTGGATGCTCATCGTCTGGTATACTGTGGTTTCCATTTCTGCTGGAATACCTGTACTGCTTCAAGAACATCTTCGGTCTTGAAACAACGGATAGCTGCATCCGTGTCTTCCTCGACTGCTGGAGGGTGAGAGCCAGAGGTGATTTCGTGAATCATACGCTTGGTCCACTCCAGGCTCACGGGAGCACGTTCCAGGAACATCTCGCCAAGCGCCCATGCCTCTTGCAGCAATGATTCGCGATCTGAAACTACACGATACCCCCAGTTCGAGACCCACGCCAATGGCGTATCCGTCGATAGCGGCAATCCCTTCCGAGCTATAGAGAGAAGGTTGGCCGTTCCAATTTTTTTGTTGTCTTTAAAGACAAGAACGCAAGGAATGGTATGATGCCTTACGTGGTTGTACCATGAACTCAGCTCGTAGTCAAGTATTCCCGTTCTGTGTTATAGGGTCTGTGAGAGATTCGAGGAGGATATTCAATGAACGAAGAATCTCTGGTGATAAGCGCTCAGGGCCCGCTTGAGCATTTACAATTCATATACTCAACGTTATTTAAGAAGGAATTACCAAGAGGTACTAAAAGAACATAAAATGGTTGATGAGAGCATTCGCAATGGGAGCGGGTTCGGGATCAACCAAGACCCCGAACCCGTTTTTCTCTACTGTCTGCTGTTATTGCTGCTATCAGGCACCTGTGCTGGATAAGGGCGTTGCGTCCGTGGCTGCTGTGGTGGCCACTGTTGCTGAGGCGGTAGAGCCGGTGTAGCGTTTTGCTGTCCTGGCCACTGCCGGTAAGCAGGGGGAGGCTGGATCTGGTTGGATGGATAGGAAACAGGCTGGTATTGTTGTGCTGGCCTTCCTCCAGCCGGAGCTAGAGCAGGGTAGTTGGTCGCCCCGTTGTCCCTTTGAGCTGACGCGGTGACTGTACGGAAGATGCCGCTCATTGTCATGTGGTTATCCTGGCCATTTACCGGGGTGACAGTGACATTGGAGGGTAGGGGCATGTAGTAACCCTGGTTTTCTCGCAGCTTAAAGGCTTCTACGGATGAACGTAGCTGCTCAACCAGGCGTGCCAGGCGTTCCATTTCCTGGGAAGCAGTGCGGGTGCTCATGGTGCTTTGATGGGTCGTATTTGAAATAGCGCGCATAATATGCACCACATTTCTCGAAGATTGCAACTGTTGCGCCGCCATCCGGTTGATGTTTTCAATTTCTCTGGCCTGACGCTCAACCGCGGAGAAGATGGATTCCAGCGCAACACCTGCTTCCTGCGTCAGTTCAGATCCCGCTGATGTTTCTCGCTCGGTGTCTTGCATGGAAACGGCGGCGGCTCCAATGTCTTCACGGACGCTACGGACGATGCGTCCAATCACAGAGGCCTGTTCCTTGGTGCGCTCGGCCAGCCGACGGATGTCCGCGGCAACCGCGCCGAAGCCCTTCCCATTCTCACCGGCCATAGCAGCCTGAATAGCGGCGTCGAGCGCTAAGCGGTTCGTTTGATGAGCAACAGTAGAAATGACTTCGACGATGTTATTGATTTCACGTGAACGTTCACCAAGTGTTTGTACCTTTGACGAGGTTTCTTGCACGTTTTCATGGATGCGTCCCATACCCTCAACGGCTTGCTGCACCGCTGCGCGTCCGCCCTGGGCACTCTGGCGGGCATCACGAGCCACACCATAGAGGATTTCAGCGCGATCAGCCACCTTGCGGCTCGAATCGGCCATGTGCTCCACTTCTACCGCTGCAGTAGAGATCTGATTGAGTTGGATATCTCCCGTCTCCACCAGCTGGGTCAAGCGGTCAAAGATCGCTGAGGTCGAACGATCAACCTCGTTGGCAACCATTTTGACACGCACGATCAAGCTGCCTAACTCTTCTACCATATAGTTAAATGAGTCGGCGAGCACGCCCAGGGCATCGGCGGTAACCTCTGCCTGAACACGGAGATCTCCTTCACCGACGCCACTGACTTCGCTGACCAGCTTTTCAACCTGTCGTTGGCGCACGATATTGTCCAACATATTGTTCATCGAGGTCGCAACCATGGCGATTTCGTCGCGGCCTATCATATGTGCGCGGGCGCTGGTATCACCCCTGGAGATACGCCTTGTCAGAGCAGAAAGGGAGCGCAAGGGGGTCACAATGGTGAAGTTTACGGCTAACCCAATCAAGAATGCCATTGCGAGGATCACGATGATTGCGATGGTTGACCCAATAATGATCGGCTGTGTTTCTGATGGCCCGACAGTCGTCACGGTCTTGCCCGTCGCTGCCGCGTCGTCCACCACGCGCTGCCAGCTATTTTGGAGATTGGTGAACGCCTGGGAGGAGTGCCACAAGACATTGTAGGTACGGGTGAATGTCGCTTTCAGCTCAGCTGGCGAGAGCTTCACTGGGTGGCCCTGGAGGATGGGGTCCAGATTATCCAGAAGCGTAACCTCCTGAATTTGCAGTTTTCGATAGGCAGGCCACTGGGTCGTAACCACTTCGTTGAGCGCCTGTTGCTGGTCCGCGATAATGGCTGGTCCGGTTGCGGGATTGTCGTCGATGAGGATCGAGCGAATGGTCGCCATATTGCTAGAAGTAGTGAGGTCGTAGTTGCTTTGATAAGCGGTCAGTGACTGTCCGAATTCTACCTCACGAGCGGTAATGTCGGTACTCACTAATCCACCTGCACTCGCAAGCGCAGGGTCAACGATCACGCCTGAGAGTGAGGCAAAGGTCTGATTGAACCGCGTCTGGAGCAATGCATTCATACGCTGCAGGTTCGACTGTTCCTGCGAGGAAAGGCTCTGAGAATCGACGCTTGTTTGTACTGCCTGGCTTCGTGTATCAAGCGACGTCAAGAAGAAGTTGCTCAGAAGCACGATCACGATGATTGGCACAATTGCCATTATTGCGAACAGGACAAGGAAGCGACGGAAAATAGGAATATTGTTAAAAAGTCTTACCATGATAGTTTAAACCCTTCTCAAGCGGCACGCAACACAATCAACACAGGATAGGCATTTGTTCCGTAAACACAAGGGAGAAATCGTCGAATCTCATTGATGTATGATAGCTTCCCTTGATGATTCCAATAGACATACTGCTCAACAAAATATGGGCCTGCCAAAGCCAATTCAACGGATATCAAACAATACCAACTCTATCATAGAGTGGTAAAGCAAACAATGAGCGTACACACTCCCCCTAAGAATAGGTATATCTCTCCTGTAGTGTACAGGAATTCCAGGAGAAATGGAACCTTACAATGCAAGTCCCCCCCAAAAGTGCTAGTAAGTCATACAATCATGTTCTTCATTCCAGGGTATCTTCTTTTTAAGCCTATTGCCCAATGAATACGCGATGTGTTATAATCGTCACGCAACGGGGATGTACTCTGGACAAAGGCTTCTCTGCGCCTTCAATGGAGTACTTGTTTGTGGGATTGAAAAAGAGTTTCAGGGCAAGAATCGCTACCCACACTGCCTCTCTCCTATTGTGCGCTGGCTCATTTGCTAGTTGTGCGCTCAAGCAGATAGATTTGCAGCCTTTGATTCTAAAAAACATTGCCTCTACCCCGTATATAAACATGGAAAGAAGTATTATGAAGCAGAAACTGAAAACGCACAAAGCAATGGCGAAACGCGTCACGATTACCGGTGGCGGTAAAGTGATGCGCCGCAAGGTTGCTTTAAACCACCTACGCCGCAATAAGTCACCGCGTGCCGTCCGTTCGATGGATAAAGACTTTCAGCTGCCTACGAGCGATACACGCCGTATGAAACGTCTCCTTCCTTATGCTTATTAATGTGCTGGTCAAATAGAAAGAATCGAATGGAGGATTAACGATGCCCAGAGTGAAACGTGGCGTAGCCGCACACAAGAAACATAAAAAACTGTTGCAGATGGCTGAGGGCCACCGTGGTACGCGCAAGCGTCTTTTCCGTCCAGCGCACGAATCCGTGATGCGCTCGATGGCGTATATGTACCGCGACCGCCGTAATCGCAAGCGCGATATGCGCCGCCTGTGGATTACCCGCATCAACGCGGCTGCGCGTATGCATGGTGTGAGCTATAGCAAGTTAATGCACGCTATCCACACGGCCAATATCGACGTTGATCGCAAGATTCTGGCTGAGATGGCGGTCAATGACGAGGCAGCTTTCGGCGCGCTGGTGAAGGCCGCACTGGACACGGTGAAATAACGAAGTCAGGCTGAGAGCCGATGCTGATTACCAGCCCCCATAACCCACGGATTAGCAAATTACATGATCTGTATACAACGAGAGGTCGCAAAAAAAGCGGCCTCTTCTTGATGGAAGGCCCACATCTTCTTGAGGTCCTGTTGAATGCTGGTATAGCGCCGCGAGAGGTGTATTACCAGCCGGGTCTATTACAGCACACGGCCAGCGGAAGAGCACTGCTTGAGCGGCTGCTGCACGCAAGTGGCCTGTCCGATAATCAGTTGATAGAGGTGAGCGAACGGGTGATCGAGGCATTGAGCGATGTGCAAACATCGCAAGGAGTGGTAAGCGTTCTCCCTCTTGATGCATTCAGTCCCGCGCGCATCAAGGCAAAATGTGCTCCGATACAGCGTCCCGTTCTCCTCATTCTTGATAATCTTGCCGATCCAGGCAATATGGGCACTATTTTGCGAACGGCCCTGGCTGCCGATGTGCACGAAGTACTCCTGACCGAAAATTGTGTCGATTGCTATCATCCCAAGGTTTTACGCTCGGCGGCGGGCGCACATGTTGCATTGCCAATTGAGGCCAATCTTGCATGGGAGGCTATCGCCGAGAGAGTGGCATTGCACTGTGGGAAGGTGCCGCGAGTCCTGTTGGCCGAGGTGGGAAGTCCACACCCGTATTACGAGCAGGACCTGGCAATGCCTTTTGCCTTAATTATTGGCAATGAAGCACAGGGGGCTTCAGCGGAAGCGCGGGCACTGGCGACGCTGAACATTACCATTCCCCTGGAGAACGGGGTGGAATCTTTGAATGCCGCTATGGCGGCAGGAATAATACTGTACGAGGCGGTACGCCAGAGGCATTCGGGGCCTTAGGGACATGCATTTTGTGGGATTGCCGGCTGTAGTAACTGTTACCAGTGGCTATTCATTTCGCGACAGATCTCATGATGTTGCACGAGAGCGCCTGACACACCACAGCTATCGCATGCATCAGGTGCAGTACCCAGATGAACCATACCGCATACTTCGCAGACCCATTGCTGGATGGAGGGGCGCGTCGCAAGCAATAACATTGCTTCGCGCACGGCCGCTTTTTTGGTGTGGATCTTTTTATCTGTAATCATCATGCGCTGTGCAACCATCGTTAGCCTCCTGAAAAGTGTCTCGACGTATTAAGAGTGAGAGAAAATTGCTTCCTTGCTTCCTCACCAAAAAGAGGTGAGTTCTGCATTGTTTTCGCTTACTTTAAGTCTAACAGGCACGTATAATGAAAATCTATGAAATGAGATAGGGGTTATGGATGCTATGTATAACACAGTGCTTATATATCAGCGCTTCCTTGTTCCCTTGCAGCAAAAGCGGGGCAATTGCTGAACCTATCGACACGCTTAATACGGAAAATGCTATACTACTTCCATAATGAACTTTCAGAAGTAAGGAGCCTCAATGAACCCGTTAACTCCGACTTCCTCGTGGCCTTTTCAAAAAGTCCTCGTCGCGAATAGAGGCGAGATCGCTATACGTATCATGCGGGCCTGTCGCGAACTCGGGCTGACTGCTGTTGCCGTCTATAGCGATGCCGATCGCAATGCTTTACATGTACGCATGGCTGACGAGGCCTATCATATCGGTCCAGCGCAGGCCTCCCAGAGCTATTTGCATATTCCTACGATTATCGAAGTCGCTCAATATGCGGGAGCGCAGGCAATTCACCCAGGCTATGGCTTCCTGTCAGAAAATGCCACCTTTGTGGACAGTTGCGCGGCCGCTGGCCTGATTTTCATTGGGCCTCCAGCGGAGGCGCAGCGCGCAATGGGCGAGAAAACGGCCGCTCGCCGTACCGCGCAGGCAGCGAGTGTGCCAATTGTGCCGGGTGCGATGACCGATGAAGAGGACGACACAAAGTATGCGGCCACCGCTGAACAGTTAGGCTATCCCGTTCTACTCAAGGCAGCCGCCGGAGGAGGTGGGAAAGGCATTCGTTTTGTGCGCGACCCCAAAGATCTGTTCTCCTCCCTGCGCACGGCGCGCAGCGAGGCCAGGAGCGCTTTTGGCGATGGACGAGTCTATATGGAGAAAGCTGTCGCTCCTGCTCGCCATATCGAAGTGCAATTCATCGCCGACACCCACGGCAATGTGGTGCACCTGGGGGAACGAGAGTGCAGCATACAACGACGCCATCAGAAGTTGATCGAGGAGGCTCCTTCGCCTGTACTGGATGATGAGTTGCGAGAGCAGATTACATCCTCGGCAGTACGGCTGGTGCGAGCTATTCGTTATGTCAACGCCGGGACGACTGAATTTTTATTGGGTCCGGACAGGAATTTCTATTTCCTGGAAGTCAATGCGCGCATTCAGGTTGAACACCCTGTCACGGAATGGTATACAGGGATTGATTTAGTGCAGGAGCAATTCCGTGTTGCCGCTGGCCTTCCTTTGTCTTTCACGCAAAAAGATGTCGTGTTCCGCGGTGCGGCGATAGAGTGCCGCATCTCAGCGGAAGACCCGGAGAACCGCTTTTTGCCAGCAACGGGGTCAGTTCAGGCGCTACAAGAGCCTTCTGGTCCTGGCGTGCGTGTCGATAGCAGTCTGTACCCGGGTTTACAGGTACCCCTGTTCTACGATCCCCTCCTGTCCAAGTTGATCGTGTGGGGCAAGGATCGTACCCAGGCTATTGCACGGATGCGGCGAGCGCTCTTCGAGTACCAGGTTGTCGGCGTACGCACGACACTCCCCTTCGCGCGCTGGTTGATGCAGCACCCTCGCTTTATCGAAGGGGACCTCTCAACAGACTTTGTGGCAGAAGAATGGGATACGCGCAATGTAGGGGCACCCTCTGCAGTTGGCCAGGAGCCCACGCTCGTCGAGGAAACTGAAGCAACCCTTTCCTCTGCCCAGGTGGCAGCCCTGGTGGGGAGTCTCCTTGCGAATGAACATATAGAGGCGGAAAAGTTGCGCAGGCGGCCGGTGGTTGCAGCGAGCGAGGCAGTGAGCCGCTGGCGCGACGCGGGGAGAAGAGAAGCTTTACGGTAACGTTCATTTTTCTTCGACGGGTGGCGGGAGCTCAAATGAGGGAGGAATTTGGCCGCGACGTTGCTGGGCCGCGGCTTTGAGCCGTTCTACTGTTTCATAAGGAACGGGGCGGCCAGCGAGGGGAGTAGGATGGATGCCGGGGCCATGAAAATCGCTACCGCCGGTTGGGATGAGGTGATACGCATCGGCAAGAGCACGCAACACCTGCACTTCTTCGGAGTTGTAGGGGCCATAATAGGTCTCAAGTCCGACCATACCAGCCTTGCACAAGCCGGGCAGACGGTTGCGCAATTCATCGAGACCAGGAAGTGCGAGAGGGTGGGCGATGACGGGCAAGCCGTTGGCGCTAGCAATTAAACGCACGGCATCCTCAGGTGCCAGCTTGTAACGGGGCACGTAGGCATAGCAGCCCCTGCCGATATATGTGTCAAAGGCCTCGCCAATACTCTGGACGTACCCTGCCTCTAACAATGCCTCGGCGACATGGGGTCTGCCGACCGAACCCTGGGCAATCTCGCGCACCCTCTCCCAGGAAATGGAGATCCCCTGTTCGTTCAGCAGTTCTACCATGCGCTGTCCGCGTCGTTCGCGAGCATCGCGCAGCACTTTGAGCACGGCCTGAAATGCTGGTCGCTCGTATTCGGGGAAGTACCCCAGGACATGTACTTCCCCGCCGGCCACGTCGGTATTGATTTCGATACCGGGAATGAAATCAATATCCAGTTTAGCAGCTGCCTGCGCGGCCTCCTGAAGTCCACCGGTGTTATCATGATCGGTCAGAGCTAGCACGCGCAGCCCAACATCTTTTGCGTGCTGTAGCAGCTCTGCCGGCGCATAGACACCATCGGAGGCGGTCGAATGGGTATGCAAATCAACGTAATCGGGCATAGACATACGCAACGACACATGCACTTTCTAAAACAGGCGAATACCGCATTTGCCCTACCTGGCGTAATCAACTGATCGAGTCTCACGGACCACGCAGACCTTGATTTGCCCAGGGTAGTCAAGATTCTCCTCGATTTTGTGAGCGATATCGCTGGCGAGACGGCTCGCGGCATACTCGTCGATTTCTTCGGGTTTCACGATGATGCGTACCTCGCGGCCTGCCTGGATGGCAAACGATTTTTCCACGCCAGTGAACGAGTTCGCGATACTCTCAAGCGCTTCCAGACGCTTGATATAGAGGTCAATAGTTTCGCGTCGAGCGCCAGGACGAGCCGCTGAAATCGCATCGGCGGCCTGTACAATAGCCGCCTCCAACGATTGAGGTTCAGACTCGGTCGCGTGATGGGCTACCATCGCGTGAATGATTTTCGGTGACTTGCTGAAACGACGAGCTATTTCTCCGCCGATGATAGCGTGAGGCCCTTCGACCTCTTGATCAATAGCTTTCCCCATATCATGCAGCAGCGCAGCGGTCTTGCATACATTGACGTCGGCTCCCAGTTCGTGGGCAATCGTTGCCGCCAGTATCGAGACTTCTACTGAATGGGCCAGGACATTCTGCCCGTAGCTGGTACGGAAATGCAATCGTCCGATGATTTTGAGCAGTTCCGGTTGTAAGCCATGGACGTTGGCTTCCAGGGCGGCACGCTCACCTGCCTCACGCACAATAGCATCGACTTCCTGGCGTGCTTTGGCAACGACCTCTTCAATGCGCGCAGGATGGATGCGCCCATCGAGAATAAGCTTTGTCAGAGCGACACGAGCCACCTCTCGACGCACGGGATCGAATCCAGAGAGAATCACTGCCTCTGGCGTATCATCGATGATGAGATCGACGCCGGTAGCTGCTTCCAGGGCACGAATATTGCGACCCTCGCGCCCAATGATGCGCCCTTTCATTTCTTCGTTAGGCAGAGGCACGACCGAGACAACCGCTTCGGACACCTGGTCGGATGCACAGCGCTGGATGGCCAGAGTGATTATCTCGCGCGCACGGGCATCTGCTTCTTCGCGCGCCCGTTCTTCGATCTGGCGCACACGCTGTGCGGCCTCCGCGCGTACTTGCTCTTCAATGCGCGTGAGCAACAGTTCTTTTGCCTGTTCAACTGAAAGTTGCGCAATACGCTCTATTTCACTGAGGTGCAGGCGCTTGAGATTCTCTATCTCTTCATGCATCTGCTCCAGGCGGCGCTCAGTTGCCGCAAGCTTCCGCTCACGTTGTTCAAGTGCCTCAATCTTCCGATCGAGCGACTCTTCTTTTTGCTGATTTCGCCGTTCCTGTCGTTGCAGTTCAGTACGGCGTTCTGTGTTTTCGCGTTCCATTGTATTGCGGAAACGCGCGGTTTCTTCTTTCGCTTCACGAAGAGCTTCGCGCTGCTGTACCTGGACCTCCAGGAGTTTGTGCTCGTTTGTTTCTTTTTCAGCAAGTAAAAGCTCCTCATAGCGCGCTTTATTTTGTTCCCGCCCGTACTGGTACCCGGCGCGAAGAGCCATTCCGGCGCCTGCGAGTATTGCCAGTATTGCTACCAGGGCTAAAATGATTATTGTTGGCGACACGTCGGCCTTACCTCCAACTGTGAGAGGCGGTCAGGCGCTTCATGTTGTGCTTCAAGCACCTGACCGCCTACAGGCGTTTCTGTAGTGAGATAATGGAAAAACACTCTCTTGCCCAGGAGTTGTATGGCTACCGGGGTAGACAGGTTCTGCCTGATATGTTTTGTGAATCGCAATAAAGGATTTGAATTATCTGAATGCATATTAGACACGCATGCTACAGGGGAGAATCATTGCGCTGCAATGACCTTTCCAAAAGCGTAGGCGTGTTAAAGCGTAATATCCGCCAAGCCTACTATACTGATTGTCGGGAAGGCTGTCAAGCAGGAGCTTTGGTTAAGTTACTCTTGAGTTTACGGTACAATAGAGTAGGGACCCGATTATGCTGTTACAAGTCATTTTTGAAGCAAAAGAAAGAAGCCAGGAGATGAATACAGAACATCACGATCATGTGCAAGAAGCACCGCGGCCAACGCACGTGGTGACATGTTTTCTGCTGCGGCAGGATACTGCTGAGCCACGTATCCTGATTATGCAGCGCAGCCAGCGCGTCGGCAGTTATCGCGGGCGGTGGGCAGGTGTGAGCGGCTTTGTGGAGGCGAGCGTTACCCCCGATGAGCAGGCCTATACTGAAATTCGCGAGGAGACAGGTTTAACGCGCGAACAGGTACTGATGCTGAGACGGGGGGCAGTCGTAGAACACATTGACCCGGCGTTGGGCCGACATTTTTATATCCATCCCTTTCTTTTCGAGGTATTTACACCCGAGGCAATTCGTATAGACTGGGAAGCCAATGAAATGCACTGGATTGCGCCCTCGGAACTCGCGAATTATGAGACGGTGCCAAAGCTCATTGAGGTCTATGATTCCGCTATCAATGGAGAAAAGGTTGGTTGATGGTAGATCATTGTATGCCCATCAATTGCTTCACGTGCTGCAAGTGTTGCTTATCGTGCTCCCAATCTTCTTTTCCATCGTCACCTGTCTTGATCGGCGTTTCCAGCACAACAGCCGCGCGCAACAGGCGGGGGTCACTCAGAAAAGCCTGAAGACCATCTTCAGGTATGATTCCCTCACCTATGCGAGCATGAACATCTCGATGGCTGCCCAAAGCCATCTCTGTATCATTAAGGTGGATAACCTTGAGGCGTTCCAGGCCAGCGGCCTCGTCAAATTGCTGCAAAACACGCTGTACGGCGGCGGCACTGGAAATATCGTGCCCTGCCCCCCATAGGTGAGCGGTATCGAGGCAGACGCCCATGTGTGCGGCGAAGCCGGGCAAAAGATGGAGCACCGCGCCAATTTGCTCGAAATTGTGCCCCAGAGAGTCGCCCGCGCCGACATCGTTTTCCAACAACAACATCACTTCTGGCGGCGTTTCAGGTAAAATGCGGTCAATGGCCCGGGCTATGCGTGCGATGCCTGCCTCGACACCCGAACCGCGGTGACTGCCGGTATGAAAGATCACATAGGTTGCTCCCAGCAGACTGCCGCGTTGCAAAGTCCAGCGCAGGAGAGTAAGGGATTTCTCCCAGATGAGCTCATCAGGAGATGCGAGGTTGATCAGGTAGGGCGCGTGGATCACCACCGGGTCAAGGTCGCAGTCACGTGCGGCCTGCGCAAACGCTGCGCTTCCCTTTGGATTATCCGCCGGAGGACGCCAACCAGTCGGATTGCTGGCAAAAATTTGTATAGCGTTACAACCGAT
>WNGD01002600.1_pt1 | contig 18794 bp, 10 predicted proteins | sample 5400671 | NCBI WGS metagenome assembly WNGD01 (sample SAMN13153369, study PRJNA577476) | soil metagenome | isolation source: 40 cm soil or saprolite under grassland replicate 2 | place: USA:California | collected 2016-06-15
TCGCGGCGCTATATCTCGTCATCACCGTCGGTCTGTGGAAAGGGATCACCGGAACATGGCCGCACGCAGTAGTTCCGCACCCGCTTCCCGCCGGCAGCGGCAGCCTCGGCGTGTTCGTGCTCCTGAAGGCGTTTTCGTCGGGCGCAGTCGCTCTGACTGGGACGGAATCGATCTCGAACGGCGTCACCGCGTTTCGGCGTCCGCAAGCGCAGAACGCGGCCCGCACGCTGCTTGCGATGGGCGCAGTTGCGATCACCTTCTTCATCGGCGTCTCCCTGCTCGCCGTGAAGATGGACGCGCGCCCAAGCCAAACGGCGTCTGTGCTGTCGCAGATCGCGCGCGCCACGTTTCCCGCCGGCTCCCCGGGTTCCTTCGTCTACTACCTGCTGCAGGCATTCACTCTGGCAATTCTCATCCTCGCCGCGAACACGTCGTATCAGGGCTTCCCACGGCTCGCCGCGCTGCTCGCGCGCGACGGCTTCTTCCCGCGCCAGTTCGTCAACCTCGGCGACCGGCTCGTGCTCTCCAACGGGATGCTCATCCTCGCCGGCTTCTCCGCAGCCCTGATCGTCGCCTTCCACGCCAACGTCAACTCACTCATCCACCTGTACGTGATCGGCGTCTTCACCGCGTTCACCCTCGCGCAGGCGGGGATGGTGCGGTACTGGCGCCGCAATGGCGACCCGGGGTGGCGGCGCCGCGCGGCAATGAACGGCCTTGGCGCGGCGACCACCGGCGTCGTGGCAGTGATCGTGATCTGGACGAAGTTCACGGCCGGCGCCTGGATGGTGATGATCGCGATCCCGGTGATGATCGTCGCCTTCTACGGCGTGCACCGGCACTACGAGACGATCGGCAGGCGCCTCGGGGCAAAGGCGCGCGCGGTGCTCGCGCGACCGGAGCCCCAAAACACGGTCGTGCTCTACGTCGAACGGCTGGACGCCGCTACCCGAGAGGCGTTCTGGTACGCGCGCGAGATCTCGAACGGGACTTTCCGCGCGATCCACGTCCCCTTTGCTGGGAGCGACCCTGGCATCCGCCCTCGTTTCTTCAACTGGTCGGTCGGACAGCCGCACCTGGAGGTGCTCGCGTCCGACCGCGATCGCGTCGACGCCGTGCTCGAGTACGTCTGGAGCTTCCCGGTCGGCGAAGGCGATCTGGTCACCGTGGTAATCCCGGAGCTGTTCCGAACACCGTCGCTGATCTCAGCCTTCATGCATCGCTCGACCTTCTCGTTGAAGCTCGATCTGTTGAAGGAACCAGGCGTCGTGGTCACCAGCGTTCCGAAGATCGCAAGCCCGCAGGATCGCGAGTGGACGGAGCCCCGTCGAGCGAAGTGCGTCGTCCCCGTCTCCACGGTGAACGCCGCATCCCTGCGTGCCCTCACGTACGCCCGCTCGCTCGGCTTCCGCGAGACGACTGCCGTGTTCTTCTCCCTCGAGGAGGACGACGCCGACCGGATCCAGCGTGAGTGGCAGCGGTTTCCGACGCACGTGCCCCTCGACGTCATCGAAGCGCCCTACCGCGACCTCGGCAAGCCTTTGCTCAGTTACCTGCGACGCATCACCGCCGACCCGGAGTCGGTCGCCGTCGTTGTCATGCCGGAGCTCATCGTTCGCGGCACCGACCGGCTGCTGCACAACCAGCGCGCGCTGTATCTCAAGCGCCTGCTGATTTTCGAGCCGCGCGTCATCCTCGCAAGCGTCCCGTATCAGCTGGTCTAGGCCGTTACTCGTTTTTCACCGGGATGTCGGGTTACGGTCGCGTCGCGCGATCCTGGTGTTCATGCCGCATCGCGCCCGTCCTTAGGGCTCCGGTCCGGACCGGAGCCCATATCGGCGCCCAGAACGGCGCCCATGTCGGCGCCCAGAACGGCGCCCCTATCTGCTCGAGGACTGGCGACGGTTCCCAAGCACGTCAGGGCCGCGTTCGGGTCGCTTACCGGATGCGGCCCTCGTACTTCGGGTCGCGCCGATCAGCGGCGGACGAGGCCACACAAGGGCACGCGTGGCGCAGATTGCGCACGCGCGGCCCGGCGCCGGCATTAGCTCACGTCCGGATTTCGATGCGGTGTCGTTCGCGGGTCGAACCCCCGTCGCTCCCGCTCTTTACTCCCGCTTTGCGTAGAGTCCAACGCTCTTACGTACTCGTGCGCTTGTGCAGCTTGGGTACCTCGTCGGCACGCCAGCCAAGGCCGATCGCCCGAAAGCGGGCCGTCGCTTCGTCGAGGAGGCGATCGTCGGCGCGAGCCACAGCAAGCGCCCGAAGCGCGAACGGCTGTACGTACGTCTGCGAGTTCACCCAGCGCCCGGCCTCCGCCTCGATCCGGTCGTGAGCGCCGAGGGCGACGAGCGCGTCAAGGAACGCTGCAGCGCCGTCGTCGAGGCGGACACGGTCTACCCCGGCCACTCGCATGCCTGCGCGAGGTGTGAATTCGACCGAATCGACGAGTCGCTCGACCGCCGATGCGTCATCGCGGGCGAGTGCGAGGCGGAGCTTTGAGCCCAAATAGAGTGAGCGATAAGGATCCAATATCCGCGCCTCGGCTTCGGCCTCGAGGCGATCGGCGTCGACCTCATGCCCGCAGTGGAGGCTGGCCAGAGCGCAGTACAGGAGGCACGACGCGTTTGAGGGGCACGGTGCGGATGAGTTCGCTTGCACGGCGCGCTCGGCCTGCTGCGTCAGGGCTCGGAGATCGTCCCAACGACCGCCGATCATCTCGATCAGGAGCCGCGCGTGCATTCCATGCAGACGGTGATGGGGTGTCAAACCCTGCACCATTTCGTGCAGCAGCTCGCTTGCCCGATTTGCCTCGGAGAGTCTTCCGGCGGCCAGATGGAGTGAGACGGCTGTCATGAGCGCGAAATGTCGGTCATCGGGATCGACGAGATTCGGAAGTAGTTCGAGCCGTTCCTCCAGCCACGCGGATGCCTGCTCGAGATCGCCTGCACTCCATGCGACGTCGGTAAGCGCCGCGAGCGCGTTCGAGCGAAGGCTGACGTCGCCGAGCTGTTGTGCGATCGCGTGCACACTACGTGCGGCCGCCTCATCTTTCCGCCAGAGCGCAACTGCGGCGAGCGCCCTCGCATGCGTTGGCGAGCCTTCTTCGGCAAGCTCGACCGCACGATCGATCCATTCGTCGACGATCTTCCGATCGGGTGGTCGCTTCCACATGCCGGACCTGCGCGCTGTCTGCAGCGCAAGCTCGGTGTAGAGCTCCCCCGAGGGGCCGATGAGGTCTATTGCCTGCTCTATTGCCGCACGGAACGCCTCGCCGTCGAATCTGAGTGCGTTCGCGCGTCCGATCTCTACCCAAAGCTCGGCCTGCTTCCCAAGGTCGGATTCGAAGGCGGCAGCTCGATGCAGCAGCGCGATTCCATCTTCGATCTCATATCGTCCGATCGAAAGCGTCGCTGCGCGTTTCGACCATTCGACGGCCTTCGCGCGTAGCGCTGCTAGCTCCCGCTCGTTTCCGCTCCAGGCGAGGTCGACGTCTTCCGGCCGCACCGCTTCGGCGTAGTGGTGCGCGAGGAGCGCGGCATGCTCATCGCTCCTCTCGCCGCCGCCTTCGAGCCACCGGGCGAAACCCGCGTGCAGCTGCGCCCGCTTCGCCTTCGGCAGGCCGCCATACGCGACCTCGCGCGTGAGTGCGTGCTTGATCGAATACTCACGCTCGCCCGGCAGCGACGATCCGGCGCGTCTGCGAACGAAGTCCCGATCGGTGAGCAAGTCGAAGTCGGGCATGCCGCCGACGAGCTCATAGACCGGGCCTGTCCAGAAGACGCGGCCGATTACCGCCGCCGCCCGCAGTGCAGCCTTCTCTGTCGGCGGCAGCAGGTCGATGCGGGCGGCGAGTACCGCTTGCACTGTGTCCGGGACCTCGAATCCCGGGGGCAGCTCTACGCAGGACCAAGCGCCGCCGCGGCGCGCGAGCACGCCGCGGTCGATCAGCGTCGCCAACAACTCCTCGACGAAGAGTGGGTTGCCCTCCGCCCGCTCGACCACAGCGTTCCGCACCGACGGCGGCAGCTCGACGCCGAGTAGCTCATCGAGCAACTCGCCCGCGACCGTGGCTGGTAACGCATCGAGGACGACCGCACGGCTCGACCAGGCGGGCCGACGCTCGAGCAGCTCCGGCCGCCCCGTCCCGAGCAGGAGCAACGGCCCGACCGCCTGCGCCACGAGCGAGTCGAGCAGCTGGAGCAGCTCCTCATCGGCCCAGTGCAGATCCTCGACAAGCACGACCGCGGGACGCTCACGAACGAGCTCACCGAGAAACGCTGCCCAGGCATCGTGTAGACGTTCGCGAGCCCTGAGCGGGTGCAATTCCTCGCCCGGGTCGAGGCCGAGCGTCAAGCCCAGATAGCGACGGCCGCCGAGTCGCTCGGCCACCACGGCCGGCGGATCATTGTCGAGGATCCGGAAGTGCTCGCGCAGGATCTCGGCTAGGGGCCAGTACGCGGTGCCGTGCCCGTAGGAGAGGCAGCGTCCGGTGCGCTGGATGGGCTGCCGCTCCTGCGCGGCGAGCCACGCCCACACCTCTCGCGCGAGCCGCGACTTGCCGACGCCGGCGTCGCCGACGATGGTCACAAGCCGTGGCTGCTCGTCGCGCGCGACCCGCTCGTAGGCGGTGCGAAGCTCGTCGAACTCCTCCTCGCGGCCGACGAACGCCTGGTGCAGGCCGCCAACGCCGCGCGGGCGCATCAGCGAGAGCGCGCGGACGAGCCGCCGCGAGACGACGCCGTCCGGTTTGCCTTTCGCCTCAATCGTGACAGGCTCCTCCAGTTCGAACGCGCCCCGAACGGCAGCGGCGGTTCGCTCGCCGACGAGGATTTCGCCCGCCGATGCCGCCTGCTCGAGCCGAGCGCCCACGTTGACAGCGTCGCCCGTGACGAAAGAGCTGCCTTCACGCGCCTGACCGACGACTACTTCGCCGGTGTTCACACCGATACGCAGCGCAAGCTCGTCGCCGAAGAGCTCGGCGAGCCGCCGCTGCATCGCGAGCGCGGCGTGCAGTGCCCGTTCGGCGTGATCCTCTAGCGCCGTCGGCGCCCCGAACGCAGCCATTACCGCATCGCCGATGAACTTCTCCACCGTCCCGCCCGCGCTCTCGATCTCCGCGGCCATCGCGTCGTAAAAGCGGTCGAGAAGCGCGCGTGTGCGCTCGGGGTCCTGCGAGCCGCCCAGCGCGGTCGAGCCGACGAGGTCAGCGAAGAGCACCGTCGCGAGCTTGCGCTCCTCGGACTGCATCGGCCTCCGCTCCACAGGAGCGGCGCAACCCGGGCAAAAGCGCGCGTCCGCGGGAAGCGTAGCCCCGCAGTGGGCGCAACTGGTCACGTCAGGATTGTCGCGCCAATCGCCAGAACTCTCAATTCGGCGACGGACTCGTCAACCGCCGCTCGGTCAGCGCCTCGACGGCTCCGCTCGTAGGCGGATTGTGGGGGTAGAGCGCGGGTTCGAATCCCGTCGCTCCGGCTCTTTACACATCTGCTCCGCTGATGACCGTACTGGCGCATGATGTCGTCGAGTGGAGCCCGATCTTCCAACGGGAACAGTCACCTTCTTCTTCAGCGACGTGGAGGGGTCGACCAAGCTGTTGCACGAGCTCGGCGCCGAGGGGTACGGCGAGATCCTGGCAGAGCATCGCCGTGTCCTACGCGACGCATTCGCTGCGCACGGCGGGGTCGAAGTCGACATACAGGGCGACGCCTTCTTCGTCGTCTTTCCGAAGGCGCCTGAGGCAGTCGCGGCCGCGTACGCCGCGCAGGAAGCGCTCGCTTCCGGACCGATCCACGTACGGATAGGTATCCACACCGGCGCGCCGCACGTGAGCAAGGAGGGCTACGTGGGTCACGACGTGCACTTGGGCGCGCGGATCGCGGCGGCGGGACACGGCGGCCAGGTCCTCCTGTCGAAGGAGACGCGCGAGCAGGTCGAGACCGAGGTAAGCGATCTGGGCGAACATCGCCTGAAAGATTTCGCCACGCCGGTCTGGCTGTTCCAGCTCGGCTCGGAGCGCTTTCCGCCCTTAAAGACCATCTCCAACACCAACTTGCCCCGGCCGGCGACCTCGTTCGTCGGCCGGCAGCGAGAAGTCGGGGAACTCGCAGCGCTGCTCCGGGACGGTGCGCGATTGCTCACTCTGACCGGCCCGGGCGGCTCGGGCAAGACGCGGCTTGCGATCGAAGCGGCGGCCGAGCTCGTGCCGGAGTTCAAGGCCGGCGTCTTCTGGGTCGGCCTCGCAAACCTCCGCGACCCGGCGCTCGTCGGCGAGACGATCGCACAGACGCTCGGCGCCAATGACGGCCTCGCCGAGCACATCGGCGAGCGTGACCTTCTACTTTTGCTGGACAACCTCGAGCAGGTGGTGGAGGCAGCACCAGAGCTCGCCGCGCTCGTCGAAGCCTGCCCGAATCTCAGACTGGTCGTCACCAGCCGTGAGCTGTTGCGCGTCAGGGGAGAAGTCGAATACGCGGTCCTTCCGCTCGCCGAGGCTGACGCGGTCGAGCTCTTCTGCGGCCGCTCGCGACTCGAGCGCGACGAGACCATCGCGCAGCTCTGCCGCCGTCTCGACAACCTGCCGCTCGCGGTGGAGCTGGCGGCGGCCCGAACGAGCGTCCTGTCGCCGTCCCAGATCCTCGAGCGTCTCGCGCAGCGCCTCGACCTGCTCAAGGGAGGAAGGGATGCCGACCGGCGTCAGCAGACATTGCGCGCGACGATCGAATGGAGCCACGAGCTGCTCGAAGAGGAAGAGCGACGGTTGTTCGCGCGGCTAGCGGTCTTTCGCGGCGGCTGCACGCTCGAGGCCGCCGAGCAGGTCGCCGACGCCGACCTCGACGTCCTCCAAGCGCTCGGCGACAAGAGCGTGCTCCGCCACAGTGACGAGCGCTTCTGGATGTTGGAGACGATCCGCGAGTACGCCGCCGAGCAGCTCGAGGAATCCGGCGAAGCCGAGAACGTCGGCCGAGTTTTTGCCGAGCACTATGTCGCTCTCGCCGAGGAGGCATATCCGAACCTCCGCGGCGATCCGAAACAGTGGCTCGACCGGCTCGAGGCGGAGCACGACAACCTCCGCGCGGCCCTCGACGGGCTCGAATCCTATGGCGACACGCAGCTCGCGCTGAAGCTCGCGGGTGCGCTCTATCGCTTTTGGTACATGCGCGGTCACTTCGCAGAGGGACAGACTCGACTCGAGCGCCTGCTCGCCGCCGACGAGGCACCGACGACCGCCCGCGCCAGGGCGCTCAACGGAGCCGCCGTAATGGCCATCAGTAGGGGCGATCCTCTCGCCGCAAAGGAGCGGAGCGAGGACGCGCTCACGCTCCATCGCCGCCTGGGCGACGACTGGGGCGCTGCCTACTCGGTGTTCTCGCTCGCGCTCACCGCAACGGAAGAGGCGGACTGGGCGAGGGCGCTCCCGCTCTTCGAGGAGAGCCTCCCCCGGTTCCGCGAGCTCGGAGACGACCATTACGCCCTCATCTCTGCCGACGGCATTGCTTGGACTGCGGGCCAGCTCGGCGATTCGGCACGACGCCGCCGGGTGCACGAGGAGGTTCTTCGCGAGGCGCGCTCGGTGGGCGACTGGGCGATCGCCGCCTCGCAGCTGGAGCAACTCGCGCAATTTGCTCACGACGAAAGGCGGATCGACGAAGCGCTCTCGATGCTCGCGGAGGCGCTACGCATCAAACGCGACCTCGACATGCCGGACCTGATCGTCGAGAGCCTCTGCCGCTTCGCCTACACGTTGGCGATGGGCGGCCGGGCGGAGGTCGCCGCACTGCTCCTCGCCGCCGACCAGGAGCTGCGCGAAGAGATCGGTGGCGGGTTTGCGTGGGTCGCGGAGAACAACAGCGAGACGCTGGCCAAGCTTCGGACACAGCTCGACGAGCTCACGCTCGAGGAGGCCCTCGCGCAGGGACGGAAGCTCACGCGCGACGAGGCAGTCGCGATCGCACTCGACGCCGCCGAGTAAGCACGCGGCCGGATCTACAGCCGTATCTCGATGTGGTGTCTTTCGCGGGTTCGAGTCCCGTCGCTCCCGCTGATCGACTCCGCGTGGGCCGCGCGGACAGTGAGCGGAGGATCCGGTGGTGAAGCCGCCCGCTTAGACTCATGGCATGGCGGCGTGCTCGCGCTGCGGCACCGAGAATCCAGACGAGGCGCGCTTCTGCTCGGCGTGCGGCGCGTCCCTCGTCGCCGGAGAATCCGAGGTGCGGAAGACGGTGACGATCGTCTTCAACGACCTGTCCGGATCCACAGCGCTCGGAGAGCGGCTCGACGCGGAGTCGGTGCGGCGTTTGCTCGGCCGCTACTTCGAGGAGGCGCGGGCCACGCTCGAGCGTCACGGCGGGACAGTCGAGAAATTCGTCGGCGACGCGGTAATGGCCGTCTTCGGGATTCCACAGGCGCACGAAGACGACGCCCTGCGTGCGTGTCGCGCGACGGTCGAGCTCCGTGAGCGGCTCGTTGTCCTCAACGACGACCTGGCGCGCGAGCACGGCGTACACCTTGCCACTCGAACGGGGGTGAACACGGGCGAGATCGTGGCAGGAGCCGGCGAGACGCTGGTCACGGGCGATGCCGTCAACGTGGCCGCTCGGCTCGAGCAAGCCGCGATACCGGGGGAGATCCTCATCGGAGCACGGACACACGCCCTCGTCGCCGCCGCGGTCGAGGCGCAACCGGTCGCGCCCGTCGCTGCGAAAGGCAAGGCAATGCCCGTCGATGCTTATCGCCTCCTGAACGTGCGGCGCGGGGCCGAGGCCGTCGTCCGCCGATTCGATCTGCCGATGATCGGTCGCCAGGCGGAGCTCGAGGGGCTTCGGCGCGCGTTCCTGAAGGCTCGCGCCGAGAGGTGCTGCGAGCTGATAACGGTCGTCGGGGAAGCGGGACTCGGGAAGTCGCGCCTTGCGGAGGAGCTTGTCCGCAGGCTCGGCGGCCAGGCAACCGTGCTGCAGGGCCGCTGCTTACCGTATGGAGAGGGCATCACGTATTGGCCGCTGGTCGAGATCCTGCGCCGCGCGACCCAGGAGTTCGACGCCCGGGTGATCGAACTCCTCCAAGACGAGCCCGACGCCGAGCTGATTGCAAGCCATCTCGAGACCGCGATCGCGGGCGATTCCCCACGAAGTAGCGATGAGCTCGCCTGGGCCACCCGAAAGCTGCTGGAGCGGATCGCACGCGAGCGGCCGCTGCTCGTCGTGGTGGACGACATCCAATGGGCCGCACAGACCTTTGTTGATCTGCTCGAGCACGTTGCGCTACTGACTCGCGACGCACCGCTCCTCCTGCTCTGCCTCGCCCGGACGGAACTCGTCACACTCAGACCGGGCTGGCCTGGCGAGCGGGTCGAACTCGAGCCGCTTTCGACGGCCCAGTCAGAGCGGCTGCTCGACGTTCTCGGGGGCGGCGTTCCGGATGAAGTGAAGGCGCGGATCGGAGCAGCAGCAGGGGGGAACCCGCTCTTCGTCGAGCAGATGGCAGCGATAGTCGGGGCCGAAGGTGATCCGCCGGAGGTGCCGCCAACGATCCAGGCGTTGCTCGCCGCGCGCCTCGACGGACTCGCCGCGGACGAGCGTGACATCCTCGAGCGCGCATCGATCGTCGGCCAGGAATTCTGGGAGGGCGCCGTACGGCACCTCGCGCCGCCCGACATGTCGGTCGGCCGTGCTCTACTCGACCTCGTGCGGCAGGGGCTAATCCATCCGCACCAGTCCTCGTTGCCGGGAGAGGATGCGTACCAGTTCCACCATCTACTGATTCGCGACACTGCGTATGAGGGGCTGTCGAAAGCTCGTCGTGCCGAGCTCCACGAGAGCCTTGCCGGTTGGCTGCAAGCCCGAGAAACGGAGGTCAGCCAGGACGCGGTCATCGGCTACCACCTCGAGCAGGCGCATCGTTACCGCGCAGAGCTCGGCGACCCGGAAGAGCGTCTGGGACGGGAGGCGTCCGTGCGCCTCAGCGCTGCCGGCCGGCGAGCGCTCGGCCGCGGCGACGGCAGCGCCGCGGTTTCCCTGCTCGAGAGGTCCGTGGCACTCGTGCCCCGGCTGGATGCCCGCGACTTGCTCGTCGATCTCGGAACTGCGCTCGTCGACGTCGGCGACTTCGCGAAGGCACGCGAGATCCTCGACGAGGCCGTGGCTGTTGCCAGAATGGCCTCCGACCGCGTTGGCGAGACGCGCGCAGTCGTCGAGCGAGACTGGCTCCGCCACGAAACCGAGGACGCCGACAGCGGGGCGATCGCCCGCCGCGCCGAGACCGCGATCGACATCTTCGAGGAGGCTCGAGACAACACGGGACTCGCGCGCGCGTGGCACGTGCTGGCGGAGGTCAACAACAACCTCGGACGAATGTCGCTCATGGCTCGTGCGGCCGGGCGGAGCATGGAGCACGCCCGACGCGCTGGTGACCAGCGACAGCTCGTGATGAGCCTGCGGCTGCTCGTCGGCGCGCTGGTCTACGGCCCGACGCCGGCGCAAGAGGGACTCCGCCTGGCCGAACACCACCGGGCAGCAGCAGAAGAAAGAGGCGAGCGAGTCGCTGAGGCCGTGGCTCTTTTCGGCGTCGCCGCCTTCCACGCGATGCTCGAGCACTATGACGAGGCGTGGACGCAGCTCCGTCGCTCGACCGAGATCTGCGAGAACCTCGGCCTACGGTTCCTCGGCGCCCGCAGGGCGTTCCTTGGCCCGCTACTGCAAGAGAGTGATCCGGAGGCAGCCGAGGAGCTGCTCCGAACAGGCTTCGAGGCGCTGCGAGACATGGGCGAGCGCGGGCGGATGTCGACGCTGGCCTGCTATCTCGCGCGGCTCCGGTGGCAGCAGCATCGCGATGACGAGGCGTGGGAGCTCGCAGAGGCCGGTCGCGAAGCAGCGAGCGTAGACGACGTCGTCTCACAGATGTACTGGCGGTGCGTCGAGGCGCTCGTTCTCGCGCGCCGCGGCGAACACGCGCGAGCCACGGAACTCAGTGACCAGGCGCTCGCCCTTGCGGAACCGATCGAGAATCCGAACGGGCGCGGTGACGTGCTGCTCGACCGCGCGCATAGTCTGCTTATTGCCGGGAAGCGAAACGAAGCGGGAGCGGCCGCGCGACGCGCACTCGAGGTTTATTTGGCGAAAGAAAACCATTCGTCGGCACGCCAAGCGCGGAAGCTGATCGAACAACTTGCTGGCGAACCGCTCTCAGGTCGTCCCCGACTTTGACCTCGTAGCGCACGTGTATTCAGAGTCGAGGATCAGGCTGAGTGCGTCGTCGACCGCACGCAACTCGCTCGCTTCGAGGCGTCACCTCACGTGAAGCGAGCGTGCCACACGCAAATCGTTGCACAAATCGTGCTACGCGCAATGCGGGCGAAGAGCGCGTTGGGTGCGGATCTCAACGTGGTGTCGTTCGTGGGTCGAAGCCCCGTCGCTCCCGCTCTCTCCTCGTGTTGCGATCCGCGGCCGAAGTGAGCCTCGGCCGCGCAGGTCGGCCGCGGCGGCGCTACTTCCCTACGTTTCGCCAGCAACAATGGCGCTCATGCTTCCAGTCCTCCGCCGCCACGAGGCATGTCACTGCTCTGTCGACGTCGCCCTCGCCGAAACACGGCGACAGGCTGAAGCAGTGCGACCGCCGTCGCGAGCAGCGCGATATTGCGTGCGAGCAGGAGTGAGGCGGGTCCAGCCGGGAGCCCGTCCTGGTATTTGAAGTACCAATCGGGAATCCACACGTTGGTGAGTGCCGCCGCCACGACGAAGAAGAGGATGGCCGCCGTTCCGCTTCGCCCGTTTACGAGCGGGACGAGCGGAATCAACCACACGACGTACTGGGGCGAGAGAACGGTGCCGAGCACGAGAACGATCGTGACTGTGGCGGCCGAGTATCGAATCAGATCTTCTCGGGGATCGCGCGTGCTGCGGTAGAGACTGACCAGGAGTAAGCACAGAGCCGCGACGAGAAGTGCGGGCAACACCTTCTCCGTCGCGTGCACCCCGGGACCGGCCAGGACCAGGCGGGTCAGCCCGCCCTTCGCCGGCTGGGTTGTCAGCTCCGAGGGCGATGGAAGACCGAGCGCGGTCACTTTTTGGCCTACGTGGAAGGCCATCACGAGCACGGAGCTGCCCAGGCTCTCGATCTGAAGCCCCTCCCGGAACTGGTTGCGCAGCGACCCCCACGTCCCTGAGAGGGACGCGATCGCGAAGGGCAGGAAAACGGCGGCCGCTGCACTGATGGCAGCCACGGCGACGAAGATCGCTTCGCGAACACGCCGCTCCCGGATGACCACGATTACGAGAACCGGCAAGAGGAGCGCCGGATAGACCTTTGTCGCGGCGCCCAAACCGAGGAAGGCTCCGCCCAGACGATAGTGGCCCCTGACGGAGGCGGCGAGAGCCGCGGCCGTCAACGCCGCGGGGAAGACATCGAATCTCTCTGGGACCACCTGACCGATCATCAGCGGCGAGAAGGCGACGACGGCGAGCGACAAGAGCATCGCTCGAGCCGATCTACGCATCGCCGCCAGCGTCAGCGCAGTAAAGACGACCATCGCCGCAACGAGCAGGAGCACGAGCGACGTGAAGCCACGGTAATAACGCCGAGCCGCCGCGTCAGGCGGGCCCCATGACAGTGGTCCGGTGGGACTGCCTTCCACGACGCGTGTAGCCGGTAACACGAACATGAATAAGGCTCCAGGCGGGTACTCCATCTTGAAGTCTCGGTACGGCATCGCTCCGTCGAGCATCTTCGAGCCGTACGCCTCGTACGTCGTGACGTCCGAGTAATTGACGGACTCGACCGGCCGCGTTGCTCCTTCGAACGCGAGCACAAGCACGCCGAGCGCTGCAGCGACCGCGACTACCAACACTCGCGAGGGCAGCGGTCGCGCAGCCCACCTCGTCAGACTCACGGTCCCCTACCGTACACCTGTCCGTACACCACATCCGCCCTGACGAGAGCCATGATGACTTGCGAGGACTTGCGTTTCGATCCGCGGCCGGAGTGAGCCACGGCCGCGCATGTCGGCCGCTGCGGCGCTCCTTCACGACGTTTCCGACGCCTCTATGGGCTGTGACTGATGTCACGAGACCAAAGGGGGTAGACAGAACTCGTTTTCTCACTACGATCCGACGCTTAAGAACAGGCCTAGGGCTGCGCAATCACCTGATTTGCGGCCCGTCGTTCTCTCTCCTCCGTGCCGACCCCCTTCCGCAGCCCTCTGCTGGCGTTCGCTTTTGCCGCGTTCGTCTTCGGCTGTGCCTGCGCATTCCCACAGGCGAATGCAGCCGCGGCCGTCGCCGGGCAGACACCGACTCGCCACGACCCGATCTCCGCCGTTCCGAAGCCGACCGTCGGCGAGCGCGCGGCCGCGATCGCCGTCAGAGAGGTTGGCGTGCCCTATCGCTGGGGAGGCTCCTCGCCCGCCGGCGGCTTCGACTGCTCCGGGCTCGTCTACTGGGCGTACGGGCGGCTGGGCATTGAACTCCCACACAGCTCGTACGCGCTCTACGACCAGGGCCGTCGCGTAGCGCGATCCAGGATGAAGCCCGGCGACTTGCTCTTCTTTTCAGGACTCGGACACGTCGGCATCTACATCGGCCTGGGGCGCATGGTGCACGCACCGCACTCCGGCACCCGAGTCCAAGTCGTCAACCTGGGACGCTCGTCTTACGGGGCACGACTCGTCGGCGTTCGTCGCGTCATCCACACGTAGTCGCCTCACTCGAGCACCTCAGCGCCACAGCTGCGCGTTGTGACTGAAGCGCGTAAAGATCGCTCCGGAACATTGACGGACACTTTCGCTCGCTTCCGCTCCGATCTATGACGGAGAGCGATTCGTTCCTCAACGATCGGAGCACACATGTCAAGAGTCCTGCTGCTCGCATTCCTCGCCGCACTGCTCCTCTTCCCGTCCGGCGCTCGTGCCAGCGCGTCGGATGTCGTGGTGAGCCAGATCTACGGCGGCGGCGGAAATGCGGGTGCCACCTTCCGAAATGACTACGTCGAGCTGTTCAACGCCGGATCCGGCTCCGTCGACCTGTCGGGCTGGACGGTGCAGTACGCCACCGCCGCCGGAACGACCTGGCAGACAACCGCACTTTCGGGGGCGATCGCGCCCGGCCGCTACTACCTGGTTCAGCTCGCATCGAACGCGGACGTCGGCGCTGCCCTCCCGCCCGCGGACGCGACCGGCACGAGCAACCTCGGCGGCACCAGTGGGAAGATCGCACTCGTCCGTGGTGCTGGTGCGCTCACGTGCGGCACTTCGGCGGGGAGTTGCTCGGCCGACCCGCTCGTGGCGGATTTCGTCGGCTACGGCAACGCGAGCGACTTCGAGGGTGCCGGCTCGGCCGCGGGGCTTTCCAACACTTCGGCCGCGCTTCGCGCGAACGACGGTTGCACTGACACGGGCGACAACGCCACAGACTTCGCGGCGGCGGCCCCCGCGCCCCGGAACTCCGCCTCCCCGGAGAACTTGTGCACAGGCGCGCCTTCCCCCGGGCCGGCCGGCTCCGTGAATGTCGATCTCGACGTGGCTTCCGTCCTCTCCGTGTCGCTCGACCGCCCCTCGCTCAGCTTCGGCGCGTTCACTTTCGGCGATAGGCCGACGCCGCTTCCCGAGCGGGTCACCGTGTCGAGCAACAACATGGCCGGCTACTCGCTCGTCGTCGCTCGGACCGCTTTTGCTCCGACAGACCTTCCGTTGGCGCTTTCGGCGACCGCACCGGCCGGCGGAGTGCTCGGAGGCGGATTGACCGGAGGCGCTCTCGTTCCGATTCCAATCAGTCCGGCGACGGGGTTGACTGTCGGCACGAAGGCCGCGTCGAGCGGAGCGGGCGGAGATGTTTGGGCAACCAACATCGGCTTCTCCTCCGCGTTGCCGCTCGTCCCGACCGGCCGCTACACGGCAACCGTGACATTCACCGCTGTCGCTCGTTGAGACCGGCCCTCGCACTCGCGGGCTTCGCCGCGCTTGTGCTGGCGTCCGCCCCTTCCGCGGAGGGGGCGGGCGCCGACCGGCCTCGCGTCGCGCTCTCAGTCTCACCCGCACGACTCGCACTCGCGGCGCCGGGCTCGAAAACGATCAAGCTGCGAAACAATGGTGCCGAGTGGGTCGCGGTCGACGCGACGCGGCGGACACTCGATCGGCAAACAGCGGCGAAGACCTGGCTCCAAATCGTGCCGGCACACTTATTGCTCCGCTCGGGCGAGAGCGCGCTCTTGACACTCCGAGTAAGGCCACCCCGACGCGCGGAACCCGGCGACCATCATGTCCTCGTCCTACTGACGACACGCCCGCTGCGCGGCGGTCGCGTGAATGTGCAGGTGCGCCTCGGGATCCGCATCAGGATGGTCGTGCCCGGGCGCATCGTGCGCCACCTCACCTTCGGCGGTCTTCGCGTCCATCGGCGAGGCGATGCGCGGTTCATGTTCGTTTCGGTCGCGAACCGCGGCAACGTGACCGTCCAACTCCGCGGCCGCGTCACTGCGTTGCTGTTGCGACGCGGTCGACAGCTGACGCGCCTCAGCCTTCGTGCCCGACGTGCGCTGCATCCCGGAGCCCGAGCCGTCCTGGCGCTGCGCTACCGCGGCCGCGTGCGCGGCCTTGTCACTGCGGTCGTGGAGGCCCGACTCGGGCCCGGTATTCGGGCCGTCGAGCGCCGATACCGAATCCGTCTATGACGTCCGAGTAGCGTGCGATTCGAACCCGACGCGAAGAAGCCAGGGTCGTACCGCCTCACCCAATGCTCCGAGGTCGGTGCGCAGGCTGTGATCGCCCGCGACCTGCACCACCGTGCGCCGCTCCGTGGCCGGCGGCATGCCGAACGGATCTCGGATCCCTTGCACGACGAGCGTCGGGACCGTCACTGCATCGAGTTCTGGAAGACGGCTCTGCGCAGGCGCGGCGCCTGACCGGCGCGGCGGCTGCAGTGGGAACGCGAGGCAGAGCACTCCGACGGCGCCGACTGCCTCCGCAGTGCGGCATGCGACCCGCGCGCCGGCGGACCGCCCGCCGACGACGAGCGACAAACCGCGCAGCTCGCCTGCAAGCAGATGGTCGATCACCGCCGTCCACGCTGCATCGAGCTGATGCGCGGGAGCGGGAGAACGCCTACCCGCGACCCGGTAGGGCTGCTCGACGAGAGCGACGCTCATTCCCACCAAGTGTGCGACGCGCGCCACCGCAACTAGGTCTTTCGCCTGCACCCCACCACCAGCGCCGTGCCCAAGGACGAGCGCGGCCCGCGGCTCGGCTGCCCTGTCCAGGTGCGCGTTCGCCGTGCCGAACGGCGTTTCGGTCTCCAGCGTCTTCACCGAGATGATGGTGCCACGTCGAATCAATCCGGGAGGAGCGGCACCCTGAATCCCTGGTCGCGGCCGAGCAGAACGGCGCGCGTCACCGCCGTCGATCCGAATCGCCGGCGCACTTCGTCGAGCGCGACGTCTAGGGCGGTGCCGCTGAAGCGGTCTAGGGGAAGCACGAGTTGAAGGGCACTGTCGTCTTCGAGATTTGCGACGGCGACGCCAACGAGCGTCAGGCCTCGGCGTTCGATTTCCGGCATCGCACCCGACAGCAGCCAGCGAGCGGTGAGCAGAATCGTCTGCGTGTGCGCAATCGGCTGAGGCAATGTGTGCGACCGCGTCGCGCGCGAGAAATCGCCGAAGCGCAATCGCAGCACGACCGTGCGCCCAACACGTCCGGCGATCCGCATCCGGCGCGTGACACGATCCACGAGCGAGACGAGGACAGCGTCGACGGCCTCGGGCGTCTTCCGGGACCGGCCGAGCGCGCACTGCGAGCCGATCGAGCGCCGACGGCGACCGACGACCACCGGCCGCGGATCGCGGTTGTGAGCGAGCGCATACAGATGCCGTCCCGCCGCGCGGCCGAGGATCGTCACGAGCACGGTCTCGGGTAGCCGGGCCACCTCGCCGACAGTGAAGATCCTCCGCTCGTGGAGCTTCCTCGCAGTCGCCGGCCCGACTCCCCAGAGACGCTCGACCGGCAGTGGGTGGAGAAAGCTCAACTCCCCCTCGGGAGGCACGACCAGGAGACCGTCGGGTTTCGCGACGCCGCTCGCCACCTTGGCGAGGAACTTCGTCCGGGCGACGCCCACCGTGATCGGCAGGCCGACGCGTTCGCGCACCTCCCGACGCAGCCGCGCGGCGATCTCGGGAGGCGTGCCCGAGATCCGCTCGAGCCCGCGAACGTCGAGGAACGCCTCGTCGATCGATAGCCCTTCGACGAGCGGCGAACTGTCCTCGAAGACGCGAAACGCCGCCTTGCTCGCCTCGGCGTAGACCGACATCCGGGGCGGGACGACGACCGCGTTCGGACACAGCCGCCGGGCCTGCCGGCCGGCCATCGCTGTGCGCACCCCGAAGGCCTTGGCCTCGTAGCTCGCGGCGAGCACGACTCCGCCGCCGACGATGACCGGCCGCCCGCGCAGGCGCGGATCGTCTCGTTGCTCGACGGACGCGTAGAACGCGTCAAGGTCGGCGTGAAGGATCGTCGCGGCGCCCGACACGAACGTATGTTCGCACGCGGAGGGGCCGCAACCAGAAGGCCTTAGCGCCGGCGGGTCTTGCGGGGCTCTTTGAGCGCGTCGAGCCCACCGCGGAGAAATCCGATCACCGGGTCGATCGCCGCTGCAATGTCGGCGGCGCCCTTCGGTTTCGCGCTCGAGCCGCCGCCTCGCTCGCTCAACGGCCGCCGCCGGGGTCATGGTCGTCGTCTTCGCGTCATTCGCCGCCGGCGACGACCGGGTGCTCAAGCTCTTCGGAATCGCGATGGCGACCGCAGTCTTCCTCAACGCGATCGTCATTCGCAGCATCCTCATGCCAGCGGTGCTCGAGCTGTTCGGCCGTTGGACCTGGGCCTTCCCGAGCTGGTTCGACCGTCGACTCCCGCGGCTCGCGATCGAGCCGGTGACACCGCCGACACTCGCACTGGAAGAGGCCGCCTGACGACCAGCTGACGTTCAGTCCTCGAGCAGATCGCGCAGCTCGGCGAGCAGCTTCGCCGCCTGCGGAGTAGGCCGGTTTCCCAGCAGCCTCGTATATCGGAGGCTTGCTGGAGACAGAGTTCGATCTCCGACTCGATCGGACCTAGCACCTGGTTCGTGAAGAGATGGACGTGGCGTTTCCAGTGGGAGTCGCGCGGCTTCGTTGAGTCTTCCCGCCCGTTCGAGCTTGATGGATCGACACGTCGACGAGCAAGGCGTGATCCAGCGTCTCCAGGGGAACGCGATTCACTTCGGTCCACGCCTCCACAGCAGGACTCTCCGATCTTCGGTCGTCGTTGTGATCGCGTCTGCCAGTCCTGACGCGCTGAACAGGCGGGTTACCAGACTCGGCGCGAGCGCACGAGCTCGGTTGCGTAGCCCGAGACGGAGATCGGCGACATCAGCAACTGGTACGCGAGTACGTACAGGAGAAAGCCGGCGATATTCCGCCTCACGCGCAGGTCGAGCGCCCGGAACACTGCGCGCTGCCGTAGGTACATCGTCAAGGCAATCGTCAAGCTGATCGGGAGCACGGCCGCGGTCATCGGACCGACGATGAGGAAGTTGCCGTTGAGCGCGAGGACGAGGCCGACCGGCAGCGCAATCGTGTAGACAGTGTCCAGGTAGGGAAAGAGGCAGTTCGCAGCCACGGCATGGACGTGCAACCGGCGCCCTCGGAGCAGGCTCGGCCCGTGCTCACGGAGACCCTCGATCATCCCGCGTGCCCAACGCCGCCGCTGGCGGACGAAATGCCGGAGCCGCACCGGTGCATCCGTGAATGCGATCGCGGTCGGCTCGAAGATCGTGCGGCCG
>WNGD01006476.1_pt1 | contig 18792 bp, 12 predicted proteins | sample 5400671 | NCBI WGS metagenome assembly WNGD01 (sample SAMN13153369, study PRJNA577476) | soil metagenome | isolation source: 40 cm soil or saprolite under grassland replicate 2 | place: USA:California | collected 2016-06-15
GCCTCGGTGTCCGGTACCTGGGCGTCCGGTGCCTGGGCGTCCGGTGGCTGGCCTGCCATCGGCTGGCCGTCAAGCAAGGCGGGCGGCATCGACGGTGCTGGCTGCTTGCGCCGGAGCGCACGTTGCACCCAGCGGTCGATGAAACCGTCAAGCCCGACAGCCTGGCTGCGGGCCGCATCCAGCGCCTCGCTCGCCACCCCGCCCGACGACCTGGCGATGACGGCGCCCAGGTCCGTCTGCTCGACCAGCGCGTCCATGTCCAGGCGTTGCACAAGCTCGTTTATGTCGACGCGGTCGAGCAGAGCGCCCACATCGACGCGTTGCAGAACATCGTTGATGTCCACCCGATCGACGAGCGCGGAAACGTCTACATTCTGCAGAATTTCGTTGATGTCGATCCGATTGAGCACCGCGTTCAGGTCGATCGCCTGCACGAGCGCGTTCAGGTCCAGTACGTCGACGACCAGGTCGATCACGCGCTCCGCGACGCGCTGGGCGAGCGACTCTAGCGGGTCGGTCATGCGTTTGCCCGCCAGGCGCAGCCGGTCGATTGGGTCCACGGCATCCAGTATGGCCGGGTCAGGGTTGCGAGAATCATCCTGCAAGGGTGAGGCCGGGCCCGGGCGATAGCGAGGTCGGCGAGCGGTCACGATGGGTGCCGGGGTCATCCGCCGGTAACGAGCCCGTAGCTGCCGTCGAAGATCATGATCGCGCCGACCGCGACAAGAACCCCGACGAGCACGGCGCTGCCATGCGCGCGGAGCCAGCCGTTGAAGGCGGTGAGACGACGTTCGGTCACCTCGGGGGCCACTAAGTGGACGGTGATGGGCAGCCACACAAGGAGAACATTGATGACCACCACGATGAGCACGGCCACCACCGTGAGCCCCGGGCTGGCCCGCGCCGTGGCGATCACCTGTAGTGCGGCGATGAACGTGACTCCGGGCGCGAACACGAGGATGCCGACGGCGAACGCGCTCAGCGGTGCCGGATCGGCGATCATTCTGGACACGATCCCTTGCCGCGCTTTCCCCGGATCGGGCTGCATTGGCTGCCGTTTCGCGACCACAGCACCTCCCGCCAGCAGCACCAGGCCGAGGCCGAGCCGCAGGCCATAGCGTGGCGCGTGCTGGTCCGGATGGTTGAGGTCAGCGCTGCGCAGCGCGAGCAGCACCACAACACCCATCACGAGGCTCATCAGCACCGCTCCGGCGAGGTAGCACGCGGCGGTCAGCCTGGGCCGTGCGGAGCCGAGGTAGACGGCGGCCACCAGCAATGCTGTCGGGGACAGCGCCGCAAGCAGCGCCAGGCCGGCTGCCTGCGCGATCACTGGACCGCCTACCGGCGAGTGCGGCGGTGCGCAGCCCTCGGCCGCCAGGAGGCGGTGGGCCTCACGGCTGACCTGCGGTCTCCGGCCGGGCAGTCGGCCTGCCGATCAGCTCGATCAGCCCGAGAACCACGAGCAACAGGACGGTGATCAGGATGACCTCGAGTCCGCTGGGCTGGCCCGAGAACACGAAGATCAGGGCGGCGAGCGCCACCGCACCGATCCGGAGCCCCTTGCGGTGCGCGTAGGTCCACAGGCCGGCCGGCCCTGTCGTCACGCCAGCGCGCTCGCCGCCATGGCGGATCCAGCCCAGGCCCGACCCGAACGCCGCACGGGTCTGCACCGCCGTGGTCGACTGCCCGGTCAAGAACGCGCCGATGGCGACGACCAGGCCCAGCACCAGCAGGGTGCGTAGCGCATCCTTGATAAACCGGACAAACGTGTCGAACATGGCGGCGGCGGCGTCACTGGGCAGCACGCTGGCGGGAACGCTGTTCAGGTAGACGCCCCGGAAGATCGCCAGGCCGGCGCCGAGGACGAGCATGGATGCGGCGAACCCGAGCCCTGCCCCGATCAGGGCGCGCCGGTGCCCCCGTGCGACGTACACGCCAAGGCCGATCAGCAGGAGCGACAATATCGGCAGTACGATCTTGAGATCGTTGATCAGCCGGTACAGGCTCTGCGCCTTAGCCAGGTTCCGAGACGAGAATAGCGCCAGCGTGGGGTGGATTGGCGGGAGGTTGTTCACCAGCGTGAACCCGCGCGCGCTCAAGTCTTGCTTGACGATGGCGATGAACGGCGCGAGATCGATCGTAACCTGGCCGTTGCTGGTGCTCACCGCGCTGCCGCCCTGCCCGGAGAGGACCTTCACCATAGTCTGGTGGGCAACGGTGTTGACCTGGATCCAGGCATGGGCGAACCGCGGGCCTGTCACGATTTTGTGCACCGTGCTGTGCACGAATCCGGTGACCGCGCTGGCAATGGACGGCGCGAAGGTCTTGAGCAGCGTGCCGACCCGGGTCAGGCCCTTGCTGGTGAGCACGGCGGCGGCCTGATTGGTTACCCCGGTCACGTTGAGGTGGCTGGTGATCTGGTTCGTGATCTTGTCGGTGAGAGCATTCTGGATCGCCGGATTGTGGATGAGCGGCTCGATATTGGCCACATAGCGGTTGGTGTTCGAGACCTGGTTGGCGCCCCAGACGCCCAGCACCGACACCGGGGCAAGCAGGCAGCCGAACACGATGAGAAGGGTGGCAAGCGGCGTCCGCCAGCCGATCCGCCGTCGGTGCGCCTGGCCAGCCTGCTTACTGCGCAACTCGTTCACCTCGGCGCGGAGGCGATCGATTTCAGCTTGTTCGTCCTGGCTGAGCTCTGGGCCGCCAGCTTCAGGCCCCGGCTCGCTGCCGGTGTCAGACAAGTGTCACCTCCTGCTGGCTCCGCGCCCTGCACGGCCGCCGGCCCGATAACGCCTCGCCGGGGTTCGTGTTCCGCGTCCGTTCACGGTCTCCGAGGCACACCGGGCGCACCTCACCCGGCCGGGGTGAATCATCGGGCGATGCCGGTTCCGCGGAATTGGCCGGGAATCCGGTAACTGGCCAGACCAGGAATTCGCCGCGGTTTAATCACTCTGCCCGGGCGAGGCGCCATCGTGCCGGCCAGCGGACAGTGAGCGAGGAATGCCCGTGCCGAGCCGGTGATCCGGCCTGGCCGAGCGGCCCGGCCAGCAGCCGCCCAGCCCGGTGGCCTGACGCTAGTGGAGGTCACTGTCATGAGTATCGGCGGGAGCATCGCGCTGATCATCATCGGCGCGATTCTGCGCTTCGCGATCACCTGGAAGCCCCAGTACGTCAACCTGGAGGCCATCGGGGTGATCTTGATGGTCGGAGGTGTAGCCGGCCTCGTCGTATCGATCACGCTCCTGGTCACGCGGCGGCGTGCCCGTGCGTCAACCGAGGTGTATGAGCAGCGCCGCTATACGGAGCCGCCATCGTGAATTGGCGGTGAACCAGACTGGCCTATCGGGCAGTTGCGATGCCACCATCCGGGAGAACGTTCGCATGGCCCAGCCGGGCGCGACCGACAACGAGCTGACGGCCGCACCGGCCCGCGCCCGGCCGGGCCCGCTCACCTGCCAGGGATGACGACACCGGGACGCGGCGCGCAGCAGACTGCGGCGATGGCAGCCGGAACCGGCCGACCGGGCGGCACACCGGCACCGCCCCGCGACGGCCGCCACCGGGAGGCTTGCGGATGTCCCGACCGATCCAGGATTACGCGCTGATCGGCGACCTGCACTCGGCAGCGCTGGTGGGCAGTGACGGATCGATCGACTGGCTCTGCCTGCCGAGGTTCGACTCGGCGGCATGCTTCGCGGCACTGCTCGGCGAGGACAGGCACGGGCACTGGCGGATCTCGCCAGCCGGCGGGAACATCCGGGTGCGGCGCCGTTACCGGCCGGACACCCTGGTGCTCGAGACCGAGTTCGGCACGGACTCAGGGACGGCGCGCATGGTCGACTGCATGCCGCCACGCGGTAAGGACCCGGTGCTTGTCCGGCTGATCGAGGGCGTCAGCGGCACCGTTGACCTGCGGATGACCCTGACAGCGTGTTTCGAGTACGGATCGGCCCGGCCCGCGTTCCGGCAGCACGAGGACGCTCTCGGCATCATCGCGGGCCCGGCGGCGCTCTGGCTGTTCACCCCGCTGCACCTGCGCCGAAGCCAGGGCATCGCGACCGCCGCGCTGTCCGTCAGCCAGGGCGACAAGGTGCCATTGGCTATCGTCTGGCGGAATTCCCGCGAGGACCTGCCGGATCCGCCGATTGTCCCGGCGCTGATTGACCAGACGGAACGCTGGTGGCGAAGCTGGGTCAGCGGCCTGCGGTACGACGGCGAGTGGCGCGAGGCAGTGATCCGCTCCCTGATCACCGTCAAGGCCCTGACCTACGCGCCAACCGGCGGAGTGATCGCCGCGCCGACCACCTCGCTGCCGCAGGAGGCATCGGGCTGCCGGAACTGGGACTACCGGTACTGCTGGCTGCGGGACGCCGCGGCCACGCTGCGCACCCTGCTCCGCAGCGGCGCGGTTGGCGAGGCGGCGGACCTACTCGGCTGGATGTTCCACGCGGTCGAGGGCCCGCCGTCCCAGGTGCAGGGGCACTACGGAGTAGCCGGGGAACGGCTGCTGCCGGAGATAGAGCTCGGCTGGCTGCCCGGTTACGACGGGGCTCAGCCGGTCCGGATCGGGAACGCCGGGCCGGCCGGGCCGGAACTGTCCGCCTTCGGTGAAGTGCAAACCGCGCGGCTGGCGGCCCGGATGGCCGGGCTGGCCGGATCGCGTGACCCCTGGGCGGCCGGCGACCTGCCCGGCCTGCTGGAATCGAGGTGGCGCGAGCCGGACGCGGGGATCTGGGAGGTGCGCGGGCCGCCGCGCCAGTTCGTGCATTCCAAGGTCATGGTCTGGGCAGCCGCGAACGCAGCCGTCCAGATGATCGAGCGGTTCGGTGATCCCGGTCCCGCCGACCGGTGGCGACGGCTGCGCGCCGAGGTCAGGGCCGAGGTGCTTGACCGCGGTTACGACACTGGCGCCCGCACATTCGTTCAGGCCTATGAAAGACCAGGTACGGACGCGAGCATGCTCCGGCTTGCCCAGCTGGGCTTCCTGCCGCCTGGCGACGAGCGGCTCAGCGGCACGGCATCGCTGGCTGCGCGGGAGCTCGGCCGGGGCGGGGTGCTGCTGCGGTATGTCCGGGATCCGGCAGACAGCCTGGACGGGCTGTCGCCGGGCAATGGCTGTTACCTGCCGGGCACCTTCTGGCTGGCCCAGTGCCTCGCGCTGATGGGGCGCGGGCCGGACGCGCGCCGGGTGTTCACCCGGCTGCTTGAGCTGCGCAACGATGTGGGACTGCTGTCCGAGGACTACGATCCGCTGCGCGGGCGGCTGGCCGGCAATTATCCGCTGACCGCCAGCCACGTTGCCCTCGCCGAGTCCGCGGCGGCGCTTGACTCGCTGACCGAGCACGCCTCGCCGTGGACGCTCAGCTGAGCGGGGCCGCGGCCAGCGCGGCCGGAGCGGCCCGGGCAGCCTCGAGCGGCCCCGCCATATTGTCGCGTGGCGGGGCCGCCGCGGCACGGCGATCAGACGGGCTCGCGCTGCCCGCCGGTCATCAGTGCCCAGATGATGAACACATCGATGGCGATCACGATCAGTGACCAGACCGGGTAGTACGGGATGAACATGAAGTTCGCCACCGCGCTGATCAGCGCGAGCACGACGCCCACAACCCGGGCCCACAGCTGGCCGAGTACCAGGCAGACTCCCGCCAGGAATACCACGGCGCCGATGGCCAGGTGAATCCAGCCCCACGAGGTGACGTCGATCTTGAAGGTGTAGTTGGGCACCGTGACGAAGAACTGGTCCTTGATGATCGCAGTCAGCCCGACGAAGAAGCTCCACAGGCCAGAGATGATCATCAGAGTCGCGGCGAGCATGGTGAATCCGGTCCCGGCCGCGCTGCCGCCCTCGATCTGGTACTCGGCCCCGGCGTCCCGGTAATCCGGGCGAGACGTTCGCGCTGCCGCGGAGTCGCCACTCGCCGATGTGGCCGGCCCGGACTCGCCGCTGAGCGAGCCGGCCTGTTCCTGTGCGCTGCTCATGAAACCAGCTCCTTCTGTCAACCGGCTATGAGGTAGCTGCCCGCACGGCTTTCCGCGCGCCTGGCTCGACGGCGGCTGGTCAGCTGCCTGCCTTGTCGTGTCTGCGACGCTACGAACGGCCGGCCAGCGCGGCATCATCCGGCCCGGGTGATACCGCCCCGGCCGGGCTCGCGGTTGGCATCTGCCGACCAGCGGCTGGCCCGGCTGATCCACCCCAGCTGGGCTCGCGGTTGGCCTCTTCCGGGCCGGGGTAATGAGGAATGAGGCGTTCTGAGCTGCATATTCACCCAGCCGGGTGAGGGATCGGGGGATCCGCCCGCGGCATGAACGCGGCGCCTTTCGGGGGAGTTAATGACAAGCGCGACGAAACAGGCGGCACCGCACCGGGCCAGGGTGGCGACCCAGGACCAGCCCCGGTTCATCGAGGACAAGCTGCGGATACCGCGGCTGAGCCTCGCGGTGCTGCGCCGCCGCCGGGTGACCGAGCTGATCGAGCAGGCGGCCGCGCACCGGGTGACGCTGGTATCCGGTCCGGCCGGGGCGGGCAAGACGGTGGCCTGCGCGTCCTGGGCGGCCGCGACACCGGCGGCCCGCCGGGTCGCCTGGCTGACCGTGGATCCGCAGGACGCCGAGCCGGCCAGGTTCTGGGCCTACGCCCGGGCGGCGCTTGCCCGGGCCGGGACGCTGCCCGCCGACGCGGCGGGCTTGCTGGAGGACGTCTCGCCGGCCGAGTTCCCGCTGCGCCTGGTGGAGGCTGCGCAGCTGTTCACCGAGCCCGTGGTGCTCGTACTTGACGATATTCACGAGATCGCCGGGGGCGCCGTGCTGGCCGGGCTCGACCTGCTGATCAGGCACGCCCCGCCGTCGGTCCGGCTGGTCCTGTCCGGGCGCTGCCCGCCCGGGCTGCAGCTTGCCAGGCTGCGGGTGGCCGGCGAGCTCGCCGACGTCACCGCCGCGGAGCTGGCCTGCACCGCCGACGAGGCAGCGGCCTACTTCGCGATGCTCGGCATCGACGTCGGCGCGGCCAGTCGTGCCGAGCTGCTCAGGCGCACCGAGGGCTGGATGGCGGGGCTGCGACTGGCCGCGATGCGTGCCCGCGCGTGCCCGCCGACTGCCAGCATCACCGATCTGGTCGGGAACGAGCCCATGGTGACCGACTACCTCAGGGATGAGGTGCTCGGCAGGCAGCCGGCCGAGACCCGCCTCTTCCTGCTCCGCACCAGCGTCGCCGAGTTCGTGTCCGGTGGCCTTGCCGACGCGCTGACCGGCGAGCCAGGCGGCGCGCGGACGCTGGACCGGCTCAGCCGGGACAACAGCTTCGTCCAGGCCCCCGGCGGCGACCACGCCGCGTACCGCTACCATCCGCTGCTCCGCGAGGTGCTGCGGGCCGACCTGCACAGGGAGATCCCGCACGAGATCCCCGTCCTGCTGCGCCGGGCGGCGCGCTGGCACGCGGCCAGCGGCCGGGCCATCGATGCGGTGCGCTACTCCGCCGAGGCGGGGGACTGGGATTATGCCGCACACGTGCTGACGGAGTCGGCGACTGAAATTCTGATCATCAACGGGCCGGCCGCGCTGGACGCCGTCCTCTCGCTGCTCCCCGCCGACCGGGCCGCCGACGACGTCGCGGTGGCCAGCGCGCTGGCCGCGGCCAGGCTGTGGAGCGGCGATCCAGCCGGGGCGGCCGTGCACCTGCAGAACGCGCAGCGCGGGCTGGGCCGCTGCGCGCCTGCCGTGCGGCGGGTCGCGGAGCCGGGCCTGGCCGCGCTGCGCGTTCTGCAGGCGGCCGGCCGGGGCGGCCCCGATCCGGGCCAGCTGGCCCGGGCGTCGGCGCTGGCCGAGCGGCAGCAGCAGACCGCCGGGACACCGGCTGAGCACCGGGTCCTTGGGCTGCTGTGGTTCACCCTGGGAACTGCGCGGCTGCGCCGCTGGGAGATCCCGGCGGCCCGGCTGGCACTCGGCCACGCCGAATGCCAGCTCAAGGCAGGTGGCCCGGCCGGCCTGCTGGCCCGGGCCCGCGGCTGGCGCGCGCTGGCCGATGCCTGGCACGGGGAGACCGCGGCGCCGCTGCCCGGCAGCGAGACATCCGCGGCAGCGGCCGATGCGGTCGCGCCCGATGCGGCCCCGGCTGGTGCGGCCCCGGCTGGCGCGGCCCCGGCTGGTGCGGCCGTCGCCTGGCTGCCCGCGCTGGCTGCCGCGCAGCTGAGCCTGGTCAGGGACGACCTCGCCGGGGCAGCTAGGTCGCTGGACGAGTTCGATCGCGCTGCCGTCGCGCAGCTGCCCGGCGAGCCGCATGCGGGCATCCTGGCGGACGTGATCAGGGCCAGGGTGCGGCTGGCCGACGGCGACTCGGCGGGCGCCCGCAGCCTGCTGATCAGGATCACCGGCCGGCCGCTGCCGCCCGATTCCGCATTGCAGCGGCAACTTGCCGTGCTGGCGGGCGAGATTGCGCTGCGGTCCGGTGACGCCGCCGCCGCCAGGACGGCCATCGGCCCCGCCGACCGGGGCGCCTGCCCGGGCTGTGACGGCGACTGCGTCATGCAGGGCAGGCTGCTGCTGGCCGAAGGCGATTTCGGTGCTGCCGCCGAGATGGTGGCCGGCTGCCAGGACGGGGCAGCCGGGGCAGCCGGGCCGGCCGGGGCAGCCGCCGGGGCGACACTGCTCGAGAAGATCGCCGGGCTGCTCGTCGCCGTCGTCGCGCGCAGGCGGCTCGGCCAGCCCGACCGCGCGGCCGAGGTGCTTGAGCAGGCGCTGGCCCTAGCCGAGCCCGGCACCGCGCTGCGGCCGTTCCTCGACGCCGGGCCGCCGGTCCGATCCGCAATCACCGTGCTCGTCCCGCCGACCAGCGGCAACGCGCGATTCGCTGCCGCGGTACTTGAGTGCTTCGACACCCAGCTGCCCCGGGTCCGGCGAGACCCCGAGCAGGCGGACACGCCGCTGACAGACAGCGAGCTCGCGGTGCTGCGCTTCCTGCCATCGCACATGACCAATCAGGAGATCGCCGAGGCGCTGTTCCTGTCGATCAATACGGTGAAGACGCACTTGCGGTCCGTGTACCGGAAGCTTGACGTGGCGTCCCGCCGCGCGGCCATCGCCCGGGGCCGGCGGCTCGACCTGCTATAGCCCGGCGCAGTCGCGGCCAGGTGCAGGATCGCGCGATCGCGTACCTAAGGGGGTGGATCTCGCGAGCGCACACCTTCCAAGGTGCGCGATCGCGGGATTCACCACCTCCGGCAAGGCGGGATGAGCTGAGCTGGCGGCATCTCCGGCAAGGCGGGATGAGCTGAGCTGGCGGCATCTCCGGCAAGGCGGGATGAGCTGAGCTGGCGGCCAGGCCGCTGGCTGGCTCGGCTGGTGCCGGGTCAGCTACTCCGGCGCTGGCCCTAGACTTGGCGCCCTAGACTTGGCGGCCGTAGCCGTGAGTGACGACAGCCGTGAGGACCACCCATCGGCCAGGGCCGCGGTGCCGTGTATGCCTGGCGAGGAACCGAGGAGAAAAGCCGACGTGAAAACCGACGTCGAAGAGCTGAGCCCGACCCGGGTACGGCTCACTATCGAGGTTCCGTTCGAGGAACTGAAGGCGGACCTCGACAAGGCATACCGCGAGGTCGCCCGGCAGGTCAGGGTGCCAGGTTTCCGGCCGGGCCGCACCCCGCCGCGGGTCATCGACCAGCGGGTGGGCCGCGGTGCCGTGCTCGAGCAGGCGATGAATGACGCCGTGCCCAAGCTCTACGGCAAGGCGCTGGAGGAGCACGAGGTCTTCGCGCTCGGCCAGCCGGACCTCGAGATCACGAAGCTGGATGACGGCAAGGAGCTTGCCTTCACCGCCGAGGTGGACGTGCGGCCGAAGTTCGAGATCCCCGACCTGGACGGCATGCCGGTGACGGTCGATGATGCCGAGGTGACTCCCGACCAGGTGGCGGAGTACCTGGCGGCGCTGCGCGAGCGGTTCGCCTCGCTGAAGAGCGCCGACCGGCCGGTTATCGATGGCGACTACGTCTCGATCGACCTGTCGGCCGGCGTGGACGGCGAGCCGGTGGACGACGCGCAGGCGAGCGGGATCTCGTACGAGGTCGGCAGCGGTTCCATGCTGGCGGGGCTCGACGAGGCGCTGGCCGGGATGGCCGCGGGCGATACCAAGACCTTCACCGCCGAGCTGTCCGGCGGCAAGCTGGCCGGGATGCAGGCGGACGTGACCGTCACCGTGCATAGCGTCAAGGTGAAGGAACTGCCCGAGCTTGACGACGAGTTCGCCCAGTCGGCGAGTGAGTTCGACACCCTCGGCGAGCTGCGCGCCGGAACAAGGGAGCAGCTGGCGGCGATGCGCCGCGCCGGGCAGGCCGAGCAGGCCAGGGAGCGCGCCCTCGATGCCCTGCTGGCCAGGATTGACATCCCGCTGCCGGAGAACCTGGTCGAGCAGGAGATCGAGCTGCGCAGGCAGTCGCTGGACGACCGGCTGACGCGGTCCGGCTCAGCGCGGGATGCCTACCTTGACGCCGCTGGCCTGACCGAGGACGAGCTCGAAGCCGAGTTCGACCGGGACGCGCGGCGGTCGGTCAAGGCGGGCTTCATCCTGGACAAGCTGGCGGCGCAGGAAGATCTCGGGGTGGACCAGGGCGAGCTGAGCGCTTACGTCACCGAGCAGGCGTACCGGATGGGCGTACCGCCGGACCGGCTGGCCAAGGAACTCGCCGATCGCGGGCAACTCGGTTCGGCCGTGTCCGACGTGCTGCGGAGCAAATCGCTCCGGCTGATCGCGGAGCGAGCCAAGATCACCGACGAGTCGGGCCGGGAAGTCGACCTGGCGGAGATCGCCAGCGCGGACGAGTCTGCCAGCCCGGACGAGTCGGTCGGCCCGGACGAGTCGGTCGGCCCGGACGAGTCGGAGCCTGGCGCGACGGAACCGGACTCGGAACTGGTCGCCGAGGCAACGGGCGAGGACTCCGAGGGCTAGCCCGGGCCCGGGCCCGGCACGTACCCGGTCACCGGCCAGGCCGGGCTCCGTGCCCGGGTCACCGCCCTGGCCGGGCTCCGTGCCCGGTGGACATCCGGGCCGGGCTCCGTGCCCGGGTAGCCGGCCTGGCCGGGGCTCGGTGCCCGGTGGACATCCGGGCCGGGCTCCGTGCCCGGTAGCCGGCCAGGCCGGCTCCGTGCCCGGGTAGCCGGCCTGGCCGGGCTCCGTGTCGGGTAGCCGGCCAGGCCTGGGCCATTGCCGCTGCGGGCGGCAGCAAGCGGGCTTGGCTCGTAAGGCCAGAATTTCGGGTCTTCCGCGGGGCTGCCCGGCAACCGGCGTGCGCCTACAGCGAACACCAGCTAGCGGCGGACTAGCGGGCGCCGCCAGCGGGTTAGGGTCACTGTCAATGACACGCAGAGCGATGGAACGAGGAGGGCACACCGTGAGGACGCCTCCCCCAACCGAGGAGCCGGCGAGCATTATGGCGCGGGTCGCGGAAGCGCCGCCGGGCGCGCTGGTGGGCGAGCAGGTATTCCAGCGCCTGCTGCGGCACCGGATCGTGTTCCTCGGCCAGCAGGTCGACGACGAGCTTGCCAACCGGATCTGCGCCGAGTTCGTGCTGCTCGCCGCCGAGGACAGCAAGCGCGACATCAGCCTGTACATCAACTCCCCGGGCGGCTCGGTCAGCGCCGGCTTCGCCATCTACGACGTGATGCAGTTCGTGCCGAACGACGTCGCCACCTACGCGATGGGGATGGCCGCGTCGATGGGCCAGTTCCTACTCTGCGCCGGCACCACCGGGAAGCGCTACGCGCTGCCGCACTCGCAGATCCTGCTGCACCAGCCGCACGGCGGCATCGGCGGCACCGCGTCGGACATCCGGATCCAGGCCGAGCAGATCCTGTACCTGAAGCACACGCTGGCCGAGCGGACCGCCTTCCACACTGGCCAGACGGTCGAGCAGGTCGAGGCGGACTCCGACCGCGACCGCTGGTTCACCGCCGACGAGGCCAAGGACTACGGCTTCGTCGACCAGGTGGTCCGCAGCGCCATGGAAGTCCCATCGGAAGGACCGGTCTCATGAATCGGATACCGGGAGCAGAACTCGCCCTAGGGGCGGCGAGCCGGACCGCGGGGCGGCTTGCCGAGTCCCGCTACGTGCTGCCGTCGTTCGTCGAGCGGACGTCGTACGGGATCAAGGAGATGAACCCGTACAACAAGCTCTTCGAAGAGCGGATCATCTTCCTCGGCGTGCAGATCGATGACGCCTCGGCGAACGACGTGATGGCCCAGCTGATCACGCTGGAGTCGATCGATCCGGACCGCGACATCATCATCTACATCAACTCGCCCGGCGGGTCGATGACCTCGATGATGGCGATCTACGACACGATGCAGTACATCCAGCCGGAGATCCAGACGTTCTGCCTGGGCCAGGCGGCCTCCGCGGCCGCCGTGCTGCTGGCCGCGGGCACCAAGGGCAAGCGGATGGCGCTGCCCAACGCGCGTATCCTGATCCACCAGCCCGCCATCGAGAGCGGCTACGGGCAGTCCAGCGACCTGGAGATCCAGGCCAACGAGATCCTGCGGATGCGCACCGCGATGGAGAAGGTGCTTGCCCTGCACACCGGCAAGGACGAGGATCAGATTCGCCGGGATATCGAGCGGGACAAGTTCCTGACCGCCGCGGAGGCCATGGAGTATGGCCTCGTGGATGAGGTTCTGACGATGCTGAAGCGCAAGAGCGAGGTAGTGTCGTCCTAACCGGCAGGACGTAGTTCCTGAACACCCGGGCCGGCAACGGGCCGCTTGCGCCACAACGAGGGGCCCCGAGGCGGTACCGTCATTATTCTGGAGTACAACCGGCGGCGGCGAGGCGCTCGCCGTCGGCGACATAGCCGGCGAGGCCGCCCTGCGGCGGCCCTGGCGAAGGAGTAGCTGGGTGGCACGTATCGGCGACGGCGGTGACCTGCTGAAGTGCTCGTTCTGCGGCAAGAGCCAGAAGCAGGTCAAGAAGCTCATCGCTGGTCCCGGCGTGTACATCTGCGACGAGTGCATCGATCTCTGCAATGAGATCATCGAGGAAGAGCTGTCCGAGCCGCCCGAACTGAAATGGGACAGCCTGCCCAAGCCGCGGGAGATCTACGAGTTCCTCGACGCGTACGTGATCGGCCAGGAGAAGGCCAAGAAGGCGCTATCCGTCGCGGTCTACAACCACTACAAGCGGGTCCAGTCCGGCGGCGAGCGCGCGGGCGAGGACGGGGTCGAGCTCGCGAAGTCCAACATCCTGCTGCTCGGGCCGACCGGGTCGGGCAAGACCCTGCTGGCCCAGACGCTTGCCCGGCTGCTCAACGTGCCGTTCGCGATCGCCGATGCCACCGCGCTGACCGAGGCGGGCTACGTCGGCGAGGACGTCGAGAACATCCTGCTCAAGCTCATCCAGGCCGCTGACTACGACGTCAAGAAGGCCGAGACCGGCATCATCTACATCGACGAGATCGACAAGATCGCCCGCAAGAGCGAGAACCCGTCGATCACCAGGGACGTCTCCGGCGAGGGAGTGCAGCAGGCGCTGCTGAAGATCCTGGAGGGCACGACCGCGTCGGTGCCCCCGCAGGGCGGCCGCAAGCACCCGCACCAGGAGTTCATCCAGATCGACACGACAAACGTGCTGTTCATCTGCGGCGGCGCCTTCGCCGGCCTGGAGAAGATCATCGAGCAGCGGGTCGGCCGCGGCGGGATCGGCTTCGGCGGCGTGCTGCGGGTCAAGAACGACCGCGACATGGTGGACGCCTTCCTCGAGGTCATGCCGGAGGACCTGCTCAAGTTCGGCATGATTCCCGAGTTCGTCGGCCGCCTGCCGGTCATCACCAGCGTGCACAATCTGGACCGCGAGGCGCTGATCCGGATCCTGACCGAGCCGCGGAACGCGCTCGTCCGGCAGTACCGCCGGCTGTTCGAGCTGGACGGCGTCGACCTCGAGTTCACCGACGACGCCCTGGATGCCGTCGCCGACCAGGCCAACCTGCGCGGCACTGGCGCCCGCGGACTGCGGGCGATCCTGGAGGAAGTGCTCCTTTCGGTGATGTACGAGGTGCCGAGCCGCAAGGACGTCGAAGGGGTAGTGATCACCTCCGAGGCCGTGCTGGAGAACGTGAACCCGACGCTGGTGCCGCGTGACGTCGCGCGCCGCACCCCGCGGGAGAAGTCGGCCTGACGCCCGGGCCGGATGCCCGGGGCCGGCCGCAAGCCCGCCGATCAGCGACCGTGGCCGCACCGCACCCCGGCACTGTCTAGACTCACCTGACGTGACCGGAGAAGACCGCCGCCAGCTCCCCCCGCAGTACTCGCCTGCCGAGGTCGAGGCACGCCGCTACCAGCAATGGGAGTCGTCCGGGCTGTTCGGCGCGGACCCGGCCGACATCTCGGCGGCAGCCCCGGCATTCTCCATCGTCATCCCGCCGCCGAACGTCACCGGCTCGCTGCACATCGGTCACGCGCTCGACCACACCCTGATGGATGCCCTGGTCCGGCGCCGCAGGATGCAGGGATACACCACGCTGTGGCTGCCCGGTATGGATCACGCGGGCATCGCCACCCAGAACGTCGTCGAGCGCGAGCTGGCCGGCCAGGGCCTGAGCAGGCACGACCTGGGCAGGGAGAAGTTCGTCGAGCGGGTCTGGCAGTGGAAGGCCGAGTCCGGCGGCAAGATCCTTGGCCAGATGCGCAGGCTCGGCGACAGCGTGGACTGGTCGCGCGAGCGGTTCACCATGGACGAGGGGCTGTCCCGCGCCGTCCAGACCATCTTCAAGCGGCTGTTCGATGACGGCCTCATCTACCGGGCGCAGCGGATCATCAACTGGTGCCCGCGCTGCCTGACCGCGCTGTCGGATATCGAGGTGGACCACACCGACGACGAGGGTGAGCTGGTTTCCGTGCGGTACGGCGACGGCGAGGACTCGATCGTGGTGGCCACCACCCGGGTGGAGACCATGCTCGGCGACACCGCGGTCGCCGTGCACCCGGACGACCCCAGATATGCCCACCTGGTCGGCCGGGAGCTTGACCTCCCGCTGGCCGGCCGGCGCATCCCGGTCGTGGCGGATCCGCACGTGGACCCGGAGTTCGGCACCGGCGCGGTGAAGGTCACCCCGGCGCACGACCCGGACGACTTCGAGATCGGGCGCCGGCACGGCCTGCCCAGCCTGACGATCATGGACGAGCGGGCGGTGATCACGGCGCACGGCCCGTTCCTCGGCCTGGACCGGTTCGAGGCCCGCCCGGCGGTGCTCGCCGCGCTCAGGGCCGCGGGCCGGGTGGTGGCCGAGCGCCGGCCCTATGCGCACGCCGTCGGGCACTGCGGGCGGTGCGGGACCACCGTCGAGCCGCGGCTGTCCCTGCAGTGGTTCGTCAAGGTCGGCCCGCTCGCCAAGGCGGCCGGCGACGCGGTCCGGGACGGCCGGGTCAGGATTCACCCGCAGGAGATGGCGGCCAGGTACTTCGACTGGGTCGACGACATGCACGACTGGTGCATCAGCCGACAGCTCTGGTGGGGCCACCGGATCCCGGTCTGGTACGGGCCAGACGGCGAGGTCAGCTGCGTCGGCCCGGACGAGGCGCCGCCGGCCGGCCAGGGCTGGGCTCAGGATCCGGACGTGCTCGACACCTGGTTCTCCTCCGCGTTGTGGCCGTTCTCTACGCTCGGCTGGCCGGATGACACCGCCGACCTGCGCGCTTTCTACCCGACCAGCGTGCTGGTCACCGGCTACGACATCCTGTTCTTCTGGGTCGCCCGGATGATGATGTTCGGCCTGTACGCGATGGCCGGCCAGGGGCCGGCCAGGGCGGTCCCGTTCCGCGCCGTCGCGCTGCACGGCCTGGTGCGCGACGCCTATGGCAAGAAGATGTCCAAGTCGCGCGGCAACACCGTGGACCCGCTGGACTGGATCGACCGGTTCGGCGCGGACGCCACCCGGTTCACCCTGGCCAGTGGCTCCAGCCCCGGCGGTGACGTCGCGATCAGCGAGGAGTGGGTGGCCGGGGCACGGAACTTCTGCAACAAGCTCTGGAACGCGACCAGGTTCGCGCTGCTCAACGGCGCCGGTGCCGGACCGGGGGCGGGGGAGCGAGCCGGACCGGGGGCGGGGGAGCGAGCCGGACCGGGGGCGGGGGAGCGAGCCGGACCGGGCGCGCTGCCGGATCCGGCCATGCTGGCAGTCCCGGATCGCTGGATCCTATCCCGGCTGGCCGCAGTCACCGCCGAGACGGACGCGCTGCTGGAGCGCTTCGAGTTCGCCAAGGCCTGCGACGCCCTCTATCACTTCGCCTGGGATGAGTTCTGCGACTGGTACCTGGAGCTGGCCAAGCCCGCGCTGGCGGGCGCTGACGAGACCGCGGCCGCGGCGACCAGGTCGGTGCTCGGCTTCGTCCTTGACCGGCTGCTCAGGCTGCTCCATCCGGTGATGCCGTTCGTCACCGACGAGCTGTGGACCGCGCTCACCGGCGAGGCGTCGGTGCTGGCTGCGGCGTGGCCGGGGCGCCTAGCGGGTGACGGCGAGAACGGGCCGGACAGCCTGGCCGCGTTCGCCGACCCGGCGGCCGAGTCCGAGGTGGGCGCGATCATGCGGGTGGTGACGGAGGTGCGCAGGTTCCGCTCGGATCAGGGCCTGCGGCCGACGCAGCCGGTGCCCGCGATGCTGGCCGGGATCGAGGCGACGCCGCTGGCGCCGCACGAGGCGCGCATCCGGGCGCTGCTCCGGCTCACCGCGCCCGCCGCCGGCTTCACCCCGACAGCATCCGTGCAGGCCGAGGGCGTCATCGTGCAGCTGGACACGGCCGCGACGATCGACCTGGCCGCCGAACGGCGGCGGCTTGCGAAAGATCGTGCCGCCGCGCAGGCGGAGGTTGATTCGGCTGAACGGAAACTCGCCACCCCGTCATTCATCGAGCGGGCACCCGCCGCGGTGGTGGCCAAGACCCGGGACCGGCTGGCTGCCGCCCAGGCCGAGATCACCAGGATCGAGGCCCGCCTGTCCGCCCTCCCGCCCGCCAGCCATGCTGCTAGGTCATTGTGACGGGGTGACGTAGGAGCCCGGCCCTTGACGGTTACGACGAGGCCCTGCTCGCGCAGCAAGGCGATGCTTTGCGGGCCGTGCCACGGGCGACGCCGAACTCCGGGCCACGGCGCCGTGGGGGAGACCGGTCAATGGCGCCGCCGGGGGAGGCCGGGCTGCGGCGAGCGGGCCGGCGGTCCGCTCCCGGCGGGCCAGTAGGCTGCCAGGGTGAGCGCACTTACCTGCGGGCTGTCGTGACAGCCGACCCAGACGAGGCGTTGCGTGCGGTCGAGCGCGAGATCATCGCGCGCCGGCCGGAGCACGCCATCGAGCCTTCCCTGGACCGGATCGAGGCCCTGGTCAGCCTGCTCGGCGACCCGCAACGTGCCTACCCGGTGATTCACCTCACCGGGACTAACGGCAAGACATCGACAGCCCGGATGACCGAGACGCTGCTGCGGGCCCGCGGCCTGCGGACCGGCCTGTTCACCAGCCCGCATCTCTCCTCGATCCAGGAGCGGATCTGCGTGGACGGCGTCCCGCTCACTCCGGATCAATTCGTCGCGGCCTACCAGGAGCTCCTGCCGTACCTGCGGCTGGTGGATGACAGCCAGCCGGTGCCGCTGTCGTTCTTCGAGGTGCTCGTGGGCATGGCCTTCTCGGTCTTCGCCGACGCGCCGGTCGATGTCGCGGTGATCGAGGTCGGCATGGGCGGCACCTGGGACAACACCAACGTGGCGGACGGCGTCGTCGCCGTGGTGACCCCGATTTCCATCGACCACTCCCGGTACCTGGGCAACACCGTGGACGCCATTGCCGCAGACAAGGCCGGGATCATCAAGCCGGGCGCGATCGCCGTGCTGGCCCAGCAGCCATTGGACGCCGCGGAGATGCTGCTCCGCCGCGTGGCCAAGGTGGGCGCGACGGTGGCGAGGGAAGGCATCGAGTTCGGCGTGACCAGCCGCGAGCTTGCCGTCGGCGGCCAGCTTGTCAGCATCCGCGGCTTGCTCGGCGAGTATGGCGACCTGTTCCTGCCGCTGTTCGGCGCGTACCAGGCAGGCAACGCGGCCTGCGCGCTCGCCGCGGTGGAAGCGTTCGCCGGGGCGGCGCCCGGCGGCGGCGAAGGCGGCCCCGAGCCGCTGGGCGCGGCGCTGGTCCGGGAGGCGTTCGGCATGATGTCATCGCCCGGCCGGCTGGAGATCGTCCGGCGCAGCCCGACGGTGATCGTGGACGCGGCGCACAACCCGGCCGGGATGGCCGCGAGTATGGAGGCGCTGACGGAGGCATTCACGTTCACCGATCTTGTCGCCATCCTCGCGGTCAGCGAAGACAAGGACGTGCCCGCGATGCTCGACCAGCTGGAGCCTGTCGTCTCCGAGCTGGTCGTCACCTGCAACTCCTCGCCAAGGTCCATGAACCCGGCCAAGCTGGCCGAGCTGGCAGCCGCGGTCTTCGGTCCGGACCGGGTAAGGCAGGCCGACCGGCTCGACGACGCGATCGAGATTGCCGTCGGCCTGGCCGACGATGCGGCCGCCGCGGCCGAGGCGGCCGGCGCGCTGCCCGGCGGCGGCTGCGGAATCCTGGTCACCGGATCGGTGATCACCGCTGGCGACGCGAGGCTCTTGCTGGCCCCCGCGAACGGGCAGTCGTGAGGCGGCACGGGTCGTTATGAGAAGGCTCTGTGCCACCGTGCTGATCATGGAGGCGATCGTTATCGGACTGTCGATCCCGGTCGCGGTGACCGTGGAGCATGCGGCCCGCAGCCGCGCGGCGACGGCAGGCGGCGTGCTGGCCGTCGCGGCG
>WNGD01005140.1_pt1 | contig 18791 bp, 18 predicted proteins | sample 5400671 | NCBI WGS metagenome assembly WNGD01 (sample SAMN13153369, study PRJNA577476) | soil metagenome | isolation source: 40 cm soil or saprolite under grassland replicate 2 | place: USA:California | collected 2016-06-15
ATCGCCAGCTCGATCGGCGCGTGGCTCGGCGTCGCGTCCTTGCGCACGGAGGCGTAGATCGCGCAGGCGTCCTTGTCCTCGACGCTCGGCGGCGAGACGAGCGGCCGGTAGGGACGCTCGGGCGAGTAGCGGACGAGACCACTCCCACCGTGGAGCTCACGGGACTGGATATCGGGCAATCTGACCTCCCGGTTACCGCGCCTTCTTCGAGCGGGCGCGCGACGGGTTGACAAGTCGGGGAATTATAGGGCGGCAAAAGCGGCTGAAACTGCGAATCCGCGTTTTCCCGCAAAGAGCGGCGAAATCCCACCCTCCAGCCGAACTGCATCGAATTCTCATCCTGATAGGTAGAGAATTCGATGCAGTTCGAGTCTCTCATGCCCAGCCGGAGGGCTGGAACTCGCCAGCGGGGTGGACGCCGATCAGGAGAGCGGTAACCCGGCCATCGGAGCTGTTGAGGATCGTGCGGCTGACCGGTGGCTCGATCGAGGCGAATGTCCCCGCGGGGGCGGGATGATCCTCACCGCCGATCCGCAGCGTCGCCTCGCCCTCGAGGATCACGTACAGCTCGTGCTGCCCGCTCTGCCCCTCGTCGTGCTCGGGAATCTGCCCCCCGGGTGCGATCTCGACCAGGTTGAAGCCAAACGCCGAGGTCCCGAGCGCCTTGCGCGCCAGCCGCCAGGTCGAGTCCCCCGACCCCTCCATCGACTCGAACTCGTCGCGGTGCTTGATCGTGTAGCCGTCTGCCATCGAGATCCCCCTCCCGGTCCGGTCGTCGCCCGACGATACCGGCTGCGGGTCACAGCTCGGGGACGTCGGCGCCGTGGGGGGTGAAGGGGAGGCGGCGGACCTCGGCCCAGCCGGCGCAGCGGCGCTCGAGGGCCTCGGCAACCTTGCCGGCGTCCTGCCAGGTGGTCCAGACGAGGACCGTGGGGCCGGCGCCGGAGATCGTCGCGCCGAGGGCGCCCAGCTCGGCGGCGGCGTCGACCAGCTCCATCGAGCGGGGGTAGAGGTCCCGGCGGCGCGGCTGATGGATGCGGTCGGCAAGGCCGGCGGCGACGAGATCGAGGTCGGCTGTCTTCAGACCGAGGACGAGCCGCGCCGCCGCGGAGACGTTGGCAACGGCGTCGGCGAGCGGGACCTCGGCCGGGATCGCGGCGCGGGCGCGCTCGGTCGAGACCTCCTCGGCGGGGATCGCCGCTATCCCCTCCAACCCGCCGGGCGGATCGAAGCGGGCCGCGGTCGGGGCGTCTCCGCCGCCCTCCCTCGCACCCTCGCCGCAGATCACGAAGCCGCCGTAGATAGCCGCGGCGACGTTGTCGGGGTGGCCCTCGATCTCGGTCGCGCGGGCCAGCATCTCCTCCTCAGAGAGCGCCAGCTCGAAGAGGTGGTCGGCGGCGTAGAGGCCGGCGACGATCGCCGCCGCGCTGGAGCCGAGCCCGCGGGCGAGCGGGATCTCGCTGTGGAGCCGGAAGGCGATGCCATCGGCCGGATGCAGGCTCTCGAAGGCCCGCACGACGAGGTTGTCGCGACCGGTGGAGACGTCGAGCCCGCCGGGGTCGAAGGAGAACTCCCCCGTCTCCTCCACCTCCAGCTCCAGGTGCAGCGACACGGCCGCGGCCAGCACGTCGTAGCCCGGCCCCAGGTTCGCCGAGGAGGCGGGAACGCGGATCAACCTGTGACGAGTCGTCATGCGAAGACGGCGCGCTCTACGGCGCTCAGGTCGTTCTCGCAGTTGACGACCGGCGGGGCCTTGGAGAGGGCAGTGTCGGGGTCCTTGAGGCCGTGGCCGGTGAGGACGCAGACGACCGACTCCGGCGGCGGCGTGCCCTCCATCGCCGGCATGCCGTGGGCGAGGAGGCCGGCGACCGAGGCGGCGGAGGCGGGCTCGCAGAAGACGCCCTCGCTGGCGGCGAGCCAGCGGTAGGCGTCGAGGATCTGCTCGTCGGAGACCGCGGCGACCCTGCCCCGTGAGGCGGTGAAGGCGGCCATCGCCTCCTCCCAGCGGGCGGGGTTGCCGATCCGGATCGCCGAGGCGACGGTCTCGGGGTTGGCGACGGGGGCGCCGTGGACCAGCGGGGCGGCGCCGTCGGCCTGGAAGCCGTAGAGGACCGGCGCCGTCCCAGCCTCCTGGAAGCCCTGCCAGTAGGCGGTCACGTTGCCCGCGTTGCCGACCGGGATCGCCAGGGCGCCTGGCGCTTCCCCCAGCTCCTCGACCACCTCGAAGGCAGCGGTCTTCTGCCCCTCGATCCGGTACGGGTTGATCGAGTTGACCAGCTCGATCGGGTGCCGCTCGGCAAGCTCGCGGACGATCCCCAGCGCCTCGTCGAAGTTCCCCTGGAGGGCGATCACCCTCGCACCGTGCATCAGCGCCTGGGCCAGCTTGCCGATCGCGATCTTGCCCTCGGGGACGATCACCGCTCCCCGCAGGCCGGCCCGCGCCGCGTAGGCGGCGGCGCTCGCCGCCGTGTTCCCGGTCGAGGCGCAGATGATCGCCTCCGCCCCCCGCCCCTTCGCCCGCGAGACCGCAACCGTCATCCCCCGATCCTTGAACGACCCGGTCGGGTTCGCCCCCTCGAACTTCAGATAAGCCCGAACCCCCAACCGCTCCGAGAGTCGCGACGCCTCGATCAGTGGCGTAGATCCCTCATTCAGCGAGATGACCGGATCGTCCGGCTTCAACGGCAACCGATCCCTATATCTCTCGATCAGCGGGACGGGCATCAGCAGATCAAAGAGCGTGTGGGTGGGGTCACCCTCACACGAACTCCTCCTCGATGACCCTTATCGACCGCGGAGCTCCCCTTAGATCGTCCAGCCCGGCCAGCTCGTCGACCGCCGCGGCGAAGCGCGACTCGAGGCACTCGTGGACGACCATCACCAGGCGGGCATCGTCGCCGGCCCCGCGCTGCACGACGCTCTTCACCGAGACGTCTTTGTCGCCGAGCACGCTGGCGATTCGCGCGAGCACGCCCGGTCGGTCGGCGACCTCCAGGTGCAGGTAGAAGGAGGACGTGACGTCGCGGACGACCGGCAGCTCGACGCGGGCGTCGGGAAGCGGCGCCTCGCCGGCAAGGACGGAGACGACGTCGCCGAGCACCGCCGAGGCGGTCTGCACGCCGCCGGCGCCGGGCCCCGACATCGTCACCTCGGTGATCGACGGCGCCTCGACCATCACCGCGTTGAAGGGCCCTTCGACCGGGGCGAGCGGGTGGCCGGGGTAGAGGAAGCAGGGGAAGACGCGGACGCTGATCCCCCCCTCGCGCCGTTCGGCTACGCCGAGCAGCTTCAGCGAGAGGCCGAGCTCCTTGGCGTAGGCGAGGTCGTCGGGCTGGATCTTCTCGATCCCCTCGTAGACGACCTCGTCCAGCGTCACCGAGGTGTGGAAGGCGAGGCGGGCGAGGATCGCCATCTTTGCCGCGGCGTCGGCGCCGGTGACGTCGTCGGTCGGGTCGGCCTCGGCGTAGCCCAGCTCCTGGGCGCGGGCCAGAGCGTCCCCGTAGGGTGCGCCCGTCGCGGCCATCTCGCTGAGGATGAAGTTGGTGGTGCCGTTGACGATGCCGAAGACCTTGGAGATCTCGGTCGCCCCGAAGCTCTCCTGGATGACGCGGACGATCGGGATCACCCCCGCGACCGCCGCCTCGAAGCGGAGCTGGACCCCTGCCTCCCGGGCGGCCTCGAACAGCTCCTCGCCGTGCTGGGCGAGCAGTTGCTTGTTGGCGGTGACGACCGGCCGCCCCGCCCGCAGCGCCTCGAGGACGTAGGCCCGCGCCGGGTCGGTCCCGCCGATCGTCTCGACGATCAGGTCGGAGCGCTCGAGCAGCTCGCCGAAGTCGCCGTCGCTGCGGGTCAGCGTCCCGGCCAGCTCCGGTCGCCGCCCGCTCGCCGCCTCGACCGCGTCGGCGCGCTCTGCGAGCAGCTGCGCGAAGGCGCCGCCGACGGTGCCGCGGCCAAGCAGCCCGATCCGGACCGGTTCAGACATCGCGGGAGGTGAGGTCCTCGTAGGTCTCACGCCGCACGACGACGCGGGCCTCGCCGTCGCGGCAGAAGACGACCGGGGGACGCGGCACGCCGTTGTAGTTGCTCGCCATCGCGTACCCATAGGCGCCGGTGGCCGGCGTCACCAGCACGTCGCCGACCGCCGGCGCCGCGAGCATCGTGTCGCGCACGACGATGTCGCCCGACTCGCAGTGCATGCCGGCGATCGTCGCCAGCGTGTCTGGGGCAGCGCCGGCCCGGTCGGCGATCAGCGCTTCGTAGCGGGACCCGTAGAGCATCGGCCGCAGGTTGTCGGACATGCCACCGTCGACGGCGACGTAGGTGCGGATGCCGGGGATCTCCTTCACGGTGCCGACCCGGTAGGCCGTCAAGCCGGCGTTGCCGACGAGCGAGCGGCCCGGCTCGACCAGGATCCGCACGCCGTCGCCGAACACCTCGGCTACGCCGCGCACCTTGACGTCGACGTAGGCCTCGATCGGGGGGGGCTCGTCCTCGGCGGTATAGGCGATGCCGAGGCCGCCACCGACGTTGACGATCCGGCACCACTCGCCGGCCAGCTCGCCGATCGCGCGGATCGCCAGCTTGTAGGGCTCCAGCTCGAAGATCTGCGAGCCGATGTGGGCGTGCAGCCCGACCAGGTTCAGCACGTCGGAGGCGAGCGTGCGCTCGATCGCCCGCGCCGCCAGCCCGTCCCCGATCCCGAAGCCGAACTTGGAGTCGAGCTGCCCCGTCTGCACGTAGTCGTGGGTCGAGGGCTTGATTCCCGGGGTCACCCGGATCAGCACGTCCTGCGACCCTTCGAGCAACCGCTCGCAGCGCTCGATCTCGTCGAAGGAGTCGAGGATCAGGTGGCCGACGCCGGCGCGCGCCGCAAGGAGGATCTCCTCGTCGCTCTTGTTGTTGCCGTGCATGTGGATGCGCGCCGGGTCGAAGCCGGCGCGCAGGGCCATGTGGAGCTCGCCACCCGAGGCGACGTCGACCGAGAGTCCCTCCTCGGCAAACAGCCGGTAGGCGGCGGTGCAGGGAAACGCCTTGCTGGCGAAGAGGACCTCGAAGTCTTTGGTGTGCCGCCGGAAGGCCTGGTTATAGGCCCGGGCGCGGGCGCGCATGTCGTCCTCGGCGTAGAGGTAGGCGGGGGTGCCGAGCTCGGCCGCCAGCTCGACCACGTCGCAGCCGGCGATCTCCAGGTGGCCCAGCTCGTCGACACGGCTCCCGGCCGGGTAGACGGGAGAGCCCTCGATCGGGTCCGCCACAGCGCCGGCCTGTCCTCGCTCCGCCATCGGACGGGCATTGTGACGGTTGAGGGCTGAACGCCGGCTAGTGGCCGCTTTCAAGCAAGCCGCCGACCGTTTCGGTGGCTTTGTCGACCGCTTTCCCCACGGCCGATTCGGGGCCGGCGGCCCCGTTGACGACACCTTCCGTCGCTTCGGTCACGCCGCTATCGCCAAGCGCGCCGCCGGTGGCATCGTCGACCCCGTTGGCGGTGCCGTTGACCGTGCCGGTAACCGCGCCCGACGTGGAGTTGGAGGACCTGCCGCCGTTCCCGCTGCCCAAGGGGGTTTTGCCCGGCACATTGCCGGTGCCGGTTGTCGAGGGTCCAGACGGCGAGTTTCTGCCCGCCGGCGTCGAGCCGGAGCCTGGACTGCCCCCTTGCGGGGAGGTGGCGAGGTGGCCGCCGCCCGCCGGTCCGCCGGCCGGCTGACCGGCGGCGCCTTCCGATTTCCCAATGCCGCTTTGGCGTTTCGGCGCGCCCCTGCGACCGCCCGTGGCCGCAGCGCCAGTGCCCGCGCCACCGCCCGCGGCCGCTCCGGGTCCCTGCACCGGGATTCCAGGGCTGATCGAGCCACTCTCGCGGCCACCGCCAGCCCCGACGCTTGGCAGGCCGGCAAGGGGCCAGTCGCGGAAGGCCTGAGCTGAGACGAGCAGGACGAACGCGACCACGGCCACCGCGACCAGGGCCGTGCCAGACAACGCACCGGCCATATAGGTATGCGCCTGTCGAATCATCCCCGCTGTCGCTCCCTACCCAGGGTCTCAGGGATGATTCTTCAGGACATACCTAATAATCGTATTTTCGGTCGATTCCGAGAATTGCCTTCAGGACCTGCCTCGGGGGATTTCGAGCCAGCTCCTACAGGTAGCCCATCGGATCCGTGGGCGTGCCGTTGACCCGGACCTCGAAATGCACGTGGGGGCCAAAGCAGTGGCCGGTGCAGTCGCTGTAGCCGATCACCTGCCCTTGCGAGACCGCCTCGCCGGCGGAGACCGCAAAGGACTCCTGGTGCGCGTAGCAGGTCGACAGCCCGCCGCCGTGGTCGATGCAGGTGAAGTTGCCGTAGCCGCCGCTGCTCGCCTCCGGCTCGGTGAGGATCACCGTGCCCGCGGCGGCCGCCCGGATCGGCGTGCCGGACGGGACCGCGATGTCGATCCCCTCGTGGAACTCGCTGCCGCCGAAGCGGGAGCCGAAGCCCGAGACCACCGGCCCGTCGACCGGCCAGATCAAGCCGCTCCCGTTGCCTGCTTGGATCGGCCCGGCCGGCAGCGGCGCCGAAGCCGTCCCCCCCAGCTGCGCCGCGAGTTCGGCCTGGATCGCGGCGACGGAGCCATCCAGCTCCTGTTCGTGCTCGCGGATCCTGGCCAGCGCCCCCAGCCTCTTCTTGCGCGCCGTCGCCAACGCCACCTGCCGATCCTGAAGAACGGAACGGGCATCGGCCAGCGCCTGCTGTTCGGCGGCGATCGCGTCGCGAGCCGCTTCGATCCGCTCCTTCGCCGTGCGCAGACGGGCAACGATCCGCTGCACCTGGTCGCGCAGCTCCCGCACGCGGCCGACGATCGCTTCGTCCATGCCGTGGATCCGGCTCAGGTACTCGGTCCGAGCGGCCAGGTCGCCATAGCCGCCCGAGCCGATCACGACGCTGAGCACGTCGGGAGTGCCGATCTCGTAGATCGCCACCAGGCGCTGGCGCAACGCCACCAGCGCCCGCTTGAGGCGGGCCCGAATCACGGCAAGGCGCCTCTTCGCCACGTCGAGCTCGGCGATCGCCCCGTTCAGCTCTGCCTGCTTGGCGTCGAGACGGACGCGCACCGCCGCTTCCCTGGTGCGCAACACGGCGACCTCGGAAGTGAGTTGGGCGATCTGGTCCCCGTAGCGGGAGATCGTCGAGGTCAGCACGCCCTCTCGTTCGCGCGCCTTGGAGAGCTTCGCTTCCTTGGCGTCGAGCTTTTCCTGGAGTCCGGCGGCAGGCGCCGCGGCGCAGAAGAGAAGCAGCCCTACGAGCGCCGCGACGAGCGAGACGAGCCCGCGGCCGCGCGCGGTTGAGATCGGGCTGTGGAAGTCCGGTCGCATAGAAGTTCAAGCGCCTGCCATCGCCCCCGACGGAGAACCCGACAGCCGACAGGGTAGGGCAGGCGAGGCTAACCGAGACAGGAAGCCGTTCGAAGCCGCTTCCTGGCCCTGCAATCCCGCTTGCGATCAGGGACGTCGCGGGACGTTCTCGACCTCGAGCAGCGCCTCCCCCGCCTCCTCCTCCATCTGAAGCGTGGTGTGCTCGATGCCGAACCGCTCGCCCAGCAGCAGCTCGAGCCGGCGCCGGATCAGGTCGCGGTCGGCGTCGACCGCGACGACGACGTGGGCGGCCAGGGCGGCGAAGCCCGCGGTCACGGTCCAGACGTGCAGGTCGTGAACGGAGCGCACGCCGGCCTCCGAGCAGATCGCGGCGCCGATCTCCTCGACGTCGAGGCAGGCGGGCGCCGCCTCCATCAGCACGTCGAAGGGCTCGACGATCAGCCGCCAGGAGGAGGCGAGGATCAGGGCCGCAATCGCGAGGCCGACGACCGGGTCGACGAGAGGCGATCCGCCGGCGAGGACGACGGCGCCGGCGAGGACGACGCCGAGCGAGCCGAGCGCGTCGGCGGCGCTGTGGCGGAGCACCCCCTCGAGGTTGAGGTCCACCCGCTCCCCCTTCGCCAGCACCAGGGTTGCCGCGAGGTTGCCGGCGAGCCCGAAGAGACCGAGCGCGAGGACGCCGCCACCGGCGATCGAGGGTGGGTCGCCAAGCCGTCCAATCGCGGCGACCGCCACCGCCACCCCGACCGCGACCAGCAGGAGGCCGTTGGCGAGCGCCGCCAGCACCTCGGAGCGCTGGTAGCCGAAGGTGCGCCGCCCCGCGCCGGGCCTGGACGCGAGGGCTGCGGCGAGCAGGCCGAGGCCGATCGCGCCAACGTCGGAGAGCAGGTGACCGGCGTCGGCGAGAACGGCCAGCGAGCCGGTGATGACGCCACCCACTGCCTCGACGACGACCATCGCGGCGTTGATCGCCAACGCGACCCACATCCGCTGCCGGCTGTCCTCGCGCCGCGCGTCAAGCGCGTGGGCGTGGCTGTGAGCATGCACGCCCCGAGCTTAGGACCTTACGCCGGGAGGGGCTCCCTCTCGCTCTTCGCGGCCATCGCCCCCTCGGCGACTTCGGCGCCGTAGCCGAGACGCTCGGCGTATTCGTGGGCCTGCATCCTGGAGATAACCATGCGCTGGATCTCCGCCGTGCCCTCGAACAGCTGGTAGATCTTCGCGTCGCGGAAGAACTTCTCCAGCGGGCACTCGACGCTCCAGGCGAACGGGCCGACCAGATCCATCAGCGTGGTCGTCGCCCACATCGTCACATCGCCGGCCTTCAGCTTCGACATCGAGCCCTGGCCGCCCCTCATCGGGATCCCGTTGCGGCCCATCCAGGCGGCCCGCTGGACCAGCAGGCGGGCGGCCTCGATCTCCGTCGCCACGTCGGCGAGCGTCTGCTGGATCCGCTGCGTCTGGAGCAGCGGCGTGCCGGCTTCGGAGCGCCCGTCGAGGTGCTCGAGGGTCCACTCGTAGGCCGCCTGGGCAATGCCCAGCGCCGAGGCGCCGACCAGCGGCCGGGTCATCTCGAAGGTCGCCAGCGCGTCGGCCGAACGCGACTTCTGTCCGGAGCGGCCCCGCTCCAGCTTGCGCTCCAGCTTCTCCTCGCCGCCGAGCAGGTTCCCGGCCGGGATGCGACAGTCCTCGAGGACCACCTCGGCGGTGTGGGAGGCGCGGATGCCGAGCTTCGTCTCCTTCTTGCCCTGGCTGAGGCCCGGAGTGCCCTTGGGAACGACGAAGGAGGCCTGACCGCGGGTGCCGAGCTCCGGGTCGACGGTGGCGACGACGACGTGGACGTCAGCGATGCCGCCGTTGGTGATGAAGACCTTGGTCCCGTTCAAGACCCACTCTTCGCCCTCGCGCTTCGCGGTCGTCTTCAGGCTCTTCACGTCGGAGCCGGCCTGCGGCTCGGTGACCGCGTAGGCGCCGAGCTTGATCTCGTCGTCGCTGCCGAAGCACTCGGGGACCCAGCGGGCGATCTGCTCGGGCGTGCCCGAGGACGCGATCCCGGCCGCGGCGAGCCCGGTGCCGGAAATCGCCAGCGCGATCCCCGCGCAACCCCAGTGAAACTCCTCGGCGGAGATCACCGACATCTGGCCCTCGGAGTCGGCGGCCGAGCGCTGGATCGACTCGAGGCCCCCGAACCCCTGCCTGCGCGCCTCCTTGATCACCTCCCAGGGGATGCTCTCCTCTTCGTCGTGCTTGCGGGCTGCGGGCCGGATCACCTCGCGGGCGAAGGTCCGGCAGCGGTCCTTGAACTCCTGCTGCTCCTCGTTCAGTGCGAAATCCATGCGATCGCGATCCCCTCTTCGTGCGCTCGGACGAACCGGGTTGTTGATTGACTGGTCAGTCAACCACTCGGACACAGCTTAACTGACCAGCCAGCCAGTCTCCGGCGCGGGTGGCGCCGCGCATCGCCCGGGGAAGCTTGTTCACGTACCCCGCGGACACGGGTAGCGTTCCGCCGGTGAGTCGAGAGCGGCCGATCAATGCAGACGTGCCGGCGATGCCACCGAGCGAGGCGAAAGCGCCCGAGAAACCTCCGGCCACAGCGAAGTCGCCACAACCGGTCCCAGCGAAACCGAAACCGGACTCGATCGCGCCGGCGAAGGTCTCCGCCCCACCGAAGCGACGGCGCAAGCCGATTCCGGCGGCGCTGAAGGCGATCGCCGGACTGGTGGTCGTCGCGGTGGCCTTCCTCGTAGCCGCGATCGTCGGGGGCAGCGGCTCCAAGGACGAAACGCCGACGGCCGCCGCCCCACCGCCGGTGGCCGGGAGCGGCGAGCCGGAGAAGACCGCCGCCGCGCAAACCGCGGAGCAGCTCGGCTACCCCAGCTTCGCCACCAACAACACGACCAGGATCGGCGGCTCCGATCCCGCCGCCAACGCGGCGGCGGTCGCCCTCGCGGTCTACCCCTCCTCGGTTGCCGGACAGCGACCCGCCGCCGTCACGCTGGTCGACGAGGAAAGCTGGCAGGGCGCAATCGCCGCCTCGGTGCTGATGGCCGCGCCGATCCGCGCGCCGGTGCTGATCTCGAGCGCGTCCGGTCCGCCGGACGCGACGGCGCAGGCCCTGGAAGCGCTCGATCCGCGGGGAAGCAAGGAGACAGGCGGCGCGCAGGCCTTCGCCGTCGGCGCTGTCGAGGCCCCGGAGGGGCTGAAGACGAGGCGCGTCGCGGGGAAGGACCCGGCCGCGATCGCAGCCGGGATCGCGGCGCTGCGCGACGAGCTGTCCGGGGGCCCTCCCGCTCATCTGGTGGTCGCGCCAGTCGACGACCCCGCCTTCGCGATGCCGGCGGCGGCGTGGGCCGCGCGCTCCGGCGATCCGGTGCTGTTCGCCGGCGCCACCCGCTTGCCACAGGCGACGGCCGCGGCCCTGAAGCGCCATGCGCAGACGCCCGTCTACGTGCTCGGCCCCTCCGCGGCGATCTCCTCAGACGTGGTGCGGAAGATCGCCAAGATCGGCGGCCCGGTGCGGCGGGTCTCCGGTGAGGATCCGGTGGCGAACGCGATCGCCCTCGCCCGCTACGCGGACGGCGACTTCGGCTGGAACGTCAACGACCCCGGCCATGGCTTCGTCGTCGCCCGCGGCGACTCGCCGCTCGACGCGGCCGCCGCGGCCCCTCTCTCGGGGTCGGGCACCTGGGGCCCGCTGCTGCTCACCGACAGCGCCGGTACGCTTCCGGTGGCGTTGCGCGAATACCTGCTCGACATCAAGCCGGGCTACACGACGGATCCGACGCGCGCCTTCTACAACCACGTTTGGGTGATCGGAGACGGGGAGGCGATCGGCGTGAACCAGCAGGCGGAGATCGACGGACTGGCCGAAGTGGCCAAGACGAGGGGCGAACCGTGAGCGAGGCGGAGAGCCCGCACCTGCTCGCCGCGGACCACGAGGTCACCGCGGAGGACATCCGGGCGCTCGCCGGCGCCTCCACCCCCCACTTCGCGCTCCAGGTCCGCAACCGCATCCGGCGGCTGATCGGGCCGCTGCCAGAGGGCCATCCGGCCCGGCTCGAAGGCGAGCGGAAGATCGCCGAGCTGGAGGACCTCGCCGAGCACAGCGGCGACCCGCGCGGGACGCTCGGGATCGACCGACGATGAAGAGTCTCGCCCCCGGCGTCTGGCGCCTCAAGTTCGAGCGCTTCGTCTCGCGGCTGCCCTCCTAAACGGGCGCCACTTGGTCGACCACCCGGCGCCAGGACGACGCCGGGTGGTCCAACCTCAGAGCGTCGACGCCGACGGGGCCGGCGATGCGCCCCCCGATGCGCGGGGTTCCCTGACGAGGGTGATGCCCATCGCCAGCAGCCAGACGATGAAGGCCAGGAAGGCGATCAGCCCCAGTGCGCCGTCCGAGGGCGAGAAGGCGCCGGTCTCGCTGAACGAGCCGACCAAACCGACCACGAACGCATACACGGCGGCCAGCACACTGTAGACGCAAAGCCAACCGGGCAACGCCTTGGCGTGTATCGCCAGCGCGCCCGACGCCCCGGCCAAGACCGCGAACCCGGCCATGAAGAAGAGGAACCCGAAGACGCTCAGGTCCCAGAGACCCCGAACGGTGTTGGCGTCCAGCGTATGCACGTGATACACGGCCGCAGCCTGGGCGCAGGTGCCGATCGTCGCCCCGATCACCAGGACGAGGCCACCGGCGAGCGCCACGGCGGAAAGACGGGCCGCGCTCTCGGCGGCGCGCAGCCGGAAGAAGATGCTGCCAAGGAACCAGGTGAACGCGACCAGCGTCGCGAACCCCAACGCGACCGCCGTCTGCATCTTGCCGTGGTTGTCCTGGATGAACGTCTGGACTTCGCGCGCGCTGTCGTTGAAGCCAGGCGGGGCTTCGGTGGGCCCCAGGACGAACGAGAGGATCAGCAAGACGGCAGCGACGATTCCGGCAGACGCGCCGACCTTCGGCCAGGAATCCTCGGACATGGCGACACCTCCTGATAGGAGACGAGTGGACAACCGATCCTATGCCGGCCCAGACGACCCGCGCAAGGAGACGATGCGGGGTGACGCCGCAGCTTCCGCCACTTGGATGGGTTACTCGATTCAGCTATCCGTGGGCCCGCCCGGAGGCTATCCACCCGGATCGGGGGAGAGCCAGGGCAGGTCCGTCACAGGCGCGATCGAAGGAGGCCCGATGAGCACGTGGAAGAGCAGGCGCCCGTCGCCGGCGATGGTGGTCTCGCTGGTCGCCCTGATCGTGGCGCTGGCGGGAACCGCCTACGCGGCGCAGACGATCAACGGCGGCGCGATCAAGAAGCAGACGATCGGCGGCGGCAAGCTGAAGCGCAAGACGTTGACCGGGTTCCAGATTAACACCAACAAGCTTGGCGTCGTGCCAAGCGCGAAGCAACCCGACCGGCGTCGGCAACGCGGCGCTCGCCCGCGCCAGCGACTCCGGCATCACCGCTACGGAGGGCGGCGGCGCGGTGACGGTGACGTTCCCGGTCAACATCTCCGGCTGCGCGAACGTCGCCGGGCGCAACAACGCCGGCACCTCGGTGCCGAATCCCGGTTACGCGCAGACGAACACCTCGGCGGCCAACCCGAACGCGATCGAGGTTCGAACCCGTGACAAAGCTGGCGCCAACGAGGACGCCGATTTCCACCTGATCGTCGTCTGCCCGTAGCCGTCGTAGCCATCCGGTCCGCGAAGCGCGGGGCGCCCGCCGAGACGATCTTCGCTTCGGGTGAGACGGACGCGCCGCCTGTGTCAAGCTGGAACCGGCGCCGCGGTTTCGCTCAAGACCGCGTCAGCGACCCGTTCGCGGTGCCACTTGGCGTCGCCGAACATCGCCGCGTTCGCCTTCCCTCGCTTGAGGAAGAAGTGGAGGTCGTGCTCCCAGGTGAAGCCGATCCCGCCGTGCACCTGGATCGAGGCGTCGGGGACGCGCCAGCCGGCGTCGGAGGCGTAGGCCTTCGCCATCGAGGCAGCGAGCGGCAGCGACTCGGGCTCGGCGTCGGCGGCCCAGGCGGCGCCGTAGACGGCGGAGCGGGCGTTCTCGGTCTCCAGCAGCATCTGCGCGCAGCGGTGGGAGACGGCCTGGTAGGAGCCGATCGGCCGGCCGAACTGCTTGCGGTCTTTGGCGTAGGAGACGGCCATCTCGAGAGTCCGTTGGGCGACTCCGGTGGACTCGGCGGCGAGGGCGACGCAGAGGCGGAAGAAGACCGGGTAGTAGTCGGCCTCTTCGGCGGGCAGTGTGTCCTCCGGAGCGACCCGGACTTCGTCGAAGCGGACCGAGTGGAGGCGGCGGGTGAGGTCGATCGAGGGTTCGGCGGCGATCGTCACGCCGTCGGCGTCCCGCTCGACCAGGTGTCGCCTGCCGTCGGCGCTCGCGACCAGGAAGAAGTCGGCGGAGGCGGCGTCCATGACCAGCACCTTCTCGCCGTCCAGCACGACGCCGTCGCCGTCTACCCGCGCCTCCATCGTGAAGCTGCCCGGGGAAGCGGTCGTGCCCGCGTCCCAGAGGGCGGGGGTCCCGCGCTTCTCCCCCGCGGCCAGCGGCCGCAGCCAGCGCTCACGCTGCTCGTCTGAGCCGCAGAGCGCCAGGGCGAGACCGGCGATCGTGTTGGAGAAGAGCGGCGAGGGAGCGAGCGCATAGCCGACCTCCTCGAAGAGGACGCTCAGATCGACGATCCCGAGCCCCTGGCCGCCCCAATCCTCCGGCAGCGCCAGCCCGGGCCAGCCAAGCTCGGCCATCTCCGCCCAATCGGACTGCTCGAAGCCGTGCTCGCTCTCGGCCAGCTCGCGGATCCGCTCCGAGCGGTAGCGAGCGGCGAGGAAATCGCGCGCCGTCGCCTTGATCGCCTGCTGCTCGTCTGTGAGGTCGAAGTACATGAATCAGTACAGGCCTAGCGGAGCTTCGGCAGGCCGAGCACCCGCTCGGCGATGATGTTCTTGAGGATGTCGGTGGTGCCGCCCTCGATCGAGTTGGCGCGGGAGCGCAGAAACCGGTACTGCCAGGCGCCTCCCTCAGTCGCGTGCTCGGCACCGCGGTCGAGCGGCGCGTAGGCGCCCTCGATGTCGAGCGCCAGCTCGGCGAGCCCCTGGTTGATGTCGGCCCACTGCCACTTGCCGAGCGAGCCCTCCGGGCCGGGGATGCCCGACTGCATCGTCTTGGTCAGGCCGCGGTAGGCGTTGAGCCTCATCGTCTCCGCCTCGATGTGGAGCTGGGCGATCCGCTGGCGGTAGACCGGGTCGTCGGCCGCAACGCCACCGTTGACGCGCGTCTCCGCGGCCAGCTCGCCGAGGCGCTTGAGGCTGTTGGCGATCTGCGCGATCGCCCCGAAGGCGAGCCCGGCGCGCTCGTTCATCAGCGTCGTGATCGCCACCGTCCAGCCGTTGCCGACCCCGCCGACCACGTTGGCGTCGGGGATCCGCGCCTCCTCGATGAAGATCTCGTTGAACTCGCCCTCGCCGGTGATCTGGACCAGCGGCCGCACCTGCACGCCCTCCTGCTCCATGTCCATCAGGAAGTAGGTGAGCCCCTTGTGCTTGGGCGCGTCGGGGTCGGTGCGGGCGACGAGCATGCACCACTTGGCGTACTGGGCGAAGGTCGTCCAGACCTTCTGCCCGGTGACGACCCATTCGTCGTCGTCCTTCACCGCCCGGGTCTTCAGCGAGGCGAGGTCGGAGCCCGACTCGGGCTCGGAGAAGCCCTGACACCAGATCTCCTCGGCGGTGAGGATCGGCTCCAGGTAGCGCTGCTTCTGCTCGTCCGTGCCGTGGGCTATTACCACCGGCCCGCCCATCGCCAGGCCGAGCACATTGGCGGGGCTCGGGGCCTCCAGGCGAGCCGCCTCGCCGACGAAGATCGCCTGCTCGATCAGGGTGGCGCCGCGGCCGCCATACTCCTTCGGCCAGGAGATCCCGGCCCACCCCGCCTCGTGCAGCCTGCCCTGCCACTCGCGGCGGAAGGCCATCACCTCCTCCAGGCCGCTCTCGGGCTCAGGGCCGGGATGGTTCTCCTCGATCCAGGTGCGAACCTCGTCGCGGAACTCCCGCTCGGATGGAGAGAGGCTTAGGTCCATCGGCCTGGGAGACTACTTGGCTGGTTGACCAGGCACGCGCTCAGACTCTTTGGATCAGGGTGCCGGTCCCGAGGCCGCCGCCGCAGCACATCGTCACCAGGCCCATCTCCTTGTCGGAGCGCTCCATCTCGTGCAGCAGAGTGGTGATCAGCCGCGCGCCGGTCGAGCCGAGCGGGTGGCCGAGGGCGATCGCCCCGCCGTTGACGTTGACCCGATCCATGTCCGATTCCAGCTCGCGCCGCCAGGCCGCGACGACAGAGGCGAAGGCCTCGTTGACCTCGACCAGGTCGATGTCGTCCATCGCCATCCCGTTGCGCTCCAGCAGCTTTCGCGTGGCCGGGATCGGGCCGGTCAACATGATCACTGGGTCGACGCCAACGGTCGTCTGGTCGTAGATCCGCGCCCTTGGCTTCAGCCCCAGGGCGCCGGCCTTCTCGCGGGTCATCAGCAGCACGGCGGCGGCGCCGTCGGAGACCTGGGAGGAGTTGCCGGCGGTGATCTTGCCGTCCTCCTTGAAGGCCGGCTTCAGCTGGGAGAGCTTCTCCAGCGAGGTGTCGGGGCGAATGCCCTGGTCGCTGACGTAGGTGTCGCCGTTGACGGCGAAGGGGACGATCTCGCGCTCGAAGCGGCCCTCCTCGGTCGCCTTTGCCGCGAGCTGGTGCGAGCGCAGGCCGATCTCGTCGAGCTCGGAGCGGGGGATCTCCCACTTGTCGGCGATCATCTCGGCGGAGATGCCCTGCGGCACGAGGTCGTAGCGCTCCATCAGCTGCGGCGAGAAGGCCATGCCATGCTCCTGCATGACGGCGAAGTTGTCGGCGAAGGAGATGTGGCCCATGTGCTCGACACCGCCGCCGATCGCGACGTCGTGGACACCGGAGGCGATCAGCGCGGCGGCGAAGTTGACCGCCTGCTGGGCGGAGCCGCACTGGCGGTCGACGGTGGTGGCCGGCGTCTCGACCGGCAGTCCCGCCTCGAGCCAGGCGTTGCGGCCGATGTTGATGCCCTGCTCGCCGAACTGCTGCACGCAGCCGGCGACGACGTCCTCGACCTCGGCGGGGTCGATGCCGGCTCGCTCGATCAGCTCCGAGTAGGCCTTGGCGAGGAGGTTCGACGCGTGGACATCCTTGTAGTACCCCTTCTCCTCGTGGCCGCGGCCGATCGGGGTGCGGACCGCCTCGACGATCACGACCTCGCGACCCCCGAACCTGCCCTTGCCGTTCTCTGCCATGAAGCCCTCCGTTCGTCTCTGTTGCGATCGGCGCGCCGCGCGCCTCATATCCAAGATAGCCGATTGACTGGTCAGTCAGCCAGCCATTTGACGGGGTTCACATAGCGCTCCGGCCGCGGGTCCTGTCGCCGGGGAGGGGTGGACTCGGCGGCCCTACGCGCTGCTCCGGGCGAAGGGACATTGCGCTTGCTGGGTCGAGGGCTTGCCCTCCGCAGCCTTCGGGCCGGCGAGTCCACCCCTCCCCGACACCACCCGCGGATGGGACGTGATAGGAAACCCGTCTTGATGAGCGAAAAGCAGGGGTACGAGATGCCGGGGATTGCCGGGAGCGGGGCGATAGCCACTGGGTTGGCTGCGGTTTCGACTACGACCGCGGACACGATCCTGCTGGCTCGTAGCGAGGCTTCGGCCTGGCGGGCGGAGGAGAAAGTGGTTGCTGCCTGCGCCAAGATCGAGGGGGCCGACGCCTCGCGACTGCGGGTCACCACCGACCCGGCCGACCTGGCCGAGTGCGACGTCGTGGTCGAGTCTGTGATCGAGGAGGTGGAGCCCAAGGGAGAGCTCCTCTCGACCGTCGCCGAGGCGTGCCCCAATGCCGACCTCGCCACCACGACGTCCTCCCTGAGCATCGCCGAGATCGCTGCCGCGAGCGGCACCGACGGCCGCCTCTTCGGCTTCCACGTCTTCAACCCGGTGCCGCGGATGAAGCTGGTCGAGGTCTGCTTCCCGGGCGGCGTCGGCAACGGGGCGCGCGAGAAGGCGCTGGCCTGGTGCGCGGCGCTCGGCAAGACCGCGGTCGAGGTGCCCGACCAGTCCGGCTTCGTCGTCAACCGGCTGCTCTTCCCCTACCTGTTCGACGCGGTGCGGATGGTCGAACGAACCGGGATGGAGGCCGGTGAGGTCGACACCTGCATGAAGCTGGGCGCCGGCCACCCGATGGGCCCGCTGGCGCTGCTCGACTTCGTCGGCCTCGACGTCGCCGAGGCGATCGGCGACGCCCTCTACGCCGACTCCTCCGAGGTGGCCCACAAGCCCCCCGACCTGCTGGTAGAGATGGCCGGCGAAGGCAAGCTGGGCCGCAAGTCGGGGGCCGGCTTCTATTCGTACGACTAGCGTTTTCCCGCCAGGTCCCAGATGACGTCCGCCTCGGAGATGCCTTGGCGGCGGGCTATCGTCTCGATCTCGCTCCAGGGGAGCACGGCGTCGGGCAGCTCGTCCCAGCGGGCCAGCTCGAGCGCCTCGAGCGCTCCCTGAAGCGCCGGACCGAGGTGATCCTCGGCGCGCAGCAGCGCCCTCAGCACCTCGAGTTGCTTCTCGCTCAAACGCACAACCCACATGCGACACCTCCAGGGATCGGCGGAACGCGGGTTGCCCGGAGAAGCTAGGACGCGGGGCGGACGGAATCGCCCGCGCCCCCTCCGCTGATGCGGACCGCCTCGATCCGGTTCTCCCGCACCGACTCGACCCGGATCGTGTAGCCGTTGGCGGTAATCGTGTCGCCCCGCTTCGGCAGGCGGCCGAGCTCGCCGAAGACGTAGCCGCCAACCGAGTTGTAGGCGTCGGTGTCGACCGGGAGCTCGATGCCCGCGTCGGAGAGGTCGCCGAGCGAGACGTGGCCGCGGACGAACCACTCGCCGCTGGCGAGCTGGCGCAGCGCGGCCGCGCGGGGGTCGGTTTCGTCCTCGATCTCCCCCACCACCTCCTCGAGGATGTCCTCGACGGTGACGATCCCGACCGTGCGGCCATACTCGTCGACGATCACGGCGAGCGAGGTGCGCTGGACCTGGAGGTCGTGGAGGAGGTCGTCCAGGGGGCGGGTCTCGGGCACGATAAGGGTCTCGCGGGTGACGGGGTCGATCTCTCCCTGCGGCCCGTCGCTCATGTAGAGACGGGCCAGGCTGTTGTTGTGGACGATCCCCTTGACCCGGTCCGGGTTCTCGTCTTCGATCACGACCAGCCTGGTGTGGCCGGAGGTGACGCAGCGCCGCAGCGCCGCCTCCACGTTCTCAGAGGCGTCCACCGTCACCACGGCGGGGATCGGGGTCATCACCTCGCGCGCCTCCTGCTCGTGCAGATGGAAGACGCCGCCGAGCATTCCCGCCTCGCCGGGGTCCAGCGTCCCCCCCAGCCGCGAGC
>WNGD01009891.1_pt1 | contig 18783 bp, 25 predicted proteins | sample 5400671 | NCBI WGS metagenome assembly WNGD01 (sample SAMN13153369, study PRJNA577476) | soil metagenome | isolation source: 40 cm soil or saprolite under grassland replicate 2 | place: USA:California | collected 2016-06-15
CGACATGTTCCTCTTCTACGTCTTCTGGGAGGTCATGCTCGTCCCGATGTACTTCCTGATCGGGGTGTGGGGCGGGCCGCGCCGCATCTACGCGGCGCTCAAGTTCGTGCTCTTCACGATGGCCGGCAGCCTCCTCATGCTGGTCGCGATCCTCTACTGCGCCTGGCGCGTGCCCGGGACGACGAGCTTCGCCTACGAGACGTGGCTCGCGCGGCTCGCCCTCTCGCCCCGCGAGCAGCTCTGGCTGTTCGCCGCCTTCGCGCTCGCCTTCGCCATCAAGGTGCCGCTCTTCCCGTTCCACACCTGGCTCCCCGACGCGCACGTCGAGGCGCCGACCGGCGGCTCGGTCATCCTGGCGGGCGTGCTGCTCAAGATGGGCACCTACGGCTTCCTCCGCTTCGCGCTGCCCCTCTTCCCGCGCGCGGTGGCGACGGCGGCGCCGCTCGTGGTCGCCCTCGCCGTCGCCGGCATCGTCTACGGCGCGCTGGTGGCGACCGTGCAGCCCGACTTGAAGAAGCTGGTCGCCTACTCCTCGGTCTCGCACCTCGGCTTCGTCATGCTCGGGCTCTTCGCGCTCGACCGGACCGCGGCGGCGGGCAGCGTCTACCAGATGCTGAACCACGGCCTCTCGACCGGCGGCCTCTTCCTCCTGGTCGGCATGATCTACGAGCGGCGACACACGCGGCTGATCGCCGACTTCGGCGGGCTGTGGACGGCGGTGCCGGTCTACGCCGCGTTCTTCCTGGTCGTGATGCTGGCCTCGGTCGGGCTCCCGGGCTTGAACGGCTTCGTCGGCGAGTTCCTGATCCTGCTCGGGAGCTTCGCGCACTGGCCATGGGCGACCGCGGTGGCGACCAGCGGCGTCGTGCTGGGCGCGCTCTACCTCCTCTGGATGTACCAGCGCGTGATCTTCGGGCCGCTCGCCAACGAGGAGAACGCCGAGCTACGGGATCTGAGCGCGCGCGAGGTCACGGTGCTGGTACCGGTGGTGGCCCTCTGCCTCGTGATGGGGCTCTGGCCGGCGTGGTTCCTCGTCCGCATGCAGCCCTCGATCGATCTGATCCTCCGGCATCTCGCCCTGCCCCCCGTGGTGGCCACGCGATGATCGACGTCGCGCCCTTCACCGCCAACTGGCAGGTCGCGCTGCCCGGGCTCCTCGTCGTCGTGACCGCGATGGTCGTCATGACGGCCGACGCGCTCGAGCCGCCCGGCGACCGCGACGGCCTCGCTGTCCTCGGCATCCTCGGGCTCGGCGCCGCCGGCGCGGCCGCAGCCTGGCTCTGGTGGGCGGGCGGCAACGCGGGCGGCTTCCAGGACACGCTGCGCGCCGACCGCTACGCGCTCTTCTTCACGGTGCTCCTCTGCGCGGGCTCGCTGCTCACCGTCCTCCTCTCGGTCGACTATCTCCGCGAGCAGCCGCTGCCGGCCGGGGAGTACCACGCCCTCGTGCTGCTCTCGACCAGCGGCATGATCTTCCTCGCCGCCGCCAACGACCTGATCGTCCTCTTCCTCGCGCTCGAGATCATGTCGGTCGCCGTCTACGTGCTGGCGGGCATGCTGCGCCGGGAAGTCCGCTCGACCGAGGCCGCGCTCAAGTACTTCCTGCTCGGCGCCTTCGCGACCGGCTTCCTCCTCTACGGGATCGCGTTCTTCTACGCCGCGGCGGGGAGCACGCGGCTCGACGTCATCGCGCAGGCGGTGGCGCGCGACGGGCTCACGGCCTACACGCTCCTCGGCATCGCGCTCCTGCTGGTCGGCTTCGGCTTCAAGGTGGCGCTCATTCCCTTCCACGTGTGGACGCCCGACGTGTACGAGGGGGCGCCGACGGCGGTCACGGCCTTCATGGCGGTGGGCGTCAAGGCGGCCGCCTTCGCGGCCTTCGCGCGCGTGTTCGTGGCCGGGCTCGGGCGGGTGGCGGCGAGCTGGACGGGGCTGCTCTGGGTGCTGGCGGCGCTGACCATGACGGTGGGCAACGTGACCGCGGTGCGACAGCGGAGCGTGAAGCGCATGCTCGCCTACTCGTCGATCGCGCACGCGGGCTACGCGCTGGTCGGGCTCGTCGCCGGGGGCAAAGACGGCGGCGCGGCGCTCCTCTTCTACCTCGCCGTCTACTCCTTCATGACCCTCGGCGCCTTCGCGGTCCTGATCGCGCTCGGCCGGCGGGGCGAGCCGAACGAGGACCTCGCCGACTGGGCCGGCGTCGGCTTCCGCCATCCCGTCCTCGGGCTCTCGATGGCGGTCTTCATGCTCTCGCTGGCGGGCGTGCCGCCGACGGCGGGGTTCGCGGGGAAGTTCTACCTCTTCAGCGCCGCGGTCGACAGCGGCCAGGTCGGGCTCGCCGTGATCGGCGTGCTGAACAGCCTGGTGTCGGTCTATTACTACCTGGGCGTGCTGGTCGCGATGTACATGACCGAGGGAGAGCGGGCGATCGTCGCGCCCGCCGCGCGGCCGTGTCTCGTCGCGAGCATCCTGGTCGCCGTCGCGGTCACGCTCGGCGTCGGCCTCCTCCCCGCCGGGCCGATGGAGTTCGCGCGCCTCTCCTTCGCCTCCCTCAAATGATCCCGGGGGCCCCGCTGCTCGCGCGCTGACACGCGCTGCGCGTCCAACGCCCGCGCCCCGCGGTGCGCCCCGGACCAACCCTCGCACGTTTCCGCCGCGCGGGGCGCGGCAAAGCCCCGCCCGGCTTCTTCCAGCTAGGAGTCTGTCGGGGTAATCATGGTGAGCGAGGCGAACGAGCCGGGGAGCGAGAGCGGCAAGCGCAGCGACGACCGACGAGGCGTGCCTGAAGGCACGCCGCAGGAGGGAGGAGCGAGCACGCCGCTCGCAGCCCCGGGTCGAGCCGGGCGAGAAGCGCGGCCAGCACCCGGTTGACGGGCACCGCCGCGCCCGCGCGCGCCCCCGCGCGCACCACGGCGCCGTTCAGCGCGTCGTGCTCGAGGCGCCGGCCGCGCAGCAGGTCCTGCAGCATCGAGGTCTGGAAGTCGGGGAGGCCGCTGCGGCTCTCCTCGAGCACGCGCTCCGTCCGCCGGCGCCGGACCGGAACGCCGCGCGCGACGGCGACGGCGTCCACCTCCTCCATCGCCGCGACTACCAGGTCGCGGCTAGCCGGCTCGGCCAGCACCTCGGCGACGGTGCGACGCGTGAGCGTCGTCACGGCGTTGAAGCCGGCGTTCCAGGCGAGCTTCTCCCAGGCTGCGACCAGGATGTCGTGCCGGAGCTCGTAGGGCACGCTCGCCGCCGCGAGCGCCTCGGCCACGCGCCGCGCGCGGGGGCTCTCGCTGCCGTCCGGCTCGCCGAAGAGGATCGTACCGCGCCCGCTGTAGTCGATGGTCGCGGGGGCCACCAGCGCCACGCCGATGCGCGTGAGCGCGACCATGAGCGGCGGAAGGCCGAGGCCGCGCGCGAGGACGTCTTCGTTCTCGATGCCGTTCTGAAGCGAGAGGACGATCGTGTCGGGAGCGACGACCCGGCGGAGCGCCGCCGCAGCGGCCGGCGTGTCGTACGACTTGACGCACACGAGCACGAGCTCGGGCCGCGGCGCCGCGGCGGGATCGGGGACCGCGCGCACCGGCGCCAGGTGAAGCGTCTCGCTGCCCAGCCGGACCACGAGCCCGCGCGCCGAGAGCGCAGCCAGGTTCTCGCCGCGCGCGACGAAGGTGACGTCGTGCCCGCCGCGCGCGAGAAGCGCCCCGAAGTAGCCGCCGACCGCGCCGGCGCCGTGGACGAGGATGTGCATCCCGCGATGATAGCGGGCACCCCGCGCGGCGCCAGCAGGGAATGGGTTGCCCGGCCGGCCCTGTCTGCGTCGTCAGCCCGAGCCCGCGCGTTACGCTGCGTGGAACCGCTCGCGCCTACCAGGTCCCGAGCGACGCCAGCTTCGACGTGGCGCCGAAGCCCGCGCGACGGCGTCAGACGCGCTGAAGGCTCAGCCGGCAGGCGACGACGCACTCGCCCTCGTCCTCGCCGAAGGCGCCGGCGATCATCGGCCGCATGTCCACGTGCTCCGTGCAGAGACGCCAGCCCGGCACGCCGGTGTCGTCCCCCCGTGCGAAGAAGCAGCCGCACTGGAAGACGACCGAGTGGGTTCCAGCAAGTCGCAGCCCGATGTTCATGCCCGCTCAATTCACGGACCGTGCCAGCCTCGCGGCGCCGTGATGCATGGGCTTTCGTGCGCCGCCGGCATCCCGTGTGCCGCCGGCGTCCCGTCCCGGGACGCGCGAGCGCGCGTTCTGGCACACTCGGGCCGGGGTGCGCGCGTACGGCGTCCCGCGCGGCGCAACCAGCCCCGCCCGGGTCACGTCGGCGTGCGAGGCGGTGTTCTACTGGGTCGCCCGCGGGGCCGTCTCCGGCCGCGTGCCGAAGTCGACCTTCGGCACCTTCTTCGCCTCCTCCGGGGCCTCGAAGTACTTCTGCGGCCGAAAGCCGAAGGCGTCCGCGTAGAGCATGGTCGGGAAGCTCTTGATGAAGGAGTTGTAGGCGCGGACGGCCTCGTTGTAGCGCATGCGCTCGACGGCGATTCGGTTCTCGGTGCCGGCGAGCTCGTCGGAGAGACGGGCGAACTGCTGGTTCGCCTTCAGATCGGGGTAGCGCTCAGCGATGGCGAGCAGCCGCCCGAGCGCACCACTCAGCTCGCCCGCGGCGTCGATCTTCTCGTCCCGCGAGCCGGCGGACATGAGCTTCGCGCGCGCGTCGGCGACGCGCTCGAAGATCTCCTTCTCGTGCGCGGCATAGCCCCTGGTCACCTCGATCAGGTTGGGGATCAGGTCGTTGCGCCGCTGGAGCTGGTTCTCGACCTGCGCCCACGCCGCATCGATCTGCTCCCGCAGGGCGACGATCTGATTGTAGCCGCAGCCGCCGAGCAGCGCTGCTAGCACCGTCACCGCCATCGCTCTCCGCATCGCTCCTCCTTACCAGCCCCGGCCGGCGCCACCGCCGCCGAAGCTCCCGCCGCCGAACCCCCCGAAGCCACCGCCCCCGCCGCCGAAGCCGCCGCCGAAGCCGCCGGAATAGAAGCCGCCGCGACGCCCGTACATCAACCGTGGCCCACCACCGTATGCTAGCACGAGGCTGAAGAAGATCAGGATGACGACCAGCAGGACGACGGGGATGGCATCGACGATGGGCGCGAGCCCGGGCGCGGAGCTCGGCGGCTGGACGGGGTGGCCCGTCACGCCGGTGAGCTCGACGCCGCGGGCGGCGGCGATCCTTCCCGCCAGCGCGACGACGCCGCGCCAGATGCCCTCGTCCATCCGGCCTACTCGGAAGGCCGGCACGATCTCGCGGTCCTCGATCTCGCCCACCAGGCCGTCGGGCAGGATGCCCTCGAGCCCGTAGCCGGTCAGGATGCGGAGCTTGCGGTCCTGGACCGCGACCAGGAAGACGATGCCGGTGTCCTCGCGCTTGCGGCCCGGCTTCCAGGCGTCCGCGATCCGCATGGCGTAGGTGAAGTCGTCGAGGGGCGCGGTCGTCGGCACGATGACCACCGCGATCTCGGCGCCGGTCTTCTGCTTGAGCTCCTCGAGGAGCGCGGTCAGGCGCCCGCGCGTCGCGGGCGGGATGACGCCCGCGCGGTCGGTGACGAAGCCCTCGGGCGCCGGGATGCGCGGCTCGGCGGCGAGGGCCGGCAGCGCGAGCGCGAGGAGGCCGAGCGCGAGAGCGCTCACGCGGGCCGACGGGGTCCGGGGCGCGCGGCGGGAGCCGCGCGGGCGTTGATTCGGAGCGCGCGTGAGCGCGCGAGCACTGGACGGGCCCCCGGGACCGTTGGATGCGCCGAGCGCGAGGCCGCTACGCATCGAGCGCGTCGACCGCCTCCACGATGCGCTCGACCTCGCCCAGGTAGGGGCCGAACTCGGCGCGCAGGGCCGCGGGCGACAGGCGTGCGTCGCCGGCGCGAAGGGCCAGCAGCTTCCGCATCGTAGGCAGTGGCCCCACGATGCCCTCCCCGGCGGCGAGGACGGCAGCGTAGGCGTGGCCGCCGTCCGTGTGCCGGAGGCGGAGCACATGGCGCAGCACGACGATGAAGCTCTTCGCCGACTCGACCATGAGCTGCTCGAGGGCGGCCGGCTTGCGGCCGGTCTCCAGGAAGAGCGCGCGCAGTCGGAGCAGCTTGCCGCGCGCCTCGCGCTCGCACTCGCGGTGCAACGCCGCCGGGTCGACCGCCAGGTCGGCGAACAGGTCCGCTCCCGCGAGCAGCCGGTGCTGGCGCCTGATGTCGTCCAGCTCCATGGGGAAGGCATCCCGCGCGCGGCGCAGGTACTCGTAGTCCATCACGACGGGCAGCGCGAAACCGCGCTGGCGCCAGCGGGCGACGAGCGGTGCCAGGCGCTCGAGGACCGCGAACGTCACGCGGGGCACGACCACCGCCGTGTTGATGTCCGAGCGACCCGCGACCCACTCGTCACCGGCGGCGCTGCCGTGGAGGGCGAGGCAGACGAGCTCCTCTCCGAGCGCCGCGCACACCTCCTCCGTGAAGGTGGCGATCTGCTGCTCGGCGCGCGCGCCGGGTCGCGGCATGAGCGTCTCTGATAGTGACGGGCGGGCGGGACCGCAAGCCTTGAGCGCGCCGCGGCCGCCCGCTCCGCTCCCGCCCGCGATGACGGTCTTCGAGGAGATCGGCGCGGCGGTCGGCTGCCTCACCGCCCTCACTCGGCCAGAGCATGCTAGAGCCGTACCGCGAGACGGGCGAGGCGGCCCTCGCGGCGATCTGGCAGCTCTCGGTGCGGACGATCCGCTCGAGGTCGCGGGACGATCCCCCGGCGGCTCGGGCAGATCCTCATGAACTGCTCGACAACGCGCTCAAGTACACGCCGGCGGGTGGGCGCGAGGAGATGAGTGCCCAGGGCGAGGGACGGGAGTGGTTGTCAACCGGCGGAGGCGTGCGTAAAGAGGCGGGCAGCCGGAGTCGTGGGCAAGTGCGGATGCGCCTTCGTTCTTTTGCCGCGTCGCGTGAGGAGCTGGGACCGACATCCCAGCGCCGGGTCCAGGCCATCTGGTGTGTGCCATGACCGATTCCGAGGCCTTCGCCACGATGGCCGAGCGCGGGATGCAACGGCCGACTGGCGGGGGTGGGGGCGACGCCGCTGCGGGCGCCGGCGGCGGAGGGGCTGCTGCGGGGGCAGAAGCTGGAGGAGGGGGTGCTCAAGGCGGCGGGGGAGAAGGCGCGCGAGCCGGCCGATCCCTCCAACGACGTGCATGCCTCGGCGGATTTTCGCCGCCATCTGGTGGGGGTGCTGACCGAGCGGGCGCTCAAGCAGGCGGCGGCGCGGGCGGCGCAGCGCTGAGCCGGGCGAGAAAGGAGAGGGCGAGCATGGCCGAGACCCAGCGGATCACAGTGACGGTGAACGGGACGCGCGACGAGCGGGAGGTGGAGCCCCGGCTGCTGCTGGGGGACTTCCTGCGCGAGCAGTTGAATCTCACGGGGGCGCACTTCGGGTGCGAGCACGGGGTGTGCGGGGCGTGCACGGCGATGGTGAACGGGGAGACGGTGCGGTCGTGCCTGATGTTCGCGGTGCAGGCGGACGGGTGCGAGATCAAGACGGTGGAGGGGCTGGGGGAGGCGGAGCATCTCCATCCGCTGCAGCAGGCGTTCTGGGATCATCACGGGCTGCAGTGCGGGTTCTGCACGCCGGGGATGCTGATGACGGCGCTGGAGCTGATCGAGAAGTTCCCGCTGGCGACGGACGAGGAGATCCGGCTCGGGCTCTCGGGCAACCTCTGCCGGTGCACGGGCTACCAGAACATCGTGACCGCCGTGCGCGAGGCCGCCAAGCGCATGCGCGCCAAGTCCGCGGCCTGAAAGTGGCGTACGATCCGCCCGACTACTACGGGATCGAGGAGCTCCTCTCCGCGGAGGAGCGCATGGTGCGTGACACGGCGCGCCGCTTCGTGGAGGAGGAGTACCTCCCGCTCATCACGTCGCACTTTCGACAGAGCACCTTCCCCATGCGCATCGTACCGCGCCTGGCGGAACTCGGCTTCTTCGGCTCGAACCTCCCCGAGGAGTATGGCTGTGCAGGTCTCAACAACGTCGCCTACGGCCTGATCAGCCAGGAGCTCGAGCGCGGCGACAGCGGGCTGCGCTCCTTCGCGAGCGTGCAGTCGGGCCTCGTCATGTATCCGATCTACACCTACGGCTCCGCGGAGCAGAAGCGGAAGTGGCTGCCTCGCCTCGCCCGCGGCCAGGCGATCGGGTGCTTCGGCCTGACCGAGCCCGACTTCGGCTCCAATCCCGCCGGGATGCGCACCAGCGCGCGTCGCGCGCAGGGCGGCTTCGTGCTCGACGGAGTCAAGCGTTGGATCACGAACGGCGACGTCGCGGACGTCGCGGTCGTCTGGGCTCGCATGCAGGAGCAGGGAAAGGAGGGCATCTACGGGTTCCTGGTCGAGCGCGGCTGCCCGGGCTTCGCGACGCGGGAGATGGAGGGGAAGTTCAGCCTGCGTGCGTCGGTGACTTCGGAGCTGTTCCTGGACGGCTGCCGCATCCCGGAGGAGAACCTGCTGCCGGGGACCGGCACGATGAAAGCGCCGCTCTCCTGCCTCTCTCAGGCCCGCTACGGCATCGCCTGGGGCGCCGTCGGCGCAGCGAGCGCCTGCTACGATTGCGCGCTCAAGTACGCGCGCGTGCGCGTGATGTTCGCGAAACCGATCGCCGCCTACCAGCTCGTCCAACGAAAGCTCGTGACCATGGTCACCGAGATCACGAAGGCGCAGCTCCTCTGCCTGCGGCTCGGGCGGCTCAAGGACGCCGGCACGGTACGCCCCGAGCAGATCAGCATGGCCAAGATGAACAACGTGAGCAATGCGCTCAAGATCGCGCGCCTTGCCCGCGACATCCTGGGGGCGAATGGCATCATCGACGAGTATCCCGTGATCCGCCACATGCTGAACCTCGAGACGGTGAACACCTATGAGGGGACGGAGGACGTCCATCGCCTGATCATCGGCAAGGACATCACGGGCTTCGATGCCTTCGGGCAGGACTAGGAGGCCGACCCCTCGACGAAGTCGTGAACCACGAACTGCAGCTTCTTCTTGGACGGAGCGGCGAGGTGCACCTCGTAGCCTTCCTCCCGGAGGCGCTGGTAGGGATAGAGGACCTCGAGCGATTCCGCGGCGTCGCCGGCAAGGATGAGAATCTTCGCCATGCGCGCACCCTAGACCCGCCTTCGGCGGCGCGTCAATTGTCCTAGCGAGCTAGGACGGAGAAACACTCAGGATGGGCTACGTCGGCAAGGACGTGCGCGGGAAGACGAATCGAGTGCTGGCGGCGGGAAAGGGGACCTTCGTGGGCGACGTCCACAACGCGCTGGGTGGCGTGGCGATCGGCGAGGTCCCGCTGACCCCGGAGCGTGTCCGCGAGCTCGTTCTGGCGACGGCCTGAGCCGCCCTCGCGGCGTGACGCCTCGGTCTGCCACGCACGACGTACTTCCACGACCTCTGCAGCGCGCTCCTGGGCCGGCGCTTCTGGTCGATCGAGGCCGCGGTATCCCTTGTGGCCTGTGGATGAACAGTGCGGTAATTGTGCGGTCTGAGAATTGCTCTCGCCAGAGGAGGAAGGGATGCGTGGCATGAATGCGGGGATTCGTGCCATCGCCCTCGCTCTCACGCTTCTCCTGCCTGGGCGAGCGGTGGCGGAGGAGGTCGTGATCTTCGCGGCGGCGAGCCTGACGGACGCGCTCAGAGAGATCGGCAAGGGCTACGAGGCCACCTCGCGAAACCATCTCATCTTCAACTTCGGCGCCTCGAATGACCTCGCCCGCCAGATCAGGGCCGGAGCGCCTGCCGACATCTTCTTCTCGGCCGATCTCGCGCAGATGGAGGGCCTCGAGCGGGAGGGGCTCGTCCGCCGCGCGGACCGCCTCGACGTGCTCTCGAACCGGCTCTCGGCGATCGTCCCCGTGGGGTCGACGCTCGACATCCGCGGGCCGCGGGACCTCCTCGAGGTGAAGTATCTGGCGCTCGCAAGTCCGGAGGCCGTGCCGGCGGGCGTCTACGCGAAGACGTACTTCGAGTCGATCGGCCTCTGGGACGACATCAGGGCGAAGGTCGTCCCCACCCTCGACGTGCGTGCAACCCTGGCTGCCGTCGAGGCCGGTCACGCGGATGCGGGAATCGTCTACCGGACCGACGCCGCGCTCTCGAAGCGGGTGCGGACAGCCTTCGACGTGCCGCGGGACCAGGGCCCGCCGATCGTCTACCCGCTGGCTCCACTCGCCGCCTCGAAGCGAGGGGAGGCGGCCCGGGCGGTGGTCCGCTATCTCATCGGGAGGGAGGCCATCGCCGTCTACGACCGGTTCGGCTTCCTGGTGATCCTGGGGAAGTGAGCATGCTCGCCGCGGGCGACGTCGAGATGGTCGTCTTCACGGTCGAGATCGCGCTCCTCGGGACGGCGCTGAACCTCGTGCCGGGGACCGCGGCGGCGCTCTTTCTCGCGCGCTACCGGGGACCGGGCAAGGGGGCCATCGAGACCGTGCTCTCCCTGCCGCTCGTGCTGCCCCCGACGGCGGTCGGCATCCTCTTGCTCAGAGCACTCGCCCGCCGAGGGCTCCTCGGCACTCTGCTCGGCGATCTGGGCATCGAGATCGTCTTCACCTGGAAGGCCGTCTTGCTCGCCACCATGGTGATGTCGTTCCCGCTCCTCGTGCGCTCGGCGCGGACGGCCTTCGAGGAGGTCGATCCGCGCCTGGTCGGGATCGCCCGCACTCTCGGCTGCAGCCCCGCGCGCGCCTTCTTCCGCGTGACCCTGCCGCTCGCGTGGCGGGGCATCCTGGCGGGAAGCGTCCTTGCCTTCTCGCGTGCCCTCGGGGAGTTTGGGGCTACCGTCATGGTCGCGGGCAACATCCCGGGTAGGACCCAGACGCTCCCCCTCGCCATCTTCCACTACGACCAGATCGGGCGCGACGACCGAGCGCTCGCGCTCGTGGGCGTGACCGTGGTCCTCGCCTTCGTGGCGCTCTGGAGCGCCGAGCTCGTGTCCCGCCGCCGGTCGGGGAGAACTGCGGCGTGATCGCGTTTGCGGTCGAGCTGCGGCTCGCCCGCTTCGACCTCCGGGCCGAGGCGCGCCTCGGGGGCGGCGTCACGGCGATCATGGGACCGTCGGGCTCGGGCAAGACGTCGCTTCTCGAGGTGCTCGCCGGCCTCCGCCGACGGGCGCAGGGCCGCGTCGCGATCGACGGCGAGGTCGTGCTCGACACGGAGCGGGGCGTGCGGCTGCCGCCCGAGCGGCGGCGCGTCGGCTACGTGCCGCAGGACGCGGCGCTCCTGCCCCATCTGACGGCGTTCGGGAATGTCCGCTTCGGCGCGCGGGGCGACCGCGCGCGTGTCGACTCGGCCATCGAAACGCTCGAGCTGGCGCCGCTCCTCGACCGCTACCCGCTGTCCCTCTCCGGGGGCGAGAAGCAACGGGTGGCCCTCGCGCGCGCCGCGATGAGTGGAGGGTGCCCGCGCTGTACGTGACCCACAACGTGGGCGAGGCGCTGGCGCTCGCCGACCGCGTGCTTCTCCTGCGCGACGGGGCGGTGGAGGCCCTGGGTGCGCCCCTCGACCTCCTCGCCACGCCGGGGCTCGCCGAGGCGGCGGCGGCGGGGATCGAGAACCTCCTCCAGGGGCGCGTGTCGTCCCACGACGAACCGGGCGGCGTAACGCGCGTGCTTCTCGACGGTGGCCCCGAGATTGCGATCCCGCTCGCGCGCGAGCGGCCCGTCGGTAAGCCCATCGTGCTCGCGGTCCGGGCCGAGGACGTGCTGGTGACCACGGGCGCCAGCGCCGGGCTCTCGGCGCGCAACGTGCTTCCCGCCCGGGTGCTGAGCCTCGAACGTACAGGCCCGGACGTGACCCTCCGCTGCGCGACGGACGGCGGCACGCCCGCCTGGCTCGTCCGCCTCACCCCCGCCGCCGTCGCGGCCCTGGGCCTCCGCCCCGGGGCCACGGTCTCGCTCGCCGTCAAGAGCCACTCTGTCCGCGTCGTGTGACGGCGCGGGGTAGCGCGGGCGCTCAGGCGTCGTTCCTCAAGCCGCAGGGCTCGGTCGCGAGCGCGTCGAAGCCGTGCGCGGCGGCCCGGTACTCACCGGCGTGTCCTCGCGTCCACCCCACTCGCTCCACGAGCCGTCGTAGACTGCCGTGTCCGGGCACCCGACGAGGTGCAGCGCGAGCGCCAGGACCGAGGCCGTCACGCCCGAGCCGCACGTGGTGACGACGGGTCGCGCGAGGTCGATGCCCGCGCGCTCGAGCGCGCGGCGCAACTCGTTGGTGGAGTGCAGTGTTTCGTCCGGACGGTACAGTGTGTCGTAGGGCAGGTTGCGGCTGCCGGGGATGTGGCCGCCGCGCAGTCCCGGCCGCGGCTCCGGCTCCCTGCCGAGGAAGCGCCCGCGCGAGCGCGCGTCGAGCACCTGCTCCCGGCGGCTGGCGAGGTTCGCGCGGATGGCCGCGAGGTCGCGGACCAGCTCCGCGCGGAAGCGCGGAGTGAACCGTCGCGGCGCCGGCGAGACCACGCCGGATTCAACGGGACGGCCCTCCGCGCGCCACTTCGGCAGCCCCCCGTCCAGCACGGCCACCGGCTCGTGGCCGAAGACGCGGAACGTCCACCAGACGCGTGCTGCGCTCACCGCGGCACGCGTGTTGTAGACCACCACCCGGTCCCCGTCGCCGATGCCGAGCGCGCCCACGGCCCGGCCGAGCTCCTCGGCGCGCGGCAGCATGTGGGGCAGCGAGGTCCGCTTGTCGGCGATCTCGTCGATGTCGAAGAAGACCGCACCGGGGATGTGGGCTTCGGCGCACTCCTTGCGGGCGTCGCGCTCGAGGTGGGGCAGGTGCCAGGAGCCGTCCACGACGCGAAGGTCGGGCTCGCCGAGATGGGCCGCGAGCCAGTTCGTGGTGACGAGCGGGCCGACCATGGGCCGATTCTACTCCGCCCCGGTTATGCCCGGCGATTCCCCCTAGTTAGTGACGGGCGGGCGGGAGTGAAACCTTGACCGCGCCGCGGCTGCCCGCTACGCCCCGCCCGCGATGGCGGTCTTCGAGGAGATCAGCGCGGCGGTCGGCTGCCTCACCGCCCTCACGCGTCCGGCAGCCCGCGCCTCCCGCCCGGCGCTCGCGGGCGGGCTCGCCTTCTATCCCGTGGTCGGGCTGGCGCTCGGCGCGCTCGCGGCCGGGGCGGCCGCCGCCACGGAGACGGTGCTCCCCGCGGCCGCGGGGCCCGCGGGCGTCCTCGCGCTGGTGGGGCTCGCCGGAGCGCGCGGAGCGCGCGGGCTCGCCGCGGCGGCAGAAGCGCTCCTCCGCCGCGGCGACGCGGTGGTCGTGCGCGGACGGCTCCGCACGACGCCGGGTCCGCTCGGCATCGCCGCCGCGGGCGCCGCGCTCGCCGCACGCGCCGCGGCCGCCGCGCTCCTCCCCCCGCCGGCGCGCACCACCGCGCTCCTTCTGGCGCCCATGCTGGGCGCGTGGGCGGTCGTCGTCGAGTGCTACGGCGGTGTGCCCACCCACGCGAGCGGCACGGCGGCCGCGCTCGTGGGCCGCGCGCGCTTTCGCGAGTTCGGCTGGGCGAGCGTCACCGCGCTCGGCATGACGCTCGCCGTCGGCGAGCCGATCGGCCTGGTGGTCGTGCTCGCCGCCTCACTCGCGACGGTGGGCGTGCGAGTGTACGCCTACCACCGCCTCGGCGGGCTCACGGGGCGGCTCCTCGCCGCCACCCGCGAGCTCGTCGAGACGGTGGTGCTGGTCACGCTCGGTGCCCTCGCCCAGTTGAAGACGTAGGTCGCCTCGAAGCCGATCAGGTCCTGGGCCGACATGTGCCCGGCGCACGATGTCGGGTCAGATCTCCTTCAGCTCGCCGGCCTTGATCGCCCGCACGAGTACGTTCCACTCGGCCGACGTGAGCCTCACCAGGTTGCCCGTCTCGCCGATGCGGACCTCGGGCCCTGCCGAGAGCGTCCCCAGGCGGGGCCACCGGCTGTGCGTTTCGGGGCCTTTCGCTTGGCTTCGGGAGAGAGGTATCACCAAGGGGTGGCCCAAGCGGCCCGAGTGGAGCGATGGGGAACGAGCTGACCCTGGAGGAGCTTGCCGAGCTGACGGCGGCGCCGGCGGATCAGCTGCGCGAGTGGCGCTCGCTGGGGCTCATCGGGTGCGAATCGGCGCAGACGTTCAGGCCCGAAGACGTGCAGCGGATACGCTTGATCCAGCTGCTCCTCCGACGAGGGATCGGCCTCGACGCGATCGCGGGGGCCGAGAAGGAGCAGGGGTTCCTCGCCCGCTACATCGAGGTGATGTTCCCGTGCGGCGTCGGAGCGATCAGCTCGCTCCCCGAGGTGGCCCGGATTCTCGGCGTGGACCCCGGGTCGGTAGAGCGGTTCCTCGAGGCATCGGGGCTCCGCGACCAGGCCAACCTGCTCGACGAGGAGGACGTGCAGGCGCTGAAAGCCGTCCGGATCGCCCTGGAGGCGGGCTTTCCCGAGAAGGCCCTGGTGCAGCTGGCGCACGTCTACGCCGATGCGCTCGGCCGGGTTGCGGAGGCCGAGACGCGGCTGTTCCACTTCTACGTGCACGAGCGGCTGAAGACGCAGGGGCTGGCCGGGAACGAGCTGATGGCGGCTTCGGATGCCGCGCGCAGCCAGATGGAACCGCTGGTCGAACCTCTGGTCCTCTACTTCCATCGCAGGGGCATGGAGCGGGCGAGGCGCGAGGACGCCGTGATGCACCTGCAGGAGGACGTGGGCCTGGTCGGCCCGGCACAGGTGCCGGGGCAGCTCCATGCGGCGATCGTCTTCGTCGACCTGGCCAGCTTCACGCCCCTCACTGTGGCGATGGGCGATCAGGTGGCCGCCGAGGTGCTGGAGCGCTTCTCCCGCATCGTGCGGGAGGCGGTGAGCCGCAGGGAGGGGCGGGTGGTCAAGCAGCTCGGCGACGCCTTCATGCTGATGTTCCTGGAGCCGCGCTCGGCGGTCACGTGCGCGTTGGAGATCGAAGACCGCACGGCCGAGGAGCCGCAGTTCCCCGCGGTGCGGAGCGGCCTCCACTGGGGTCAGGTCCTCTACCGCGAGGGCGACTACCTGGGCGTCAGCGTCAACGTTGCGGCGCGCGTCGCCGCCGAGGCGCAGCGGCACCAGGTGCTGGTGACGGCGCCCGTCCGGAGAGAAGCCGGAGGCCTCTCGGGCGTCGAGTTCCTGCCCCTCGGGACGCGGCGGCTCCGGGGGCTCACGGACGAACTCGAGCTGTTCCAGGCGGTGCGCCGCGGGAGCGAGGGCGCGCCGCGACGGCAGGTCGACCCGGTATGCGGCATGGAGCTGGGCGTCGGAGAGGTCGCGGCGAGGCTCTCGTTCAAGGGCCGGGAGCGGGTGTTCTGCTCCCAGGAATGCTTGCAGCGCTTCGTGGCCGAGCCGGAGCGGTATCGAGACACGACGGCCGGCCTGCCCTGACACTCCCCGACCCTGCCCTTGTCGGACCCATTGCGGGGGGCTAGGCTCGGACTCGATGTCGCCGGGCCGCCTCCTCAGATCGGCGTGCTCCCTGGCGATCGTGCTGAGCGTGCACGCGGCCTACGTCGCTCCATCGCGAGTGGCGAAGGAGCTTCGCGCGGTGGCCTGCTGCGCGAAGCGGTGTCCACCGGGCCCCGCCATCCGCAGCATGAGGCCGTGCTGCGGGGTGGTCCCCGGGGCCGCCGATCTGGCGACGCTCTCTTCGCCGAAGCACATGGCAGGAATGGGGATCCTGCGTGTCGCGATCATGAGCGGGTCGGATCCCTCCGGCGAGCGCAGCTCGGCGCGCTGGGCGCCCACTCCCATCCTCGAGCGCGCCGGCCCGATCTTCCTGCTCACGCGGTCCCTCCGCATCTAGCCTCCTCTTGCAGCGCAGCGACCGTGCGCCCGATGGCGCGCGGCATCAAACGAGAGGAGACGAACCATGAAGCCCATGAAGACGATTCTGTTCACCGCGATCGCTCTCTGCGCGACGATGGAGCTGGCCGGTGCCGAGTCGCGCGCTCGGCAGACGCAGGCCCGGATCACGACCCTGGAGCAGCGCGCGCAGCAGCTCAGCGAGGCGGCGCGCAATACCAAGGGCGGACCACAGCAGGAGCTCATCCTCCGGCGAGCTCGGCTGCGCTCGATGATCGAGCGCCTGCAGAACGGCGAGCACGTCGATCCGCAGGAGATCGATTCCTTGCTCGCTCGGTGAGTCCGGGCGGTCAGCCGTCCTGACGTGACGTGTGGTGCTCTGCGAGGAGGCTGCGACCGGCGGCCTCCTCGCGCAGGCACCACTCCAGGGCGGACTGCGCGCGTCGCAGCTCGCCCGTCGCGGCGACTCGGTCCCCGCGCACCAGGGCGGCACGCGCCGCGTACAGGTGAGCCGGGTACGCGGGGCAGCTCGTGGCGAGCGTCTCCCCGGCGCGCGCGGCGGCGGGCATCAGGAGCAACCATCCGAGGGCGACGACGCGACGACGCATGCCCGGAGGTCGAGCAAGCCGCGTACCCGTCTGCCGGCCTTGGATCGGCGCGGCTGGCTGCCTTCCGAGCGACTACTCGTGCTTCTACAGTGAGCAGCAGTGCCCCCTCAACGAGCAACGCCGCTCGCGGGGGGACGACGCTTCACGACCCTCGGCCGCGACGACTACGGTTTCATCTGCTTTGCGGCGTCATGCTCGGCCTTGGCGAGCGCCTCGAACTCGTCCGCCGTGGCCGTGTAGGACCTCACCAGGGCATCGCAGTGCTGGTCGAAGTGGAGCTTCTCGATGAGCGGCCCGCCCGCCTTTCTGTAGGCGTCGGCCATCTGCTTGTGCTCGTCGGCCTTTGCCCTGGCTGCCTTGGCTTCCTGCTCGTAGTGCGCCGCGAGCTTCTCGTGGTCGGCTGACGTCTTCGCGGAGCTGATCATGTCGGGCATTGCCATGTGATGCTTCGCGAAGGCGCGGCCCGCGGGCAGGCTGAAGCAGACCAGCAACACGGAGAGGAGCGCGCCGAGAGCCAGCTTGATCCTCCTCATTGGAGCCCCCCTTTCAGCCCTTCGTGAGACGCGGGCTCAGTTGAACAGGTAGGTGACGTTGAAGCCGAGGATGTCCTGACCGTCGGTGAACTTCGTGATGGGGATCGGGCCGGTGCTGCCGTTGACCGTCCCAGGGCTGTCCTTGGGGAAGGCGTCCCCCTTGGCCGACTCGTCGTGGCGGTACTCGATCTGGCCGTAGAGGTGCTGGGTGATGAGGTACTTGCCCGTGACCGTGGCCTCGTACAGCGATTGCACCGTGCCCGTCCGTGTGCCGCCGTGGTCCTCGAACCACTCCCCGCGGACGGCGGCGGAGGCGCGGTCCGTGAAGGCGTAGTTGGCGACCGCCGCAAACCCCTGCCAGAGCCCGGCCTCGTTCCCCGCCGCCGCCGCGTCCTCGTGTCCCCAGTCGTAGTTGAGCAGCAGGGTGAGCGCGGAGGTCGGCTTGATCGTGGCTACGAAGTCCGCGACGCCCCGCTTGTTGCCCGTCTTGTTGGTCTGTTCGGGACCCCAGATGCCGTTGGCGGCCAGCGTGACCTGATCGCTCAGCGTGTAGGTCACGTTGCCGATGCCGCTCCAGCCCTGGTTGTTGCTCTGGACCTTGTCCCACCCTTCCACGGCGCCCCCGGTAACGGAGAGCTTGTCGCTGATCGGATAGCTGACGAGCGCGCCGGTGTGGGTGAAGGGAATCGCGAGGCTGAAGAGGAACGAGCGACTGTAGTTGTAGTTCGACCACGGCTCGATCACCTCGGCGCCGAGGAGCGTCACGAACTTCCCGCCCTTCAGCGAGAGGCCCTTCAGGAAGGAGGGGCCGTCATCGGGCATGGCCCACGTGAGGTAGGCCTCCTGGACGTCGAAGTCGTTGGTTTCGAACGTGTCGCCGTGCTTGACCGCACCGTTCCCGTTCCAGTCCGCCTTGACGTCGCGCGCGACCTTGCCCGCGTCGAGCTTGAGGCCGAATCCCGGGATGAACCACCCCTCGCTGGGGCGCGAGGCGCCGAGCTGCCCGAGGACGGGGACCCCATCGTTGTGGTGCTCCAGGGAGTGCAGGGCGATCAGACTCCCCGAACGTGGCTTGTTGAAGTCCCAGGTGTACGCCTCGGTGAAGCCCGCGAAGAGGTGGATCTTCGTGGCGTCCTCGACCGCCTTCTGCCCGGCGGTGACGTAGTTGTCCTCGAAGTCCCGGAGCGGGTCGAGGAACGAATCCCACTGGCCGCGCGTCGGGTCTGGCGGCGCCTTGGCCTCCTCGTCCGCGCGGGCCGCCGTCCCCCCGCCCAGGCCGGTCGCGGCCAGGGTGGCCGCGAGACACCCAATCACGAGCATGCGAGTCCGCATTCCAGGCCCTCCCTCCTTCGAGCTGACTGCAGCGGTTCCGCCCTTCGTCGCAAGGGACATGCCAGATGCTTGCTTGCTGAGAAGCTACGCCATTGCCAACGGGCTGTCCGGCGTCCTGCCCAATCGCGCGGCACCCCAGCCCAAAACTTTGGCGCGTGTCAAGTGGGCCGACGCGGGATGAGGACCCGCCGGCGCAGCGACAGGACGCGCTCGCCCTTCTGGTTGACGGCCCGCGTCTCGACGTAGACCACCCCCCGGTCGCTCTTGGTCGTGGACGGCGTCACCTCCAGGATCTCCGACTCGGCGTAGATCGTGTCGCCGTGGAAGGTGGGGCCGAGATGCACCACCTTCTCGTACTCCAGGTTGGCGAGCGCGTTCTCGCTGATGTCGCGCACGCTCATGCCGACGGCGAGCGCGAACACGAGCGTGCCGTTCACCAGGCAGCGGCCGTGCTGGCTCTGGCTCGCGAAGTGCTCGTCCAGGTGG
>WNGD01002603.1_pt1 | contig 18778 bp, 22 predicted proteins | sample 5400671 | NCBI WGS metagenome assembly WNGD01 (sample SAMN13153369, study PRJNA577476) | soil metagenome | isolation source: 40 cm soil or saprolite under grassland replicate 2 | place: USA:California | collected 2016-06-15
ACTACCGGCAGATCGCCCAACCCTTCGAGTGGACCTTCACCAAAGACGACCTCGCCCGACTGCTCGACCGGATCGACAGCCAAGAGCCAAAGCTTCAACTCACAGCATGACCACCGAACTTGCGGACGCGCGTACTAGTGCGAGCGCGCCTGCTCGAGGGCGGCGGCGAGGTCCGGCGGCAGCGCCGAGGTCACCTCGACCCGGTCGCCGGTCAGCGGATGCGGGAACGCGAGCCGCGCCGCGTGCAGAAACTGCCGCTCCAGCCCGAGCTCGCCGGCACGACCGTAGACCGGGTCGCCCGCGACCGGCAGGTCGATCGCGGACAGGTGGACGCGGATCTGGTGCGTGCGACCCGTCTCGAGCCTCACCCGGAGGAGTGCGTGGCGCGGCAGCAGCTCGGCGAGCTCGAAATGCGTCACCGCGTCGCGAGGCGTGGCGGTGTCGAGCGAGTGCCGCGTCGGGTCGCTGCGGTCGCGGCCGATCGGCGCCTCTATCGTGCCGCTGCGCGACCGCGGCCGGCCGACGACGAGCGCCACGTACTCGCGCTCGAGGGCGCGCCTCCGCACCAGGTTCTCGAGCCGGCGGTGCGCCTCGGGCGAGCGCGCGACGACGAGCAGGCCCGAGGTGTCGCGGTCGAGCCGATGCACGATCCCGGGGCGGTCCGGCTCGTCGCCGCCCGCAGCGTCGTGGGCGACGAGCCCGTGGACGAGCGTGCCGCGCGCGTGCCCGGGCGCAGGGTGCACGACGAGCCCCGCCGGCTTGTCGACGACGAGCAGGTGCTCGTCCTCGTACGGGATCGTCAGCTCCATCGCTTCGGGTGCCACTCCCGGCCTACGGCCTCTAGTTAGATGGGCCGAATCGAGTACAACGGTTTCGCCGCCGCTCAGGCGGTGGCTCTTCGCAAGTGTCGCGCCGTCGACACGCACCTCGCCCGCGGCGAGCAGCCGCTCCGCGACGGCGCGCGAGCCGATCTCCGGCAGGCCGGCGAGGAACCGGTCGAGCCGTTCCCCGGCCGCCGCGTCAGGAACGCGCAGCCGGAGCGTCACGCATGGGCCGCGGCCGCCGAGGCCCGCGGTCGACGGCGAGCAGCGCGGCGAGCAGGATGGCCACGCCGACGACGATGAAGCTGTCGGCGAGATTGAACGCCGGCCAGAAGTGGAGGTCGAGGAAGTCGATCACGTGGCCGATCCGCACGCGGTCGACGAGGTTCGAGACGCTGCCGCCGATCACGAGCCCGAGCGCGACGGGCAGCACCGGGTGGCGCGCGCCCGAGCGGGCGAAGAAGCCGAGCATCCACGCGACGGCGAGGCCGGTCAGGACGATCACGACCGAGGTCGCGCTCGCGAAGAGGCCGAACGCGATCCCCGAGTTCTGGACGTGATGGATCCAGAGCGGACCGACCACGTGCACCTCGTCGTCGAGGCGGAGGCGGCTCGAGACGATGTGCTTCGTCAGCTGGTCGGCGCCCAGCGCGGCGACGGCGACCGCGAGAAGACCGAGCCACTGCGAGAGGCTCGCACCGAGCGGCCGCTCTGCGACCGACATCGGCGTGAGCCCGTCGGTTGCCGACCCGACACGGATGTCGAGCGCCGGCCGCGGATCGCGAGCGGGCGCGCTCAGCCCTGCTCCTCCCGGCGCTTGCAGTCGATGCAGAGGCTCGCCCACGGGCGCGCCTCGAGCCGCTCGACCGCGATCTCTCTTCCGCAGCTCGCGCACGTGCCGAACGTGCCGTCGCCGATCCGCTTCAGCGCGGCGTCGATCTCGTCGAGGACGTGCTCCGAGTTCTCCTCGAGCGAGTAGTCGATCTCACGGTCGAGGGTCGCCGTCGCCGTCTCGGCGAGATGGTTGTCCGAACCGCCGGCCGAGACCTCCTCGACCTCGTCGTCGATCGTCCCCGGATGGTCCTCACGGAGGTGGTCGATCGCAGCCTCGATGCGACGACGCTCGTCGAGGAGCAGCGTGCGAAAACGCTCGCGGTCGCTCGGGCTCATGCGCGCCTGTCCTTTCGTCCGCGGTCCGAGGTCGCTGCGGAGGCGAGCCGCCGCTCGATCTGCGCCGGGCCGACTCCGTCGAGCACGACAATCTTGTCCCGCGCCGTGTGCCCCGAAACGAGCGTCAGCGCCTTGCGCGGGAGCGACAGCGCGTCCGCGAGCAGGCGCAGGACGGCCTCGTTTGCGCGACCGTCCTCGGGCGGCGCGGTGACGCGCACCTTCCAGGCGTTGCCATGTCTACCGACGATGCCGGCCCGCGCCGCACCGGGCGAGACGCGCAGACGCAGGCGCGTGGACGCTTCGGACATGTTGCTCAGTCTAGCTTTCAACCGTTGCGCGAACTGTCGGCGCTCCGGGTTGGCGGCGCCGACGGACGCATGGGCAGAGCCCACGCGTCCTGGAACGGCGTCGACAAGCGACGCCTTCAACCGTTCCGCGAACTGTCGGCGCTGCGGGTGGCGGCGCCGACGGACGCACGGGCAGAGCCCACGCGTCCTGAAGCGGCGTCGACAAGCGGCGCGTCATGCTGCTGCGACCTCGTGCCCCGCTTCGGTGTCTTCGTCGAGCGACGCGAGCGCGAGGCGCAACCGCTCGCGCATGCGGACCGACTCGATCTTGAGGCGCTCGTTCTCGAGCGTGGCCCTGCGCGTGACCGCGCGGGCCTCCGCGTGCGCCTCGCCGAGGATCAGGTCGGCCTCCTTGCGCGCCTGCTCCTTCATCTCCGCGGACGCGCGCTCGGCCGAGACGAGCGTCGTGCGCAGCAGCGCCTCGAGCTCGCGGTAGCGGACGAGATCGGACTCGAGCTGCTCGACCTTGTCGGCGAGGTCGGCCCGCTCGCGCCAGACGTCCTCGAAGCTTTCGGCGATGTCCAGCAGCAGGTGGTCGACCGCGGAGCGCTTGTAGCCGAACAGGCTGCGCCCCATGGTGATGTGTCGGATCTCGACTGGGGTCAGTGCCATCGATGTCTCCCCTCTAGTGGAACTGGTCGAGGATCGAGAGCAAGACGTACCGGATCAGGAGCAGAAAGAACACAGCGATCATCGGCGAGAGATCCAGCGGACCGACAGGCGGGATGAACCGCCGGAAAAGCCGAATGTAGGGCTCGCACACGTCGTAGAGGAAACGCTGGATCCGGTTCAACCAGGGCGAGTAGGGCAGCCGCACCCAACTCGACAATATGTACGCGAAGATCAGGATCGCGTAGACCCAGATAAATACACTGACGAATTGCTGGATGCTCGTGATCGCGTCGGCGAGCACGTTGAGACTGGCGGCTGTCACGCCCATGGCTCGGGATTCGGCTCCCGGGCGGGGATTCCTCGCATCTACGCTTGGTTGAAGAAGCCGCCGCCCTCGAGCAGGCGCGCGCGCTCCTCGGCGGAGACCTCGACGTTGCGCGGCGTGAGGAGGAAGACCTTGTCGGCGACTCGCTGCATGCCGCCGTCGAGCGCGTACGTCAGGCCGCTGCCGAAGTCGATCAGGCGCTTCGCGAGCTCCTGGTCGGAGCCCTGGAGGTTGAGGATGACCGGAATCCCCTGCTTGAACTTGTCCGCGATCTGCTGCGCGTCGTTGAAGCTGCGCGGGACGACGAGGTGGACGCGGACCGAGCTCGGCGCCGGAAGCGCCTCAACGACCGGGCGCCGGCGCTCACGCTCCGACCGGAGAACCGCCGTGCGCGACGACTCGGTCGGATCAGGGTCGGTCCAGTCGTCGAAGTCGCGCTGCTGCCGCCGCGGCGCAAGCCGGCGGACGTTCGGACGCTCCGCGTAGCTCCGCTGGAGATCCTCGTCGGTGAGGTAGCCGTCCTCGTCCCAGTCCTCCTCCTCGGCGATGCCGAAATAGACGAGGGTCCTGTTCCAGACATCGGCGAAGCCCATCGGGCGGATTGTAATGCCGGGGCAGGCCGGGATCCCTAGCCGTGCTGGGCCGCCGCGCGCACCTGCGCGCGCCACGTGTGCCAGGTCCAGTACCAGCTCGGTATCGGTCGCGGCACACCGTGCGGACGGCGCCCGCGCTGGGCCGGCGGCTTCGCGTGCCAGGCGTCGAGGGCGAGGGCCCAGGCGGGGATCCTCGCCGGCAGCCCGGCCGGACGCGACGGCGCCTTCGGGGCCGCTGCGGTGACCGGCGCCCGACTCGGCCGGGAGAGAACGGGCTGGACGACGAACAGGAAGACCGCCACGAGGACGAGCGCGTAACCGGCGAGGGCCGCGATGCGTGCGGTCACGCGAAGGAGATTCCGCGCGCGCGGCTCCGATAATCCTCAACCGGCGTAGAGCACGCTGCCGACGCGGACGTAGGTCGCGCCCTCCTCGGCGGCGACGCGGTAGTCCTGGCTCGTCCCCATCGAGAGCTCGGCCAGACCATGCTCGGCGGCGAGATCGCGTAGACGGCGGAAGTACGGGCGCGATGCTTCGGGATCGCCGGTCTCGGGCGGCATCGTCATCAGCCCTCGGACGTCGCCGTAGTTGGGGAGAAAGGCGGCGAGCTCCTCGGGCGGGATGCCCGACTTCGTCTCCTCGCCGGACAGGTTGACCTCGACGAGCGCGGGGATCTCGAGTCGCCGCGCGGTCGACTCCGACGACAGCGAGTGGCAGAGCTCGCAGATCCGGTTCACGGTCTTCGCCTTACGGCTCTGCAGGTGCCCGATGAAGTGCCAGCGAAAGGCGTCGCCGTAGACCGCATGCTTCGCCTCGAGATCCTGGGCGCGGTTCTCGCCCACCACCTCGATGCCCGCCTCGGCGAGGACGGCCATCTCCTCCAGCGAGACGTACTTCGTCGCGGTGACGATCGTGACGCGCGGCCCGACCTCCGCCTTGATCCGCTCGTAGCGCGCGCGCACCTCAGCCGGCGACAGCGGCGATCACTCCCTGGCGACCTGTGTGCCCCTCGTCCCGCCGGTGCGAGAAGAAGAGGTCGGGGTTGCACGAGGTGCAGAGGTCGAAGCGGTCGACGCGCTCGCAGCCGGCCGCGCGGAGCGCGCGCTCGGCAGAGGTCCAGAGATCGAGCCTCCGCTCCTGGACGACGTCCGCGCCGAACGCCTCGCGGAACGGCTCGGCCACCTCGTCGCCGACCTCGTAGCAGCACGGACCGATCGCGGGGCCGATCGCGGCGGCGACCCGCCCGCCGCCGAGTGCGTGGACGCCGACCGCGGCGATCCCGGCAAGCAGGCCGCGCCAGCCGGCGTGGAGAATCGCGAGCGCCGGCCGGCGGAAGCCGCCGTCGCGTACCAGGACGATGGGCAGGCAGTCGGCGGTCAGCATCAGCATCCCGAGGCCGCGCACGTCGCTCCAGAGCCCGTCGCAGTGGTCGTAGACGGTGCCCGGAGTGACGACCCCGCGCGGCTCGGCCCGCCGGACGGTCGCGCCGTGCCGCTGCCACGCCATCGTCGCGCCGTCCCGGTCGACCTCGACCGCGGCGCAGAGCCGTGTGCGGTTCTCGACCACCCGGGCAGGCTCGTCGTCGGTGCGGATGCCGAGGTTGAGCGAGGCGAACGGACCTTCGCTCACGCCGCCGCGCCGGGTGGAGAACGCGACGCGGTAGGGGCCGGGCGCGTCCCAGTCGATCAGATCGAGAGCGGCCACCCCTCCAGCTTCGCACGTGAACCCAACTCGAGTGCAACCCCGTCGGCGGCGAGATCGGGCCCCCGCAAACGTGCCCGCTCGGTGTGCCAGCAGTAGGCCTCCGAACCGTCCGGATCGCGGTAGGTGACGCCGACGAAATCCTCGCGAACGGCCACGAGCCGGTACAGCCCGAACCTCACCTCTCCAAGTAACAACGTGTTATTTGGGTTCGGGATGGGACGGACACGGGAGCGCGTCCGCTCAGTCGCGTGGAACCCGAGCTGCGGCAGCCGCGGGAGCTTCACCGTCAGCCCCTCGAACCAGCGGTCCGGGGCGAGTGTTGCGTGCGCCCAGCCCCAGCGCTCGGCGTGTCGCGTTCCCCAGACGTGCGCCTGCTGGCCGAGCGCGCGGTCGAGCTCCTGGCCGTCGACCGTCCCGGAGAGCTCGAGCGCCGGCTTCGCGACGGCGACCTGCGTACGCGAGAGCCGCAGCGCCCGGACGAGCGGCGGTGCGTGCAGGAACGGCCGCTCCGGCCCGTCGAGCCGCAGCTCCCAGTCGTCCCCGACCGCCTCGGTGTCGGTCAGCCGACCGGGCCCGAGCTCGAGCGGGAAGCCGTCGCGGTTCGTCGAGAACGCTTCGAGCGGGAAGACCGTCTTCCGCACCGTCGGCTCGCCGGCGAACGACGCGAGCCAGAGCGCCGCCTCGCCCTCCTCGTCCGGGTCCGACGGCACGAGCAGCGAGTACCGGAGCCAGAAGAGGCCGGCGACGGTCAGGTACCACGCCTCGTACCAGCCCTGCCGCCCGTCCCAGCGGAGCCGGTTCTCGGTCAGAGCAGCTCCCGCGCCCGCTTCGTCAGCCACTCGGGCGTGTTCAGCGTCGGGTCGCCGACGACCTGGCGGCGGAGCTCCTCGAGCGTCCGGCCGAGCTGCGGCCCGGGCTGGTAGCCGAGCTCGATCAGGTCGTTCCCGTCGATCGCGAGGTCGGAGATCCTGTACGGGCTCGTCCGCTCCTGCTCGAGCACGCGGCGGAGCGTCTCGAAGCGCTCGATCTCGGCGGCCGGAAGCTCGACGTCGGGGCCGCGCTTGCCGAGCAGGTCGGCGATGCGATGGTCGACGAGGTCGAAGGCGAGCTCCTCGCCGAACTTGGCGAGGAGGCGGCGTGCGCGCAACGCGTCGGCCTTGCCCGCGTCGAGCATGTGCCAGCGGACGATCCTGCGGACGCGCGCAGTCAGCGCCGAGGGGTAGCGCAGGCGCTCCATCGCCGAGGCGGCGAGCTCGGCGCTCACCTGCTCGTGGTTCCGCGTTGAGTAGCCGGGCTTCGCGTAGTAGTGCAGCCGTCCGTCCGTGCCGCGCCAGGCGACGTGCGGCTTGCCGAGGTCGTGGAAGAGCCCGGCGAGCCGGACGCGGAGCGGCATGCCGCGATCGGCCGCGGCCTGGACGACCGCAAAGACGTGCTCGTCGACGGTCAGATCGTGGTAGCGGCTCTCCTGGTCGAATCCGATCGCGGCCTCGAACTCGGGCACGAGCTCGACGAGAACGCCCGTGTCGCGGGCAAGGCGCAGAGCCTTCAGCGGATGGGCGCCGAGCAGCAGCTTCGAGAGCTCGCCCATGCCGTCCGCGGCGATACCGCCCCCGATCCGCTCGCCCGAGACGAGACGCACGGCGCCGGCCTCCGCGCGCATCTGCCGCAGCGTCTCCTCGTCCGGGTCGAGGTCGAGCTGCGAGACGAAGCGGAGCCCTCGGACGAGGCGCAGCGGGTCCTCCTGGAAGCTGCGCGGAGACACCGTGCGCAGGACGCCGCGCCGCAGGTCCTCCGCCCCGCCGAACGGATCGACGAGCTCGCCGGTCTCGACGCGGCGCGCCATCGCGTTGATCGTGAAGTCGCGACGGGCCATGTCGTCCTCCACCGACAGCGACGGGTCGGGGACGATCTCGAAGTCGTGGCGGCCCGGGCCCGTGCTGCGCTCGGCGCGCGGCGGCGCGAACTCGATTCCGGCGGGCGCGAGCCGGCGGACGTTGCGGTCGGCCGGGTGGAGGCGGACGCCGACGAGCCGGTCGGCGACGACGAGGTCCTCGACGCGGCCGTGCGGCGCGAGCGCCGCCTTCAGGCCGGCGGTATCGACTCCGGGAACGAGGAAGTCGGCGTCCTTCGACTCGCGCCCGAGCAGCTCGTCGCGGACGGCGCCGCCGACGAGATAGGCGTCGAGGTCGAGGCCGCGCACGTAGTCCTCGATCGTCTTCTCCACCGGCGCATTCTCTCCACCGCGGGGGAGTCAACAGCTACGCAATCTTCGAGCACGCCTCCGCGAGCGCGACGCCGAGCGCCTTGAAGATCGCCTCGAGCACGTGCTGGGTGTCGCTGCCGTTCACGAGCCGGACGTGCAGCGTCAGGCCCGCGCCCTCGGCGAGCAGACGGAGGAAGCGCGCGACGAGGTCGCTGGCGAGCCCGCCGATCCGTGCCGCCGAGAGGTCGACGTTCGAGACGACGAGCGCCTCGCCCGACGCCTCGAGCACGACCTGAGCGAGGGCCTCGGAGACGGCCATGGACGCCGAGCCGTGCCCGCGGGCGCCCTGCGCGCGTAGCGGCTCGGCCAGCGCCTCGCCGAGCGCGGTGCCCGCCGCGACGACCTCCGCGTCGGGGCTCCCCGGCTCGACCTGGAGCGCAAGGCTGAAGTGCGCGTACTCGGCGAGCAGCGAGAGCAGGTGGTCGAGGACGGGGAGTCCGGTCTCGACGTTCGTCGATCCGCCGTCGAGGGAGACCCGGACGTTCCGGGCCGTCTCGGCGCCCACGCTGTCGCCGCCGGCCATCCCGAACGGAGGCTATCGCAGTAGGTCGCACCGCTCTCAAAGATGGCCCTTTCGGCCCATGACGGGTGTCCACGCGGTGCCTACCGTCAGGGAACTCGATGCGGTGGATGCAGGCGTCTTCTGCGGCCGCTGTCGCTGCGATCGTGCTCGCTGCGGCGCCCTGCGCTCCTGCGGCGATCGGCCGTGCGGCCGTCGCGTACCGCAGCGAGGCCGACCTCACGACCGCGCTGCGGCGCGCACCGGCGACCGTCGTCCGGCGGCTGCCCGCGCTACACGTCGTCGAGGTGCGGCCGCACACCTCGCTCGCAGCACTCCGGCGCCAGCCCGGGATCGAGGCGGTCGAGCGGCCGGCTCCACGGGCCTCCCGGGTCGAGCCAGCACTCGCGACCCTCCCGAACTCGGCTTCCGAGTGGCAGTTCCAGGCAGCGCGTGAGGACACGGTGCCCGAATGGGTCCAGCGGGCCGCGCAGGGAATCACGATCGCCGTCATCGACACCGGCGCCGACCTCACCGCGCCGGACCTCGCCGCCAAGCAGCCTGGCGCCTACGACATCCGCTCCCAGACGACGGACGTTCGCGACGCCAACGGGCACGGCACCTTCGTCGCCTCGCTCGCCGGCGGCTCCGTCACGAACGCGGAGGGAATCGCCGGCTTCGGCGGAGACGCGCGGCTCCTCGTCGTCCGTGCCGGCCGGGCGGACGGCTCCTTCAGCGACGTCGACGAGGCCGCGGGAATCGTCTACGCCGTCGACCACGGCGCGAAGATCGTCAACCTCAGCCTCGGCGGCCCCGACACCTCGTCCGTCGAGCGGCGCGCGATCGACTACGCGGTCGCGCACGGCGTGCTGATCGTCGCGGCCGCCGGGAACGAGCGCGAGCGCGGCAACCCGGTCGAGTACCCGGCCGCGCTCCTCCAGCAGGTGGGCTCGAACGGCAGCGGCGGCGTCGGGCTCTCGGTCGGCGCCTCGGCGCCCGGCGGCGTGCACGCGTCGTTCTCGAACACCGGCACGTGGATCTCGCTCGCCGCTCCCGGGGTCGGCGTGCTCGGAGCCGTCTCGGCGCTCTCCTCGCCGGCGCTCTATCCGCGCGTGCCGCTTCCCGGATCGGAATACGGCCTCTACGGCCTCGCCAGCGGCACGTCGTTCGCCGCGCCCGAGGTCGCCGGAGCCGCCGCGCTCGTCTGGGCGGCGGACCCGTCGCTCGACGCGCAGGCAGTCGCCCGCATCCTCAAGGAGTCGGCGTCCGGCGGCGGGCTGTGGACGCCCGAGCTCGGCTTCGGCGTGATCGACGTCGGCGCCGCCGTCGCGCGCGCTACGGGCGCGCCCGGGGTCGTCGTCACGGCGGCCGCGGTCCGCAGTCGCCTGCACCTGACGTGGACAGGCACCGCACCCGCGTACCGCGTCTCGCTGCAGCGCGACGGTGCGGCCCCGCGGGTGCTCGTTGCTTCGACGACGAAGAACGAGGCCTGGTTCACGCTCGCGCGCGGCCACGCCTACGTCTTCACGGTCACCGCGCTCGGCGCGGACGGATCCGAGCTCGCCGGCTCGATCCCGCTCCGCGTGCGCCGCTAGATCTCGACGCGCTCGATGCTCGCGCCGAGGGCGCGCAGACGCTCGTCGATCCGCTCGTAGCCGCGGTCGATTTCGCCGATGTTGCCGATCATCGAGGTTCCCTCCGCGCAGAGCGCGGCGATCAGCATCGCCATCCCGGCCCGGATGTCGGGGCTCGCCATCCGCTGGCCGTAGAGCTTCGCCGGCCCCGTGATGACGACGCGGTGCGGGTCGCAGACGATGATCCTCGCCCCCATCGAGACGAGCTTGTCGACGAAGAACAGGCGGTTCTCGAACATCTTCTCGAAGACGAGCACCGTCCCGTACGCCTGCGTCGCCACGGCGACGGCGATCGACGTCAGGTCGGCGGGAAAGGCCGGCCACGGGCCGTCCTCGATCTTCGGAATCTGATCGCCGAGGTCGTTCTGGATCACGAGCTCCTGGTCGGGCGGCACGCGCAGCGTCGTCCCGTCCACCTCGACGCGGACGCCGAGCCGGGCGAACGCTGGCGCGATCGAGATCAGGTCGCGCGGCTCGACGCCCTCGATCGTGAGGTCGCTGCCGGTGACCGCGGCGAGGCCGATGAAGCTGCCGACCTCGATGTGCTCGGGCGCGATCCGCCACGTGCCGCCGCGCAGCCGCTCGACACCGCGGACGCGCAGCACGTTCGACTCGATCCCCTCGATCTCCGCTCCGAGTGAGACGAGGAAGCGGCAAAGGTCCTGGACGTGCGGCTCGCAGGCCGCATTGCCGATCACGGTCTCGCCGTGCGTGAGCGTGGCGAGCATCACCGCGTTCTCGGTGGCCATCACGCTCGCCTCGTCGAGGAAGATGTGCCTCGCGTGCAGCGCGGCCGCACGCATCTCGTAGCGCTCGCCGATCTCGATCTCGGCGCCGAGTTCGGCGAACGCGTGGATGTGCGGGTCGAGGCGGCGCCGACCGATCACGTCGCCCCCGGGGGGCGGCACGCTGGCCCGCCCCAGGCGCGCGAGCAGCGGGCCTGCGAGCAGGAACGAGGCGCGAATGCGGGTCGCGAGCTCCACGTCCACCTCGTACGAGCTGAGCCCGCTCGTGTCGACACGCACCTCGTTCTCGCCCGCCCACTCGTAGTCGGCGCCGAGGCCGGCGAGCAGCTCGAGCATCGTCTCGACGTCCCGGATGCGCGGGACGTTCGACAGGGTCACGGGCTCCGCGGTCAGGACGGTCGCCGCGAGGATCGGGAGGGCGCCGTTCTTGTTCCCGGCCGCGCGAATGCGCCCGTTGAGCCGCCTTCGGCCCGCGATCACGAAGGCCTCGGGGACAGCGGGTGCCACAGCCATGACGGGCTATCCTAGCGTCGGCCGTGACCCCGTCCCGCGAACAGGCCTGGGAGACGCTGACCCGCTACACGAAGAGCGAGTCGCTCCTTCGCCACGCACTCGCCGTCGAGGCCTCGACCGCCTCCTATGCACGCCGCTTCGGCGAGGACGAGGAGCTGTGGCGCGTCGCCGCGCTCCTGCACGACTTCGACTACGAGATGCATCCGACGCTCGACAAGCATCCGCAGGACGGCGCGCCGATCCTGCGCGAGGAGGGCTATCCGGAAGAGGTGATCGACACCGTCCTCTCGCACGCCGAGCACCTCTCGCTGCCGCGCGACACGCTGCTGAAAAAGACGCTCTTCGCCTGCGACGAGCTGAGTGGATTCGTGCACGCGTGCGCGCTCGTACGCCCGACCGGGCTCGAAGGGCTCGAGCCGAAGTCGGTGAAGAAGAAGCTGAAGCAGCCGTCGTTCGCCGCGGGCGTCCACCGCGACGAGGTCTACCGCAGCGCGGAGGAGCTCGGCGTCGAGCTCGACGAGCACATCCGCAACGTCGTCGAGGCCCTGCGCCCGATCGCGGGCGAGCTCGGCCTGCCGGCGACCGCGTGACCGTCCTCTGGAACGCGCGCCTGCTCGACGGACGCGACGTGTCGATCACGATCGCCGAAGGACGCATCGCCGAGATCGGGGAGGTACGCGGCGAAGCGCCGCCCGATGCGATCGACCTCACGGGCCGCGCGCTGATGCCCGGCCTCGTCGACGCGCACGTGCACCTTTCGAGCGACGTCAGCCGCAGTCCCGGGGTCGGACCGCCGCCGCCTCTGAAAGGCGAGGATCCGCGCCCGCGCGAGCTCGGATACTTCGTGCTCGCGAACGCCGCCCGCGCCCTGCTTGCCGCCGGCGTCACGACCGTGCGCGACGTCGGGAGCTACGACGACGAGGCGATCGTCGTCCGCCGGGCCGTCGAGCTCGGCCTCCTCGAGGGACCGCGCATCCTCTCCTGCGGGCGCATCCTGTCTGCGACCTCCCCGGGTGGGCGGATCTTCGGGACGATGTACCACGAGGCCGACGGCCCATGGGGGATGCGCGCGGCGGTACGCGAGGAGGTCCGGCGCGGAGCGGACTTCGTCAAGCTGATGGCGACCGGTGCGCGCTCGGTCGCGCGCGAGGACCCGGAGCCGGCCCAGATGACGCGCGAGGAGCTCTCGGCGATCGTCGACGAGGCGCACCGTCTCGGTCTCCGCGTCGCCGCCCATGCCGAGGGGCTCGACGGCGCGCGCCTCGCGATCGAGGAGGGCGTCGACACGATCGAGCACGGACTGTCGCTCCACCGCGAGCCCGAGCTGCTCGTGCGGATGGCCGAGCGCGGCGCGGTGCTCGTCCCGACGCTCAGCACCTTCCACGACCTCGCCGAGCGCTTCACCTCCGCCTTCGTCCCCGCGCTCGTCGAGCAGGCGAAGCGCCAGCTCGAGGAGGCGTACCGCACGCTCGTCGCGGCGCGCGACGCGGGCGTCACGCTCGCGATGGGCCACGACAGCGGCCCGGCCGGGGCGAACGCGATCGAGCTCGTGCGGATGGCCGAGGGCGGCCTCGGCGCGGCCGAGGCGATTCGCGCGGCGACCGAGGGCTCGGCCCGGGCGCTCGGCCTGGCCGGTGAGATCGGCACGATCGAGCCCGGGAAGCTGGCCGACCTCGTCGTCGTCGACGGCGACCCGCTGGCGGACGTGCGAGCGCTCCTCGATCCGGCGCGGATCTGGCTCGTGCTGAAGGAGGGACGAGCCGTCGGCGGTCAGGCCACGGCGGCCACGAGCCGGGCGATGTCCTCCTCGCTCGTCCAGTAGCCGCACGAGGCGCGGCACCAGCCGGTGCGCGGCAGGTCACGGATGACGACGCCGGCGTCGTAGGCGCGGGCGGCCGTCTCCGCCGCGTCGCCCGACGCGACGAAGGAGACGAGCGTCGCCTGGTGCGGCTCCGTCACGACCTCGAGCCGCTCGGCGAGCGCGACGCGGCAGCGCTCGGCGATCTCGGCAGCGCGCTCGAAGCGCCAGTCGGGCGCGCCGTCCAGTGCGGCGATGAGGCCGGCGAGCGAGGGCGGCGCGAGCCAGCCGGAGTCGAAGCGCGCCGCGCCCGGCTTGGGCTCGAACGACCCGTCCGTCTCGATCGAGACGAGCGAGAAGTAGGTCGGGAGCGCGATCCGCAACCGCTCGGGGTCGCGCACGTAGAGCGCGCCGAGCGGGTCGGGCCCGCACAGCCACTTCTGGCACGAGACGGTGTAGAAGTCGACGTCTCCCGCCTCGACCGGGATCGCGCCGACCGCCTGCGCGCCGTCGACGAGCACCGGCAGCCCCGTCTCCGCCTTGAGCTCGCGCACCGGGAAGATCTGGCCCGTCGTCCACGCGACGTGCGAGAGCGCCACGAGGCGGGTCCGCGGAGTGACGGCGGCCAGGATCGTCTCGAGCGCGTCCGCGGCGGGCCGGCCGGTCGTGGGCGCGACGACGACGCGTGCGCCCGACGCGTTCAGCGGCCCGAGCAGTCCCGGATGCTCGGCGTCGGTGGTCACGACCTCGTCGTCGGGACCGAGATCCAGCCCCGCGAGCACGACGTTGCATCCGTCCGTGGTCGAGCTCGTCAGCGCCACCCGCTCGGGCTCGACCGCGATGAGGTTCGCGATCCGGCCGCGCACGTCCTCCCGGAGGCGGAGCATCTCTTCGAAGTACGGCTTGCCGCCCCTCCCCTGTTCGAGGTCGCGCCGCGCGGACTCGATCATCGCCTCGGCGGTCGCCCGCGAGAGCGGGCCCATCGAGCCCGCGTTGAGATACGCGATCCGCTCGAGCACGGGAAAGGCGGCGCGCGCCTCCTCGAAGGTCACCCGACCACCGCCTCGACCGGTGCGTGATCCGAGAGCACCCGCCCGTCGAGGCGGCGGCGCTCCTGCAGCCACGCGACGGCCGGCGTCGCCCGGAGGCCGCGGACGAGCACCTGGTCGATCCCGTCTCGCGGCTCCGAGAAGCCCCACGACGGGAGCTCGGCGAGCGTGCAGGAGCGCGACGGCCTGACGTTGACGTCGCCGCAGAACAGGATGGGCTCGTCGGGGTGCGCGAGCGCGTCGACGAAGCTCGCCGCCCGGCGCAGCTCGGCGTCCGGGAGTCGCTGGTCGGCCGTGCAGCTCGTCGCGTGGAGGTTGGAGACGAGCGCGGTGCCGCCGTCCGGCAGCGCGATCCTCACCGCCTGGCAGATGCGGCGCTCCTTCGCCCAGACCAACCGGGTGACGAGGTCGAGCCCGAGCCAGCGCGCCTGCTCGCGGCGGAAGCGCGACGGATTCAACACGAGCACCTCGTGCGCGAGCACGCGCAGCGACGGCGCGAGCAGCAGCGCGTTCGCCTGGCCCGTGCAGGTCGAGCGGAGCACGCCGTGGTTGAGCTCGGTCAGCACGCGGCCCATCTCCGCCGTCGAGGGAATCGGCCCGATCGACGGCCGGGCGGCGACGTCGCCGACGACGTGCATCTCACTCCAGCCCTCGAGCCGGCGGAGCGCCCAGACAGGCACCTCCTGCAGGCAGAGCACGTCCGGCCGGTCGGCGGTCACGAGCCGCACCATCGACTCGAGGAACGCGCGCCGCTCCGGCGGAACGGCGTTGCCGTGGAAGAGATTCCAGGTGCGGACGAGCAGGCTCACCTTCGGCGTAGCCTAGGGCTGTGCGAATCGTGCTCGCCGACCCACCCGCGTTCACGCCTACGTACGACCACGAGCTCGCGGCGGCGCTCGCGCGCGCGGGCGCAGACGTCGAGCTCGTCACGTCGCGGTTTCGGTTCGGCGAGGCGCCGGCGCCGGACGGCTACGACCGCATCGAGCTCTTCTATCCGCTCTCGTCGCGTCTCTTCGGCGGCCGCTCGCGCCTACGGCTGCCGCTGAAGGCGGCCGAGCACGTCCCGGCCCTCGCGCGGCTCGCCCGCCGCCCCGCCGACGTCGTGCACCTGCAGTGGCTCGCGGCGCCGGAGCTGGACGCGCGCTTCCTCCGCCTAGGGGCACCGTCCGTCTTCACCGCGCACGACCTGCTTCCGCGCCGGACGGCGCAGAAGCCGGAGCTCTGGCGCCGCCTGCTCGGACGCTTCGACCGGATCGTCGTCCACAGCGAGCGTGGACGCGACACGATCGCCGAGCTCGTCCCCGCCGAGCGCGTGCGGGTGATTCCGCATCCGGTATTTCCAAGCGACCCGCCGCGCGCCGACGACGGCCGGACGCTGCTGTGCTTCGGCGTGATCCGCCCCTACAAGGGCCTCGACGACGCGATCGCGGCGACCAGGAGCGTCGGCGACGCGCGCCTCGTCGTCGCCGGCGACCCCTTCGAGCCGGTCGACCGCTACCGCGCGCTTGCGAACGGCCTCGACGTGGACTGGCGGCTCGGCTACCTACCTCAGGCCGAGGTCGACCGCGCCTTCGGCGAGGCGACGCTCGCACTCTTTCCGTACCGGCCCGAGCTCGACCAGAGCGGCTCGCTGCTGCGTGCGCTCGGCGCTGGCGTCCCTGCGGTCGCCTACGACGTCGGCGGCGTTGCGGAGCCCGTGCGCCGCTACGGCGCCGGCCGCGTCGTTGCCGCCGGCGATGTGGAGGCGTTCGCCGACGCCGTGCGGGAGCTGCTGGCTGACGCAGACGCGCTCGAGTCGGCGCGCGCAGGCGCCCGCCGCGCCCGCGAGGAGCTCACCTGGGACGCCGCGGCGCGCGCGCACCTCGCCGTCTACGAGGAGATCGTCTGATGTTCCGTCGCCCCTTCGCCGACGTGATCGAGCGCCAGCTCGCCCTTTTCGAGCGGGAGCACGAGAACCTGATCCGTGACGTCGTTGCTGCCGAGCGTGCGTACGACCGCGCGCCTCGCGAAGAGGCCGAGGAGCGCTACGGCGACTACGTCGACCTCGTCGAGACGGCGACGGAGACGCTCGCCGATCTCCGCGACCACTTCGCCTCCACGCTCGACGAGGATGCCGACGAACGGTACTCCGCAGCGTTCAACCGCGCCGTGCTCAAGCGCTGGCCGCCCTTCGCGCTCGAGCTCGAAGACCGGTGACCGTCGGTTAAGTAGAGTCGTCCGATGCCTCGGATCGAGGACTACGCCCTGATCGGCGACCTGCAGACCGCCGCGCTCGTCAGCCACGAGGGCTCCGTCGACTGGGCGTGCTTTCCACGCTTCGACTCCGGCGCCTGCTTTGCGGCGCTGCTCGGGGGCTCCGAGCACGGACGGTGGCAGATCGCGCCGTCCAGCGGGATCCGCCGCAGCGAGCGCCGCTACCGCCATGACACGCTCGTGCTCGAGACCTACCTCGAGGCCGACGAGGGCGCCGTGCGCCTGATCGACTTCATGCCGCCGCGCGGCAAGGCGCCGGACATCGTTCGCATCATCGAGGGCGTCCGCGGCCGGGTTCCGATGCGCTCGGAGCTCGTGATCCGCTACGACTACGGCACGATCGTCCCGTGGGTGCAGCGCGTCGACGACACCCGCATCGCCATCGCCGGCCCGGACGCGCTCTGCTTCCGCACGCCGATCGACGTGCACGGCGAGAACATGACGACGGTCGGCGACTTCGCCGTCGCTGCGGGCGACCGCGTTCCGTTCGTCCTGACGTGGTTCCCGTCGCACGAGCAGATACCGGAGGAGGTCGATGCCGAACAGGCACTGAGGGACACCGTCGAGTACTGGAACGACTGGGCCGCGCGCTGCGACCACGCCGGCTCCTACCACCAGGACGTGCACAGCTCCCTGCTCGTGCTGAAGGCGCTGACGTACGCGCCGACCGGCGGGATCGTCGCCGCGCCGACGACGTCACTGCCCGAGCAGATCGGCGGCGTCCGCAACTGGGACTACCGCTTCTGCTGGCTCCGCGACGCGACGCTGACCCTCGTCGCGATGCTGAACGCCGGCTACAAGGACGAAGCCATCGCCTGGCGCGACTGGCTGCTTCGAGCGGTCGCCGGCGACCCGGCCGATCTCCAGATCATGTACGGCCTCGCGGGCGAGCGGCGCCTGGACGAGCGCGAGCTCGACTGGCTGCCCGGCTACGAGGGATCCCGTCCCGTCCGCGTCGGCAACGAGGCATCCGAGCAGCTTCAGCTCGACGTCTACGGCGAGGTGCTCGACGCGCTCTTCGAGGCGCGCCTGCACGGGGCACGCCCGAGCCCGCCGGCGTGGTCGATCGTCCGCGCGATGGTCACGTGGCTCGAGGACGGCTGGCAGCTCGAGGACTCCGGGATCTGGGAGGTACGCGGGCCGCCGCGCCACTTCACGCACTCGAAGGTGATGGCCTGGGTCGCATTCGATCGCGGCTGCCGGTTCATCGAGCACTTCGGCTGGGAGGGGCCGCTCGACCGCTGGCGCGCGGTCCGCGAGCAGGTGCGCGCCGAGGTGCTTGAGCGGGCGTACGACGCCGAGCGCCGGACGTTCACGCAGTCGTACGGCTCACGCGAGCTCGACGCGAGCGTGTTGCTGATGCCCTTCGTGGGCTTTCTGCCCGCCGACGACGAGCGGATGGTCGGCACCGTCGAGGCGATCCGCGAGGAGCTCACCGTCGACGGACTCGTGCGACGTTATGACGACTCGAAGACGGCGCAGCTCGACGGCCTGCCGCCGGGCGAGGGGATCTTCCTCCCGTGCTCGTTCTGGTTTGCCGGCGTGCTTGCGCTGCAGGGACAGAAAGACGAGGCGCGCAACCTGTTCGATCGTCTGCTCTCGCTCCGCAACGACGTCGGCCTCTTCTCCGAGGAGTACGACCCGGTCGCGAAGCGCCTGCTCGGGAACTTCCCGCAGGCGCTCACGCACCTTGCGGTCGTCAACACGGCTTTCATCTTCGAGCGAGGCCGCGCACTGCGGCAGCCGGAGCCCGTCACGACGTGAGCCCGGGCGTCAGGCCGTCCTGCGCGTAGCGCTCATGAGGCCTCGCGTTCCGAGTCGCCGCGGCGTTCGCGGAACGGAAATCCCTGGACTCGGGATGCGGGCTCTTCGGCCACGCGCCGCTGATGCTCCTCGCGAGCCTCGACGGTGCGGAGCGCGTGGTCGGCGATCGCGACGACGGCGTGGGCGAGCACGCCGGTCCCGAGCGAGTCGTCGGCCTCCGTCGCACGAAGCGCGACCGTCCGGGCGTGCTCCGCCGCGTCGCGCACCGCCCCGGGCTCGGTCGTGCGGATCGCCGCCGCCGCGGCCTCCACCGCCTCGGCGGCCTCGGGCGGAGGAGGCCGGCCGGAGCCGAGGATCCGCAGGGTTCCGGTGGCGACGGCGCGGGCGTCCGCGACCGCCGCACCGAGCTCGTGGGCGACCGTGCCGAGGAGGTCGAGCCGCCGCTGCAGCGGCCGCCGGCGTGGCGCCCGGCGCGCGACGTCGCGGGCGAGCGCGAGCGCGTCGTAGTGCCGCCGGTCGTCGATCCCGTCGAGGCGCACGAGCACGCCCTGCGCCCGCTCGGCGTCGTGTTTCCGGAGCGCTGCGGCCGCCTCGTCGAGAACGTCCGCCAGCTCCTCTCGCAGCCGCCACGCCTCGTCAGCGACGAGCTCGAGCGGGTCGATCGGGAAGAGCAGCTGCGCGAGCACG
>WNGD01002604.1_pt1 | contig 18773 bp, 25 predicted proteins | sample 5400671 | NCBI WGS metagenome assembly WNGD01 (sample SAMN13153369, study PRJNA577476) | soil metagenome | isolation source: 40 cm soil or saprolite under grassland replicate 2 | place: USA:California | collected 2016-06-15
TCGGCAGCGTAAGCGTCAAACAAACGGCGCTGCAGGTTGTGGTTCCATGGCTCAAACGACGCGAGCCTCTCGTAGACGTCTAAAAGGACTTCGTGTGCCAGTCCGCTCGGGATGTTCCGGTAGCGGAACTCCCGCTGAGAATCAACGTCGCCATCGAATTTATCGGGGTCGCGGGGAAGCGTTGGGTTATCGCCGAAAAGAACGGGGCTATTGTCCACACCTCGCGGACCGGAGCCGGGAATGATCGACTGGATCTTGCCAATCTCCCCATCCCGAAAAGCGTCTGGGGCCTGATCGAAATCATCAGGGAATCCTCCCGTAAACGGCAGCTCGTAGAGCGGATGAACCCAGTTGGTCCCCAGATAATTGAACTCCCAATAGGGGTGGGTATCCGATTGTTGGAGCGCGTTGTAGGTACCCATGCTCACGTAAAGCGGGACGACGTTGGACTGGCGATCGGGAAAGTGATCGCTGGCGGCTGGAAGATGGACTGAGTTGCCATCGATGGTCAACACGTTGCCAGGCATGTTGTTGCCGTTTCCCATCCGCTTGAGAATTGCAGCGTCAGCGGGCAAGATGGCGCCAAACTGGGCATGGCCATCGCGACGCGGTGTCACATTGACCGGCGCTACCGCCAGATCATGAATCATCCAGCCCTCATACCAGCCGCTTTCGTTATTGATGACAAATAGCCCTGAGATATCGGTGAAAACATCGATGAACGCCCTGGGGTCGTTTGGATCGGTGGGAAGACCTGGCTTCGGCTCCAGGACAACGCGCACCGTGCCGATGGTAGGCAATCCGCAGTTCGCGCCGGTGGCGGTAAGCTGGACGTGGTCATTGACTCCCGGGAAGATTGTTGTGAACACGTTCGGTTGGAAGCCACTGCTGTCAAGCAGATAGTACTGAAAGAGCTGGCTGGCGGCATCGGCCTCCGCGAAGGCCTGAGTCGGGAGTTGACTGTGTGGCCGCCCTGCAATCCTCACGATTTGATTTTGGAGAGGAGCCGGCAGACTGGCGATATCTCCTCGTGCGGCCACAGCAGCCATGTCCTGATTGGCATTTGGGTTGGCGTGACAGGGAAAAGGGGGTTGCTCGGCGTATCCCAGGTCCGCTCCCAGCATCAAGCCGGCGAGCAGCGTGATCAGCATGGTTGTTCTGTTCATCTGTATTTCGTCACTCCTTAAGGGTTGTCGTTTGTGCGGGTGCTCATTGGACTAGACTCGGATGCGGCCCTTTTTATTCCCATCGACGCTCGAGTCGTGAAAGCGAATAGATATTGGTCCCTGCACTGGAGTCGCGAACATGAGAGAACGGGTTTGGATAATCAGGCGGATGGCAAGAAAAAGACAGTCTCCGGCGAGGGCCTGTCCGGTAGCTACTCGTAGTAGTTACTCGGGTGAAACCAAAAAGCTTGAGAAGGTTTCACTGGGCTGGCTTTTATGCTCCTGCCCCCGGTTAGGAGATTCGCGGGAGAGTTGCCATCTTTTGAGTCTATTGCGAAACGCCTTATACGACACGCCGCTGGTGCCGCTTAGCGCCAAGGGAGATGCTCGCTTCAGAGGGGACATTGGGCCGCTCTCTTTTGCGTGCGTCAGTGAACCCAATCTGGCATTCCTGATCCGAACGGCCGGCGTCGCGTGGATCGCCAATGGAGCCATACGCCTTTCAGGGGGTCGCGAGTAAAAAAGCTGGCGGTGCGGGAATAAAACTGTCCTACTTGCGGTTTATAGTAATGATGGCGATTACGTTAGAGAGAAGCGATTGTCAGACCAAAACCAATTGACCGCCTTCAATGACGCCGTTTTGCCGCACCTGGACGCGGCTTACAATCTGGCGCGATGGCTGACGCGTAACGATCAGGACGCAGAGGATATCGTCCAGGAAGCATGCCTTCGCGCTTTTAAATATTGGAAAGGCTTTTCCGGAGGCCACTGCCGGTCCTGGCTGCTTGCGATCGTTCGAAATACTTATTATTCGTGGCTCCGGCAACGGTCTGTTCAGCCGGAACTGACGGAGGACGGAGAGATCGATGAGGTCGACGACGGTATTCCTAACCCAGAGCGTGCGCTGCTTCAAAATGCGGATCGAGACATGCTGAAAGCCGCGTTGGAAGATTTAGCCGTGGAGTTTCGCGAAGCCATCGTTCTTCGGGAGATGGAAGGACTGTCTTACAAGGAAATCGCGGATATCGCAGGTGTCCCGATTGGGACCGTGATGTCCCGTCTGGCTCGCGCGCGTAAACGGCTTCAAATTTATCTGACAAGAACTGCCCCAGAGAATTGCTTATGACGACCTGCAAGGAAACCAAAGACTTTCTCAACGCCTATGTGGATGGGGAACTCGATTCCGCAGGCAGCCTGGCCGTCGAGACTCATATCCGAGCATGCGCATCGTGTTTAACTGACGTTGAGAACCTTCATGCTTTGGCCTCTGCCATCGAAAATGGATCGTTGCGCTTCAAAGCTCCTGCGCGCCTGAAAAGAAATGTGCAAGGAGCAATTCGTGCCGCGAATCCCGAGGTCAGGAGTTCAGTTTTCTATTGGCGCTGGGCAAGCGTTCTGGCATCGGCCGTTTTGATAATCGGCCTCACATGGACAGTAACCACGCACCGGGCCAGATCTTCAGAGGAAACGCTGTTGGTCAGTGATATCGTTTCCAGTCACGTACGTTCGATGATGGCAAACCACGTTACCGACGTTTCTTCTTCCGATTCTCATACCGTAAAACCGTGGTTTAGCGGCAGACTTGATTATTCACCGCCGACGAAAGATCTCACCGAGCAGGGATTTCGATTAATTGGCGGCCGTCTGGATTACCTCGACGGCCGGCCAGTCGCGGCATTGGTTTATCAGCGCAGCCAGCACTTCATTAATCTGTTTGTCTGGCCATCGAACAGCCCGGCCCTCAGGGAACAAGAGCAACTGGCGCGTCAGGGATACAACTTGATCCACTGGACGACATCCGGCATGACTTATTGGCTTATATCCGAGTTGAACCTGACAGAATTGAACGAATGCGCGCGGCTGTTGAAGGAATAGTCTTCGGCCAGCCGAATCCTCCTTTCCCGCAACACGCAACACCGCTAAACCCGCAATTTATTCCCGAAGGAATTTAGCGGAACCCAGATAGGTCTTCTCCATTGAAAGGAATTGCGGATCGTAACGTCGAGAGCTATATCCGGTCGAAAACAGAAGGAACCCAATGAAAGCTCTCGTGTTCGATGCATACGGTACGCTGTTCGATGTGTTCTCGGTTGGCTCGCTCTGCGAGCATCTATTCCCAGGTCATGGGAAGCAACTGGCGCAAATTTGGCGTAGGAAGCAACTCGAATACACTTGGCTCCGCAGTCTCATGGACCGATATCGGGGCTTTTGGGTTCTAACAGAAGACGCGCTCGTATATTCCGCCAACAGTCTCAAGCTCGATCTGACTGGCGCCAAGCGCGCTCAACTCATGAATTCCTATCTGCATCTCGCCGCGTTTCCAGACGTGAAGCCAGGTCTTGAAAAACTGAAGCAGATCGGCTTGCGTCTTGCAATCCTCTCGAACGGCGAACCTGGAATGCTAGCTGCAGCAGTCGAAAGCGCAGGCATCGGCAACCTCATCGATGCCATCTTCAGTGTGGATAGCGTCAAGATATTCAAGCCCAGTCCGCGTGTTTACGATCGACTACCGTCTGATCTGAATATCGATAAGGCGGAAATCGGATTTGTCTCTTCCAATAATTGGGACGTCAATGGCGCCGGGTCCGCTGGTCTTACCACATTCTGGATTCGGCGTTCGGCAGACGAAATCTCGGAGGAGCTTGGTTACCCTCCTGCTCATTTTGTCCGGGCCATCACCGATCTCCACCCTCTCATATCGGGATAGGTTCATTGGATTCGCTCAAAACCTGGGAATAAAACTGAGGTGTCGTGGCTTATCCACTATGGAAACGTTGAGACACAAACAGTTCACAAATCCATTTAGGACAGGAGATGAAATGACCAAGCACCTCATCATAGTTTTCGGCACCGCTCTGTTGATTGCGGGTTTTTTGGCAAGAGTCCATGCTGACGATTCGCAGAAGACCTTGCTGGTCACAATGACTAATGACTCGGCATCAAATGGCATCATCGTTCTCGATGCGGCGACACACGCCCGTCTTCAAACTGCTTCGACAAACGGTAAAGGTGGTGTCGGCGGAAACGGTCGCGGCGTAAATCAGTACAACGGCCGACTGTTTGCCGCAGTCAACAATGGCTCCGGAACCGTGGCGCTGTTATGGTGTTTTCAGCCGGCCCGTGCTGAACCCTCTCAGCCAAGGGCACTAGAAGCCAAAAAGTGGCGCAACATCTATATAAGGCGCTATGCCGGCCTTCATTAAAACGGTCGAGCGAGATCGCTACAGCTTTTTCAGAACACTCCGGCCTTGAAAGCTCTGGCTCACAGCGCGAAAGGTCTGGCTGTTGCAAAATGCGTGATGTTGATCGCGGCGGTAGACAGATCAGCTGTGCGCGTCGTTTTCCTTCGGATAGCTCACGACTTCGACCTGCAGACCTTTGATGTTTCGGAAGTGTTTCCCGTTTCGTGTTGACAGCGTCATCTCGCCTGCAAGTGCTGTTGCGGCAAGAATGGCATCGATGGGATCTATCCCGTCCGCTTTCGAGTACGTTTTGATGATGTCTGCGCGCGGGCCCCGATATCTGACGAGAACTGTAGCATGCTGTATGCGTTCAGGAATTGTTCCATCTCGACGATCTGTTTCTTGTCATTCGCTCCGGCGAACAATTCTATTGCGGTCGCAACCGAGTAAGACCAATCACCCTTCGAATCGAGATATTCGCCTGCAGCAGGTCGCCTGCGGAAGAAGTCAATGAGAATGTCGGTATCGATGAGATACATCATCAGTTCTGGTCCGATTGACGCCGATATTTACGGATCCGATTGACGTAATCCACGCCGTCGCCGATGTCGTCGCGATCTTTCCAGATGTCTTACGCGGGGCTTTCCTTTACGGACTTCCAGGGCCTTTTGGATTTGTTTCGTTGCCCCGGCTGTTCACTGCGAGGATACACATCAACCTCGGTGCCCTCTTTGACCGGAACATCTTCGAGGGGTTTGAAGACTCCGTCTTTGTAGATTGCTCGAATGCTAGCAACGATGTTGTCCGCCAGCAAGTGCCGATTGGCAGTTCCAAAGCACAGCAGCGAGGAAGCATTGGTGAGAATCGCGGGCGCCACGACGATGGTCAATGCAGTGAATGGATTCTCGGCTGGTGATGCCATTCCTGTGCCCCGCCTATTCCGCTGCGGATCTCGTTTTTACTAGTGGAACATCCACCAGATGCTCGCTCAAGAACCACACTTGCAGCTCGTTGCCACGTAGTACTTCGCTAACCACCAAGTCATTGGTTCCGTCGTCGCCAAGCTCGCCGGCGCGACGCGCCAGTTTACGGCTCTGACGGATCACAATCTGGTGCGCGTCGAGCAAGCGCGAGAGCTGCACCGGAACATCCTCGCGGCCGCGAGGCGGGCGCTCGATCTGCGTGGTCTCAGCAATGTCTGCGGCCATTGCGATGCTCACGCCGCCAAGAAGCTGAATACGCTCGGCGATCGCGTCAACCAATTCGGCCTGTTCGTTGAAATGTTTGTCGAAGAGCAAATGCAGCTGATAGAACGTCGGGCCGACGACCTGCCAGTGCGCTTTTTTGTAGAGATCGCGCAAGGTCATAGTGTCCGCCAGTAACTGATTCAGCAGCGCGGTCATTTCCAACCGCACGGGCTCCTCCAACTCAAGCGGAAGCAGGTGATTTACAGTCCCGTACGCTTGTATTTCAGCACCACGCTGGTGAAGACGCGGCTGGGCGCTGACAGTTCGCGGAATTTTCTTTTCGGTGTCATTACTCGCCATTAACTACCTCACTTTTTTGTGACAAAACATAATTTAAGAAACGCTTCTCGGCGCGCGACCGACGACTCTCCACTGCGAGGAGAGGCAACTGACCTGCCAATACTGAGACCAGATCAATCGCAGCAAACGCAATGATCTTGGCTGGTTCAATCGACGCGAAGGCGTCTGACTGTCCGAAGTGTCAATGACGCGTTGACACCCGAGGTGAATCACCTTTGTTTTGTGGGTTAAACTCTAATTAAGCCGACAATGAGTATCCCTCTCAAACAAGACTTGAGCGGACACATACGCATTCCCCCACGGAACGACGGGCGACGCTATGAAGCGCTGCTTCGTCTCAGCGAAGCCCTCTCTGCGTGCCGAGAGCCTGAGGAACTGACGAAGATCCTGGCGGAAGAATTGCGCGAATTCCTTGAGTTCTCAGGGTTCTACATCATCGTATACAAAGAGAATTCCACAGAAGTCGAATGGGCCGTGTTGGGCCAAGAAAAGGGCCTTGTGAGTGCGTATTCAGGTGTTCCGGTCGAAGAGCGGCCATCTTGGCGGGCGTACGCGACGCAGGAACCGTTTCACATTGCGGACTGGAATGCGGATGAAAGAATCCCCCAACGCCTCAAGGAAGGGCTCGCTGCCCAAGGAATCGAAGTCGGTTCCCTGGTCTTCGTTCCTCTCACGACGCCGCACCGGCGCCTGGGCGCTTTGGGCATGTCCGGGGCTCCTGGAACCGCTTACAGCAGCGACGACATCAGCTTTTTGCGACTGATTGCTCGTGTCGTCGCATTCGCGATCGATGACAACTTCAACCTCAGACAAGCGGAGGCCGCACGAGCAGAAGTAGAACGCCAGAATGACCGGTTGCGGCGGAGCGAGAGAGAGCTGCGCGAACTGATCGAAACCATTCCGGAAATGGCATGGACGGCCGCGCCCGACGGCGCCGCCACATTTGTAAACGGCCGCTGGTCGGAATATACCGGCCTTTCTCTGGAAGGCACCGTTGGGCTCGGTTGGAAGTTTGCGGTTCATCCAGATGACCTGGAACGCCACCTCCAGAAGTGGCGAGCTTCGGTAGCCAGCCGGGAGCCGTTCGAGCATGAGGTGCGTTTCCGTAGCGCAGTTGATGGGCAGTACCGTTGGTTCTTGGTTCGCGGCGTACCGCTGCGAGATGAACGCGGAGAGGTTCTCAAATGGTATGGAATCGCAACGGACATCGAAGATCGCAAACGCGCGGAACAAGATCTAAGCGTTCAGAACGATCGTCTCCTTCTGCTTCTGAAGCTGACAAACCAGATCACCTCGAAACTCGAACTTCGGGAACTCCTACGTGCGATTTCAGCCAATATCCGTGAAGTTATGGGCTGTGACGCAGTACACATCTCGTTGCCCGATGCGGCATCAGGAAAATTCCGTGTTCACGGGATGGATTTCCCTGAAGGCAAGGGCTTCGTCAAGGAGGAAATGCTCATTACACCGGTCGGCGTTGCTAAAAGAGCACTTGAAACATTGGAGCCGGCTGTCAGAAATGTAGCTGATCGTGATGAGTTCCCTCCTGACTATTACGAGTTGCTGATAGCTGAGGGCGTGAAGGACCAGTGTGTAATACCGCTTGTTAGCCGTGGTCGAGCTATCGGGGTTCTGGCGATTGCACGGACCACAGAGGGTTCGTTCGTGCGAGAGGACGTCGATTTTCTCCGCGAGGCGTCCGGCCAGATAGCCATAGCGATCGAAAACTCCCTCGCATTCCACGAGGTTTCCGAACTCAAAGAGAAGCTGGCGCAAGAGAAGCTATATCTCGAAGAGGAAATCCGTGGCGATATGGATTTCGACCAGATCGTGGGGAACAGTCCAGCGCTCAAGCACGTCCTGCAACTTGTCGAAACTGTTGCCTCGAGCGATTCAACGGCTTTACTGCTCGGTGAAACAGGAACGGGCAAGGAGTTGATAGCGCGTGCGATTCACGATCGGAGCCGTCGGAAGGATCGGACGTTTGTGAAGATAAACTGTGCTGCGATTCCTACCGGTCTTCTCGAGAGCGAATTGTTTGGTCATGAAAAGGGAGCGTTCACGGGCGCGATCACTCAGAAGATCGGCCGACTGGAATTAGCCGATCAGGGCACACTGTTTCTGGATGAAGTTGGAGACATTCCGATTGAAATCCAGCCCAAGCTGCTGCGGGCACTGCAGGAGCGGGAGTTCGAACGCCTGGGAAGCACGTTTACTCGCAAAGTTAACATTCGCCTCATAGCCGCCACGAACCGCGATCTTGAACAGATGATTGCCGCTCGGGAATTTCGAAGCGATCTCTATTACCGGCTGAACGTGTTTCCAATCCGCATTCCGCCCTTGCGGGAACGCAAGGAAGATATTCCTCTGCTCGCGAGTTACTTCGTTCAAACATTCGCGAAACAGATGCAGAAGAGAGTCGATGCCATTCCTACCACTGTAATGAAGGCATTGACGGCCTGGGAATGGCCCGGCAACGTTCGCGAACTCGAAAATTTCATTGAACGTGCTGTAATCCTGACGCGCGGCAGGTCGCTGGAGGCGCCCCTCACGGAACTCCGCAAGGTGAGGATCGACGAACCTAAGCCCGAGGCAAATCACGAGGATATTGCTCACATCGTAAAAGAAACGATCAAGGCCCTACATGGAGACATTGTTATCGCTGACAAGCAAGGTAGGAAACAGCGCGACGCCATTGTGCGTGCACTCACCGAAACGAAGGGCCGTGTGGGTGGCGCTGACGGAGCTGCCGCGCGCCTGGGTATCAATCGAACGACCCTGCTGGCACGGATGAAAAAATTTGGTATTGATCCCCGAGACTACGCTTGACATCCTGCTTGATCCAAACTGTCAGACCGGCGTTGACACTTCCAAGTTTCCTCGACTGATCTCGCTCTCACACGGAAAATTCAAGTAGTTACAACTCAAACGTTTTGGCACATGCCTTGCGCCGTCGAACGGACGAGGACGTGTGCGCATGTTGAAGATCTCCGTTGTCGAGAGCCCGCGCCGCCGCCAGTTGGTTGTCGAGGGTAAGCTCATCGAACCTTGGGCCGCTGAGCTTGCGAGAGCGTGGGAAAAAGCTAAAGCAGACCTCAATGGCCGCGATCTTATCGTCGATCTGAGGAGCCTGACTGCTGTCGGCCCCGAGGGAGAGAACGTGCTGCTGCAGTTAATGAGGGAAAAGGTCAAGCTTCGCTGCGGCGTGTTTATGAAAGAGGTTATAAGCGGCCTCCGCCGCCGACTGTCAACGTCTGATTAACGGCTTTGACACTTGACTCCGTGCCTGATGAGTGCGTTCGGCCTCAGGACTTCGATATCAATCGGTTAGTAGAAACTCAGAGTTGGCACGGACATTGCCCTTATGCCATCAGAAAGGAAGAAGAGGGCAGAGACAATGAAGCGTCCATTGAGGAGCGCCAATAAAACTGAAAAGGGGAATCAATGAATACCAATTCGTCGACAGCGCTCATTACAGGAGGAACGAGCGGTATTGGCCGGGCGGCAGCCGATAAACTAGCCCGGCTTGGCATGCATGTTTTAGTCGTAGGGCGCAACGTGGAGCGTGGCGAGAAGACGGTTGCAGAAATCCGCACAGCAGGAGGCCACGCGGATTTCATTTCGTCTGACCTTCGAGATGCGTCGAGGGCGCGCGAAGTGGCGAGAAGAGCGGTCGAACTCGGAAACGGCCATATCGATATTCTCATCAACAATGCGGGGATCTTCCCGTTCGAGCCGACCCATGAAACAACGGAAGAACTGTTTGAGAAGGTTTACTCGCTCAACGTCAAGGCGCCGTACTTCCTCGTCGCGGAACTGGCTCCTCTAATGGCGAAGAGAGGCAAAGGGGCGATAGTCAATGTATCCACGATGGTCGCTGATTACGGGGTGTCCGGCATGAGCCTCTATGGGTCGAGCAAGGCCGCCCTGAACCTGTTGACCAAAGCGTGGGCCGCTGAATATGGGCCGAGCGGTGTCCGCGTCAATGCCGTCAGCCCTGGGCCTACGCGCACCGAAGGCACAGAGGGAATGGGCGAGGCCCTCGCGCAAATGGCCGCCCAAGCTCCGGCGCACCGTCCGGCTACAGCGGACGAGATTGCCGAAGCCATTGTCTTCTTGGCCACGGATCGTTCCAGTTTCATTCACGGGGCAAAGCTTGCCGTTGATGGAGGGCGCACTGCTATTTGAAGTTTGCGGACGCCACGATAGCCAATCGGCGCACTGGAGGCCATATGAAAAACATGAATGTAAGCATGACAGTCAACGGGTCGGTTCGAGCGATAACAGTCGAGCCGCGGATGACACTGCTGGATGCGTTACGTGATGCATTGCGCTTGACTGGCCCAAAGAAAGCATGCGATCGCGGCGAATGCGGAGCGTGTACTGTCCTGATTGAAGGCCGCCGCGTTCTGTCCTGCATGACACTCGCGGTAATCCACGAGGGGCGTCGAGGAGGATCATCTTGAGCGCGTCGAGCACCGCTTCCCTGGATAGAGTGTGCGCGTGGACAGAAATTAGGACACTACCGATCCTGGAGCGTCGTTGACGTTCGTGCGTCTATCATAACAAAAGCGCGGGTTGGTCGACGCAATCATACAGCCTGTGCCTTGCGCTTTCGAGCGGCTTTGGCGTCTTCCTCCTGCCATTTATGGGCAAGTTCGTCCAGCTTATCAAGAGCGCCACTAATTTCCTGCATGCGCTTGGTCAGTCCATAAGTCACGGCAGGTGGGATCGTCGGCTCGTAGTGGCGGTAGATAAAACCCTTTTCTTCCAGGTCTCGTAATCTCTCCGTCAACAGACGCGATGAAATTCCGTCGATTTGACGGCGCAGCGCTCCGAATCGCGTCGGTCCGGAAGTGCTTAAAACCCATAGGATGTGCATCGTCCAGGGCCGGGTCAGAAGCTGGAGCAGTTCGTGGGTCGGTTTTGGGCAACGGGGCGGAAGTTCCTGCGAGCGGCGCATGTAATCATCTCCTCACCTACTTACTTTATAGTGCCTACTTTACAAAAACAACCAGTTACTTAAAGTAAGTAGTAGGACAGATCGAAAGGAGGAATGAGATATGGCGACCAATGTAAGCGTGGCTTTAGGCGAAGTTACGCGGCCAACTAACGGTTTGAACATCGTTCTTTGGATTTTGCAAATTCTGGCTGCAGCAACGTTTTTCCTGGCCGGTGGATCGAAGTTGGCTGGTGTGGCGCCAATGGTGGAAATGTTCGACAAGATCGGCCTCGGCCAATGGTTCCGATACTTAACCGGAGGCCTGGAAGTGACCGGCGCGATTCTTTTGTTGATCCCTACGACGGTGGTGCTTGGTGGCGTGCTACTCGTGATGACGATGGTGGGCGCGATTGCAACGCACCTGTTCGTCCTCGGCGGAAGCCCCGTGCCGGCCATTGTTCTCTTTGTGATGGTGGGAACTGTCACCTGGTACCGATGGCTCGCATTAATCAGCGAGAAAAATGGAAGAGGAAACCAATAAGGAGGGAGACGCTCATGGCTACCGCCAGCATCAATGAAACTCACGCGTCGGAACGGCGCGCAGACATCTCTACACGCCCGCCAAGAATCATTGGCCGGACCCAGGGAAGGCGGCACGGACCGATCACGCGGTTGATGAGTCCCGGCGATCTTGGTGAGTTACTAAAACCGTTCGTGTTCCTGGATCTCTTCGAGATGGATGAGATCTCGTTTCCCGGGATCGGCCTGCATCCCCACTCCGGGATTGCGACAGTGACATACCTTTTCGAAGGAAGCGTCCGTTACGAAGATTCGAACGGAACGAGGGGTATCTTGCGGGAAGGCGGCGTCGAATGGTTCAAGGCGGCTCACGGAGCGTGGCACGGTGGCGGACCCGGCGACACGGGCCATACCAGAGGGTTCCAGCTCTGGCTCGCGTTGCCGCCGGACGAAGAACTCGGACCCGTGGAAAACATCTACCTGTCGCCTGATGGCGTAGCGCGCGACGGTCCGGCACGTATTTTGATCGGCCACCACGGTGAGGCAACAAGCTCGTTAAAGGCTCCGGGCTCGCTGAACTACCTGGCCGTGCGATTGCGAGCCGGGGAGTCCTGGCGCTACCAACCAGACATCAACCATACGGTTTGTTGGCTTGCGTTGAGCGCCGGCCAACTCCTTGTACCTGACACGGTGGAAGCCGGTGAACTTGCGATCTTTGAGCCGTCGAACAATCCCATCAATATCTACGCGAAGGCCGATGCGGATTTTGTTCTCGGTTCAGCTGCAGCGCACTCTCACGACCTCGTGCTCGGACAATACTCGGTGCACACCAGCGCTGCCACACTGCGTGCGGGCGAACGGCGGATCGATGAGATCCAACAACGGTTGCAGAACGAGGGACGACTGTGAGTTGCGCCGACAACTCGGAAACGGATCTTAACCGACAGGAGACAGAGTTATGGGCACCACAGCACACAATGAAAAACTGACTGCCCTGATCGGTGCAAAACACGTTCACGTCATGCTCGACCAAGTCATTGCCTGGGGCGGAGCGTTAAAGGCACTTCGAGAGAAACAAGCGGAAAGCACGATGTAAATCCCGGTTTAGATTCACCGACGATAGAACCGTGGGATGATAATCACAATATCCGACGCTCTATTGGACGAAGAGAACGAGGTCTCTTTCCTGGACAACCGATGAATCTGCTGCAACGGCTCTGACAGCACCAAACAACAGTGCGATCAGAGAGCGTAAGGGCCTAAGACGCCTCGATGACACTTACTTGCCGTATGCCTTCGCTAACTGGCCGACGAGCTTTGCCCAGGCCATATCGAGAGCCCCGTAGACACCGGCGGCCAACGGGCTGGCGTTGTCCTTGAGGATCTCGATCATTAGCGTGCTGTAGTCGGAGAGGATCACCCCGGCCTGCTGCATCCGGAGCAGGCCCACTTCACGCTTCGTCTGGCTGAACGTGCCGGAGGCATCGACAGCAACATAGGCGTCATATCCCTTGCCGATGGCCGTAATTGCAGGAAAGCCGGCACAGACTTCCAGCGAAACACCCGCAAAGATGAGTTTTTTGCGCCGGGTTGCCTCGATGGCAGCTGCAACCTTCGGATCGTCCCAAGCGTTGACGGACATGCGGTCGATAATGCGCTCCGGGCCGACGACTTCGACTAGTTCCGGAAAAGTCGGCCCCCACATGCTGTCACGCGCCGTGGTGGTGACAATTGTCGGGACCCCCAGGACCTTCGCGGCTTTAGCGAGAGCGACAACGTTACGCTTAAGTTCGCCAGTCTCATAATCACGCACTCCAGTCATCAAGCCGATCTGATGGTCGACGAGGATCAGAGCGGCATTGTCTGCGGTCATGGGCTCGTACGGCTTGCTTTGATTCGTCACAGTAGTTTCCTTCAATATGTCGTTCTGAAAAGCACTCGATCGATAAATCCGAATGCAACGCGGGTGCCAGCTCTTAACTTCGAGTAAACGATTGATATTGAAGGTGGGAATGCGAAAGCACTTGCCAAGCTGTCAAAACTGTCAACGGGACGTTGACGCGAGTCTTCTCAAGACCTCCTTTGTAAACACGCCACAGCGGAGCTTGACCCTTTCGCTCATTAACTGCAGGAGCACGCTTTCTCCCTGCGCCCCGATGGCGGTTAGGCTGCGGAAGTCCACGATAAGTTCGCGCCCATGGAGATCCGCTCTTGGCTTTTTCGCCCGCGGTCGCGAGTTCGACGGTCCAGGGTGGGATCAGCTTACCTCCACGACCAGTCGGCAGCGGCGCGGACTTTCGACAATAGAGATTCTCAACATGCGTATCAGCCCTCGGCCCTCTGACTGCGCAAGACATGTGCCAAAAGGTTAGAGCGGCAATTACTGCAGTTCCCCACGATCTGCTCGAAATCCATGTCTCCACGGATTTCCTGTTCCAAATACAGCTTTTCTTGGGCGTCAAAATCGTCCGACGGTTGGATACGCTTCATTCCCATGCGAGAATCTAAGTCCGTATCGAAAGATGAGCCAGTTGGATGATCGCGCAAAGCGGACTGCGACGTTACACGCCGCCGAAAAGCGGACGTTGGAAATGATTGCGAATGGGGCGGACCTTTCCGACGTCGAGCGGATGTTTCCTACTCTGAGGATCTCGACCGCCTGTTCTCGCAAATCAAAAGCGAAAAAGGAAAACTCGATGTCGTCTTCGCGAATGCGGGCGTTGCAAAATACGCACTGCTGGGTCAGATCAGTGAAGAACAAAGGCGGATCAATCATTCTGAACGCGTCGATCGTCGCCAGCAAAGGTCTGCCCGCAAACAGTGTCTACAGCGCCACAAAGGCGGCTGTGCGCTCGTTTGCGCGAACTTGGACGACGGACTTGAAGGACCGGCAGATCCGTGTGAACGTCGTGAGTCATGGTTCCACAGACACGGAGGGCTTGAGGGAACTGTTAGGTTCTTCGGAGGTCGGAGAGCAACGGTTAAAGACGATTAACGCATCGGTGCCACTCGGACGGCTTGCGAAACCTAAAGAAATCGCTCGGGCCGTGGTGTTTCTCGCGTCCGACGACAGCAGCTACATCACCGGGACAGAATTGTTCGTTGATGGAGGCTTCGCTCAAGTATGAGCGAGGTCAAGAAAAGATGCGGGTGGGTCGGAGAAAACAATCCCCTGATGCTCGAATATCACGATCGGGAATGGGGCGTGCCGGTCCACGATGACGTCAAACATTTCGAGTTCCTTGTTCTGGAAGGGGCGCAAGCCGGACTGAGCTGGTCGATCGTCCTGAACAAGCGTGAAGGCTATCGCCGCGCTTTCAGCGCGTTCGATCCCAACAAAGTGGCGCGATATACTGGGAAACGCGTTCAGAAGCTGCTGCTGGATCCAGGGATCATTCGAAACAGACAAAAAATCGAGGCGGCCCTCCGCAACGCGCGGGCGTTTCTCGCAATTCAGGAGGAGTTCGGAAGTTTTGATGCATATTCGTGGCGTTTTGTCGGCGGACAACCCAAAGTGAACCGCTGGAAAGTTATGAAACAGATTCCCGCTACCTCTACCGAATCCGATGCGTTTAGCAAGGACCTGAAACACCGCGGATTCAGCTTCGTGGGTTCCACTGTTATATACGCACATATGCAGGCAGTCGGAATGGTGAACGATCACCTCGTCGACTGCTTCCGATATCGGGAAGTCGCCACAGCCTAGTTTGATCCAACGGGACGATCCGGTTCAATGGCCGACGACGGATGACCTCGGTTTCAGTATCGCCGCGGCCAAGCCTCAGGCAGTTATTCTCAAAACGACGAGTCTGGCTGCCTTGACATGCAAACTCGCCACAGTAAACGCGTTAGATGGGCGCCATTATAGCTTTGGAAAACCGACTCCGGCAATGCAACGCCAAGACGCCGATTGCTGCCTCCTCGCTCGCCTTCCATCGCATCGGGAGTTCACACGGAAGCGAACGAGGTTCGAAGCAACTGCTGTCTTCACAACGGCGAACCAGAATTGTCTTGGACACGGTACGCGGTGACGTCGATGAAGATATCCGCAACGATTGGCAGCGCATGACGTATCGTGTGATCGAGGTCGTCCATCGCCCGTGTGAGTTGCTCAATAGTCAAGTTCGGCAATGGACGGACTTTCGATACGACGATCACCTCTTCAGGGCCTGAGTATGTCGCACGGAGCGACAAGACTTCTTCGATCGCTGCATCTTCCTTGATGATCGTGTACAACTTTTCCAATAGCGGAGCGGGAAGAGACCGCCCCACCAGAAAGTCCGCGAGCGGCCATGCCAGCCCGAACGCCGTGATTGCGAGCAGCAGTCCAATGAATAGGGACGCAAGAGAGTCCGGCACGCTCGTCCCGAGAACGTTGCTTAGGAAAAGACCGCCGGAGGCCAGGCACAAGCCAATCAGCGCAGCGCTATCTTCGACGACGATGGCACGCACAAGGGGGTCACTGGAATGGAGGATGTAACTCCACACGCTCATTTCATATTCTTTCGCTTGCCGGCGTGCTTGCCGCATGCTCTGCAGCCAGGACACTCCGTCCGCAGCGAACGAGATCGCGAGAACGATCCACGCCGCAGGGCCGCCAGACACAGCGTGTCGTTCCTTGAACTGTGCGACGGCCAAGGCGATGGACAGGCAACCGCCAATAAGAAACGACGAGATAGCCGCCATGAAAGCCCAAAGGAATCGCTCGCGCCCATGGCCGCTGGGGTGCGTCTCATCTGCAGGTGCGCGCTCACGGTGTAGCCCGACGGCGAGAAACACTTCGTTGACTGAATCCGCCGCTGAGTGTGCAGCCTCGGCAAGCATACCCGTGGATCTGGAAGCGAGGCCTGCGAACAACTTCGCAACCGCGATAACGATGTTGGCAAGGAATGCGATCACGACCGTGCGAGTGCTCTCGCCTGCCTTAGCTCTCCGGAGAGCCGTGGCTGAGCGGCGTTGCGGCAGGTTTCGCAATTTTGGTCAATCCTCTGTCTTCAGTTTGCATTAACCACCGGCGGAGTGAAACTAGCGGCCGAACACGAATCCGAGTGCGGCGGCGAAGCGCACTTGGTCGAGACGAGCGGCAAGCTTTTCCCTCTTAGCCATCCGGGTCAAGCCATAAAGCCAAATTTCGAACGTACCTCTTGACGTGTTCCAACTTATTGGGCTCGCGCTGAGACTGAACGAATTGACTGTAGGGATCATCGTGTCGTTGTTCCCGTTCCTACTTCATGCCCAGGAATGCGTGGAAGAACCAGACCCGGGTACGTGCCCATAACCGTGGCCGCATCGCTGTGACAGACTCCGCATGCTTCCACCCGAATCCGAACCTAACCCGCTCCAGGCTCAAGAATGGGTCGTTCCAGCAGATGAAGATTGTCCGGCGTCGAAACTTCCATCGCTTTGTATGTGTGCTTCATCGTATGTGCCTCAATCGTTTTCTCTCTCCATCCATTCGCGAATATATGGAGCGCAGTTTTCGAGCGTCACGCCGTCCGCTTCGCTGCGCGCCAGAAATCGCACTACCTCGCGATCGACCAGGCTGACGTCTTTCAGATCTACAGTGATGTCGCAGTAGTCCGTTTGGAGCTGCTGAAAGAGTCTTGTCAATTCGTCGATCGCTTGTGCTTCGATTCGGCCGCTGAGACGGAATACTGTGAATCTCCCTCGCGTCGCGGTCTCAATCCTAAAAGTCATTCGCGCTCGTACTACGTCTTAAGTGTGAGCCTGGAAGTAACTGAACCCTCTGCCACCTCGGCGGCTCCAGGGAAGAGAGCACTGAAAACTTCCCTTGGCACTTTTTTGAACGAGAATTTGTGACCCTGTCGATAGCGTGTCGACGATTTCATTGAAGCTCATGAAATCACCGACAAGTGGCAGATACTCGCCATTGCCGGCCTCGTCTGGGTGTGCGAATGCTCCGGCGACGATGTTACCAAGGTCACTAATGTCGCCCATAAGGACCTTTTTCCCAAAAAATTGGTGACAAGAAATACGCCATGCGCTCCTTCGAACGCGCCGTTGAGAGTTTCGGGATGGTTCAAATCCGCTGCAACGATTTCGTCGGCGAGGCCCCGATACTTGTCTGGATTGCGACTCAGACCGCGCACCTTGAATTGGCCGCCGGCATGAAGCGCACGCACTACCGAGCCGCCCTGCTGTCCGTTGCGCCGATCACGGCGATCAGTTTGTTATTACCTGCTGTTATGCTCATGATCCACAACCATGCAAGGGAACACCCAATTCGATTTCACTGAAAACACGACTCAAAAGACAAAGTCGCTTGACGGAATTTAAGGAAAATGCCGGATTTTGAGCAGATGGAAAGAGGGAACTCTAGCGGAAGCTGTATTTCTTTATTTTGAGTTGTTTGGTTCTCGCATCTAACGTTGAGCGAGGAATTCCGAGTTTGGCGGCCGCCCCATTTGGCCCAGCAACTTTTCCGTTGGTTTCCACCAATGCCGCTTCGATAATTTCCTTTTCGTAACCATGGAGGTTCTTCGTTCAGATCGCCTGGCTCCGGACGGCGACCGGCCTTTGGCGGTTGATCAGTTCGATAAGGCGTCAAGCCGCGCACCTGAACCGCCCAAAATCTGGCATTTCCCCAGATTACGTCACTCACGTTTCATTCTTGTGCCCTGTTTTCAGTCAGATCACTTGGGCCCACGATTGCGCGTGGTCGTAACCATCAAGAGACAAGGAGCAGTCTGATGCCAGAGAACAAGTCACGTGCCATGCGGGATGCAGTCGATTGGCGCTCCTGCTTATCGACTACAGCGACGGCCGGCCGCAATCTTTGCGGGAAGACGGAATGGGCTCGTCGCCCAGGCTCAGCGCATCGAGGCTCGAAGCGCTCAGTTTGTACGGAAGCATGGTGTGACCTCCTCGGGACTCACAGCAATCGAGGTGCTCGACACGAGCAGATGGCGGCTATTTGTCTGTGCTCGCGAAAACGGCAGCGCGGTTGTCGCGAATGCCGTCACGTCTCGCGGCAACTGCCTGCGAGGTGCGGCTCGTGACTTTGGTCCCGTGCATGCAAACGGGACGGGCACGAACGGTCGACAGACGAAGGAGAACTGACATGACGAACGCGCGAGACGCCCAACGCTTCTCGATCCGAACAACAGCGACGTTGCAATACCCGCGAACAGACACGAATTATTCGTTCACCGTAACGTTTACAGACCCGTCGAAGAATGCCCCCTACGTGAACGACGAGGTCGCGAACATTCACGCCAGCCGCGAGCACCTGGTGCGCTGACTCAGCGCCGCCCGTTCCCGAGCCTATGAATACTCATCAGCGCAAGCCGATTGAGTCAAGAAGGAGACTATATGACGAACTAACAAGCCATTCGCCGCTTCTACCACCTTGCCGAGATCCAGGACTTCCCGGCGGCCGCCGCCTGCTTCACGGAGG
>WNGD01002748.1_pt1 | contig 18769 bp, 27 predicted proteins | sample 5400671 | NCBI WGS metagenome assembly WNGD01 (sample SAMN13153369, study PRJNA577476) | soil metagenome | isolation source: 40 cm soil or saprolite under grassland replicate 2 | place: USA:California | collected 2016-06-15
AGCCAGAGCCTCCGTTCTCGGCGGCGCGCATTCCGCCGTTGGCGTTGCTCTTCGAGCTTCTGTCCGAATTGAATGAGTTCATCCCGGCTCATATCTTGCAGATGCTTTTTTCGACGCATCGAGCGCGCCCTCCTTTCGCCCAAACACATCCTTTCATTCGCTCTGACACCAAGGTTATTCTGTCACCAGATCCTCACACCGGGCAAGCTCTGGGCGCGTCTCTGCGAGCGTATCCGGTGGTGGGCCAATGATTTTGTGTGTTCGTTTCAGAAGCTTGCGCTGCGTTGCCCGATCTGCAGATGCAGAGAGGGTCGCGGTCGCGGCAAACGCGCGGTAGCTTTCGATCAATTCTTCCAGTTCGGCCATATATCGGCTGAGATGGCGAATATCGCTCTTTAAGTAATCGAAACTTTCCCCAGCTTCGGACAGGAGTTGTTGCAAACGCTCTTTCATCGGGCCAGCTCCTTTACGAGAGAAGCTGTCGGCCTGCATATTCGATTCTGACACTTTCTACGGGATACCAGCGCCCCCAACCGCGAATCATCGCCAGAAGCTGGCCTTTTCGATGCCTCGCGGCGACCACCGGTCCCATGATGCAGAACACTCGTGCGTTCCCGAGGAACGCCTGATCGCGGATCGCCGCCTTAATTTGATGGAGGTCTTTTGACTGCATATGCCACTCCTTTCGACTTCGATGAGCTGCGCGCAATGTGCGCTTTGCTTCTCAGTGTAAAAAGTGGCTCTGAGGAAAGCAAGGGGTGGTCTCTTTCACACGGAGCGTTTTTTTCAGCAGCGGATCATGCGCAGCTGGGATGAGCACGGGCTGGGTCCCTGGGCGGTCATCGACAGAGCCACTGGCTCCTGGCTCGGCAAACTGGGACTCATGTATCAGGAGGATTGGCCTGGCCCAGACAAGTTCGAGGTGGACTACGAACTGGATCCAGCGTGGTGGGGGCGAGGACTGGCGACCGAGGGCACCCAAGCGGCACTGCGCTACGGGTTCACGCAACGCCAGCTCCCGCGCATCATTGGGGCCACCGTTCCAGAGCACGTGGCCTCCAGACGAGTCATGGAGAAGTGTGGCCTGAGCTACCAGGGGGAGCTGGAGTTCCGCGACGCTCGCATTGTCTGGTATGCGCTCGACGCTGCCACCTGGCGCAGACTGGCCAACGCTCAGGAGTAGGAGCAAGGAGGGATCGATCCTCGTCTTGCTGGCCCACGGCCGCTGTTGCCCCTTGCCCGTTGAATCTATCCGCCTCGCCTCCACCAAACCGTTCCGAGAGCCGCTTTTTGCGTCGATTTCTGGCGATTTCTGCTGTAATCATGTACAATACCTGCAAGGCAGAGAGTATGTCGGAACTACATCGTCTTTTCTGGGAGGCCGCCATGCTCGATAATGATACCTATCGCGACTATCTCGATCAGTGTAGATCCTCTAAGGGACTCTCGAAAATTAAATTATCCGAGAGATGGCATTGCTGAGAGATGATATACAGGATCTTGCGCCAGTAACCCATCCTCGCTGCACAAGAAGCAGCAGCAGCGTGAGGGATCCTGTCAAACTCTCTTATCGCGGCCTGATTTGTCAGTAGAAAGCCTCTATTCTTGACACAGGATGTTAGGATTCATCGATAGAATAGATGTCATAAGCCTACTTGAAGCATATGGAAGGAGCAGCAAATGACATCAGGCACATGGAGAGTACGTGCCCTCAAGGCCGACCGTCCGACGAATCCCGACCCGATCAAGATGCAAGCAGGCGATCTGCTAGAGATTACCGGAAAAGAAGACGACGGCTGGATCTGGTGTAGGCATTGTGCAGGCAAGGAGAGTTGGGTCCCGCTGAGCTATCTGACCGCAGAAGGTGATGGGAAAACACGAACAGCACTCACTGATTACGATGCCACTGAATTGCCTGTTGAAGTGGGAGAAGAGTTCCAGTGCGAACGAGAAGAGAGCGGCTGGTTGTGGTGCGAAAATACGCAGGGGAAATGGGGTTGGATACGTGTGACAAGTGTTGAGCGTATCGACCAAGCTTGATCGATGTGTGCCAGATCCTTGGGCCTACGCATCAAATGCGAGAATGCCAGAACCAGTCAAGCTCGCGTTCCTCGTTCTTGATATGTACAGAAGCCGACGGGCGCGAAACTCTGGTAGACTATCAAAAAAGGCTCTGGGAGGCGGAAAGATGGAACTGATCGAGGACGTAAAAGAGTTACTGATAAAGACAGCAAACGTGCTCAAAGGTAGTGAACGCCGTCTGTTTCTGGCACGAACAGTACGAGCACTGGGAGAAGGAGGTCAACGCCTGGCAGAACGGGAGTTAGGATGGAATCGTGGAACAATGCGCAAAGGGCAACATGAACTGGAGCAGGGGATTGTCTGTATTGATGCGTACACCTTGCGAGGTCGCAAGCGGAGCGAAGCGCATTTGCCTAACTTGCTCAGCGATATCACCGCCATCGTGGATGGGCAGAGCCAGGCAGATCCGCAGTTTCGCACCGCCCGTCTGTACACACGCCTGACGGCAACGGAAGTGCGCCGCCAATTGATTGCGCAAAAGGGCTACAGTGAGGACGAATTACCCACAGCGGAAACGATCTCTACCAAGCTCAACGAACTGGGCTATTATTCGAAAAAGGTGGCCAAGAGCCAACCCCAAAAAAACTGCGCGAAACCGATGCCATCTTTGCCCAGGTAAAGCAGATCAATGAGGAAGCCGACGCCGATGAGCAGACCTTACGGATCTCAATGGACGCAAAGGCCAGCGTCAAGGTTGGTCCTTTTGCGCGGGGAGGCAAGAGTCGCGTCCCAACGAAAGCTGCCGATCATGATTTTCAGCCAATGGCGACTGTGACCCCTGTGGGCATTTTCTTGCCTGCCACCGATGAGCTCTTTTTCTATGGGGTGACGTCCAAAGTCACCAGCGATTGTCTGGTTGATCGTTTGATCGATTGGTGGGAGACAGTCAGAGAGCGCTTTTCCCAGATCACGACGCTCGTCATCAATGTGGACAATGGCCCAGAAAACCACAGTCGGCGCACTCAGTTCATGCAGCGTTTGCTAGAATTTGTTGAACAGTATCAGATCACCGTCCGTCTGGCGTATTATCCACCCTATCATAGTAAATATAACCCAATTGAACGGTGTTGGGGTATTTTAGAGCAGCATTGGAACGGCTCCTTGCTCGATTCGGTCGACGCTGTGATCCAGTATGCCAGAACCATGACTTGGAAAGGAAAACATCCGGTGGTCGAATTGGTGACGAGCATCTATCAGACCGGCGTTAAACTGACCAAGGAGGCTATGGACGTCTTAGAAACCCATCTTCAGCGATTGCCCTCCTTGGGAAAGTGGTTCGTAGACATCGCGTATCTTGCACCAGCTATCCGGGATAGGTAATATTTCTTGAATCCCTAATTCTACTTGCACCTTACTCACTAACATCCGTCGCTCATCTCCTGCTTGCTACGTAGCAGAAGAGTGGGGAATATTCATGGTTTCGCACACGGCGCACAAGCACACAGCCAGAAACATGCAAACAGAGACGCGATGCCGTGACTGAGTAATATGGGCACCTCAAGAAGGAAGGCAGTGTATGTGGGACGCCATATTGAACGTGATCCAAGCTTTGTTCTGGGGGTTGGTGATTCTGGGATCGGTCCTCTATGGTATTAGCACCTTTACAAATCATTGAATAAAGCATTTCAGGAGGGCAAGCCGACTCTCTTCTGCCTCTCAGGATAGCAGAGTACCCCACCCATTTGATGATCGTCTTCCACAGTCTCCTGGGGAAATATCTCACATGCGTCCTTTCCATCGTGGCGCAGGCCGGTCACCATCTCCAGCTAGCCGCTCTGCATGTCTGCGTTGGACAACAGACTCTGACTCTGGGCATGAATGACACATGAGCTCTCGGAGATCAAGTGTCAATGGGATTTGACCACCGGTTCCTACCGTGCTCAAACCTTTTTCACTTCCAAAATATCTCGAACCCGAAAAATGGACGCCATACCGAATCTTGTGTAAAGGCACATTTCAGAAAAGCCAGGAAGCTAGGTCTGGACTGGGTTTAGCGTCTTCTCATCGTACATCGTTACACAATAATCGATATGGCGTCCATTTCCGCGGCCTACCCTTTGAGATCCTTCAGTTTCTCCTTCACCTGTTCTCTGCTTACTTGCGTATAGCGCACCGTGGTCTGGATCGCAGGTGTGCCTTTGTTGGTAATATGGCCCAGGTAGTACGCAATCTCTTCCAGGCTCCAACCCGCTTCGCGCGCTCGATGGGCAAAATCGTGCCGCAGGTCGTGGAAACTGATATCGTGGATGAGATCCCACTCCTCTTTGGTGGCCTGTCTCTTGAGTCGTTGGAACCAGAGATGAATGCCATCTTCTGTCAGCCTCCACCCATCGCACTCCCCTTCAGGGACAGGGACTTTCTCTCGTTGTGAGGTGAACACATACACGCTTCTTGGCTCGCGAAGCTTTTGTTTCTTCTTGTTCTCTCCCCGGTCACTCACAACGGCAGTGAGGTAGGCAGAGAGCGGGCGCCGCGCCTCATTGACCAGATCGATATCCCGCCATTTGTCCCCTTTGTGACCGACATGAATCCATCCCGCTTTGGCCGTCACATGCACATGTTCCAAGAGGAGATGGGAGACATCGCTGACCCGGCACCCCGCCCAGTAGCCAAGCGCGAAGATGGCCTCGCCACGCAGTCCGCCCACCCGTTCGACGACCTGGCGCAGGGCAAAGCGTGCTTTCTCGCCCAGGACGCGCGGGGCGAGTAGCGCTTGCGGGGGGACCGTAATTCCCCGGGCGGGATTGCGCGACAGCACCTCTTTCTCCTCGATGAGCCACTGACAGAACCTGCTGATGGCCGAGCGCGCCTGATGCTTATCAGGGAATCGCAGTATTTGGTAAAGCCTGCGCATCTGATCTGCAACAGATTTCTCTGTCTCTGCCTGTAAATCCCAAAATTAAATGAGGGCAAAATCGTACAATTATCTGAGGTAATATTCGCTTGCGCCTTTTTCTTGCCTTGGTTGCTCAAAGCGCTTTGTAAGCCAGTAAAATGACGTTGGTATGTCTGAAGAGTTCTTTGCTTTACCTCAGATAATTGTACAATTTTGCCCTCATCTACTAATCGCATTTACACTCTGCCTGTTGTGGGTTGACTGAATTCCTCGCCGAAAGGGGCGGATATGGCTCTGACCCAATTTGGTGAAGCATGAGTGTATCTGACGATGCCCTCCTCTGGAGACCCTGAGCTACGAGAATCTTGGGATGGACCATTGGCATCCATCGCGCATGATACTCATCCTTTCATAGCCATCGTCATGGTGATCATTTCGAGAAAACAGATTCCCCGGTTTGTCCACTCCTCCCATGGGTGAACCCAGAGGTACCCCGAACCGGAGGTTTCAATGAGCATGGCTCTGACCCATCCCGGGTGGATATGGCCCCTCGCCATGCGCCACGCGTGGGAACTGCGGCGCGCTAAGCGTCATACAGGTCGTGGTAGCGGAGCCAGTCGTCCGAAGGGGTGCTTCTGCCTGCAGGCTCTTCCCAGCTCTCCTGCCGTCCGAGTGGGGTCAGATCGAGATAGTTATACGTTCCCAGGAGGATATCGACGCCGCGCCCGTTGGTCGAGTACGTGTGAAAGATGTCCTCGCCATGGTGCAGGAAGACGCTCAACCCCCCCATCTCGCCTTCATCATTCGTGACGCCGAAGTCATAGTTGAAGTCGCTCCTATACGAGGAGAACCAGGGAACAGTCCAATTCATGCGCTGTTTGTAGGATTCAAGCTTCGCCGATGGCGCACGCGAGACGAGGACCAGCGAGGTGTCGCGGGCATGCAGGTGGGCCAGGTGGCCGATGTTATCGACCAGGAACGAGCAGACCTCGCAGCCCTCCTCCCAATCTGGACCAAACATAAAATGGTAGATAATCAACTGGCGGCGTCCCTCGAAGAGGTCAAGCAGGCTCACCCTGCCGTGCGGACCCTCGAAGAAATAGTCCTTGTCGATCTTGACCATAGGCAGCCTGCGCCGTTCAGCATTGAGCCTGTCTCGCGCACGGGTGGCTTCCTTTTCCTGGATGAGCAGCGCCTCTCGCGCAACGAGCCACTCGTCTCGTGAAACGCTTGGTGGATAGTTCATCGTTTCTCCTTTCCTTTGACTTGCTCCTCCGCTTCCGCCGTCACCTGGAAGGTACGTGCAAGGAGCAGGTACAGATACTCTACCAGAAGTCGATCAGAAAACCTTCTCCCAGCTTGCTCTTTTCTTTCCGCCTGCGCGCGGGAGAAGGTTACCTGGTACACCTCTTCTTAATCAGCTCCTTGCTCTCGGAAACAGTTCTCATCAACGTGGAGGAAGATCGTCTTCTCAACAGGAAAGAATCCGTTGCAAATCAGATGCGTAGGCTTTGCAAAATACCGAGACTCCCTGCTTATGACTCGTACTCGCTAGCGTCCCGAGGAACACCTCCACTGCCGTGCGGGTGATGTTACGGGGGTGAAAGTGTCCCTGACTGCCGGGCTGCTCAGCCAGCCAGGAGGTGAAGCGCTTCAAGATACGTGTGTAGGCCTCAATCGTCTCCTGATCTCTGCTGGCCAGGGCGGTCTGCGTATACCCCTCGATCCACGTTTCCGCAGGTGGCAGCGGGAAGACACTTATATTCGATGCCCTATCCATAGCCATTCGCTCCATTCAAAAATTATGCCGACAGTTTTTGGCGCTGATTCTGTCACCGGACGTCTCAATTGCAGTACTGTTGTGCTCAGAATCTCGCGCGTCTGGTGAGGGACTGATGGTATAAAGATAGTTATGCCATCAGTTCGGTACCTCTAGTATAGCCATCAGATGTGTTGTTGTCGAGAGGTCAAGGTGGCCGTGATCGTTCGATACTTGGTACGGTGAGGTCAGGCAGGACCAAGCCGTAAGGATTCCTGCTAGCTCTTGCCTACTGCAATAGCCCTGCCAGCATGGCTCCATTCTCCGCATCGAGGAAGTTGCCACCTTTTATGCAGAGCTGACATCAGGACGTACCCCTGCACACGCCTTGCAGGAAGCGGCCCGGGCCTTACGAGAACAGCCTGGGTGGACCCATCCTTACTACTGGCTGCGTTCCAGGTCAGTGGCCTGGCCCTTGATTTGCCAGGACCAATAGACTGATCTGGCCCGTTGACAGAAGAAAGATCCTATACTTAACCAGGGTTTCAGGCCACTCGACGTTTCTGCATATCTAAAAGAGGACACTTCCTCAATGATTTTGACAAAGACAGGGAGTGAGCCTTTTGCAAGACTGCACATCTAGAGTGAGATTCAGCCCGTTCGCGCGAGCGGGCGGTTCAAGGCATGGGTACAAATCCGCTCCCCGACAGTTACCACTAACCGTCTGCCATCTGGTAAGATCGCTCTACTTGCATTGACGTTGCGACACACTTCCTCTAAATCACGCCTCAGTGCCCGGTTGTTAAAGGCACACACATCGAGCTGCACCTCGCTGCTCGTCGCGGTGATCCACCCACCCAAGTGGAAAAAGGGGAGCAAGCGCTGCCACCCACAGTGGTGATAGCCCGCACCAAAATACTGATCCCTCACCTACATGCCAAGGTTAGCCAGGCCCACCTTGAACAGCGTCATCAGCTGATCTTTGGCGTGATCGAGTTCATACATCTGCCGCGCTTGCGCCTCGAGGTCCTCTTGCTGCCTGAGCACGTGCCGCAGGTCCCGGCAGTAGCCCTCACATTTGTTTAAGAGGCCGAGACTCCGCACGGCATGCTTTTCCAGCTTGGCTTTGCGCTGGCGTACTTCCCACTCCGTTGCCACGTGCCGTGCTTTGACGGGAAAGTACTCCCGCTCCTCTGGTCGGCCCGCCTCTTCAAAGTGCGTGACCTGCATCGACAGCTCACTCCTGCGCTGCTCATACGTCTGGACTTGTTCTTCGAGTTGGGCATCTTGTTGCCGAAGGGAGGCGAACCGTGCACGGCACGCCTGTGCCAGGTGTTCCAGACGCTGTTGTCTGCCCGTCGTCACGCGTTGGCGTTTGGCCAGTTCCGAGTTCACAACCTGCTCTTTCGCGAAGCCGTGATTCGTGTCCAAATTGAGCGGAATCAGCCAGTCGCGAATGCTGTTCTCTTGGCACTTCCAGCGTTGGAAGTAGGTCTGAGCCAGCTCTACCGCGTCCATCCCGTGGCCCGTCGTAATCACCGGGATCAGCTTTGGCGTGGTGGGAGCAGGCGGCGCAGGCAGAGCTTGCCACCCGTCTTCCCAGAAGCGTTGGTGCTGCGGGGCGAGATCAGCCTGCCAGTCCTGGTCATCGGCAGTTTCATCGGCTCGCTCAACCACGAGCAACTTGCGCCAATCGCGGATGAGGGCCACCTCAACCTCCACTGGGGAGTCAACAGGGTTTGGTCGAGGTAGCCTGAAGCGGGCCGATGCCACTTCGCAGATCAACTGCCCGCGCCGATTGTAGCGCCAAGGTTGCCACGCTCCTACCTGTTCAAACGAAGCTTCCCCTTCGTATTGGTCACTGCGCAGCAACGTGATGACCTGTCGTCCTTCGAGTTTCAGTTGGGCGAGAAACTCAGCGGCCATGCCTTCCCGGTCGACGACGATGCGTTGCACCTGCGTCTGGTCTGTTGCTTGTTCGTAGCAGTGGAGCAGCTGCGGAACCCCGATCGTCAAGTGTTGGTCACCGCGGTGGGTCGTTGCCAGCAGTGGATGACCGTCGGCATCGTGTAATACCACCAATTCCCGACAGCCCAGGATTTTCCCGCCGAGCTTGCCCACCGGCCCTCTGGGAACTAAGACATCACTGTAGACGGCCTTGCGGTGACCGTCGACGTAGAAGACGGCTGGAGCGCCGGGCTGGGGAGCCTCGGATTGCTCCCCCTGCCATAGCTCCCAGGTCCACTTTGCCACTACCTCCGTCAGGCGTTCGGCTGCTCCCGCATGGGCCAGACGGGCGAGAAAGCGTTCCGTGTAGCGCTGACTGTAGGCTCGCTCGCGACCCGTTACTACCCCCAACATCGTCCCGGTGTAGCTCCGCAGATCCCAGGTGCGGGCTAAGCCAGCCACGGGCAGAAACAGCAACGTGAGGAGCAGGCGGGCTATCACCGCTGGATTGGGCGGACTCAATCCCGGTATCGTCGGATCTGCCTCTTCCGTGATTGCTCTCACCAGTGCCTCAAGCAGTCCCGTTTGCTGGACTGCTACTAGCAGCAGCAAGCTCCCCAGCCCTTCTTGCCAGACGGGTTGCGGCTCATTCAGTTTTTTTTAACTGGCGTCTGAGCTTGTCCACGCCTTTGTTTGGTCACTCCCTGTTGTGCCCGAACGTGGTTGATGTGACCAATACTGACTTCGATGCCAAAGCTGGTCTTCAACTCTGCTTGGATGCGGCTGGAAGGAATCTGCGGGTCTCTGGTACATACCTCGACGAGCCACGCTTGCACTGGCTCGGTCAACTTGTACGGATGGCCGTGGCGATCATCCAGGAATGCCCTGGCGGCTTTCTTCTCATCGCGAGCAAGCTGGACAAGGCGGTAGGCTGTTGAACGAGAGATCTTCAACTGACTCTGGGCTGCTGCGGCCCGCCACGACTGACCTGCAAACATATTCTCGATGAGCTGCAAGCGCGCGGCACGATCAGAGCGGTCTTTCATCCCATGTATCCATCCTTTTCAAGGTACTCCTGTACCCTTCTGCGCCGCATTGTACCATCCTGGATTGTCCCAGTCTAGACATGTAATTCTGGAAAAGGCTCACTCCCTGTAAAGGTGACCTGGTATCAAACATGGACAAGGATTTTTATCGACGGCATGCTCAAATGTGCGGGGCGTTTGCCCATCCATTACGCCTTGAACTGCTCGAACTGCTGCACGAACGCGGGGAATGCACGGTAGGCGATCTTGCGGAAGCAACAGGTGTGCGCATGGCCAATCTCTCGTAGCATCTCGCGGTCATGCGCTCCACCAATATGGTGCTTTCACGCAAAGAGGGCGTAAGCGTCTACTACCGACTTGCCGACCCCCGCATTATGCAGGCATTTGATTTAATCACGGAAGTGATGCTCAGCCAGATGGCCCGCGAGGAAGAGTTACGCCAGGAGTTTGCTGAACAACTGCAAGAGCCTGCCTCAGAAGTTGAGTAGCATTGGAAACCCACCTCCCGAAAGCGCCTATAATCTGGGGTGTTTCGTAACGGGAAACTGAGAAAAGAAAAATGAAACAACAAGAAGAAATACTTGGTGAGGTGGGACGAGAGCAGAACGACAGGCGCGAGAAGACAAGCAAAAAAGTGACCGATCACCTGGCAAACGAGCGTACCTTTCTGGCGTGGGTACGCATTGGATTGGCAACGATCACCTTTGGATTTGTGGTAGAACGCTTTGGTCTGTTATTACGTGAGTTAGGATTCAAGAGCAACCTGGCTCCGGTCTTTTCTGTTTACTACTCTTCGATCATTGGTGTCGCGCTTACTCTGTTAGGTGTAATGGTCATGATCGTGGCACTTATCAACTTCTTGCAGATTCGCCGTGCCATCGACAAAGAGCAATTTCATCCTCCTGCTGGCTTCGCTATCGTGCTCACGATCCTGGCAAGCGTCATTGGTGCTCTGCTGGCGGTCTATTTGCTCTTGACTGCCTGACAGAACGTCTACTTCTGCCTCGAGATACGGTGCAAAGCGGAGTACGCTGACTGTATTGTTCAGAAAGGAGCTTCTCTCATGTCACCACTACTCGCATTATCCGCTGTCGATGGTGTAGAGATCACCACTATCATGGATAACTCGCTTGATCTGCTGATGTCCTCAACGCCCGTGGCACGTCGTTTTCCGCTGCCACACTATGGCTTCATGCGTCATCAGCTACGCGCAGAGCATGGTGTTTCCTTGTTAATCACCATCATCGACCAGGGAAAGCGTGAGACGATCCTATTTGATACCGGGGTCACACCTGATGGAGCATTGCACAACCTGACCGTGCTGGGCATCGACCTGGGTACCATTCAGGCCATTGTCCTGAGCCATGGCCATACCGACCATACGCACGGACTGGATGGCTTCCTCGACAAGCTTGGCAAACGACGTATGCCTATCCTGCTCCATCCAGATGCCTTCCTCAAGCGTCGTATTGTCTATAACGATAATAGCGTCCTGGATTTACCACCTCCATCACTCCATGATCTGGAACGAGAGGGGATAGAGCTCTTGGTGGAACGTGGCCCATCGTTTCTGATCAATGGCAAACTGCTGGTGACTGGACAGATCGAGCGCAGCACAGCTTTTGAGCAGGGATTGAAGAACCAACAGGCGGAGGTCGATGGGGCCTGGCAACCCGATCCATGGGTGTATGATGACCAGGCCATTGTCATCCATGTCCGCAATAAAGGGCTGGTGGTGGCGACCGGCTGCGGCCATGCGGGCGTGATTAACATCCTTCGGCAAGCGCGTGCGCAGACAGGCGTTGAGCAGGTCTACGCTTTGCTGGGTGGCTTCCATCTCACCGGGGCGCTCTTCGAGCCGATTATCCCTCAAACAGTCGAGACATTACAACAGATCAACCCTGCGGTCGTCGTGCCTGCGCACTGCACGGGATGGCGCGCTACACAACGGATTGCTCAGATGCTGCCAGATACCTTTACGCCTAACAGTGTCGGAACGACCTTTGTGTTCACGGGGTAGTGCGGGTACCTCATGCTTGTGTAGCTCTGTCGATTCAAAGTGAAATACAACAGCGGAACAAAAGCAGGAGCGGAGGTGATGATGAGCCAGGGAAAGGTGAGCGGTATCCAAAAGACGATCAGCCATCCCATCTTTTCTACGCTCTACGAATGGCTGTTTCGCGGATTAGCCGAAAGCAATGTTATGGGGCCATTGCGCTGGGATACAGCGGGCAAGGCTTCGGGCATCGTGCTGGAAGTCGGCGCTGGCAACGGGCTGAACTTCCCCTACTACGATCCTGCCAGAGTCGAGCGCGTCGAGGCGACCGAACCGGATGCCACCATGCTGCGCTATGCTCGTAATCATATCAAGGACGCGCTCGTCCCTGTTCATCTCACGCAGGCCGCCGCCGAAAACCTACCGTTCGCTGATGCCACCTTTGACAGCGCCGTCGTCACGCTGGTCTTCTGCTCCGTTGAGGATGCCCTGCTCGGCTTCCGTGAAATCATGCGCGTACTCAAGCCAGGTGGCATGCTCTCCCTGCTCGAACACGTGCGCTCGCGTAACGCCTTGTTGGCTAGCGTACAGACGATCATGACGCCGGTCTCGCGAGCGTTACATGGCAATTGCCACTGGAACCGCGATACCGCTCGCACGCTGTCAATGGCAGGCTTCGAGATCACCAGGCGACGTGATTTATCCGTCTTGCTCATCCCAATGCTTGTCGTTGAGGCGACTCGCCGTTGACATCCTCCCGCCCCTTCAAGGGGACAGGATCTCTCAGCTTGGTATGTGAGGGCCTGGGCTTGACAGCTTTTCGTGCGCAAGGTCTTGGAAGAGAGCGATTCCCCGTAATGGGGGCAGGCTCGCGAGATCAGAAGCGTCCCCTTTGGCGCACAGCGAGACTGCCTGGTTGATTGGCTGCTCTGGGAAGTCGCACACGATGAGCGTTGCTTGCGTGCCACAACGCGGGCCGGTCACGGGTGGATCGTCAGACCACCGAGGCTTCGACAAGTGGTGCGGCCAGACTCGCCTGTTGTCTCAGTTGCTGGAGTAAGACGTCCCGTGTGATATGGCAGGCCTCCAGGATACGTGGATCAGCCAACCAGTAACGGACTTCCGTCCCGACGCGTTGGGTCCGCACAATGCCCAGCTTTCGCATGACGGTCAGGTGCTGGCTGATCTTCGCCTGGCGCTCCCCTGTCGCTTCGACCAGGTCCTTGACCGCACGTGGCCCCTCTCCTAGCAAGGAGAGGAGTTTCAAGCGTGTCGGTTCAGCCAGGACCCGGCAGAGGTCTGCTTGCAGCCGATAGAGTTGCTCTTCTCGCTCGCGTTCCATCTTTTTGCTCCCTTCCGCTGTTCATGTTAAATCCTTTGAGGATACCGCCAGCCAGGAGCATGAGAGCTCTCACGCTCACAAGAGGAGTGAGATGTGTCTCATACCAGCCCCTGCGGCACGATATGCCAGTAGGCCCGATTGAAGAGTTGCTTCTCCATATGGTAGTACAGGCTGGGCCGTGGAGGATGTGGCGGATGCTCGTAGTTGAAGACGAGCTGGGTGGCTTTGTTCTGGCCCGTCTCCAGGAAGCACATCACCTCGCCATCATAAGTTGCTTCCCCATTCCTCGGCTCTTCACCCCGTATTTCCGCAATCAGACGATGGGCTACCACCTTTGCCTCAAAGTGCGCTGCCGAGCCGCTCTTGGAGACTGGCAGATCCGTCGCATCCCCCAACGCGTAGATGTGCGGCTTCCCCTTCACCTCCAAGGTGGCGCGATCCGTCGGCAACCAGCCTTGCTCATCACCCAAACCAGATTCCTCGATCACGCTTGCCCCACGATGCGGTGGTACTAACACCAGCAGATCGTAAGGAATCTCTTCCCCCTCTAACGAGGAGATGATCTTGCGCTTGGTATCCACTGCTTCTGTATTGAAGAAAATGGTATACTGCACGTTGCGCTCTTCCAACAGCGGTGTTGCGACCTCTGCCACCGTCTCGATGGGAAAGACCCGTGGCAGCGGATAGAGGTAGTGGATCTCGGTCCGGTCGCGCAGACCACGTTTGCGCAGCCACTCGTCAAGCAGGAACGTAAATTCCAGCGGCGCGGGTGGGCAGCGATACGGGATGCCACCGACCGTGATCACGATCCGACCTCCCTCAAAGGTGTTCAGCGCCTGCCGCAGTTGTAAGGAGCCCTCGGCGCTATAGAAGTGGTGCCATTTCCCTTCACCCTCGACCAATCCCGGCAGGTCTGCTGGGACCAGGCGTGCCCCGGTGGCCAGCACCAGATAATCGTAGGGATAGACTGCCTCGCTCGCTCCACCGGTCCCAACGATTTCGTCCAGCCCCTGGCTGTGATGCACATGGAGTTCGCGGTTCTGGGTATCGATCTTCTGTACCTCACCGGTGACCAGGTGCACATGGCTGCTCAGCAGGTCACGCTCTGGACGGATCAGTTGCTCGCTTTCGGCGCTGAGCTGGTTAAAGGGTAGGTAGAGCCAGCCGGGCATATAGGCATGTTTCCCGGTGCTATCAATCAGGGTGATTTCCGCCTCCTGGCGCGAGAGCGAGCGGGCCAGCAGATTGGCCACAATCGTCCCACCCACACCGCCGCCGACAATCAGTACATGTTGGGGCATACAATCGCCTCCTTCGTCATTTTAATGTGCCTTACGCGCTACAAAGCGTGTGTAGCCTTGTTCCGAAAAAGCTCCCAGGTAGTCGTGCCTGGCTTTTTGAATCCAGGCTGGGATATCCTTCGCCGAACCAGGATCGCTGGACAGCACAGCCAGCACTCCACCCACCGGCAGCGCTTTCATCCCACGGATCAGCTCCATGAGGGGGCCGGGGCAAAAGCTGCCGCGTGCGTCAATCTCCTTATCAATCGTGACCTCTGTCAGTTCTGGCATCGTCATCAACTCCTTTCAAGAGTAGGGGAACGGGGTGGCCACAAGAAGACCAGGCGACCACCCACCTGGTTGTTGTTAGATGAACAGCGTGATCTTTCCATCTTTGGCGCGCTCGACGAAGGTGGCAACGCCCGTCACCTCGTCAACGATCGGCTCCAGGTCCGAGAGTTTCATGTCGAAGAGTTCCATGGTCATGCTGCACGCATAGATTTTGACGTCCCCGACCTCTTTGGCACCCATGAGGTTCTCCATCCAGGAGGGGACCTTCTTGGCCATCATCTGCTCCATCATGACCGGGCCATACTCTGCGAAATCCTTACTCACCTTCCTGTTGGTCTTGTAGTGGCCTTTGCGGAACGCTTCCAGGCCCCAGGTGGTCAGGAAGAGTTCCACTTCCAGGCCCATGGCGGCCCCGCCGGTGGCGAGGATGGACGCGGCCATCAGTTTATCGACGGTTCCCGAAAAGACGATAATCGACATGCGATCTTCCATGGTCTTGCTCCTTTGTTTACTTTTGACCCCGCTCTCGAAAGACGAGTCAGGGTCACACTCCCAGTGCTCCATGGCCGAGCCATGAAGCACTGTACTCAATCAAGAGGCGTGGCGACAGCCAGGATCTCCGCCGCCTCAACGATCCGGTAGGTATGGGTGAGGTGCGCTCCCTTGCCAAGCATGGCTCCCGCGCCACAGTAGCGTTCCTCGGAAAGCTCTATCGCGCGTGCCACCGCTTCAGGCTGAATATGGTGACCGAAGACCTCGTGCTCTACGGTAATCTCAACAAACACCATCGGGTGTGCTTCGGCGCGCACGCCCCGGACATGCACCTCGTAGCCGGTCACAGGCTCTCGCTTCTTGCGCAGAATCGAGATGACATCCATCCCGGTACAGCCAGCCAGGCCAACTAAGAGCAGCTCCATCGGGCGGAAGCCCGCATTCTGTCCACCGCCGTGTTCGGCGGCATCCAGCGTGACGTGATGGCCGGACCCGCTCTCTGCATCGAAGCGCATTCCTGTCTCAAGTGTGGCTTGCGCCGTCATGACCTCTGCCATTGTCTTCTCCTTTTCATTCGCATATGCGAATGATCACTTTCTGCTAGAAGTATACCGCCCTGGTATCACAGCACAATCACAGCAGAGGGGTATGTTCTCACAGCAAGATCACATCTCGAGTGAACGGTGAGGTCTCTTGTGAGATGAGAGGATGTCAGGTTCGCCACGCTTGACAGGTATCTGTATGTATTGTATCATTCGATTATTCGATAGAACGAATGTATTGAAGGATCACACATGGAACGAGAGCGAGAACACCTGCTGTATCGCATGCAGGCCGAGCTGTGCCAGACGCTGGCCGATCCGACGCGGCTGGAATTGCTTTCCCTGCTCGGTGAAGGACCCAAAGCCGTCAAAGACCTGGTCGCGCTGCTGGGCCAGCGACAAGCAAAGGTGAGCCAGCATCTCGCCTTGCTGCGTCAGCGTGGGATGGTGCGCGCTGAGCGCGTGGGCAACCAGATGCATTATGCTTTGGCGGACGCTCGTATTCTGGAAGCCTGCCACATCACCCGTGAGATCTTGCTCCAGCAACTCACGCAGCAGGGAATGCTGGCCGCAGTGCTGTCAGGAACGAGCGAAAGCTAAATGAAGGTTGGAGAACAGAGACGTGAGGGAGACAACCTTCGGCTTCGACACAAGCCTGAAGCTTCCCTATGATGCTGCCATCCAGCATGTGAAAGAGGCGCTCAAGGCTGAAGGATTCGGCGTGCTGACCGAGATCAACGTGCGCAAGAAACTCGGCGTCGAGATGGAACCCTACGTCATCCTGGATGCCTGCAATCAACCCCTGGCGCACCGCGCTCTCGAACAGAAGCCGGATATGGTGATCGTCCCCATCGGACCCTCTCCCTCTCACCTGTTTTCTGCTCTCACTCTCCCGCGGCATTCCCTTTTTGATCATTACTCAAAGGGATTGAGAGGCTCTACCTTGAAATAAGGCGAGCGATCAAGAAGGCTGCTGCTGCCGCCAGTCCACCAATAAGTGCTGTTTGAAGAGCACTTCTCAGAGGGCGTGCGCCAGTAAAACGCCCTTTGACATAGCCGAAGAGAAGTAATGCGAGCAAGGTTGCCATGACCGAAAAAAGGAGGGCGGTGGATACTGGCGAGAGGAAGATATCAACGACCGTGTATAATTGCGCCCAGATAAAATTGACCGACCCCCGAGATGGCGCTACGCTGTGGAAAATGTTGTTGAGCATGCCCACAGGAGACGGCCATGATCAGGAGCAGGACAGTGAATACGATACACCAAGTGTCAGCGACATCGGAAAGTCCATTCAAGACAGCGCGATGACCCTGGGCATCGCCAGGAATACGGTGCGCAAGTATGTGCGTCACCCCGAGCTGGTCGCCATGCCCCATCCGCGACCGAACCGTCGATCCAAACTGGATCCGGTCAAAGAGCAGGTCAAGCAGTGGATCAGCGAGGATCACTGTTACACCGGTGAGGCCATGTTGCCTCGTCTGCTGGCGATGGGCTACACCGGGAGCTTGAGTGTGCTCAAGGCCTTTGTCCATCCCTTGCGTCCTCCAGCCGGAGGGCACTATCCCGTGATACGCTATGAAAGCAAACCGGGAGAACAGGTCCAATGCGACTGGGGCGAGTTTAAGTATGAGCAGGCGGGAGCGCCCCGCAAGCTCTACGGCTTCACGGCGATTCTCTGCTATGCGCGCATGCGCTTTGTCAGCGCAGTCTCGCGCTGTGATGCCCGACCATGATCCGCTGTTTGATGGAGGCCTTTGAGTCCTTTGGCGGGCTCCCCAAGGCCGCTTTGACCGATCGCATGAAGAGTGTGCTGTTGGAAATGGAGCAGAAAAAGCCGCGCTGGAATCCTCTCTTCGCAGATTTCATGGCCGCCATTGGGGTAGCGCCTCGGGTCTGCAAGGCGTATACGCCACAAACGCAGGGCAAAGTCGAGCGCACCGTTGGTTGTGCGAAGCACAGCTAGTGGGCAGGAGGCTCCTTCGCGGATCTCGATGACCTCAATCGCCAGGCGCACGTCTGGTGTGAGCGCATCAATGCACGCGTGCATCGCACGACGCACGAGCGTCCCCGTGATCGTCGTGAACGTGAGCCGCTCGCACCCTTGCCGCAGGCTTTTGCTTGGGAACGCTTTGCCACCGAAGAGCGGCATCCGTGAGCTGGGATGGCTATGTGTGCTACGACGGGGTCGTGTATGGCTTGCCCTCTGCGCCGCCGGTGGCCGGAAGCGTGGTGCAAGTCCGTGAGCGACATGGGGTGCTCTCGGTGTGGAAGGCCGGGCAGTTGCTGGCCGAGCTCGCCAAGCGCCCTGGTTCAGGGGAGCATGTGGAACATCCCGATCAATTTCGCAACGTCGCCCCAGCTGCATCCAGGCGCGCGCAGATCGTTCCCATCGGTCATCTTCGACCAGCGCCCCAGGTCGTCAAGCGCGACTTGGCCGAGTATGATCAGCTCTGTGGGGTGGAGGTGCTCGCATGCAGCAGCAAGTAAAACATCTGGGCTTGACCCAACTGGAGAAGGCCTTGCCTACCCTGTTTGAGACGGCGCGGCAGGAACAATGGACCTATGAGCTGTTTCTGAAGCGGGCGATTGCGGCCCTGATTGAGGGACGTGATCGGCGCGCGGCGGAACGGCGTATGACCGCAGCTCGCCTGCCGACGATCAAGACGCTGGAGGCGTTTGCTTTTGCCTTTCAGCCCAGCCTCTCCGAGCGACTGCTGTGGGAATTAGCCGATCTCTCGTTTGTCCAGACCACGACCACCATCGTGTTCCTGGGACCGCCGGGGGTTGGGAAAACACACCTCAGCTTGGCGCTCACAGTAAAGGCGAGGGCCGCAGGCGATTCGGCTTTGTTTACCACCTTGACCCACCTGGCCGAGGCGCTGGACACCGCTGCCTATCCGGGCCTGGTTCGCCAGCGGCTGCGTCGCTATACCACCCCCAGTGTGCTGGTGATCGACGAGGTGGGGTCCACCAAGCTTTCGCCCGGACAGGCGCATCATTTCTTTGAACTCGTCACACTTCGTTACTCATAATGCGTCCCTCTCTTGCTCAGAGCACTAACTGGACAGATTCCTCGGCCTGTGGTTACATTGTACCTCATTTCTGCACACCATTTGCGACATCCTGTGGACAAAAGCGCCATTCCCAGCGTCCTC
>WNGD01004458.1_pt1 | contig 18766 bp, 10 predicted proteins | sample 5400671 | NCBI WGS metagenome assembly WNGD01 (sample SAMN13153369, study PRJNA577476) | soil metagenome | isolation source: 40 cm soil or saprolite under grassland replicate 2 | place: USA:California | collected 2016-06-15
CGAAAGACGACCAGGCTTGGGGCACGGTAGGCTATACGCTGACGAGTATGCGACGGCGGCGAGCCGTCGTGAAGTGGCTCGCAAGCTGGCGCGATCGTCCGAACGCCGAGCCGTGGATGCTCTCAAACCTGGTGGTGGCCCTGCGGAATCTAGGCCGGCTAATCGTGGCCTCTGTTTTCAGCGCTAACCACGAAGGCGCGAAGACACGAAGAAACACTCAGCCTCAATGGCTTCTTGGACCGGAACCTGAAGATTCCTCATTGAGCCGGTAGTTGAAATTGACGTCAAGAAGAGGAGGGTTAATGAAGGTCAGATTTCCGGCAATTCTCGTTGCGATCAATTTCGTTGTCGCGCCTGCTGAAGCCCAAGACCGGCTTGCTACAAACAATCGCGGCAACCTGACCATCCGTGGGCACGTTAGCGATTCCACCGGCTCGTCTGTTCCTGGCGCCCGAGTCGTGGCAACCGGTACGGGGATAAACGAAGCCGTAACCGATAATCTTGGCAACTATGCATTGACACAACTGGCTGAAGGCACGTATGTCGTGAGCGCTGAAGTACCAGGTTTTGTACCCGGCGTCAAATCAGTTCGGCTGACAGGAAGTTCAGTCGGCACCGTAGATTTCAAGGTAACCGTCTGTCCAATCGGGTATGGTGGCATTGCTCCCACCATTGCACCGACACATGTCATTCGGAACACAACAAGCGATCGAATGGCACTTCAAGTCTCGTTGAACGCCAGCGCGGAAAATTGGCCTCTTGTTTCAGTGATTCCGATCGCCAATGGATCCAGTCTATTCGTCTTTGGCCCGGACGGTCCGTCGCCGCAAAGCACCTCCGTGAGAATCGTCGCTGTGGCCGGTGCTTTCGATTTGGACAACCTCTCTAAGCAGCTAGCGATCTATCCGGGCCGCATTTTCATTGGAGTTCACCTTGTTACAGATTCCACTTATCTGCTGTTTCTACGATGAAAGTTGATCGCGATCAAAGCCGATGCGTTTCTGATTTGCCCGAGCTCTTCCAGCGTCAGCGTTGGTTGCGACACAAGGTTTCCTTGCTTATCTACCCACGAGCGGTGCGTCATGTAGACCTTCAACCAGTCCGCGCCGTGATCCAGTTGCTCGCGCGCTGCCTTTCGCGCCTGCACTGGGCCGTCGATCAGTTGCGCGCCCTTGGGCATGTCCAGTTCCGGCGCGTAGCCCTCGAGGTTGTAACCTCCAGTCGTTGAAATGGCTCGCGTTGAGGCGAAGATTCGCGGTCCTGGAATGGTTCCTTCTTCGATGGCCTGCTTGATTCCAACGTCTCCGTATCCTGCGCGTTCGGTCTGCGTGCGAATACCTGCGCTCCATCAAACGCTGTAGCCGCCGACGCTGGCGTGGTTCACGGCGCAACCAAATGCTTTGCTTTGCGTTTTCTTGGAGAAATCCGCCCAGCAGATTCTTTCCAAATCGTAACCTGTCGCCGTATTTCAGGCTCTCGAATGCTGCGACTCCTTAGGCGCGCGATACTTGACATCCAAATGAGGTGTTTCCAGACGCCGGTGCCCATCGATCTTCGAAGTCAAGCAGCTTTCGAGGATGCCGCTCACCAGCAGCGTCCGCTCGACCGGATAAGGCGCCTTTCCACTCGCGAACATCTCCTCGATCTTGCTCACCAGGCAAGCGGAATAGGTGACGTTCGGCTCGGGTGACAGGAAGAACTGAGTCGATTGCACTCCCTGGCCCTTGACCCTTGCGGCGAAGTTGAAGTCCTTCACTGCTCCGGTCAGCATCAGCAGCGTGGCCCGCAAGCCGTCGTTGTACTCGATAAAGTAGGCCGCCGGGTTCTTCGCCAGTTTTGGCAGCTCGCCATTGTTCACCAGGTCCTGCGTTCGGCCGTCCTGGATGGTCAGACCCTGCGGCGTATCGCTCCGCGAAATCGCGGCCGTGAGCAGGTCCTTGGACCAGCGGCCCTCTTTCCCTGCCTGCCAGACGGCGTCGCCTTCGATCATCTCGACTGCCTTCACGCCGGTTTCGCCCCCCTTGCGCCTCTCGACCATGCACTGCATGGCTTCCAAAGCGTGGTAGTCCATGGCATCCGACTCGCCGTTTCCCACCATCAATGCGCTCTCGATCTCGCAGTCCAGCGGCAGCTCGATATCCGGAAGTCGCCAGGTGACGGGCAGGGAAGACCCCGCCAGCATCGTGAACTTCAGGCGCTTTGATGCAGCCACCATCCACTGCGCTTTCTCGAAGCTGTAGGAAAGGTGCTTGTCGTTGTAGACCGGAACCGAGACTCCGTCCTTCTCGAAGACATCCACGTACTGCTTGAAAAACTCGTGACGTGGATAGAGCACTTGTCCCTTGTCGTTGCGCGGATAATTCCCATGCTCGACGATCGACAGCACGGCGTCCACAGCGATCTTGCTGCTCCCGCAGCGCAAGGCCTCGGCGATCGACGGATAAACCGAGAAGCCGAATTCCTTCCCCCGAGCGGCGCTCAGGTCTCCATCCGGCTTCTGATCGACGTACAGCGCCACGACCTTCATGTCCGGCTTGTGCCACTTGCCGGCACGAGGGTACCCCACCAGGAACCGGTCCCCGATATGCTGGGCGTGAGACAGATAACGATAGACGGTCGTGACAATCGCGAGGCGTTTCATTCTACGTTCTCCAGAAAGCCGATTCCCGGGTAGGCTGGTATTCGATGGCCAGATGCGGCGTGTCGTAGCGGACCTGATTCCTGTACAGGCTCTCCACTCCCGCTGCCGTCAGTCCCGTGGTGAGGAGCGTCCGCTCGACCGGATAGGTCGCTTTACCGGTGAGGTACATTTTCTCGAAGTTGTTGACCAGCGGGCTGAAGAAGTTCGCCAGGCTGGTCCGGGCCGGAGGCATGGGCAGATACATCTGTGTGGAGAATATCTCCGGCCGTCCTTCAATATGCGCGGCGAAGTTGAAGTCTTCGATGAGTCCGCTCATAAGCAACATGGTGCATTTCAGCCCGTCGGTGTGCTCGTAACGATAGGCCACCGGGTTCCGGACGAGCCGCCGCATGTCGTCTTCGGAAGGGAAGTTGTGGTTGAAACCCTCTCGCGATGGCCTCAGCGTGTGGCTGCGGCAAAGGGCGGCCTCCATCAGGTCCTTCGGCCAGACACCCTCCTGGTGTGCCTGCCAGAACTTGTCGCCGCGGTATGCCTGCAGCCACTTTACACCGGACTCGCCACCCCTGCGGCGCTCCACCATGCACTGTATGGTTTCGAGGCCGTGGAAGTCGTAACTATCCACGCCGCCGTGGCAGACGCACATCGCTTCCCGGACCCGCGACCCAAGCGGCATTTCTAGCGACGGGGTGCGCCAGGTTACCGGCAGGCTCGACCCGGCCATGAAGGGAAATCCCATGCTCCGCGACGTGTCGTACATCTCGCGCGCCCAGTCCCAATTCCACGACAGGTGCTTGTCGTTGAAGACCGGCACCGAGCGGCCGCTGGACCGGAATACTTTCACGATTTCCTGGAAGAAGGGGTACCGCGGATACTGGGTCTGGCCTTTTTCGTTACGCGGATACTGCCCATGCTCGCCGATGAGGATCACGCCGTCGACCGCGAGCTTGCTCCCGCCGAGCGTCAATGCCTCCGGGATCGTCGGATACAGTTTCATCGACGGGAATTTTTCCAGGCGACTCTTGCTCACATCGTTCGCCCGGATCTGATCGATGTAAATCGAAATCAAGTCCATCGCCGGGTGGTGATGCGTACCATTCCAGCCGTAGCCCTCCAGGAACCGGTCCACGATGTGCTGGGAGTGCGAATACTTGAAATAAGCCGTGCAAATGGCGGCCAGTTTGGGGCGTGCCGGACGCCCCTGGGCCCGCAAGATCGCCGGCGCCGCTCCCAGTCCCGCCAGAAACTTTCTCCGCGATACCTGCATAATGCCTCCGTGCCTGTGATAAGCGCGTCATTATAATAAAGGGGCGGCCATTGGCCGCAACCTAAACCACTGCCACCAAATTGTAGAGACGGCCCGCCGCGCCGTCTTTACGGTGCGGCTTACGGGCTTGGGCGGTGACAAAATTTCTTTCCAGCCTGGCAGGAAATTCAGGCCTGATAGTATAGAGGGTTCGAGGAGACATTCTGATGAACCGACTCATGGTGTTGCTGGCGCTCCTGACCTTGCCGGGGACGGCTCAACTGTCCGACCGCGCCAGGAAACTCCACAATGACGCTCTCGTCTTCGATGCCCACGTTCATGTGGTCGACCGTCAGTTCTATCACGGCGGCGACATGGGACAGCGTGTGAACGACGGACAGTTCGACCTGGTCCGTGCGAAAGAAGGGGGCCTGGACGCCATGTTCTTTTCGCTGTTCGTCACGGAGCAGTACTATCCCGCTCGCTTCGAGACCAAACAGACGCTGCGTCTCATCGATGCTGCCTACGATCAACTCTCCAGGAACCAGGACAAGATCGAGCTGGCGCTTACTGCGTCCGACATCGAGCGCATTAACAAGAAAGGGAAGATCGCCGCCGTCATGGACCTGGAAGGGGGCTTCGACCTCGACGGCGATCTCGGCGTCCTGCGGGATCTATATCGCCTTGGTCTCCGCTCCGCACAGCTTCCCGCACACAACTGGGCCAACAACTTTGCCGATTCATGCTGCGCTCCGGCGAAGTGGCACGGCCTCAACGACCGTGGCCGCGCGGTAATCCGCGAGATGAACCGGCTGGGAATGGTGATCAATGTCTCTCATGGTTCCGACGAGACAATCTCACAGGCCATCGATGAGAGCACCGACCCCGTCGTTGCCACACATCACGGTCTGCGGAGTTTGAATAATATCGCGCGCAACATGCCCGACGACCTGCTCAAGAAGCTGGCCTCCAGGGGCGGGGTGATCGGATTTCAGATCGGCAACGAGTTCCACAACGTGAAGGTCTTCGACTGGCGCACCCGGCACGCCGGCAAGCCTTTCTGGGACACCACCGACATCGGCCGCAAAGAAGCCCTCATGACCATCGAGGAACTCGACCGCCTCGCCGCCCCAGCGTTTCCTATGGTCGGGATCGCCGCCCCCGAGGAGATAAAGATGACCCCCGACGAGTGGGTAGGCGTTGTCGACCGCGCCATCCAGCTTGTTGGTGAGGACCACGTGATGCTCGGCAGCGACTTCGACGGGGGGCCGACACTGCCGCGTGGCATGAGGGACATCCGCGATCTAATTCCTGGGTGGAAACCTGTTGCGCGTCTTCCGCCAGGTCACGGAAAAAAAGACCGGCATCAGGCCGTGATCCCACCGCGCTTAAGGAGAGATGAAAAAAATCGCGGCCTGACTGAGGCCTTCAAGACCTCCCTCAACAGCGAATTTCACTGCAATGAGATGCTACGCGTGCATAATTGGCGCGCACATTGACTGTCAGGAGCGAAATCCTTTCAAGCAAACTCGTCAACGCTAAGTAGATAAATAGGGTAACGATTAGGTTGACGTGCAAAATGGGACAGGGATTTACACGGATTTCACTGATTTTCACGGTTCAGAATTTGCCTTAATGGAATTTTCCCGACGAAAGTGTTGTGTCGTAGAGAGGAATCCAGATGAAGGACGGCAAGGTTCAGGCCACCTGCCTGTGCTAGCGCCGGCGCGTCATTGATGCCGTCCCCGACCATCGCTGGCTAAACATTTTGGACCGTCCACCATCTCGGAATCCAGCCACCTCCGCAGATAGGGCGTGATGCGTCAACTTGCCCGAAGCCAACTTCCAAGTGGCGTACCCGCCCGGATCTCGCCCCCACCATCTCACCTTAAAGCGCAGCATGGGCGGAATGGGCGCGGTGCCCTCGGCGGGGATCAATGTAGTACCACCGCCGCGTGGGGTGTCCGACGGTGTGAATCAGGTCGAGTAATAGACGTGCACGCCCGACCGGAAGACCTTCGTTCCCTCCAGCGTGACGCCGGGCAGACCATCGAGATGCACCTCGCGGAGTCTCGGCAGCCGCGCGAGGAATGAGAGACCGGCGTCGGTGATCTTCATGCATTCGTAGAAATCGACCTGCTCCAGCGATTCCATGCCGCCGAGAATCTCGAGGCTCCGGTCGGTGATCTGCGTCAGCCCGGCATAGTAATACTTGATCGCAAGCCCTCTGATGTGTTCCGTCGCCGCGTCGGTGGTATCGCGGCAGTACATGCAGGTCAGGCGCTCCAGCAGCGCGCATTTGCCGACATGACGGAAGCCGTCGTCCTGCATGCCGATTGGTGTCAGCTCGCGGAGTGCGGGAAAATCGGGCAAAGTGGACAACGCAGCGTCGTCCACAGCCTTGAGTCCTACACCCAACGAGCGCAGCGACGGCATTTTCGAGAACGCGACAAACCCACGGCTGCCGAAGTTGGGACACTCTCGGCCCCAAAAGCCCTCCAACGTTTTCGACAGCGCCAGCGCTACAAAGCCATCCTCAGTCGCTACCGATTCCTGTGCGCGCAGCTTGCGCAGGCGGGGGATCGCGGCGATATATCGCATCGCAGTGTCGTCGCTCAGTTGGCCGTCGCAGCCGAGCGACATGAGGTTCGGCAGATGCACCAGGTGCGCGAAGCTGTCGGTTGTGATGCCGGTGACGTGCCAGAAAAGGTCGAGGTCGGCGACGCCTTCGAGTCCGGCCAGACCGGCGAGACCGGCATTGGTGAAGGGACCATCGATGAGGAGACGGGCACCTTCTTCGCCGTGCCACTCTTTCAGCAGTGGGAAATTGTGCAGCAGAGGGAGGCCGGCATCGGTTACCAGTCTGCCTGTGCTGAAGGAGCGAAGCTTGGGCTTTCCCTGCAGCGCTTCGATCGCGCCGTCGCCGGTGGGCGAACCCATCAGGTTCACGCTCTCGATCTGGTCGCAATATCGCAGATTGGCGACGCCGGCATCCGTGATGCCCGCCTGCCACGTCATCTCGAATGTACGCAGGTTCGGCAGATGGCGCAGCACTTCGAGCCCGCGGTCGGTGAGCTTCCCGCCGGGGTACTCGCTGAGATCCAAACGCTCCAACTGCGGCATGCGGGCAAGTTGTAGCAGGCCATCGTCCGAGAGTTCGCGCGAGCCGCCGAGGCTGAGGCTGGTGACGTGGTCGAGTTCGGCGACGCGCGTCATCACCGCGTCGGTGATGAAACCGCCGGCATCAAGCGCGGTGATTCGGCGCTCCTTCATGACACCGATCAACTCGTCCCACTCTGCGGCAGTGATTCGCCGGCGGGGCGAGATGCGATTCTCCTTGGCATCGATGACATACGGCTCGCCCTGTGGCGGCGTGCCCGCCGTGGCCGCCTGCATCAGCGCGGGCCAACTGCTAAAACCGGCATCCTGAGCTACGACAATCTGCGCTTCCTCGAGCTTGAGATGCCTTTTAGGCTCCCGGGAGGAGCGCTGCCGGAACGCGTAAACACGGCGCCAGATTTCCGCTCCCAAATCCTCGCGGGTGAACGAGCGGCCGTAATGCTGATTCAGCCGTTCGAGGGCCGCCGCGTCGCCGTCGAATGCGCTGACAAAATCCTGCGCGGCCTGCTGGTAATCTTCGGGCTTTCGCCGCCGCGCCGACTGACGAGGCGCGCCGCTGGATTGGAGGATCAGCTCGCGCGCCTGATCGAGCGAAAGGGGCGGCTTGAAGCCTCGTTGCCGAAGCTGAACGCGCACGTCCTCGAAGGAGAGGATGCGATTGAAGTGCCGGGCCAGCCGGCCGAGCGCCTCCTCATCATCCTTCTCGGAGAGGGAGACCATGTCGCGCGCGAGCTGCTCGCGCCGTGCCTCCGGGTCATCCGGAACGCCTCCACCGCCGGCGGATTCAAGCAGGTCCGCGACGCGGTGCATACCTCGTTTGCGTGCGACAGCCGCCGCGGTCGACCCATCCTTGTTGCTCCGGAAATTCGGATCGGCGCCGTGCTCCAGAAAGAGCTTCACGATTTCGAGCGCCTTGTCCTCCTCCTCCGGCAGCCAGAAGAGCGGCGTGGTCTGCCAGGACGTCTTGGCCAGGCGTGGTTCGGCGCTGAAGACTTCGCGGAGCCGGTCGACATCGCCAATTGGGGTGAGGTTCCAGACGTCGCGGCTGTGGCGCCGCAACAGATCGATCATGCGCGGGAATTGATAGTACGCGGCGAAATCGAACGGCGTGTTGCTGTAGTTCAGCTCGTAGGGATCGACTTCCACGCCGCGCTCGATCAGCAACGCGGCGACATTCAGCGCATCATGCGCCGCGGCGACGTGCAAGGCGCGCTGCTTCTTCGCATCCTCCACTTCGATCGGCGTGCCGAGATCCAGGAGAAATGCCGCCACATCGGCGCGATCCTCGCGTGCGGCGGCGAAGATGGCAGTGGGCGACTGCACGTACTCGGGGTGTTGCGCGAGGATGCGCTGCGCTTCGGCGCGATCGAGCGCGAAACACGCGGCAATCCAACGGTCCTCGTCGCTGAGTTCGACGTCCCGCCGCTCGGCTCCATAGCGCAACAGCAGCTCGGCAATCTCCGGACGCCGCATTCGCATCGCGTGCTCGTACAGGCTGCGCTGCGGGAAGCGCTGATCGCGTTCGGGTGCTGCGTTCGGATTCGCGCCGTGCTCCAGGCACCATCGGGCCAGCTCGATGTCGTCCTTTTCGATCGCGGTGCGCAGATGCCAACGCGCGCCGGAGCCATAGTTGCCCTGGTCGAGCATGTGCCATTCGGGATCAGCCCAGTCGGCAGAGCGGCCGGCTTTCATCGAGAACTCGTGCATCAGCTTCAGCCACCACAGGACCTTCCCCTGAAAGTGGATGTTATAGATCACCTGCCCGTCGTAGGGCTCGGCGCCGCGTTCGAGCAGCAGGCGGACCAGCTCGTCCCGGCGGGGATGCGGCGGGCGCCCCTCCTCGCCTTCGCCTATGGCGAGGACCAGGGGAGTATAGTGACTGCCGCCGCCGACGCAGTACGCATTCGGATCGGCGCCGTGATCAAGCAACAGCCGCGCGATCTCGACGGCGTGGTCGTTCGACTTCGCGAGTGGCAGACGCGTGGCGCAGAGGAAGAGCAACGGCTCCCAGTCCTTGCCGCCGAGGTCGCCGAGGAAATCGTAGCTGCCGCCTGAGCCGGAGCGGTCCTGACCGGTGGCCGCGCGCTTGGCGTCGGCGAGCTGTGGCCGATCGCGGAGAAGGCGCTCCACCTCTTCAATCTCGCCGCACACGGCCGCCGTGTAGATGCTCTCGCGCGCGATGGCGGGATTCTGTTCCAGAATCCGCATCGCGGCGTGACGCGCCATCCGATGTGCGGGGAGGCTGCGGATGTGATGGTCGGGGCAGGCGTATTCGAGGAAACGGTCGACGGCATTAGCGCGAGTGTTTGGAGCAGGGCGGGCCGCGAGTGCCTGCTTCAGTTGCGTCCAGTTTTCGAACTCGTATTCGCGAGCGAGCGCGTGCTGCACGTCGCGCAGGGCGGGTTCGTCTGGGCCATTGGGATATCCAGTTTCAAAGCGCCTGCGGGCCTGAGCATCGTTTTCGCGCAGTGCCTTGAGCCAGCGTTTGGCTTCTTTTCTCAGATTGTCGAGAGTGGTAGCTGACGTGAGCTTTCGTGACATAACCTTCCTTCCGTTTCTGCCCAGGTCCGCTTAGCTCAGGGCCGGATGAAAGGTCCGTGCAAAAAACGCAAATCGAGGACAGGGTGGGAGCAGGCTCCCTTGCCGCGGACAGGAGGCGCCCCAGAGCGCGCTGAGGCTAGATTCCCACACGGCTGGGGCGCCTGTCAATGGCGGCAGCCTGCCAGTTTCCAACTCTAATTGGAAGTAATCGGGCCGCTGTTCGCAGGTGCATTTTCGGCTCTCTGGCCATCCACATGAGCGAGAAGTCCCCATATCATACATCTGAGTACCGACATCGCCGGTTCTGGCCGGATCACGGCCACTCGGAATCAGCGTCGAGCGAACTTGAACTGCCTCCATTGGGGAAGAATCGCGGAAACGGGCTGCAGCCCGCTTAAGCCGAAGAGGCGTTACCACATATGAATGAGCGCTGGCCTGCACCGTCGTTGCACACACGCGGCAATTCCGTCCCCAAAAACCGCGTTGAATTCGGCCAGTTCGGAAGCCGGGTGGCTGAATGACAATGAGCACGAAGTGATGACTAATCAAAAATGATTATGACCGGGGCTCAGGGCGTTGCCCATGAGCTCATCCGTCCGGCGCGTGTGCCGGTGGTTCCGGTCCGGGGAAACCGACGTGTGGGGTGAGGGTGTTGCTGGTCTTTGGCAGCTTGGTCCAGCGGGCGAGTTTGGCACGATCCTCATCGCTGACGAGAGCCGGTGATCTACGACGCAAGCGGACGGCCGATCTCCCGGCGGGATCCTCCACACGGCAGACCTCGATCGCCTCGAATGCCGACTTGTAGAACTCAACCGCTCGCGCGCCGTTCCGAACCGACAGCATCGGTACGATCGAACACACGACGGAAGTCCCCGTGCCTGCGTCTGTGCTCATCTATCCCTCCCCGATCATCTACGGCCAGCTTGACGGCTGGAAGCTCGAAGAATCGTCACCTTTTCAGGCCGGCATTCCAATTCAGCACGAGCCTGATTGGTGAAGCCGTCGCGTCTGCCAGCGTGACGTTCAGCAGAAATCGTCCATCGGGCGCGACGGCATACTGCGCCCGGGATCCGTAGCCCGTTGGCCGGACGTTCACCCCGGTGGCCAGGCGCGTGACGAACAACGCGACGGGTGCACCGGGCACGAGCGCTCGACCGCCCGGCTCGGCGCGAATCGGCGCGGCCATCAAGTGACCGTCCGGCGCGACATAGAGCAGTTCCCGGCCATCCGGGCGCCACTGCGGATATCTGCCGCCTGTCGTGGACACCTGGATTTTGCCGCCAGGCCGCGGAAACGCCTGGACATAGACTTCCGAACGTCCCGTCTCATTGGAGACGAACGCGATCCATTTCCCATCGGGAGAGAAGCGCCCCTGGCTCTCATCGAAGCTCGTTTGTGCGACCGGAAAGGGCTTCCGTTCTCCCGTGAGCGGGAGGGCCCACAGGTCTGTTCCAGTCTTCGGACCCTGCGCGTCGTAGAGCAACGCGCTTCCATCGGCAGACCAGTCCAGTGGAGCTTTGTCCTGTTCGGTTGAGAGCAGCGGCTGTTCATCCTTCTCGCCACTTGCGGGCTTTTCGAAGACGTCGAACCTGCCGTTGCCCGGATTCGATCGAAACGCGACACGGCTTCCATCGGGTGACCAGATTGGGGCACCGGAACCCTGAGGCCCGAATGTGAGCCGGCTGGCAACGCCGCGAGCCACGTCAATCAGCCAGATGTTGTTGTTGCCGCCGACGGTGCGAACGACCGTCACGCGGCGGCCGTCCCTCGTGAGAACCGGACTGGCCATTCCTGCCTCGTCTGGCGGCCCGACAACGCCGAGGGTGTTGCCGGCGCGATCGGCCCAAACGAGTTGACGGCGCGCGAGGCCGCCGGTTCGGTACGCGAATGTCCCCACAGCCGACACCGAGAATGCGCCACGGTTCATTCCCGGTTCTCCAACCGACTGCGCGAGCGGTATCGATTCGTCATCTACGGTCCCGCGATCGACGTCGAATCGGCGAGCCACGAGCGTGCCTTCCGAGACGGTGAACAAGAATCCCGGTGGCACGTACACCGCAGCCTCTTCACTAGCCATGATGCGCCTGGGCTCGCGCCCGTCCAGCCATCCGAGGTACAGGCCACGCATCTCCGGCTGGCCTTGGCCGGCATTGAAAAGGATCCGCTGCCCATCCGGCAGAAACTGCGGCCATCGATGCGTGCCCTGTCCCGCCGCTAGACGCGTGAGCGGCGCCGCTGATCCTCCGATGGCAGCGATCCGCATCAGACCCACCCCCGTGGTGTCGGGCGCGTACACGATTACGCCGTCGCGACTCCACGTTCCGCCTCGCCCGGCCGGCGCGTCGGCGAGGATCTGCGGGCTTCCGCCGGAGACCCCGATTCGCTTCAGCTTGCCGTCCGCGAAGAAACCGATCGAGCGGCCGTCGGGCGCCCAGAACGGCAAGCTCGCACCCTCGGTGCCCGTCAGCGATCTCGGCGCCGCCTGGTCGAATGGTCGCACCCATAGCCGGGACTGGCCTTCGTCGTTTGCGACGAACGCCAATTGGCGCCCATCGGGTGACAGGGCAAACGACACGGGATCGGCCGTCGGCGGAGTCACGATATCGACGCGCATCAGCGGCAATTCCGGGTGGCTGCGCCACACGTACAACAGCGCCGGCCAGACCAGAGCGATCGCGATGAGAAACGAGACGCAGGCCGCAAGCCGCCAGGCCCGCTCACGATTGCGAGGGGCGATCTCGGGAGCGCCTTTCAGGGGCGGCACCGACGCCGTTTCAAGCGATTCGAGCGCAAACGCCAAATCATCAGCCGACTTGAACCGCTGGGCCGCGCCCTTCGCAAGGCACCGCTCGAGGATGCGCCGCAAGGCAACCGGCAGCTGCCCGTCAGCAACCGGCAACTCCGGCGGCTCCTCCTTGAGAATCGCGGTCATCGTCTCCACGGACGTCTCGCCGTGGAACGCGCGCCGGCCGGCCAGCATCTCGTACAGAATCGCGCCGAACGCGAAGAGGTCCGACCGTTGATCCGTGGCCTGGCCGCGCACCTGCTCGGGCGACATATAGCCGACGGTTCCGAGAACCAGTCCGGGCGTAGTTCCGCCCGCCGAGGTGGGCATCAGGCTGCCGCTCCCCGGCGCCGGTTCGGCTTGGGCGAGCTTGGCCAACCCGAAATCGAGGATCTTCACTCGGCCGTCGGCGGTGATGAAAAGGTTCTCCGGTTTCAGGTCGCGATGAATGATGCCTTTCTCGTGCGCCGCCGCGAGGCCTCGAGCGATCGCAACGGCGTACTCGACCGCCTTGCGCACGGGAACCGCGCCGCTGTTCAACCGATCGCGCAGCGATTCGCCCTCGAGCAGCTCCGAGACGATGTACGGCGAACCGTTCTCCGAGCCGATGTCGTGGACCGCGAGAATATTCGGATGGTTCAACGCCGCGGCGGCTCTCGCTTCCTGCTCGAACCGGCGGAGGCGCTCTGAGTCCGTGGACACGATGGCAGGCAAGATCTTGATCGCGACGTCGCGGCCGAGACGAGGATCGTGAGCGCGATAGACCTCACCCATTGCGCCGCTCCCTATCGGCGCGAGCACTTCGTATGGGCCCAGTCGTGAGCCGGTCGCCAACGGCACGGGGCTCCTCCTGTGTGCTGTTCCCTCGCGGGACCCACGCCGCTAGCTCGCGGTTGCGTCGCTCGAAGTCTCGCGCTCTGCGCGCGGCCGGCGGAACTATGGGTGTTTGGTGTTTGTATCGCGAAGGGGTGACAGGAACAAGCAAATTCCTGCGGTCGTACGGTGGCGCCGGTGCGCGCGTTCTCCTTTGGATAGTTTCGTAATTCCGTCGATCACGCCGGGAGAGAGCTCCGCGTTGGTGGTATTGCAGGATTGGGAATCATACGTGGCAAAGTTGAACTAATGCACATTGGCGAATAGCTCCCGCCGAACGCGCAGCGTTTACCGATGCACCTGGACGTATAGTGGCTTATTCGGCCAATCTCTGCCTGGTTGCTCACCAGCAAGGTCAGATCGGGGCCGCTTATGTTCGTGCACTCGCCAGATTTCTGGTTTAATCTCTGTCAGGAGACTCGAATGCCCTTGCAACTCTGGACCTTGCTTGCAGGTCTTGTGATCGGTGCCAGCCCGCAGAATGCCGCGATCGATCACTTCGAGAAGAAGGTTCGACCCGTGTTGGCGGCATACTGTTATGCATGCCACAGCAAATCGGCTGCCGCACCGCAGGGTGGCCTGCTGCTTGATTCGACGGAGGGAATCCGGCGAGGCGGAAACTCCGGCCCCGCGATCAAGCCTGGCGATCCGGAGAACAGTCTATTGATTCGCGCGATCCGACAGACGGACAAGAAGCTCAAGATGCCACCGGGCGATCCACTTTCTTCAGAGGTCGTAGCCGATTTCGAGCTTTGGATTCGTGAGGGCGCTTCCCTTCCGGCCGAGCCAGCAGCAACCGATAAGAAACAACCTTCGCCGTGGTCGTTGCAGAAACCAAGGTTGTCGGCGTTCCCCACCGTCAGGAGCCAGGGCTGGGTTCGCAACGATATCGATCGCTTTGTCTTGAGCCGCCTGGAAGCCAGGAATCTCAGCCCGTCGGCCGAGGCCGACAAGCGAACGCTGATCCGACGCGCGACATACGACTTGAGCGGACTGCCCCCCACCGCCGAAGAGGTCGAGCGGTTTGTCCATGATGCGTCGCCGCAGGCTTACGAGCGCCTGATCGATCGGCTGCTTGCTTCACCACGATATGGCGAGCGATGGGGACGTCACTGGCTGGACGTGGCGCGTTATTCCGATTCGGTGAACGACTCGGTAAACACCGCGCAGCGCTTTCCCTGGTCGTACACCTATCGCGATTGGGTGATCCGCGCGCTGAACGAAGATCTGCCCTACGATCAATTCGTGCTTTATCAGCTGGCCGCCGATCGCCTGCCGAAAGCCGAGCCGCAGCATTTGGCCGCCCTCGGCTTCCTGAGCCTTGGGCGCGATTTCCCAAACAGCTACCCCGAGACGGTGGACGATCGCATCGATGCGGTTTCACGAGGCCTGCTTGGACTGACGGTCGCCTGTGCGCGCTGCCACGATCACAAGTACGATCCGATTCCGACCAGGGATTACTACTCTCTGTACTCAATCCTGTCGAACATCCGCGAGCCTGACAAATTGCCGCTGCTAGGGAAGCCGGTTGGACTCTCGCAGAAGCAGGCAGCCTACCAGGAACGGCTCGATCGGATTCAAAAAGTCTATCAGGAATATCGTATCCGCCGGCACGCTGAGATGGTGGCCTTCTTCAAGACGCAAGCAGCCGAGCATATGGTTGCGGCACGCGATGCGGAGGGTTTGAGCAATCCCGAGATCGAAGACTTGGTTCGCGACCGGCAGTTGAATCAGCACCTGCTGGTTCGCTGGCAAAAGTATCTGCGGGACGCGAAGGAGAGCGGCGAGCCGCTATTCCGCCTGTGGCATGCTGCGGCGGCGATTCCGGAGAAGGAATTCGCGACGAAGTGGCCCGCAGTGCGTAGAACCGCCAAGGGTGCTTCGCTCCTCGAGGCTGAGCTGGATGCGAAACCGATCGCGTCATTGCGGGATCTCGCGCAATCGTATGCCGCAGCCTTGCGGAAATACGACCGCGCCCAGCCTTTCGGCGATCCCGAGGCAGATCGGCTCCGCGCCATCGTTCGGGGACCAAAATCACCGCTCGATGTGCCGTTCGAGGAATTTGACCTGATCTGCACCGAGGGTGATAGAAACAATATGCGATCAATCCGCGTCCGCTACAACGCGATGCTGGCGCAAGCCGCGTATGACGGCGCGGCCCCGCGCGCGATGGCCGTAGAAGATCTGCCGCACCCTGTTCCGGCGCATGTATTCCTCCGCGGCAATCCCAACAACCCGGGTGCGCTGGCGCCGCCGCGCTTCCTGTCTTGTCTGGGCGGCAGCGACGAAAGAGCGTTCAAAGATGGGAGCGGGCGGCTGGAACTGGCGCGTTCGATCATCGACGCCGAGAATCCGCTGACCGCGCGCGTCATCGTAAATCGCGTGTGGATGCACCACTTCGGTTCCGGGCTGGTCCGCACACCGAGCGATTTCGGCTTCCGTGGTGATCCACCGACTCACCCGGAACTGCTCGACTATCTCGCTCTGAAGTTCGTGGAGTCCGGCTGGTCCCTGAAGAAGCTGCACCGGCTCCTCATGACCTCCGCTGCCTACCGGCAAGCGAGCGGCGACAATGAAGCCGGTCGCAAGATCGATCCCGAGAATCAGTTGCTATGGCGAATGAACCGGCGCCGGCTCGAGATCGAGAGTTTGCGCGATTCGATGCTGGCCGCCGCAGGGCGTCTCGATCTTACGATGGGGGGTGTGCCTTTCTCACTGACGGCACAGCCTTCGGTACCGCGGCGGTCGGTGTACGGTTATATTGAACGCGGGCGTGTGCCGGGTCTGTTGAGCGCTTTTGACTTCGCCTCACCGGATCAACACGCGCCGATGCGTTACGTAACGACGGTGCCGCAGCAAGCGCTGTTCTTTCTGAACAGTCCATTCGTTGCGGAGCAGGCCCGCGCTCTCACATCTCGCCCTGAAGTGGCCGCCGCGCCGACGGCTTCCGAGAAGGTTCGTAATCTTTACCGCGCGATCTTTGCCCGTGAACCTGATGGAGCGGAGTTGGAGGCGAGCCTGAAATTCCTGTCGTCAGGCGCCGAACAGGCAGTTGGTGCCGATACGGCTTCGCCATGGCAATACGGCGTGGCCGAGTTTCGTGCGGATACGGGTCGTGTCGAGTCGTTCACGCCGTTCACTGTCTTTGTATCGGACCGCTGGCAAGGGTGCTCGGTGCTGCCTGCCACACGCTTCGGCAAAGCAGTGATCCGGGCGGCAGGCGGCGAACCCGGCGGGCTGCCGGATCAAGCCGTTATCCGCCGCTGGGTAAGCCCGGTCTCCGGAAAGTTGAATATCGAGGGCACGCTGCAGCACGGCCAACCGGCCGTGCCCTACGGCGACGGCGTGCGCGGCCGGATCGTGTCCAGCCGCGATGGTGAATTGGCGTCCTGGTCGGTGAATGGCTCGAGCGCCGAGACAAAGCTAAACGGCATCAAGGTGGAGAAGGGCGACACAATCAGTTTTGTTGTCGATGCGCGGCTCGATCCCGAGAATGACGGGTTTACCTGGGCGCCGGTCATAAGGTGCGGCGAACAGAGTTGGAGTGCCAAGAGCGACTTTGCGGGCCCGTCGCCGCGGCCGCTGGATGTTTGGGCACGCTTCGCGCAGGTGCTGCTGGAGACCAACGAGTTCGCGTTTGTCGACTGAAGGAGGGCAGAGATGAAACCGCGGGATCTTATGAACCGGCGAGAAATGCTGTCGCGCTGCGGTATGGGCATGGGCCTGGTCGCGCTGACATCGACCCTCCGCGACGCGGGTTACCTGCAGGCGGCGCCGAACAGCCAGGCCATCAATCCGCTCGCCCCGAAGGAGCCGCCGCTGCCCGCCAGGGCCAAGCGCGTGCTGCACCTGTTCATGAACGGCGGCGCGTCGCATGTCGATACCTTCGATCCGAAGCCGTCGCTCGCTAAATTCGCGGGTAAACCGATTCCAATCACGCTGAAAACAGAGCGCCGCACGGGTGCGGCGTTCCCCTCGCCGTTCGCGTTTCGGAAGTTCGGCCAAAGCGGCACAGAAGTCAGTGAAATCTTTTCGAATGTGGGCGAGTGCGTCGACGACCTCTGCATCGTGCGATCGATGCACACCGACATTCCTAACCATGAGCCATCCCTGATGATGATGAACTGTGGTGACGTGCGCCAGGTCCGGCCGAGCTTCGGTTCCTGGGTCACTTATGGCCTTGGCTCTGAGAACCAGAATCTGCCCGGCTTTATCGTGTTGTGCCCGGACGGTCTGCCCACTCAGGGAAATCAGAACTGGCGTTCGGCGTTTCTACCCGGCGCTTACCAGGCAACACATATTGATACCCGAGAGACACAGATCGAGAAGCTGATTGAAAACATCCACAGTGGCTTCACGACCTCGGCTGAGCAGCGTCGCCAGCTGGACCTGTTGGCGGAGCTGAATCGCGGTTATCAGGCGCGACGCCAGAATGATCCACTGCTGGAGGCGCGTGTCCAGTCGTTCGAGCTGGCGTACCGCATGCAGATGGAAGCGGACGACGCCTTTGACCTTTCGAAGGAACCTGAGGACATCAAGAAGATGTACGGTGAGGGTCTGCAGGCGCGGCAAATGATCATCGCCCGACGTCTGTTAGAGCGCGGCGTGCGCTTCGTGCAGGTATGGCATGGTGCCGGGCAGCCCTGGGACAGCCACGACGATATCCGAACCAATCATGGGCGCCTGGCGCGGGAATGTGATCAGCCGATCGCTGCGCTGATCAAGGATCTGAAGCAACGCGGGATGCTCGAGGACACACTGGTCATCTGGGGTGGCGAGTTTGGGCGTACGCCGACGGTCGAGTTGCCGGACCTGGGAGCGAACTCGGGCATGGTGAACGGCCGCGATCATAACCCGTATGGCTTCACCATGTGGCTTGCGGGCGCAGGCCTGAAGAAAGGCCTGGTGTACGGGGCGACGGATGAGTTTGGCTTCGCGGCAGTGGAGAACCAGGTCCACGTGCACGATCTGCATGCCACACTGCTTCACCTCCTCGGTTTTGATCATGAGAAATTTACGTACCGTTACGCCGGCCGCGACTTCCGCCTGACGGATGTACATGGACAGGTGGTGCGCGACCTGCTCGCGTGATAGGTGCCGGAAGTAGGGCCGCGACGAGGCGCGCCCGTATTTCGACAATCGGCCATGCGTCCAAGCTCCGGAAGCTAGCGGGCCCGCAACCCCGCTCGAAAGCGCGGCCACGGGCCCGCGAAGAACACGCTAAGAAAGCGCCCGGTAACGGTTGCCGGTATCGCTGACGACGACCTCGGGAAGCGACTCGTGGAGGTCGTGTGAGCCAATGCGGAAGCCGAGCGGCTCCGCGACGCGCTCGATCCCGTCGAGGACCACAATCTGCTTCAGATGAACTGGCAGACGCAAAGTTGTCGATAGAGGCAGCAAAGACTGAGCAGCTGACCAGCGCGCCTGAAACTATGAGTTCCCTCCCAGCGCGTCGCGGCGCCTACGGCTTCGACGCACCATACGCTCCGCTCCTGATGACCCTTGGCGGCGCCTGCCTGCTCGCCCTCTCGGTGACGCGGCTGTGGCTCGCCGAGGGCCGGCC
>WNGD01004417.1_pt1 | contig 18760 bp, 17 predicted proteins | sample 5400671 | NCBI WGS metagenome assembly WNGD01 (sample SAMN13153369, study PRJNA577476) | soil metagenome | isolation source: 40 cm soil or saprolite under grassland replicate 2 | place: USA:California | collected 2016-06-15
CGGCCTACTGGCTCAAGGTGCCCCTCGCCGGCGGCGGCGACACGCTCGTGCAGTTCACTGGACAGCCGACGATCACGAATGGCGAGTACATCGTCCAGATCGGGACGCCCCAGTGGAAGCATTTCAGTGGCAGCGGATTCTTCCTGCAGGGCCACGACGAGAACTTCTTCGAGTGGGCTTCGGCCGACTTACGGCTGCTGAGCGTCGACCTGTCCTACCGCCCCACGGAGCGGCTCCGCAACAGCATCAGCTATTTCTGGCAGCAGGTGAATCGCCGCACCGACGGCAGCCTGGTGAATGTCGGTCGCGTGCTTCGGGTCAAGCTCGAATACCAGGTCTCGCGTCCGCTGTTCGTGCGGGTGGTGGGGCAGTACATCCAGGACAAGACGGACTCGCTACGCGACGACTCACGGACCGGCGCGCCGATTTTCATCCAGAGGGACACCCTGACGCGCGCCGCCGCGTCGCACAGTAATCTCTTCCACGCCGATGTGCTGCTCAGCTATCAACCGATACCGGGGACCGTGGTGTTCGCCGGGTACGGCAGCGACATGGTGGACGAGGAGGCCTTCCGGTTCCGGGGCCTCAGGCGGACGGACGACACCTTCTTCCTCAAGTTGAGCTATTTGTTCAGGCTCTGACCGCGAGGTCGGACCTACAGGATGGACGCGAGCGGGCAGGAGAACCCGGGCACGACATCCTCGCCGTCGAGCGGGCCGTCCGACGGCACGATCGTCTCGCTGCCGTCGTGGCGGTAGATGCGTGCCAGCCGGCGCTCGGGATCGACGACCCAGACGAGCCTCGTTCCGGCCGAGAGCCAGTCCGCGACTTTGGCGAGAATCTCGCCCGCACGGTCACCGGGCGACAGCACTTCCACGACGAGGTCGGGGGCGAGATCGGGGAAGCCAACCGGGATGGGATCGGGGAGTCGCTCGCGCCGTACGAATGCAATGTCGGGAGCGCGGACGGTATCGGGGCCGCGCGACAACGTGAAGCCGGTCTCGGCCGCGAAGACTTGTCCACCGCCCGTGCGCTCCACGTAGTTACCGATCCGCAAGGCGAGCTTCATTGTGACACTGCCATGCCGCCCTCCCGGCGGCTCCCGGACGACAAGGACGCCGCGGACCAGCTCCGTTCGCTTGTTCGGGATACTCGCGTTGAGCAACTCCTCGGCGGTCATCTGCGTCGGGGGCATGCTCAGAACGTAGGCGCGCTCGGCGGGCATAGCAACCCGAATCCTGCGGTCGTATGTCAACGCGGGATCAACCGCGAGCGCCCGCCCAAGTGGACGCCGACCGTGTAGACAAGTCGCCCCCTCGCTGATAGCTTCGCCCCTTCCCAATTCAACCCGATGAGACCTTTCCTGGCAGAGCTGCTCGGCACCATGCTGCTGATCATCCTGGGCGATGGGGTGGTTGCCAACGTGGTGCTCAACAAAACCAAGGGCCAGAACGCCGGCTGGATCGTCATCACCGCGGGCTGGGCGTTCGGTGTGACGGTGGCGGTGTATGCCGTGGGCAGCTTCAGCGGCGCGCATTTGAACCCCGCGGTGACGATCGGCCTCGCCTCCATCGGCAAGCTCGCGTGGGCCTCTGTGCCCGTCTATATCGCGGGCCAAATGGTCGGTGCGTTCCTCGGCGCGACGATCGTGTGGCTCGCGTACCTGCCGCACTGGGCCGTGACGGAGAGCCAGGCAGGAAAGCTGGCCGTGTTTTGCACCGCCCCCGCCATCCGAAACTCGAGCGCAAATCTCCTGACCGAGGTCATCGGCACCTTCGTACTGGTACTGGGCGTATTAGTCATCCTGACACCGAGGAATCTCAACCCGGTACACGGCTGGGATGTGGGATTTGGGCCATTCCTGGTCGGTGTCCTCGTGTGGGCCATCGGCCTTTCGTTAGGCGGGCCGACCGGCTACGCGATCAATCCTGCCCGTGACCTGGGTCCGAGAATCGCGCACGCGCTGCTGCCGATCGCCGGCAAGGGTAATTCCGACTGGGGCTACGCATGGATCCCGGTGGCCGGGCCGATCATCGGGGGCGTGCTCGCGGCAGTCCTTTATACGACGGTATGGCCGGCATGAAATACATCCTGGCCTTGGACCAGGGGACCACCAGCTCGCGCGCCATGGTGTTCGACCACAGCGGGAGCGTGGTTGCGTCGGCCCAGAAGGAATTTCGCCAGATTTTTCCGAAGCCGGGCTGGGTGGAGCACGACGCGACCGAGATCTGGGCCACGCAGCTGCACACGGCGACCGAAGCACTCGGCAAAGCCGGAGTGACCGCCGCCGACATCGCCGCAATCGGGATAACGAATCAGCGGGAGACCACCGTGGTGTGGGACCGCGAGACGGGCGAGCCGGTGCATCACGCCATCGTGTGGCAGGATCGCCGCACGGCCGCCCGGTGCGATCAGCTGAAGGCGCGCGGGCTCGCGCCATCGATCAAGCGCAAAACCGGCCTCGTGGTGGACGCCTATTTCTCCGGCACGAAGCTCGAGTGGCTGCTGCGCAATGTGCCGGGCGCGCGCGCGAAGGCGAAGGCGGGCAAGCTGGCGTTCGGCACGGTGGACTCGTGGCTGGTGTGGAATCTCACGGGCGGCCGGGTACACGTGACCGATCCGAGCAACGCGTCGCGTACGATGTTGTTCAATCTGCGCACCGGCGATTGGGACGACGAGCTGCTGGAGTTGTTCGGTGTACCGCGCTCGCTGTTACCGGCGGTTGCGTCGTCGAGCGAAGTGTACGGCGAAACGACGCTGCTCGCGGGGGGCCGCGCGGTGCCGATTGCCGGTATTGCGGGCGACCAGCAGGCGGCGCTGTTCGGCCAGGCGTGCACCCAGCCCGGGATGGTGAAGAACACCTATGGGACCGGTTGCTTCATGCTCATGAACACCGGCACGAAGCCGATGGCGTCCAAGAACAATCTGCTGACGACGGTGGCGTGGCGGATCGGGAACCGGACCGAGTACGCGCTCGAAGGTAGCATTTTCATCGCCGGGGCGGTGGTGCAATGGCTGCGCGACGGACTGGGCATCATCGAGTCGTCGTCCGAGGTCGAAGCCCTGGCCTCGCAGGTAGAGGATACCGGTGGGGTGTACCTGGTCCCCGCATTCGCCGGACTGGGCGCGCCGCACTGGGATCAATACGCGCGCGGAATTCTCGCGGGAGTCACGCGCGGCACCACGGCGGCGCATATCGCGCGCGCGGCGTTGGAGGGCATCGCGTTTCAGGTGGCCGACGTGCTGCGGGCGATGGAGGCCGATGCGAAGATCAAACTGAAGGAGCTGCGCGTGGATGGCGGCGCGTCCGCGAACAACCTGCTGATGCAGTTCCAGTCGCACCTGCTGGGCGTTCCGGTGGTGCGGCCGAAAGTCACCGAGACCACGGCGCTGGGCGCGGCGTATCTCGCGGGATTGGCGGTCGGCTACTGGAAGGACCAAAGACAGATCGCGGCGCAGTGGCAGGTCGACCGTCGCTTCACGCACGCGATGAAACCGGCGCAGCGCAAGCAGCTCGAGGCCGGCTGGCGCAAGGCGCTCGACCGGGCGCGGGCGTGGGAAGGGGAGGGCTGAGGCTTGGAAGTCATCATTCAGCGCGACTACCAGCAGATGAGCAAAGTGGCGGCGCGGATTGTCGCCGAAGTGCTCAACACCAAGCCCAATGCCGTGCTCGGGATGGCCACCGGATCCACGCCGCTGGGCCTGTATCAGGAGCTGGTGCGACTGCACAAAGAGGAGCAGCTCGATTTCGCGCGCGTGACCACGTTCAATCTGGACGAATACGTGGGCCTGACGGCGAATCACCCACAGAGCTACCACTACTTCATGCACGAGCATTTCTTCCAGCACGTGAACATCCCGCGGCAAAACATCAATATTCCCTCGGGCACGACCAGCAATTACCCCGCCTTCTGCAAATGGTACGAGCAGCGGATCACGGAATGCGGCGGGATCGACCTGCAGATCCTGGGTATCGGCTCCGACGGCCACATTGCCTTCAACGAGCCGACCAGCTCCCTGAGCTCGCGGACCCGGCTCAAGACGTTGTCCAAGCAGACCATCGACGACAACGCTCGGTTCTTCGAGCGCCGAGACAGTGTGCCCGTCTATGCGATCACGATGGGCGTCGGGACCATCCTCGATGCGCGCAAGCTCGTCCTCGTCGCGAGCGGGAGAACCAAGGCCAAGGCGATCGCCCAAGCGGTGGAGGGACCGGTCACCAGCATGGTGACGGCGAGCGCGCTCCAGCTGCACCGGGACGCCATCGTGATCGTGGACCAGGATGCGGCGTCTGGTCTGACGCAGCGCGAGTACTACGAATTCATCTACGCGGCCAAACCGGCGGCGCCGAGGGCGTAGGTGGGCGGTCGTCTCGAAAATCGAGGCTTAGCGTGATCCTCCTCACCCTATTCGTCATGGCTCAGCAGCCCGCTGCTCAAAGGCGCGCGATCGTCTACACCACGGCCGAGAGCACCACTTTCCGGTTGACGGCGACCGATACGCTGACGTTCACGCCGTCGGAGCCGACATCCGAGGGAAAGATTTACGTCTTCGTCGATCCGCGGAGAACGTTTCAGCCGTTCATTGGAATCGGCGGAGCCCTGACCGATGCCGCGGCCGAGACCTTCGCGAAACTGCCCGCGGCCCCACAGGACGAATTGCTCAGTGCCTATTACAGCACCGACCGCGGGATCGGGTACACCCTGGGCCGGACCAACATCCACAGCTGCGACTTCTCGAGCGAGAGCTACACGTATGTCGACGAGGGCGACAAGGACCTGAAGTCTTTCTCCATCGCGCACGACCTGCGCTACCGGATCCCCCTGATCAAGCGAGCGATGGCCGCCAGCGGCAACAAGCTCAGGCTCTTTGCCAGTCCCTGGAGCCCGCCGGCGTTCATGAAGGACAACAATGACATGTTGCACGGTGGACACCTGCGTCCCGAGTACGCTCGCGCCTGGGCTCGCTATTTCGCGAAGTTCGTCGAGAGCTATCGGAAGGAAGGGGTACCGGTGTGGGGCGTCACGATCCAGAACGAGCCGATGGCGACCCAGACGTGGGAATCGTGCGTGTTTCAGGCGTCGGACGAGCGGGACTTTCTTAAAAACCACCTGGGTCCGGTGATGGCGCAGGAGGGCCTGCTGGGGAAAGTCAACATCATCGTCTGGGACCATAACCGCGACCTCATCATCCAGCGGGCGCTGGCGATCTTCGAGGATTCGGCGGCCGCGAAATACGCCTGGGGGATCGGCTTCCACTGGTATGAAGACTGGTCGGGTGGGCAACAGATGTACGGCAATGTGGCGCTGGTGAGCCGGCTCTACCCCGAGAAGCACATCCTCTTTACCGAGGGCACACCGGCGACGTTCGATTCGACGGGGTACGGACGATGGAGCCTGGGAGAGGCGTACGGCCGGTCGATGATCAACGATTTCAATTCGGGGACCGAGGGCTGGACCGACTGGAACATTCTGCTCGATGAACGGGGTGGCCCCAACCATGTGGGGAACTTTTGCTTCGCCCCGATCCATGCCGACACGCGTACCGGCAAGCTCATCTACACCAATTCGTATTACTACATCGGCCACTTCTCGAAATTCATCCGTCCCGGTGCGAGACGGATCCTCGCGTCACCGAGCCGCAGCATGCTGCTCACCACGGGCTTCGTCAACGACGACGGCACGGTGGCGGTCGTGGTCATGAACCCGACGTCTAAAGGGGGAGACTACAACCTCGTCGTCGGCTCCGCGTCAGTGCAGATCAGCTCGCGGCCACACTCCATCCAGACGGTGGTTTTCAAGGCCAGGTGACACTACTTCGACGCCGTCAGGCGTCGTCCCGTGTATTGCTTGGCGAAACGCAAAGCCGAACCTGCCGAGCTGCGTGGCAGAGAGAATGGATTGTGGCGACCGCTTGGTGTGTCCAGCGCGAGCTGTTCCAACCCATGACTCGCGGGAAAAAAAGGACCGGCCAAGCGGGTACCTCGCTCAGCCGGTTTCGCGATTTGCTCCCCTCGAGGCATAGGCGAGCCGCACGACATCGCGCCTCGAGGATCAGTGCATCTGAGTAACGTTGCAATATGCTTCCGATAGGGTCGGTCGCAAGAGCCAGCCGGCACACGGCTGGTATTACCTCCCATCGCCTCCTCTACATGGGCGACTTGTCGCTATTGAAAATGTTGCCCAGCACCTTCCACTCACCGTTCACGCGCGTCCACGCCTCCACGAACTTCCCTGCGTCCTCGATGCGCTGCCCCTTGGGACCGTCCATACCGAGCTTGTAGGGGCCGGTGGCGATCGCCAGGTCTCCGGCGCGCGATACGACGACCTTGGACGACTCAAAGGTGAGGGAAAGGTTCGGCGCTTTCAGCAGCGGGGCCCTCGCCGACCGCACAGCGGCGCGCCCGCTCACGCGAGGAGCGCCAGGCGGCAGGAACTCCCCGTCCTCGGCGTAGACATTGCCGATCGCCGTCGTGTCCTTCGCCGCCACGGCCTGAACCCATTGCTTTTCCAGCTCGCGGATGGTGTGCTGTTCAGCGGCGACGTCGGCGTGGCGGGCGCAAGCGCCCAAGCTCGCGACGGTGAGGGCGAAGATCAGGCGGTTGCTCAGTCTCCGTCTCAACGGGAGCCTACCGCTGGGGTGGGTAGCAACTCGGGCGTCTGCGCCGTCCCACTGACGCGGAGCCGGATCCACATCCCGGCGGCGCCGTGCCCGGGTACGCCGCAGGCGATCAGGTAGTCCCCCGCGGGTTGCGCCGCGAAGCGCATGTCGTCTGTTGCTTCAGAAGGAAGTCCTTGCGCAAGCTTGAGCGTGAACGCACGTGGGATCGCAGGATCGCCGGGCAGGGCCGGCGGCGGCGTCTGCGGAGCGATCACCTCGGCGCTGTGCGGCAACACCCCGTCATGGTTACGGAAGTCGATCTCCGTTTGCCAACCGACGGGTACGACGAGCGTGAGCTGCCCGTCGCGGAACCCGTTGAAGTTCAGGGCGCCGTTAAGGCCGGTGAGTCCAGCGATCAATTGGAAGCGGACGGTCTTGGCGGCCGTATCGACGCTCAGCCAGGTCGGATCTACGTTCTGCTGCTGGGCCGTCGCGGGCGCGGCGGACGAAGGCGAACGGCGATTCGCCACGGACAGCGCGTACACCGCGGACCGCAGGGGCGGTAAGGGATCATCGGAGAGCTGAATCCCATCACTGAGGAAGATCGGGTTGAATTGCAGCTTCCGCGACACTTCGGCATTGTCCGGCGCGACGGTCGTGAGCGTGACGACGCCGAGCTCCACGAGCTTGCGGTCGTCCGGCCAGACCACCGACGCATCCGAGGTCGGATCACCCGGTTTCGGGAGCTGCACGAGCACACGAACCTTCACCGGCTCTTTCGCCAGCCGACGCGTGAGCTCGTCGAAGAGGTAGTTGGCCGACACCTTCGCCGCGGCGGCCGAGTCTAGGTACCTCGTGCCGCCGACAGGGACGAGCCGGTAGCGACCTGGCTGCTTCACGTTTTGCGCGTTGACGAAGATGAACGCGTCGTTGCCGTAGTACACCTCGGTGGCGAAGCTGACCGGCACCCGCGGGGGGTCGGTCACGAATTTCACAGCGGCCGGATGCGTGCCGAGAAACGCCTCGATCGGCGACGGATGCTTACTGTCGGGCTTGGTCGCGAGCACCGCGTCGAGGAATGCGGCGAAGTCCTCGCCGGTGCCGACCACGAACCCGTTGTGCGAGTTCGCCACGATGTCCGTGTAGGCGCCGTTCGGCAGCTGGAACCGAAGGGCGAGCCCGCGTGGCACCGCGCCGGGGCTGTTGTCGGCAACGTCTGGGAGGCCGCTTCCGTTCGAGTAGCGGGCGATGACCGGTGTCGACGCCGCCACCAGGTGAGGAGCGCGGCTCAGCGACGTCGCGCCGCGCGACGGCGCGAACGTGCCCGTCACGACGATGCCCTTGGCATGAGCGATACGGTAGCCGGGGTGTACGCCACCGGCTAGCGCGATGAAGTCATCGGCGATACGCTGCTGGAGGCTCTTGTCCTGCCCTTGCAGAGCGAGCGGATAGGAAGCGAGACTGCAGGCCAGGCCGACGCGAACCGACCACCGCGCGAACATAAAGGACCCCCGAGAAGGATAGTGAAGAATGTCGACGCTATCGTAGCAGGCCACTAGGCGAGGAAGTCGACCAACTCGCGGTTGACTTGCTCGGCGTGAGTCCAGAGCACGCCATGAGGGCCATTCTTGAGCTCCACGAACTTTACGTTCTTGATCATCTTCGCCTGCCGTCTGGACGTCGCATCGGGAGGCAGAATGCGGTCCGCGTCTCCATGCAGAAGCAGCGTGGGGACATCGTTGCGCACGATGTCCTTTCGGAAGTCCTCGATCCACGAGTCGACACAGGCGAGTGTACCCGTGGCGGAGGCGCCGACCGCGACGTTCCAGTTGTCTTCGACCACTCGTTCGCTCACGAGTTTTCCGCCCAGCACGTCGTAGTTGTAGAAGTTGTGCAGGAAATCGAGGAGCGTCGTGGGCCGATCGGCCTTGATCGCCGCCTTGAGGCCGTCGAAAACGCTGGCGTCGACGCCGTCGGGATTGTCGGCCGCCTTCACGAGGTAGGGGCCGAGCGTGCCGATCAGCACGGCTTTGCGCACGCGCTTCGTGCCGTACTTGCCGATGTAGCGCGTCACCTCTCCGGTCCCCATCGAGAACCCCACCAAACACACGTCCGTCAAGTTCAACGACGTCAGCACGGTGTTCAGGTCGGACGCAAACGTGTCGTAATTGTATCCGACAGCTGGCTGGCTCGACCGTCCGAAACCGCGGCGATCGTACGTGATCACCCGATGCCCGGCGGCCAGCAGTGCCGCGGTCTGCTTTTCCCACGACGCGCCGCTGAGCGGCCAGCCGTGAATCAGAACGACCGGCGACCCCGAGCCATGGTCCTCGTAGTAGAGCTCGATGTTCGTCGAGTTCTCCTTCCCGACGCGGATCCGATTGCTGTCCATGGGGGCGCTCCGAGAATTGGGGCGAGGCTCTTGCGAGGGTACCACAGGGGCCGCCACCGCAGCGGCGGCGACCGTCGCAGCGCCGGTGCGGAGAAAGTCACGACGTGTGGGGCCATCCTGTGCGGCGCGTTTGCTCAACATTGATATCTCCTGACGCGGTTAATAGTGGTCGCGCAATCTCAGAGGAGCCGGACAACCGAGCTATTGGACGTTGGTATCGCTCGATACCTTGGTATCAGGCGGCGATGGACACGCGGAACGAAGCGATCAACTCTGGTGTTGGTGCTCACGCGGATCGTCGGCGGGATCAAGATATTCAAGGCCCAGCGGACCAATGGCCGTTACCTGGGTGACGTACTCACCGGATTTCGCCCAGTGAAAGTGGGACGTATTGCCGGGCAGAACGATAACGCTACCGGGCGGATATGCTTCCACCTTATCGCCGTCGAACTGATCGCCCAGGCCGATGTAGAAAACGCCGGCCATGACCGTGTACACTCTGTCCTCCGGGTGTCTGTGTGGCATCATCTTCACGCCGGAGGGCACTTTGACCCGGATCACGTAGGGGCCCGGCTCTGAGGGCTGACCGACAAGGACGGCGAGGCGTACCGGAGGTGGGAACGCCGGGAATGGCTTCCAGTCGATGTCGTCGGGGAGGACCGATGTGAAAACGGCCTGGCCTGGCTGGTGGGTTCGAACCATTGCCGTCCTCCTTATCTGAACGCCGCTACTTCACGAAGCCCCGGACGAGCTGCGCGATCTGATCTGCGGCCGTATCGAGCGCGAAATGGCCCGCATCGAGCACGTGGACTTCGGCTTTGGGCACGTCGCGGCGATAGGCCTCCGGTTCCGAAAGCTCGAAGGACAGGTCGTACTTCCCCCAGAGGACCAGCAGCCGAGGCTGCTGCTCGCGCATCCACGCCTGCCACTTGGGGTAGGCGTCGACGTTGGTGCGGTAGTCGTAGAAGAGGTCGCTCTGAATGTCGGCTTGGCCGGGCTGGCTGAGAAAAGCAAACTCATCGGTCCAGAGATCGGGGTCATAACGTTCCACCGCGGGATCGCTGCCGACATGGCGCGTCCGCGTCGTCGCCAGCGACAGGAGATTGGTGCGCAGCGTGCTTTCGTTGGCGGCGCGATCGGCCCAAAAAGCCCGCCGCGCCTTCCAATTCGCCCCCAGGCCTTCGTTGTGCGCCACCGCGTCCTGGACGATGAGCGCCTCGATCCGCTCCGGATGGGCGAGCGCCATGCGAAACCCAACGGGGCCGCCGTAATCCTGCATGTACAGCGTGTAACGCGAGAGCCCGAGTGCTTCGGCGAAGTGATGCATGATCTCGGCGTAGTGGTCGAACGTGTAGGCGAATACTTTCTGGTCCGGGCAGTCGCTGTGTCCGAAGCCCGGGTAATCGGGCGCGACCAGGTGATACCGATCGGACAGGCGGGTGAAGAGAGGCTCGAACATCCGCGATGAAGAGGGAAGGCCGTGCAGCAGCAGCAGCGTGGGCGCGTCTTTCGGGCCCGCCTCTCTGTAAAAGATGGAGAGGCCATCTACCTGTATCGTACGATAGGAGGTCGGGTGTTCCACGGGACGTCCCTTTCCTTGGGCCTGGACCAGCAATTGCAACGCTGCGATCAAAACGCGCATCGTCAGCTCCGGTTCCCCGCCACCTCGAAGATGACCTCCAGCTCGACCGGGGCGCCGAGCGGAAGACTGGCGACGCCATATACCAAGCGGCAGGGACGCTTGTTTGTTCCGAAGACATCTTGCAACAGCTCCGAAGCGGCGTCGGCGACTTTCGGCTGATCGCGGACATCTCCCGATGTCGCCACCGACACGCCGAGCCGGACGATCCTGGTCACTTTGTCCAGCGATCCCAAATGCTGCCGCGCGACCGCGAGCACGTTGAGCGCCGCGAGGCGAGCTGCCTGGCGTCCCGCTTCGACATCGAGCTCCGCACCGACGCGCCCGATGAACTTCGCCCCGTGTCCTTCCGTGGGAAGCATCCCGCTCAGAAACAGGAGATTGCCTGTCTGCACCGCTTCCGCATACGTACCGAACGGCTCGGGCGGTGCAGGGAGCTCGATACCAAATTCCTTCAACCGACGTTCGGCGCCGTTCGCGGAAAGCGTGGTGTCGACGTTTGTCATCGTGGCGCTCCTTCTGAAGTGCGCAGCGTGCTGGTCCGTGGCTCACCCGAACCTGAACACGAAAGCCTCCACGGCCGGACCACCCGCACCACAGCGCACCCGCAATGTCACGGCGGCGTGGGGGCGTATCCATTGGACGATCGTATCGTCGATACCATGGCATCGGTGGGGCGACATATCGAGAGAAAGCGATACCAAAGTATCATGGAGGTTCGTGCCGCCACGGCATATCCTCACTGCACGGCCGAGTCCGCACTATCACGCTTTACGAGATCCTTGACAGCGGTCTTCCTCTCACGAGACTATAGACGCATTCGCGAATCAGCGTACGCCTCGGTCGACGGAGGTTCTGACATGGAGGCATCACTCGCATCTCTTGTCGACGGCGCCAGTCAGGACGTCACAGAGGACAAGCTCGTCGAGGCGGCCCTGCGCGACAGCGAGCGCGAGTGGCGCCTGATCGTGGACACTATTCCCGGCCTGGTCGCAACCTTGACCCCCGCCGGTGAGGTCGAAGCCGTCAACAAGAAGGTTCTCGAGTACTGCGGCCGGACGGTGGAGGAACTGAAGCAATGGGGGACCAGCGACACGGTGCATCCGGAGGATCTTGCTCGCGTCATTGAGGTCATCACGCGATCCATGGCGTCGGGCGCTCCCTATGAGGTCGAGGAGCGTATTCGCCGTTTCGACGGTGTCTATCGCTGCTTTCAAGTCCGCGGGCTGCCCCTGCGCGATTCGAACGGCCGTATCGTCCGCTGGTACGTTCTGCTCACCGACATCGACGACCGGAAGCGGGCCGAGGCTCAGCTCGCCGGCGAGAAGCGACTGCTGGAGATGGTGGCCTCGAGCTGCCCACTCACCGACGTGCTCACGGCTTTGTGCAACTTTGTAGAAGTCACGTCCGCCGATTGTCACTGCGGCGTGTACTTGATCGATTGGAGTGGTCCGAGGTTCCAGAATGGGGCTGTGCCGAGCCTTCCCGCGACCTTCAACGATCCGATTGACGGACTGCCCGTCCGTCGTGAGATCGGACCTTGTGGGCAGGCGGCGCTGTTCAAGCAGCAGGTGATTGTGACAGACCTCGAGACAGATCCGCTTTGGCAGGAATCGGCAATTCGACCACTCGCACTGGCACACGGAATACGATCGCATTGGTCTACGCCGATTTACGCTCGAGACGGGCACGTGTTGGGAACCTTTGCGATTTTTCACCGCGAACCCGCGAGCCCGACGCGGATTCAGCAAGATCTGATCGCGCAGGTCACACACATTGCCAGCATCGCCATCGAGCGGGCATTGAGTGAAGCGGCACTGAAGCGCAGTGAAGTGTTTCTTGCGGAAGCGCAACATCTGAGCCGCGTCGGCAGCTTTGCCTGGCGTGTGGCGACGAACGAAATCACCTGGTCCGAGCAGCTCTATCGCATCTTCGAGTTCGATCCTCAGGTAACGGTTACACTCGACCTGATCGGAGCACGCGTCCATCCGGAAGACCTCACGTTGTTACACGAGATGATCGAACGAGCGAGGAGTGCCGCCAGCGACTTTGAATACGAACATCGTTTACTGATGCCCGATGGCTCGGTAAAACATCTGCATCTGATCGCACACGGGGCGACAAACGAGAGCGGCGAAGTGGAGTACATCGGCGCAGCTCAGGACGTGACGCAGCGTCGACTCGCAGACGAGGCGCTCGATAAAGCTCGATTGGAGCTCGCGCATGTCACCAGGGTCATGAGCCTTGGAGCATTGACCGCGTCGATTGCCCATGAGGTCAACCAGCCGCTCTCGGGCATCATCACCAACGCCAGTACGTGCCTGCGAATGTTGAATGCCGATCCTCCGAACGTCGACGGCGCGCGCGAAACGGCGAAGCGGACGATTCGCGATGGCAACCGCGCCTCGGATGTCGTCACGCGGCTGCGTGCCCTGTTCAGCAAGAAGGAACTCATGCTGGAGTCGCTGGATCTGAACGAGGCCGCGCGAGAGGTCATCGCCCTGTCTTCGAGCGAACTTCAAAGAAACCGAGTCGTTCTTCAGTCAGAACTCGACGCCGATCTCCCACCTGTCAAAGGTGATCGTGTCCAGCTCCAGCAGGTCATCCTGAACCTGCTCCGGAACGCGTCAGACGCGATGGTCGCAGTTGATGATCGCCCGCGGCAGTTGATGATCAGAACCGAGCGCGACGCAGGCGACCGGGTGCGCCTCACCGTGAAGGACGCGGGGGAGGGTTTCGACTCCCACACGGTGGATAAACTTTTCGAAGCGTTCTACACGACCAAGCGCAGCGGTATGGGGATTGGCCTGTCGGTCAGTCGCTCCATCATCGAGTCTCATCATGGACGTATCTGGGCCGAGCCGAGCGACGGTCCGGGTGCAACGTTTGCATTTGCCATTCCCTGCGCCGTCGAGAGGACTGTATGATGGCCGTGGCTTCGCTCGTGGCGATCGTCGACGACGACGAGTCGGTGCGCGAATCGCTCCCCGACCTGCTGAGGGAGTGCGGTTTCGAGGTCCAGGCGTTCGCGTCGGCGGAAGAATTTCTCGCGTCCGGGGACATCGGGCGGACCAAGTGCCTGATTCTCGACGTTGCCATGCCGGGCATGTCGGGACCCGATCTTCAGCAGGAATTGGCGCGTCGCCGGCAGGCGATTCCGATCGTCTTCATCACCGCGCACCAAGACGACACCGTCCGTCCTCGCCTGCTCGCACAGGGTGCCGTGGAGTGCCGCGCTGCGAGCGGCCTGAGCGATGTCGCAACCCGCACCCATCGTGTTCGTCGTCGACGACGACGTCTCGGTGCGCGAATCGCTGGAATTGCTGATCCGCTGCGCAGGCTGGCAGGCGGAGACATTCGCGTCGGCACAGGAATTCTTGTCTCGCCCACGAGTTCTTGCGCCGAGCTGCCTGGTACTGGACGTTGGTCTTCCGGACCTCAATGGTCTCGACCTGCAGAAGCGTGTCGCCGTCGATCGGACCGACATGCCGATCATCTTCATCACCGGTCACGGTGACGTGCCGATGACGGTGCAGGCGATGAAGGCGGGGGCCGTCGAGTTCCTCACGAAGCCATTCGGCGACGAGGTGCTGTTGAGCGCCATCCGGAGCGCCATCGAGCGCAGTCGTGCTGCACTGAGTCGCGAGGCGGAGATGCGGGAGCTGCAGGACTGCTACGCGTCACTCACCCCCCGTGAGAGGGCCGTCCTGGCGCTGGTCGTCTCAGGCCGGTTGAATAAGCAGGTCGGTGGCGAGCTCGGCATCAGCGAGATCACGGTGAAGGCACACCGAGGCCACGTGATGCGAAAAATGAAGGCCGGCTCGCTCGCCGACCTGGTGAAGATGGCCGCGCATCTCCGGCTCGCGCCTGCGACGATGCGAAGTCATACCTCCGCGCATTAGACCTTCGTCCCACACCGCTTGGGATCACCTGGACGACGAGGATGGACCAGGCGTAAGATCATGCTCATGCCACCGAATGATGCGCTCGTCCACCGAGTCAAGGATGCCTTAGCCGGTGCCCCCCGCCTCCAAGAGAAGCGCATGTTCGGCGGCGTAACGTTTATGGTCCGCGGCAAGATGTGCGTCAGCGCCGGGAAGGGGCGGATCATGTGCCGGATCGATCCAGCCCTGCACGACGCCGCGCTGAAGCGCAAGGGAGCGCGAACAGTAGTAATGAAAGGGCGAGAGTACCGCGGGTGGGTGTATGTCGATGAGGCGGCCGTGAAGAACAAGCGCGACCTCGACTACTGGGTCCGCCTGTCGCTGGACTACAACAAGCAGGCCAAAGCCTCAGGGTGAGCTCCACGCCAGCCGCACCGCGAACTCCCGCCGCAACAGTAGCATCGCGAGCACCAGCTGGACGAGCACCGACGCCACCGACAACCACCACAGCCAGCGCAGCTCGAAGCCCGGCAGGCGCGAGACGATCAGGCCGGGGATGGCGACGAGCGCGATGCGCACCACCGATGCGATGAGCGAGGGGACGGTGTTGCCCATCGCCTGGAAGGTGCTCGAGGCCACGAATACGAGGCCCGACGCGACGTAGTTGAACGAGATGATGCGCAGGTATTCGGTCCCGACCGCGATGACGTCCGGATCCTTGCTGAAGACGCGGACGAACGGCGCTGGCAGCAGGTGACAGGCGACCGCGAATACGACCATGAGGGACACCGCCATCCACGCGGCATCTTTGAACGTGTCCTTGACGCGTTGCGCCAGGCGCGCGCCGAAGTTCTGGCCGGCCACCGGAGCGACGGAGAACGCCAGCGCCACAACGGGCATGAACCCCGCCTGGATGATGCGGATGCCGATGCCGAATCCGGCCTGCGCCGCGGCGCCGAAGGGCCGGGTGATCGAGTAGACGAGGGCGAGATACACCGTCGTGATGCCGAACTCCACGCCGGAGGGCAGGCCGATGCTGAGCATCCGCTTCCACACGTCGGGTCGGGGCCGCCAGGCGCTCGGGTCGAAGCGCAGGAAGGAGCCGACTTTCCAGAAATACGCGGTTAACCATACGAGGCCGACCACGATGGCCACGAGCGATGAGATAGCGGCGCCGGCGACGCCGAGCGGATGGCCGGTGCCCCAGCCGAAAATGAGGAATGGCGCGAGGATCATGTTGATGATGACCGTCGCGGTTCCCACCACCATGCCGGTCTTGAAGTTGCCGATGGCGCGCAGGGCGGCACCCATCGCTACGAGGCCGAACTGGAGCGCCATGGCCGGGACGAACCAGGCGAGGTACTGCGCCGCGAGCTCGGCGGTGCGCGCGTCGGCGGCCATGCCGCGCGCGTAGGGGAGGCGCGTCGCCAGGCCGACCACGAGGAACAGGGCGCCCGTAACCATGGCCAGCACCTGCGCCTGGTTGAACAACATCACCGCTTCGGGCGCGTCTTTCCGGCCCACGGCGTGTGAGATCACGGCGGTGGTGCCGACGCCGAGCATCTGCGTCAGGGCGAGCACGATGAAGGTGAGGTTGCCGGCGATGCCGACGGCGGCGACCGCGGGGGTGCCGAGGCGGCCCACCCAGTAGAGGTCGATCAGGAAGTAGAGGGTCTGAAACAGCATCGTCACGAGCATGAAGCCCGTGGTTTTCAGCAGGTGGCGGGTGATGGGGCCGGTGGTGAGGTCTTGCATGGCGACCGAAGATGGCGCGAAAGGTGGCGGAGCGCCACGACGGCAACTCGCACGTCTAGAGGGTGTCCCCGCACCTAAAGCGTCGTGTGTGGTCCGGTGTCACGGATGGGATCGATGCTCCGCTCGATGCGCCGATCGGGAACGAACCACATCAACGCGACCAGCACATAGAGCGCGTCTGCGATCCAGGCTTTGACGAAGGCCAGCAGGATCGCCGAGGCATAGAGCAGCGCCGATAGCTTGCCCTTCGGGTCTCGCCCGACGGCGCGCGCGAGCAGGGAATCGGGCCCGTTTCGCCTCACGAGCGCATCCTGCAGCAGCAACCACGCGACACCGGCCATCAGGAACACTCCCCCGTAAATCGCCGTCGGTATGGCGGCCGCGGGATACTCTCCGACCCAGCCGGTGGTGAACGGCACGAGCGAGAGCCAGAAGAGCAGGTGCAGGTTCGCCCACAGGACGCGGCCGTCGATGTGCTGGGCGGCATGCAGCATATGGTGGTGGTTGTTCCAATAGATGCCGACAAACACGAAGCTCAGGACGTAGGTGAGCAGTGCCGGCGCAAGCGGCGCGAGCGCGGCGAGGTCTGTCCCGTGCGGCGCTTTCAACTCCAGGACCATGATCGTGATGATGACGGCGATGACGCCGTCGCTAAACGCCTCGAGCCGGCCTTTCCCCATGACGAGAAGCTAACGCGGCGTCGCGGGCGTTGAACCCGGGACGTCGATTCCGGGTAGTCTCGTTCGCGGTCCTACTGGGGCGTTTCCAGCGGATGCTTGCTCCGCTCGTAGAACTCATTCTGCAAGCGCAGGCTCTCCTGGTCCGCTTTCACGGCGCGGATGGCTTGTGTGATACCGTTGATCCACGTCTTCGCCTCGAACTCGCCGAGCTCACGCGACGCCGCGGCACCTTCGCCCGCGTAGTGATTGGGGAAACGCGCGTACCACCAGATGCCGGTGTATAGCCCTTCCGGCAGCTTCAAGCGCGCCTGATCGGCACCCGATTCTTGCGTGGCGCGATCCAGGTGCACGAGGTCGGGCCGGGCGATCATGCTCATGGACGTTTCGCTCTCGCCGGCGTGCATATCCGTCGCCGGGTTCGATTTGTGCTTCGGCTCGCCCGGCCCGCTGCGCGTGATGCCCAGCACGTACACGACGTAATCGTGCGGCGTGTCGAGCTGCGTCTGCGCGAAGTAGGGAAGCAGGCTGTTGTTGCCGCCGTGCCCGTTCACGACGATGACCTTTTTGCAGCCATTCCGCGCCATCTCGTCGGTCGTCTCCTGCAGTAATTGGAGCTGCAGTCCCCGGCTGTAGGCGACCGTGCCGGGTTCGTGCTTCGCTTCGAAGATTTGCCCAAAGTAGTACTCTGGAAAAACGATCGCGTATTCCTGCTGGGCGGCATTGAGCGCCGCATATCGCACGTTGAGCAGATCGTTGCCCAAGGGCAGATGCGCCCCATGCTTCTCCAGGATGCCGAATGGGAGCAAGCACGTGCCTTGCGCCCGGGCGATGCCGTCGCGGAATTCGGCCGCGGACAGTTCCTCCCAATGCACCGAGAGCTTGGGTTGTACCGGAGACTGCGCCCACAGGGTCGAGGCGCAGAGGGCGTTGATGGAAAGGAGCATTGACGTGCGCAAAGGATCCTCCAGGGTGCGTGGACCTCGGGCGCTTATGTTGCTAGCGCGCGGCGATTCCTGCCAGGTCCCCCGTAACCCGTCGATTCCGGCCCCTGCGGCTCGTCGTCAAGTTGAAGTCAGTTTACTGACACGTGCCGAGTCGCGGGTTTACCCGCGGACTCGGGGGGACGCGCCCACGCGATCTCACGACGGGGGGAGGTCCAACATGCCGCTCCTCGTGCGCGGCTGAAGCCGCGGCTCGGCGTTTACCGCTGAAGTGAACGCCCCCAAGAAGTACGTGGTATCGAGGACGCTCCAGAAGCCCACGTGGCGCAATACCACCGGGCTGCCGTCTACAACGCCGTATCCGACTGTGGTTGTAGGCTTGGACTGTGTCCGCCGGCGCCCTTGATCACGAGCCACAACATGATGGCGAGCTCTCCGAAGAGGGCGGGCTGAGAGAAGAGGAACACCTTGTCCTGGTAAGCTGGAGCGAAGATCCCCGTGAGGCTCAGGACCACGTACGCGACGCCGTTGATGATCAGCCACACGCCGATGAACCGTGGCAGGAAGCCCGATTTGTACGTCAGTGCCCCCATGGGGAAGAGCCAGAGCCCCCACAGGATCTCGGCGGCGACGATCTGATGGTGATGCAAGCGGAGGAATAGCATCACCAGTGCATCACGCTGCGGCTTGTCGAACACGGACAAGAAGTCGGCCCCTCCGCCTCCCGCGGCCATGAGGGCGCCGGCATCGCTCACCACGTTCACGAAGTTGATGAGGGCGGGCATCACGCCGCCCACGATCACGAGCAGCACCGCGAGCTGCTGGTCGACCCCTTTGAACAACCGGTAAAACGCGAGCACGAGGAAGAT
>WNGD01004221.1_pt1 | contig 18758 bp, 16 predicted proteins | sample 5400671 | NCBI WGS metagenome assembly WNGD01 (sample SAMN13153369, study PRJNA577476) | soil metagenome | isolation source: 40 cm soil or saprolite under grassland replicate 2 | place: USA:California | collected 2016-06-15
GGTACCAGCGTTCCCAGTTTCCTGCCTTGTCGCCCGAGACCAGGAAGATCGCCTCACGCCTGGGATCGAACGCGAACAGCAGCCTGATCTCGCCGGACGACGGTGGCCGCAGCTCTTTTGCGCGAGGAGGGAGTGGCTCCGGTCGCGGCCTCGGCCGGGAGAGTCCACAGTGTCGCAACCGCCACTGTTGGTCGCTGGGCACTGATACAGCTCGAGCGGCTGGGCCCTAGCGCCGCCCGCCTTGCTCGGGCGGTATCGATTCTGGAACGCGCCGACCTAGCGGAGGCAGCGGACCTGGCTAGGCTCGCGCCCGCCGAGGCAGCGGCGACCGCCGAGCTGCTCGTACGGGCTGGCGTGCTCGAAGCGGCTCCGCTCGCCTTCACCCACCCGATCTTGCGTTCGGCCGTTTACGCTGAGATCGCGGCTGTCGACCGCGCCGAGGCGCACAAATACGCAGCGCGCATGCTGACACAGCGCCACGACAGCGCGGCTCGGGTCGCCGAGCATCTGCTGGCGACCGCCCCCGCCGGCGCCAGTTGGGTAGTCGAGCTGCTGAGAGCGGCCGCTCGGGCCGCGACCGCAAGCGGCGCGCCGGAGTCCGCAGCCGCCTACCTGCGCCGCGCGCTCGCCGAGCCGCCGTCGCCGGAGGTGGCCGCGGGTGTGTTGCTGGACCTCGGCCTGGCTGTGTACAGCGCAGGCCAGCCTGCCTGGGAGCCGCACTTCGAGGCAGCCGTGGCGGCGGCCGGAGACGGCGCGACCCGAACCGCCTACGGGCTGTTGTTCGGGACCGCCCTGGGTTTTCATCAGCGGATTGCCCAGGCGGTCGAGGTTTGCGATCGCGTCGCCGCGGGCCTCGACGACCGCGACGCCGAGGCACATTGGCTGCTCGAGAGCATGGCGGTCGCCTGCGGGATGAACGACGCCGCCACTGCCCCGTCGGTAGCCGACCGGGCTGATGCCCTGGTCGTGCTGGCCAGGAAGGAGTCCGTCCCGCGCCAGGTTCTGGCGGTCGCGGCCTACCGGGCGGCACTGGCCAACGAGCCAGCGGAACGAGCGGCCGCGCTGGCGGGCCAGGCGGTCGCCGCCGGTCTGCGGCCATTGCCCGACCCCGGTGACGGGCCGTGGTTCCCGATCGCGGTTAGGGCGCTGTTCTGGGCCGAACGTTACGACGAGACACAGGCACTCGTCGACGCAGCGCTGGCAGAGGCGCGCGTAGCAGGCAATGGGCTGGTCCTTAACGCGATGCTGACCCAGCGCGCCTGGCTCGAGTTCCGGCGCGGCGATCTTACGGCCGCGGAGGCGGACGCACGCGCGCTGCTTGAGGGTCCCAAGCTGTCAGCTCTGCCGCTGTGGACTCTGCTCGGGACAGGTGCGCTCGTCGCTGCGCTCGTCGAGCGGGGAGAGCTGGGTAAGGCCGAGCGCGCGCTCGCGCCGATGGCGGCCGATCTGGACCGCACGTCGCATGAGGGGGCGGTGCTGCTGCACGCACGGGGCCGCCTGCGGCTCGCTCAGCGGCGCCCCGGCGAGGCGCTGGATGACTTCCTGGCGGCCGGCGAGGTCGCCACCCTGACGCGTGCGCCCAGTCCGTGCTTCCTGTCGTGGCGCTCCGACGCCGCGCTGGCGCAACTCAGGCTCGGCGAACCTGAGATGGCGCGACGGCTCAGCGCAGAGGAGCTTGAGCTGGCCCGCGCGTTCGGCGCCCCGCGCGCCCTCGGCGTGGCACTACGGGCCGCGGGGCTAGCCGACAGTCGAAGCGGCGAGGCGCACCTGCGTGAGGCCGTCGAGGTGCTCGCCGGCCCCGACACCCGGCTCGAACAGGCGGGCGCACTGGCCGATCTCGGCGCGCTCCTGCGCCGTGGCAACCGCCGCGCTGACGCCCGCGAGATGCTCCGGCAAGCGGTCGATGCGGCACACCGCGCTCACGCTCGCCCGCTCGCCACCCTGGCCGAGACCGAACTGCGCGCCACCGGCGCCAGGCCGCGCCGCGTCCTGCTCACTGGACTGGAGGCTCTGACCGCTAGCGAGCGCCGCATCGCCGAGCTGGCCGCCGAGGGGCTCACCAACCGTCAGATCGCTCAGAACCTGTTGATCACCGCCCGCACGGTCGAAGGTCACCTCACCAACGTCTTCACCAAGCTGGACGTCAGGACCCGCGCCGAGCTGCCGGAAGCGCTGCAGACGACCGTCCTGCACGGCCGCGCCTGATCGACTCGGGCAGCCCCGCTCCGAAAGTCAGGGCATTCCCCAGGGGGGTGCCCCGGTGCGAACGCGCGAGCTGCGGCCGACCATGGCATCACCTAGGGCAGCCAGACGAGAACACCTGTGTAAGGAGCATCCGCAATGCCTGCGCTCTCGCTCCACGGTATAGAGCTAGCGAGCGAGTGGCGCCGTGTCATGCTGCGGGGCCGCGGGCAGCAGTGCGAGACACTGGACGGGCTGCTCGCAGACGTTCGGGCGGGGCGCAGCCGGGCGCTGGTCGTCCGCGGCGAGCCCGGCATCGGCAAAACCGCGCTGTTGGACTACGCGGCCGAGACGGCCCAGGACTTTCAGTTGGCCCGGGCTGTGGGTGTCGAGTCGGAGATGGAGCTGCCGTTCGCGGCGCTGCACCAGCTCTGCTGTCCGATGCTGAGCCGGATCGGGGCTCTGCCGAGCCCTCAGCGTGAGGCTCTTGGTGTCGCGTTCGGCTTGTGTTCTGGCGGTGCGCCGGATCGTTTCCTGGTCGGCCTGGCGGTCCTAGGCCTGCTGTCCGAGGTTGCCGCGGGCCAGCCGCTGCTGTGCCTGGTCGATGATGCGCAGTGGCTGGACCAGGCCTCGGCGCAGGCGCTGGCGTTCGTGGCCCGGCGACTGGACGCCGAGTCGGTCGCGCTGCTGTCCGGCACCCGTGATCTCGCCGGGGAGGGCGGCCTAGCCGGGCTCCCCGGGCTGGCGCTGGCGGGACTGGCCGATGCGGATGCCCGGGCGCTGCTAGCCACGATCTTCCCCGGGTGGCTGGATGAGCGGGTCCGGGACCGGATCATCGCCGAGTCCGGCGGCAACCCGCTGGCCCTGCTCGAACTGCCCCGCGGGGTGACGGCGGCGGAGCTGGCCGGCGGGTTCGGCATGGCTGACCCGCTGCCGCTGACTTACCGGATCGAGCAGAGCTTCCTGCGCCGGATCGCGCCGCTCCCGGATATGACCAGGCTCTTGCTCCTGCTGGCCGCGACCGAGCCGGTGGGCGACCCGGCGCTGCTGTGGCGGGCGGCCGGGAATCTCGGCATCAGCGCCGAGGACGCTGCCGCCCCGGCCGAGGCCGACGGGCTGCTCACCGTTGGTGCCCAGGTGATCTTCCGGCACCCGCTGGTCCGCTCGGCCGTCTACCAGGCGGCGTCAATCGCCGAACGGCGCCGAGCCCACCGTGCCATCGCCGAGGCGACCGATCCGCGCACCGATCCCGATCGACGCGCGTGGCACCGCGCCCAGGCGACGTCCGCGCCCGATGCGGACGTCGCAGCCGAGCTCGAGCGATCCGCCAACCGCGCCCAGGCGCGCGGCGGTCTGGCCGCGGCGGCCGCTTTCCTCGAGCGTGCCGCGGCGCTGACGCTTGAGCCGGCCCAGCGGGCGGAGCGCGCGCTGGCCGCCGCGCGCGCAACGGCCCAGGCCGGCACGTTCGATGCGGCCCTGCGGCTGCTGGCTACGGCGGAGGCCGGACCGCTTGATGAGTTCCAGCGAGCCCGGGCCGACCTGCTGAGCGGGCAGATCGCGTTCGCCTCCAGCCGCGGCTGCCGCGTTCCACCGCAGCTGCTCAAGGCCGCGAGACGCCTCGAACCGCTCGACGCCAGGCTGGCGCGGGAGACTTATCTGCAGGCGCTCTCCCTTGCCGTATACGCCGACCGTTCCGTGACAGGGGACGGTCTGCGCAAGGCAGCTGAGGCTGCCCGGGCCGCGCCTGTGGTGTCGCAGCCACCGAACGCGCCAAATCTGCTGCTGGATGGGCTGGCGCTGGCGTGCCCCGCCGCCCAAATACTGTGGGACGAGCGGAGCTGGGACCTGCTCTCCACCCGCCACGTCCAGCTCGCCCGAGATGCCGGCGCCCTCGGCGTGCTACTTTTCGCCCTCGCACAACGTACCGGGCTGCACCTCTACCAGGGCGACTTCGCCGCGGCCGCTGCGCTGATCGACGAGGCGTCGGCGATCAGCGAGGCGACCGGCAGCCAGCTCCCGCCCTACGCTCCCCTGGGGCTGGCCGCATTCCGCGGCCGGGAACTTCAGGCCTTCGAGCTGATCGAGATCAGCACGAAGGATACGGTGCGTCGCGGAGAGGGGTGGGGGCTCAACTTCGTTCAGTGGGCCACCGCAGTGCTCGGCAACGGCCTCGGCCGTTACCAGCACGCGCTGGCCGCAGCGCAGCAGACTGGCGACGCCCCGCACGAGCAGGTGTTCTCAACCTGGGCGGCGGCCGAGCTGATCGAGGCAGCGACCCGCAGCGGGCTGCCCGGGCACGCCGCCGGCGCCCTCGAGCGGCTGTCGGACAGCGCCCGCGCCAGCGGCACCGATTGGGCGCTCGGCGTCGAGGCGTGTGCGCGGGCGCTGCTCAGCGAGGGCGAGACCGCCGAGCGCCGGTACCGCGAGGGGATCGACCGCCTCGCCCGCACCCGCGTCCGCGTGCCGCTGCACCATGGGAGCTGACGGGTTCGCCGAACGAGCCGCGCGCGAGCTGCGCGCGACCGGCGAGCGAGTACGTAAACGCACGACCGATGTGCCTACCGAGCTCACTGCCCGGGAAGTCCAGATCGCCCGGCTGGCCGGCGATGGCCTGTCCAACCCTGCGATCGCTGCACATCTTTTCATGAGCCCGCGCACGGTCGAGTACCACCTGCACAAGGTCTTCACCAAGCTCGACATCAGCTCCCGCAACCAGCTCCACGCCGTCCTGGCCAGCCACCGGAAAAGATGACCGCCACAAATCTCGGGACAACTGCGCTGGCAATCCCTAGCCGATTTCCGTGCTTGCTCCGTGGGCATGAGCCAGGCGGAACGACCGGCTCAGTTCCGGTTGGAGCTCTGAAGCAGCGGACGGCATGGAGTTGATCGCCCGCGCGTACGTGTCGAGGGGGTCGCGGGCATCGGTCTCGAATACCTCGAGCCATTCGGCGGGCTCGGGAAAGCCTTCGATGAGCCGGAATCGTGAGGCGGAGTAGAACAGGCCGGTCCGCAGAACCTCGGCTTCCCGATGCTGACGCCCGGTGTCGTCGCCGCCGTTGGACAAGACGACATGGATGCCGGTGAGCCGGCCATGCTCGCCCGGCCGCGCCTGGGATCCGACGAAGGCGTAGGAAGCGCGGAGGACTGGCGCGACCAGCTTGGCGCGCGGGTCGCTGAACAGGTGGGTCGGATAGTCGGGCGAGTGCTCGGTGTCAGGCCAGGCCGTTGCGGGGTCGGAGGTGACGATGTCGTAGATCGTCGCGTAGCGCGGGCTGTCCGGCCCGGGGCTGGCGTCGGGGTTCTCAAAGCGGAAGGCGTCGGCGAGGTAGCCGGGGACGGTAAGCGCCGCGGCGTAGGTGTCGTACCAGTCGCTGAAATCGTCCAGCCGGCTGGGGTCGGCTGGGTTGGTAAGGACGAAGCGGACGCCAGTGGGTCTGGTCTCATGCATGACGATGCTCCTAATCAGGCCGGCGGCGTAGATCGGGGATTGGCGTCAGAGGGCCGAGCCGAGGATCGGCTCGCCGGGGCACGCGCCACTGCTCGTTCGGTAAATGGACCTTTTCCCTGGCCAAGCCGGGGAACCTGGCCCCGGCTAGCCAGGTACCGCGGGTAGCGATTGCGGCGCGGACGCTAACCTCGTCGAGGCTGGCGTCGGGCTGCTGGCCGCCGGGGAGCGTGAGGTAGTTGTCCAGCTCGGCCTCTGCCGGGCGGCATTGACGGGCCCGGTGGGCGTCGACAGCCAGGTGCCTGGCGACCGCGTTGTCGTGGCACATGGTGACTGTCATGAGCGCAGTCGTTCCTTGGTCACCTTCCGCGCCTGATGCCAGCTGAACAGCAATATCATCACGGCCTCCGTGTCATCAGCGCCGGGCCAGCAGGTGATCTCCGGGCCCGGGTGCGGACGTATTGCCCGTGGCGCAACCCTGCACCTGGGAGGAGTGCGTTCGCGTCTGTGGGATCCCTAGCCGGCACCCCCGGCTTCCCGCCCAGGACCGCCCAGTGGCGTGCTGGAATGCGGAGCCGGTTAGATGGCGGAAACCGGGTGGTAGAGGTTGACCGTGGACAGCGTAAGTGCCTCGCCCGCGCGGGCTTCACGATCGTCCCCGGGCTGAGCCATCCCATCGAATGGGAGTGCGACTGCGGATGCCGCATCCCGCTGTCCGTCCTGCAGCCCGCCGGGGACGGCTTCGACCAGGCGCTCGCGGCCTTCCTGGCCTGGCTGAGCTCGAACGGCCATGCCCTGCGCGGCGGCAACCTGGATCTGCGCCCCGAGGACGCCGCCGCCCTGTCTGGCCTGGCCGGGGAGCCCCTGGTCGACCTGCCCTACCTGTACGACGGCCGCGACGTCGTGCTCCGTGCTGCCGAGCTCGCGCCGTTCCTGGTGTATGAGACTGCCACCCTCCGCCAGCTGGCTGCCAGCAGTTCCCTGCCCAACCTCGTTGCCCTGGTCACCGGCCGGCTCGCCGACCTGCGGCAGCTCGGCATCGTGCCGGAACTCACCGGCAGCCTGGCGGCACCGCTATTGGCCGCGTCGCAGAGCCAGGAAATGCCGCTCCCCCGAGACACGAGCCCAGTGCCACGGCCTGACAACCACGAGAAACCCAAGCTCCCCGTGCCCTGCTGTGCCATCCGCGCCGAGAAGCTGCAACTCCTGATGCCCGGCGCGCCCTCAGCGAGAACCTCGCAGCACTCATCCGGCCCCGGGTGATCGCGCATGGACAGACGCATCGTCTTCCGGGTCGGAGAGCTAGCAACAGGACGGCGCGAAGCTGGTCTGTGCGGTACTCGGGTGGCGGGAACCCGATGTACCTCGCGTGTACCTCCGATGTACCTCGCGTGTACCTGGGGCCGTGGGCCGGAGCCCTCTAGCTGCGCAATCCGGTAGATATCACGCTGTGTAATGTCATCGGTAAGGCCGCACTGGAGCGGACGCTGCGGCCGGGACGGCACACCAGGCCGGGCGGAACGGGCGAGCGCAGGGGCCGACTAGGGCGGCCCGTGGACTAGGTCCGGACTGACGAGCAAACGTGGAGCAAACATGGCCCGGAAACGGCCTCCACGAGGCCGACCGAATCGGGTATAACGCCAGGTCAGAGCGGGTGCGCCGCCAGGGACTTGAACCCCGAACCCGCGGATTAAGAGTCCGCTGCTCTGCCAATTGAGCTAGCGGCGCTTGGGACGCAGTGATCGTAGCAGGATCGCGGAGAGGGCGCGAAACGCTCCTCTCTGTGCAAACGGGCTCGCCTCCCTGCGCAAACGGGCTCGCCAGCGCTAGTCTCCGAGATAGCGGCCGACGAACTCCGCCGCTCGTGACGGCCGCCCGGTCCTAGCCTCCTGCCGGTCCGCCCAGCTCATCACCTGCAAGCCTGCGTTGACCCCCAGCCAGCGCAGCGGCTCGGCCTCCCAGCGCGGCGAGCGGTGTCCGACCCAGGGCAGCCTCGTGATGTCCGAGTCCTTGCCAAGGACCAGGTCAGCGAGGGTGCGTCCGGCCAGGTTCGTCGTCGCGACCCCGTCGCCCACGTAGCCGCCCGCCCAGCCGACGCCAGAGGAGCGATCCAGGCCGACCGACGCGCACCAGTCGCGCGGGACGCCGATCGGGCCGCCCCACGCGTGCGTCACGGTCACGTCGGCCAGCACCGGGAAGAGCTCAGCCAGGGTACGCCGCAGCGCCGCGAAGACGACAGGAGCGCGATCGAACGAGGGCCGGATCGCCGAGCCGAGATGATACGGGGCGCCCCGCCCGCCAAACGCAAAGCGGCCGTCGTCGGTCCGCTGCCCGTAGATGATCATGTGCCGGAGATCATTGAACGTCGGCCTGGCCGCGAGGCCGATCTGGTCCCACGCCGAGTCCGGCAGCGGCGCCGTCGCGATCATCAGCGAGTAGACGGGCACTACGGTGCGCTGCTCGCCGGGCAGTTGCGGCGTATAGCCTTCCGTCGCGCGGATGACATACCTTGCCCGCACCGTGCCCGCTGGCGTTATCAGGCGCCCGGGCTGGATCTGCGTCACCGGAGTGCGCTCATATACGGCGACCCCGCGGCGGCGTACCGCATCGGCAAGGCCGCGCACCAGCCTGGCCGGGTGAATCGCCGCGCAGTGCGGCGTGTACGTCCCGCCGAGCACGCCGGTGGCAGCGGCGTTCTCCCGCGCCTCCGCTGCGGTCAGCAGTCGCAGGTCGGCGGGACCGAACCCGAACTCCCTGGCCTCGGCCACCTCTGCCCTGGCCCGGTCAAGCTGTGCTGGCGACCGGGCCAGCTGCACCGTCCCGCCCTTTGCCCAGTGGCAGTCGATGCTCTCAGCCGCCGCGGCCGTCGCGACCTCGTCCACGGTCCGCTGCATCGCCCGGTACATGGCGATCGCCGCGTCCCGCCCGGCCATCCGCGCCAGCTTGCCGAGCGAGGCCGGGAACAGCGCCGAACACCAGCCGCCATTGCGTCCGGACGCGCCGAATCCGGCTATCTCGCGCTCACAGACCGCGATCCGCAGGCCGGGCTCGGCGCGGGACAGGTAGTAAGCGGTCCACAGCCCGGTGTACCCGGCCCCGGCGATGGCCACATCCACATCGGCATCGCCGGCCAGGCTCTGGCCTGGGGCGAGAGTTCCGGGCACGGTGTCGAGCCAGAAGGAGAGCTTACGATAGTCGGTGCTCAGGGACATGCGCTCCATCGTGACAGCCCGCGGCAGGTGGCGCTCACCCGCCCAGCCCGCCCGGCACTGGTCTCCCCGGGTGCGGTCCGGCGCACCACTCGTCTCCCCCGGGTGCGCCCCGGCACCTCCGTCGGCCCGCCTCCGCCCGTCGCCTCCGCCCGTCGCCTCCGCCCGGCGTCGCCTCCTCCCCGGCCTTGTTCATGATCACGGAGGGTTTTGGGGCGGCCAGCACCCAAAACCCTCCGTGATCATGAAACCAGCGCGGGGGGTTCGGCACTGGCGCGGCGGTGGCCGGGCGGGGCCGGGGGGCAGGAGCCTGGCCAGTCCGGCATCCTGGTGGAATGCCCGATCACGCGCTCGCCGCTGCCTCGCCACCGGCGCCCCGCCATCCGTCCGGTAGCTATCGCGTCACCCTGGTGTGCCTCGGGAACATCTGCCGGTCACCGACCGCCGAGGTGGTGCTCCGCCAGGAGCTTGCCCGGGTCGGCCTGGCCGGCCAGGTTGAGGTCGACAGCTCCGGCACCGGCGACTGGCACCTGGGCAGGCCGATGGATCAAGGGGCCAGGGCGGAGCTCGCTGCGCACGGGTACGACGGGTCGGCGCACCGGGCAAGGCAGTTCAACAGGTCCTGGTTCAGCGACTACGACCTGGTGATCGCGATGGACCGGCAAAATCTGGCCGACCTGCGCCGGATGGCGCCGGACCAGGCGACCGCCAGGGACCGGATCCGGCTGCTCAGGTCCTTCGACCCTGGGCTGGGCGGCGCTGGGGCTGCCAGCCACCGCGCTCTTGATCACCACGACGGCGACGTGCCCGACCCGTATCACGGCAGTGCAGCTGACTATGCGCTGGCCTTTGACCTGGTGCAAGCGGCGGCCAGGGGACTGGCGGCGCAGCTGGCCGCATTCCTCGGCGACGATCGTGGCCGCGAGGATAGCGGCCGCGCAGGCGGCCGATGACCGGGCACGCTCCTGCTCCGGCCGGATCCGGTCCGGACATCGCGGCGCGCGTCGGACGGCTCGCGGGCGCCGGCGTCCGCGAGGTTCACCGGATCGGGGAACAGCATCGCTGGGGTCACTATCGCGTTGTGCTGGCCGATGGGCGGCAGGCGTTCGCCAAGATGGCCAGCCCGGGCTTCGGCCCGGAGCTAAGCGCCGTGTTCGAGGCCGAGGCGCGCGGGCTGCATTGGCTGGCCGAGGCGGACGCCGCGCCCGTTCCCAACGTGCTCGGTTGGGACGCTGGCGGACTCGTGGTGTCCTGGGTGCCAGGCGGGACACCGGATGCGACGGCCGCTGACCGCTTCGGCCGGGATCTCGCCCGCCTCCATCTGTCTGGCGCTGTCCGGTTCGGAGCGCCGTGGGCCGGGTTCATCGCCAGCCTGCCGCTCGGAAACGGCGCTAGCGAGGAGGATCCCCGCCATCTCGGACGTGGTGAATCGTGCGAGCGAGCACCTGGCGGCAGCGCTGGGGAGGCATGGCCGCTGTGGTTCGCCAGGCAGCGGCTCCTTCCCTACGTGCGCCTGGCCTACGACGCGGGAGAGCTGGCGCCGGAGGACGTCCGGCTGCTTGAGCAGGTCGCCAGCCGGGCCGCACAGCTGGCCGGCCCGGCCGAGCCGCCCAGCCGCATCCACGGCGACTGCTGGTCGGGCAATCTGCGCTGGTCCGGCGGCCGGGGATGGCTGATCGACCCGGCCGCGCACGGCGGCCACCGGGAGTCTGACCTGGCCATGCTCGCCCTGTTCGGTGCGCCGTACCTGGACCGGATCATGGCCGCCTACCAGGAGACCGCGCCGCTGGCGGCCGGCTGGCCGGCCCGGGTGCCGCTGCACCAGCTGCATCCGCTACTCGTGCACGTCTGCCTGTTCGGCGCCGCGTACCGGGATACGGCGCTGGACGCGGCCCGTGCAGCGCTCGCAGCCGGATAACGCACGGCCGGGCCGCTCAGCTCTTCCGCTTCCAGGTGTTGCTGAACGCGTGCCTGCCGAACAGCGACCCCGGGGTCGCCAGCGTCGGATGGCTGACCTCCCCGCCGACCATGATGATCTTGCTGTGGTTCCAGTTGGACGAGCTGATCCCGCCCTTCTCCTTGCCCTTGTCGGTGACGCGGACGTTAACGAAGCTGATGATGCCGAAGTCGGCGAGCGGCAGGACGCTGGCCGAGGACGGGGCCTCCGATATCACCTCGGCCGAGCCGTTCTTGCAGGAGGAACCGCCGCAGGGCTTCCACAGGTTGAAGCCCTCGCCGTTGCTGATGTCGGTGAGTATGAAGTTGTACTGATTATGGTGGGCACCCGAGCCGCGGTTGAAGTACACCGACGCGGTCACGGCATCGCCAGGGCTCACGCTTACCGATGAGACAGTATGGATCTGATGGGCCGGGTAGGTCTCCCACCAGGCTGAGTAAACGGGGGTCGTGCCGTTGCAGGTGGCCTCGATGCCGTCCTGCTGCACCGTGCTGGTAGCGAACCCGTCCAGCCCGACCCAGTGCACAGAGAAGGCGTTCGTCGTTACCGCGCAGTTGACGGACGGGACCGTGAACGTGGCCTTCACGTAGCGGAAGCTGGCCCGCGGATGCTTGGGGAGCGCGGCATACCCGGCCCAGTTATTGCTGCGCGACGTGCTTCCTGTCGTGCTCGCGCCGGACAAGAAGATGGCCGGATGCGTATGCACGGCCCGGCCGCGGTCAGCCGGCGCTGCTGCGGTACCGCCCGCGGGTGCCGCCGCGAAGAGCACCAGCCCCGTCATGCTGGCGGCGGCGAGCACTGGCCGCAAGAATCGTGCAGTCTGCATCGGCGATCCTCTCGTCTGGCCCGGCAGCCGGGACACGCGGCCCGCCGCCACGAACGGGCAGTAACGCAGCCGAGCCCGCCTAACGAGGACGCGAGGCAAACCTATTCAGAATGCACTGCTCGGATCCGGCCGCTGGCCATAAATATCCTGCCTGCTGCATCGATTTGGCGTGCATCCAGCCGCCCCAGCCCGGTGTCAGGCGGCTTCGTGACCCGGTCCCGCGACTGGCTGACCGTCCCGGCGGGGCCCGGGCTCCTCGTCTGAGGCGAGGCCGAGCGCCTCTGGCGCCAGCGGGAGGGCAATGCGGAACGTGGCGCCGCCGCCTGGAGTCGGCTCGACCAGCACCGCGCCACCGTGCGCCGTCACCAGCGCGGCCACGATCGCGAGGCCGAGGCCGGTTCCGCCCGCATGCCGTGCCCTGGCTTGGTCGGCACGGTAGAACCGCTCGAAGGCGCGTTCTGCCTGGTCGGGAGTTAGGCCAGGGCCCCGGTCGGCAACCTCAAGGATAACGGCGGGCGGCGGGCCTGTACTGCCCGACCGAGGCATGTCGCCCGGCGGCGGCCCGGAGCCTGATGGTGTCCCAGAGCCTGATGGTGCCTCAGGGGCTGACGGTTCTCCGGTGGCTGACGTCGCCCGGGGGCCAGATAGTTCCCCGGTGGCTGACGTCGCCCGGGGGGCAGACCATGCCCCGGGGGCTGACGGTGCCCGGGGGGCAGACCATGCCCCGGGTGCTGACGGTGTCCCTGGGGCCGGAGACCCGGAGACCGGCGGTCCGGGTGCGAACGCGTCATCTAGCGTTCCTGACCGGATCCGCACCTCGACCGGAGTCCCGTCCGGCGTGTGGATCAGCGCGTTGCTCATCAGGTTGCCGATCACCTGGCGGAGCCGGACCTCGTCGCCGAGCACGATCAGCGCGGCGCCCGCCCCGACCGTCAGGTCGATGCTCCGCCCCGGGGCCATCACCCTCGCATCGTGTACCGCGTCGGCGGCGAGCGTGAGTAGGTCGACTGGCCTGCTTTCCAGCGGCCGCTGCTGGTCGAGCCTCGCGAGCAGCAGCATGTCCTCGACCAGCACTCCCATCCTGGTGGACTCCTGCTCAACCCGCCGCATGATCCGGTCCAGGTCTATCTGGGTGAGCGGGCTACCGCCGTTACCCGGCGACGCGACCGCACCCGGATCGGCGGGCGACGCAGTGCCGCCGGCCAGGATCTCGCTGGCCGTCCCAGACGTCCCGCTGGCCGTCCCGGGTATCTCGCCGGACGTCCCGGCCGCCCCAGCAGGGCTGGGGCCGGGAGGCCCGGCCGGCCTGACCGCGCTTCCGGCGTTGCCGTCCTCGACACCGCCACGTTGCCGGTAGTACTCGGCGAAGCCCCTGATCGCCGTCAGCGGTGTGCGGAGCTCGTGACTGGCGTCCGCGACGAACTGGCGCATCCGCTCCTCCGACCGGCGGGCTGCGGTCTCCGAGTCGGCTCGCGCGCGGAAGGCGAACTCGATCTGGCTCAGCATGGCGTTGAGGGAGCGGCCGAGCCTGCCCACCTCGGTCCGCGGGTCGCGGTCGGGAACCCGGCGGGACAGGTCGCCGGCCGCGATTCCCTCGGCCGTTCGCTCGATCTCGGTCAGCGGCCGCAGGCTGCTGCGCACCAGCGCGATGCCGACGACAGCCAGCACGAGAATGATGATCAGGCTCACGATCAGGTCGATGCCGATCAGGCGCCCGATAGTGCTGTAGACATTGCTGACGTCCAGCCCGACGATCACCGTGCCGGTGATGGTGGTGCCATCGGGGAAGATGAACTGGTGTGGATAGGCGAGCACGCGCCAGCGAGTGTCGCCGGACTTGGCCGCGACCGTCGTCGGCTTCCCGTCATGGGAATTCAGCCAGCTGGCTGAGGCGGGTATCGCCGGGCCCGGCAGGATCCGTCCCCGCGACGACTCGGGGCTGAATGGGATCCCTGGCCTGATCACCATCTGCACGTGCCCGCCCGCTGGCACCCAGGCCAGGGCCAGGCCGCCGCTCAGGACGGTCGTCTGCCCGCTGTTGAGGTAGTCATGGATGGCACTCTGGACAGGCTGCGCACCGTAGCTGGTCAGCTGGGCGTCAGTCTGCCCGAGCAGATAGCTCTTGAGCACGGAGATGCCGGTGATGCTGATGACGGCGAGCGCGACGGCCACCAGCACCAGCAGCGCCGAGGTGAGCTTGACGCGGAGCGGCATGCGGCCGGGCAGCCGCTGGGCGGCCTTCCAGAAGCGAGCGGGTCCGGACGGAGCTGACGGAGCCATGCGCATCTGGCTACCCGGACGGGAGCCTGAGCACGTAGCCGACCCCGCGCAGCGTGTGCAGCAGATGCGGCTCAGCGGAGTCGACCTTGCGCCGCAGCACGGAAACGTAGGACTCTACGATCCCGGTGTCGCCGCGGAAGTCGTAATCCCAGACATGATCCAGGATCTGCATCTTGGACAGCACCCGGTTGGCGTTCCCCATGAAGTACCTGAGCAGCTTGAACTCGGTTGGCGACAGCTGGATCTGGGTGCCCGCCCGCCATACCTCGTGGCTGTCCTCGTCGAGTTCAAGGTCGGCGAATTTCAGCCGCGGCGGCGGCTCGGTCCCATTGCCCCTGGTCCGGCGCAGGACGGCTCGTATCCGCGCGATGACTTCTTCCAGCGAGAACGGCTTCGTCACGTAGTCGTCACCGCCGAGGGTCAGGCCCCGGATCTTGTCCTCGGTGGAATCCCGTGCCGTCAGGAACACCACCGGGATCCTGGCCCCGCCGCCGCGGAGCCGCCTGATCACGTCGAAGCCGTCCATGTCGGGCAGCATCACGTCGAGCACGATGAGGTCGGGCCGGTGCCGCTGGGCGGCCTGCACCGCCTCGCCGCCCGCTGCCGCGGTGATGACCTCGAAGCCGGCATAACGCAGGCTGGCGGAAAGCAGCTCAAGGATGTTCGGCTCGTCCTCGACCACGAGCAGCCTGGCGTCTGCCTGCCTGCGCACGTCATTCGCCGGGCTCGTCATATTACCTATGCTGCGCCTGATTCCTGAAAGCTACCTGAAGGCGCGCTGTAACAGCGCTGGGCGATCGAGCGCAGCCCCGGGTTAGCCGAGCGCAGCCCCCGGTAAGCCGAGCCGGCCTGGTGAACCGAGCGCGGCCTGGTTAGCCGGTCGCTGCCCCCGCCTACTCGCTGCTGGCCTCGGCAGTCCCGGCGGCCGGCCCCCACTGGGAGATCGCCGCCGAACGCGAGCCGACGCCCAGCTTGGCATAGATGCGGTTCACGTGGTTCTTCACGGTTTTCTCCGCTAGGACCAGGCTCGCCGCGATCTCGCCGTTGGAGTGTCCAGCTGCGATAAGGGTCATGATCTGGGATTCGCGGGCGGACAGTCCCGCGGAGTGTGACGTCCCGGCGATGCCGCCAGTCCTCATGGAAACCTCCGGCTGCTGCGGCCATCCGCAGCGGGGTTGCGCATGGTGACGAATGGGGTCCAGGCGAATGCAATGGTCATACATTCTCATAGCGTGCGCATGTGCGCATGGTGTACGGCGGTGCTGCTCCGCCGCGTCGCGCACGCGCGCCAAGCCACGCCGGGCCCCGTTATGGCCTCAGCGAGGCCCGGGAGCTGCCCGGTGCGGGTCGGCGAATGCCTAGCCTGACGCCTGTTTCGATCCGGTCAGCAGGCTCTTCGGCACGCGCTGGTCGGTCTTCAGATCGCCGAACAGCTGCGTTGCTTTCGCGTGATCCCAGATGAGCACGTCCCCGACGGCAAGCGTCTCTCCCGTCGCGATGGGAACCGTGGTGGTCTGCGGACTCCGGAGCGCGAACGCCACCCGGACGAGCTGGTACAGGCTGGTGCCCTGATCAACGGTTAGCGTGTCGGCAACACCGAGCGCCGCGGGGATCGAGGCGAACGGGTTGAGCATCGTTCCAGGGCTCGTCAGCTTCTTCAGCAGCGCCTTCATGAGCAGCCGCTGGTCCTGGACGCGCTGCAGGTCCTGGTTGGCGAACAGATGCCTGGACCGGACGAAGCCGAGCGCCTGCGCGCCGTCGAGTGTCTGGCAGCCTCGTTTCAGGTTGAGCCCGGCCGCCGGGTCGCGCAACGGCTGCTTGATGCACATGGTCACGCCGCCGACCGCGTCGACCACGTGCACGAAGCCGCCGAATCCGATCTGCATGTAGTGGTCGATGCGCAGGCCGGTGGCGTTCTGCACGGTCTTGGCGAGCAGCTTCGCGCCGCCGAAGGCGAAGGCGGCGTTGATCTTGTTGCTGCCGAACCCCGGTATCGGCACGTAGGAGTCACGCGGCAGGCTGATCAAGACGGCCGGGCCGCCGTTCGACGGCATATGCAGTACCAAGATCGTGTCGGAGCGGTGGCCGCCGGCGTCGTGCCCGGTTGCCAGCTGCCGTTCCTGCTTGGCGGTCAGTCCCTGGCGGCTGTCGGAGCCGGTGATCAGCCAGTTCTGGCCCGCCGAGGCGGCCGGCCTGCCCGCGTAGTCCACGAGCACATTCCGCCGGGTCAGCTGGGAGTTCAGGTAGAAGTACAGCCCCGCCACCGCGACGATGAGCAGCGCTAGCAGGGCGCAGATGACCGCCACGATCCTGCGCGGCCTGAGCCGCCCGCGGCCGGGCACGCCAGCTCCGCCGGGCGGGGTGGGCGGCCCGCCGCCCCCCGGCGCGCTACGGGGCGGCGGCTGAGCGGGCCAGAGCGGGCCCGCGGCGCCCGGCTGGGCCGGGCCAGCCGGGCCAGCACGGCCGGTGCCAGCGGGCAGCCGCACGGTGGGATCAGCCGAGCCCGGGCCGCCGCCCGGCGCCTGGCTCGTGCCGGAGCCCTCCCTGAACCAGTCCTCTGGCCAATCGCTCATCCCTGCAGCCCCATTCTTGCCCTTGCTATCCCCATCGTCCCTAACATCCAAGACGTTCGCGCCGCCGAATGCGGCTTCACCAGATTTCTGGAGAGTTGCCGTCCCACCAGATCGTGACCACTTCGCGACCGGATGAGCCGAGGTCAGCCGGGTGCTCGGGGTCGACGCCGGCCGCAACGAGCGCGCCACCGATGTCGTCAGCGCGCGCCGCCGGCAGGCACAGCCGCCGCCTGGTGACGTCGACAAGCTCGGCGAAGCTCGCGTAGTCCGGCCCGCCTGGCCGGGTCCAGCTGACCGATTGCGGCCGCAGGCCCATGGCGGTAAGGATCTCCAGCAGATCCGCGGCGGTGGGCGATACCGGCCGCCGCAGCCCATGAAATTCAAGCCAGAACGGATTGAGCGTGGTCAGTGGGTGCCGCGTCGTGATTTCCAGCACAACCTGGCGCCGTGCGTGCGAGCTGAGCTCGGCCAGGAACGGCACCGGCTCTGGCACGTTGTAGAGGACATGATGGCAGGTCACCAGGTAGGCCGGCGGCGTCTGCGCCGCGACCTCGGGCCAGCTGCCGAGCACCTGGCTGGCCTTGGCGCCCAGCGCGGCGGCGCGCTGCGCGAGCAGCTCCAGCATGCCCGGATCGCTGTCCACGGCCGTCAGCGAGCTGGCCCGCGGCAGCAGTGGCAGGCAGGCAGCGCCCGCGCCGGAGCCGACGTCAAGGACGCTGTCCGGGGGATCGAGCGCCGCCCATTCCCGTTCGTAGGAGGGGCCGGCCGGGTCGCTGGCTAGCCGGTCAGCGCGGCGGGCGAAGACCTGGCGCGGAAGCACCCATGGCGATTCGCTGGCCGCGGCGGTGATGTGCCCGGGAATGGCCCATGCGGCCAGGTCAGCTCGCCAGCGGTCGGCCAGCTCCGTCAGGTCAGGCATGAGCGGAGCCTAATCGGCCGGCCGGACTGCCAGGTCCAGCTGGCTGCGCCGGTCGGCAAAGGGGCAGCCAGGTACGCCCGCTAGCAGACCGGAACTGTGGCAAGCTGGGGAATCCGATACGGATGATCAGGGACACCAGGTTGACGGCGACCGAACAACGCGCCCGGCTGTTGATCTTCAAACCAAGGCAGTGGCTTGTGCGAGGCAGCAGGCGCTTTCGCATGCTCGTCATCGCATTGCTTGTAGTGGCCGCCGCCGTCGTGGCGCAGCAGGTGATTGCAATCCTGCACCGGCCGTTGCTGCTGGATGACTTCAACCGGCCGAATGGCCTGGTCACCAACGAGTTCGCGTACTTCAATCCGCACGATCCGGCGGCTGTACGGTCACCGACATGGATCGCCACGAGCGGGTCGCTCTTCGTGCGAGACAACGCCGGCTGGACGGGCCCGCTCAACCAGGGTGCACCCGGGCCGCGATCCGTCAACCGAACGAATTCGTCGGTCTTCCGGATCGTGACTCAGCGTGCCAATTTCCAGAATGTGACCGTTGCCTTTTCGCTATTCGTCCAGAAATTTGGGATCACCCCAAGCGGCCTCGCTCCGGGATTTCAGGGCGTGCATGTCTTCTTGCGCTATCAGAGCCCGGATCTGCTGTATGTCGTGAGCGTTGACCGTCGTGACGGCGTGCTCGTGATCAAGAAGAAGGTGCCTGGCGGCCAGACCGCCGGTGGCACCTACTACACGCTCGCCACCGCTCACCGCGAGGCTGCCACCGGGCGGTGGGATCAAGTGAGAGTCAGCGCAGTGAACGACGGCGAGGGCGTCGTGCTGCAGGTGTGGCTGAACGGCGATCTCCGGCTGCGTGCGGTCGATAACGGCGTCGGGGACGTGCCGCCGATAGCACAGCCGGGCCGGGTCGGCCTGCGCGGCGACTTCACCGAGTTCATGTTCGATGACTTCACGGTCGCGAAGGCGTGACGACGGCTGGGCGGCGGTAGGTAACAGACTTGCGCCCGCCAGGCGAGACAAGCCCGAGGGCGATGATCCCGTGCCTGACAGCTGAACTCACCCGCTGGCGAATGGTGAGCCCGTCGGCTTGAACCTGCAGCAAGCTGCCCGTCACGTGCACCGTCACCGGCACAACGCCCGCTCCGAGGAGCGTGGGCCCGGTGCTGCCCGGCAGGGCAGCGAGCGGGGCCACGACCTGGCGCAGCACCGACCAGTGATGGCCGACTCGCTGCTTGATGCTCACCCGGCTCATGCCGACCGCGACCTCGATGCAGCCCTTGGTGCTGTCGCGCAGTTCGACGATCGCGGTAACCCCGGCGTGTGCGACGACGCCGGTGTGCAGTCCGTAGTCTCGCCATTG
>WNGD01002608.1_pt1 | contig 18753 bp, 18 predicted proteins | sample 5400671 | NCBI WGS metagenome assembly WNGD01 (sample SAMN13153369, study PRJNA577476) | soil metagenome | isolation source: 40 cm soil or saprolite under grassland replicate 2 | place: USA:California | collected 2016-06-15
CAAAAGCACCGTCAGCTCCATCGTCCTGAAAACTCACAAGGGAGCCCGGCTCACCGGCGAGTTTCTCAGTCCGACCGCTCACGCGTCGGTGGCCGTTAGCCAGAAAGACTAGTACCGAGCCAATCATGAAGCCGCTGCTGAACAAATGGGAGCCTGCAAGCCCTGATACAGCCCCGCGACTTACTCACACTTCTACTGATTCTTTCCACAGCGGTGGTTCTGGGTCGCCTGCTCGCACCCTACATCACGGCCATTTTCACGAGCGCACCGAGTCGGATAGATAGGGTTCTTAGTCCCATCGAGAACCGGATCTATCAGCTGCTTGGGGTAGATCCGACTCATGGCATGGGATGGAGAGAGTATTTTCTATCCGCTGTCATTCTGAATATTTTCCAGATGAGCCTCGCCTTCATCATCTTCGTCTTCCAAAACATTCTGCCACTGAACCCTCAAGGGTTCTCGGGTCTTAGCCTTGACCTGGCTTTCATGCAAGTCATCAGCTTTGCCACGAACACAAACTTGCAACATTACAATGGAGGAGGAATTTGCACCAATCCGCCGAACTGTTATCCTCTGCCATCAATGCCCGGTCTCTCCTATCTCAGCCAGATGACCGCAGTCCAATTCCTGCAATTCACTAGTGCCGCCACTGGCCTCTGCGTCGCAGTAGCAATGGTTCGAGGCTTCGTTTCTCGCAGTCAGAATCTCGGAAACTTTTACACAGACTTTGTTCGATCTCTAACCCGACTTTTCCTTCCACTCTGTTTTGTCGCCGCCCTCATCTTTGTTGCACTAGGCGTTCCTCAGACCATTGGAGGGTATCAAACTGTCACGACGGTGGAAGGAGCGACCCAGACAATTCTGGTGGGACCCGTCGCGTCGCTTGTCAGCATCATGCAGCTCGGCACGAACGGTGGAGGATACTATGGAGCTAACTCTGCCTACCCATTCCAGAATCCAAATCCGGCCTCGGACATTTTCCAGATTCTCCTAATGCTACTCATCCCGACAAGTCTCTGCTTCGTGTTCGGTCAGCTACTGGGAAAAAGACGCGAGGCCCGTCCGATTATCATCGGCGCATACTCTCTATTCGCTCTTGACTTGTTGCTAGCCTTCATTCCTAGCTACGGCCTAGGTCGAGGCATAGAGGTTCGTTTCGGAGGCTTCTTCTCCACGTTCTGGACAATTGCGACGACAGCTGTCACCACAGGTTCGGTAAATTCGAGCCTGGCCGGTATGAATCCACTCGTCATCCTCTCCGCCTTCATGGGCATGCTGATCCAATCCACACCCGGCGGCAAAGGAGTGGGTCTAATGTACATGATCATGTACATCATCATCACAGTCTTCATCGTCGGCCTAATGTCCGGCCGAACGCCAGAATATCTCGGGATGAAGATCAACGCGCGCGACGTGAAGATTGTAATGATCACTTTCCTCGTTCATCCAGTTATCATCCTCGTCCCGACAGTACTCGCATATGCAACTGGCGCAACATCTGCGCTGAAGGTGTCGACTGACTCAATCGGCTTTACTCGGATCTTCTACGAGTTCACATCCGCCGCATCGAACAATGGTTCCGACTTTCTGGGCGCTACTGGAAACACACCGTTCTTCAACATATCAACCGCGCTGGTCATGTTTATCGGCCGCTTCGCCCCTATCGGGCTCCTACTTGCCCTAGCCGGGTCAATGATCAATCGTAAGAGATCCACAGAGATTGGCCTTAGGACAGACAGCATCACGTTCACGATCGTTCTGGTTGGGAGCATACTCCTGCTCGTCGTTCTCACATTCTTCCCATTCCTAGCACTTGGACCGATTCTCGAATTCTTCCAAAAACGCGTAAACGGGTTCTGACAATAATGACTTCGAAGCCCACCAGACCAACTTCACCACGCTTCCGAAGTAATCTCACATCAACCAAAACGCTTCTCGATTCGTTGGTCAGACTCAATCCATTATCCTTGCTCGCGAATCCTGTCATGTTCATTGTAGAACTAACGTTCTTCATAGTCGCGGCGATGGCGATCTATCCTCCCGCCTTCTATCCAGTTGCAAACTTGAGCATGAGAATCTACTATGTCGAAGTCTCCTTGATACTTCTGACCACGGTCTGGTTCAGCACTCTAGCTGATGCATTGGCTGAGACCCAGGCGAAGAACACTGCGAGCAGCCTGCGAAGCCTGGAGTCGGAAGTTCAGAGCAAGAAGATAGTGACTGAGGATGATGCTAGGAGGACCGTTACAACGATGTCGACTGCACTTCGTAAAGGGGACCTGATTTTGCTCGAGAAAAATGACGTCGTGCCTATTGACGCGGAAGTGCTTGAGGGAATCGGAATGGTCGACGAGTCCCTCCTCACCGGAGAATCCACACCCGTCAGGAAGGCACCTGGAGACGAGGTCATCGGGGGATCGAAAGTGATCAGCGATACTCTCACCGCTCGGGTCACGGTGAACCCAGAGGATACCTACATCAGCGAGATGATTAGGCTAGTAGAATCCTCTAAGAGACCTCGGACGCCTAACGAAGTGGCCGTGACCATTGTGCTAATTGGTCTAACGGCCATATTCACAATAATTGTTGTTGCACTTCTCGGCCTCTCGATTACGCTCAATCTCGCAGTGGACCTCTCGATTCTAATCGCCCTCTACGTCTGTCTCCTACCAACAACAATCGGGGCCCTGCTCCCATCTATCGGGCTCTCGGGCGTATCCCGCCTCTACAGGAGAAAGATCGTAGCCAAGTCAGGCAGAGCAGTGGAGAGAGCAGGAGATACGGATGTGATCATCCTTGACAAAACTGGAACGATCACGGTCGGCAACAGACAAGCGGTAGAATTCATCCCTGTCGATAGTCACACTGAGAAGGAGGTGGGTGAAGCGGCGTTTCTCTCGTCCTGGCATGATGATACACCTGAAGGCCGGAGTCTGATACGGCTCGCTTACGAGGATGGCTTCGTTCCTAGAGAGTTGAACGCATTGGGGGTTTCTGAAGTGTACGAGTTTTCCGCGAGCACCCGAACGAGTGGTGTCAAGATATCCCAGGGCACGGGATTCATGCTGCCCAAGGGGGACAAGTCAGGCCGCGAACGGGGGAGGCTACGGAGGAAGTTTGAGGCTCATCAGGAAGCCGGGTCCGTAATCGGAGAGGATGAGATTGAGATAATCAAGGGTGCTCCGGACGCTATCAAGAAGATCGCGCGCTCCATCCCATCGAACTTCGACTCGGTGGTGGATAGTATCTCGAGCCTGGGAGATACGCCGCTGGCTGTGACGAGGAACAGGGAGATTATCGGAATTATCCGGCTCAAGGATGTTCTGAAGCCAGGCATCAGGGAGAAGATTCTGTCGGTCAAGGTGATGGGGATTCGGCCTGTCATGTTGACTGGGGACCAGCCCCTCACGGCGAAGAGCATTGCTAGCGAAGTCGGGATCGATGAATACAAGCCCGAGGCGAAGCCAGAAGACAAGTATGACATTGTGACGAAAGAGCAGGCTGAGACACGAGTCGTAGCCATGATCGGAGACGGCACCAATGACGCACCCGCGTTGGCCGTAGCTGACGTGGGTCTAGCGATGAATTCTGGAACACAAGCAGCCAAGGAAGCTGCCAACATGGTAGACCTAGAGTCGAACCCGGCAAAGATCATCGAAGTGGTCATGCTGGGAAAACAACTACTCATGACCCGCGGGGCAGTGACAACGTTCAGCATCGCCAATGACGTGGCCAAGTATTTCGCGATAGTCCCAGTAATGTTCGCAGCTACACTTCCGGAACTGAAGGCTCTGAATATTCTCGGACTCGGACTGAATACCGCTGTACTGTCTGCACTCATCTTCAACGCCATCATAATCCCGCTTCTGATCCCTATTGCCATGAGGGGAATCCGGTTCAAGCCTACCAGCACAATGTCTCTCTTCATCAAGAACGCGCTCATCTACGGAGCCGGAGGGATCATTGTGCCCTTCATCGGAATCAAGCTCATCGACATAGCATTGCTATCGATAGGAGGATAAAATCAATTTTGAGTATCAAGAATGAAGTTAAGCGAAACTACGGGCCCGCCCTCAAGCTAGCCATTGTCTCAATGCTGCTCTGCGGCTTGGTCTTCCCACTGTTGGTAACAGGGTTTGCTCAAGTCCTCCTGCATGACCAAGCAAATGGCTCAATAGCCCATCTTAACGAGAGCAATGATAGGTCAGTGGGCTCGTATCTTATTGCTCAGAACTTCTCCTCGCCATTCTTTTTCCATTCCCGAAACGTGACTCTGTCAGCTTCGGGGGTAGACCCGGACATCACGCTTGAAGATGCACTCTCACAAATACCACGAATATCGGCTACCACCAATATCACACAGAGTGATCTTTCTAGGCTGGTCGGTCAAAACATTGAACGGACGTCGTGGATTTTGGGGGACGAGTATGTGAATGTGCTCCGGCTGAACCTGGCTCTAATCCAGGAGTATCAGTCGACATTCCAGAAGCTTGATCCCGCTCTATTCGCACAGTGAACAGGTTCAACCCACTCTTCGAATTATTACATGAGGAATTATTCCTAAGGGAATAGTTCTTCTGGACCCGGGGCAAGACCCAAAAGCGCTGAACTCTCTTCTGTCGATTGGATGACTAATTTCTCCCGATTCACTCCCAAGAACATTCTCCGAGCCATCCTACTAGCTATCTTTCCGTGGATACCTCCCGTTCTCTTCGAGAAGACAGATTTCTATTTCCACCTGACGCATAACCCGGACTGGTACTACAACCTCTCGGGAAACAGACTCCTTGTCGACCTGGCGTCGTTTGCGGTCTGGGGAATCGTGGTTGCTTATCTTCTCCGTCCGCGATGGGCAGTAGTCCAAGTCGCTCTGAACGCTCTCCTGGTCTGGGTTCTGTTCTATGTGGCCTGCCCAGTCTACGGACCGGGAGGAGTCTGGCAGCCAGAATGCTACTATTCCGGACCGGACGGTCTCGTAGGGCTCAGGCTGGTCGGGGTCATGTTCTGCTACGGGGCTTTGCCTGTTCTAGTGAAAGCAGCCGAAAAGCGAGGTGCACTCGATCGAAGAATACGGCCAGCGTTAGCCGTCCTTAGCGGAATTGTTCTGAGCGTGGTCATGATCTGGTTTCCTCTCAGCGCATGGTTCTCCGGCGTTACATACCTACCTTTACTCCTGATCTTTCAGACGTTGCTACTTGTTGGAGTACCTCAGATTGCGACGGGAATACTCGCAGCACGCATAGGACGGTCCTTGAAGGTAGGCGCCGTTTCGGGCGCACTCTCGCTACTCTTCATCTCCGCGCTCTTCTGGACGCCTGAGTGTCCCGGTTGTGATCGAAGCTCGCTGTTTCTCTTTGCCCCACTATGGGCAGTCTTTGCATCGGTGGGCAGTGTCACGGAACTGGGCCTAACGTCAAGGCTACGGTTGCCCAAGCTATCGGGTCGGCTGAGCACAATCAGGATCGAAGATGTCCAACGAGTCGGACTTGCTCTTGTCCTGACCGTCTGTTTATGGACGCTCGTAGCTCATAATTTCTGGGACCCAAGTGTACTCTACGCTCCCTCCATCTCGTCAAGTCCGGGAGAACTTACGCTAGGTCAGCCCTTCTATCCGTACGTCGGGGGCTACTACAACTCGACCCAGTATAGAATATGCTGTGTCGAGATTGGAGTCATCATCTCCATGGCCAATCCCCCTATTTTGGCTCCTGACAATTTCTTGTTGGCAGGTATGGGTGTCCAGTCGCCTAACTGCTGTGTTGACGGGTGGGATTTTGGGTGGAGGGCCGACGTCTTCCTCTTACCGAACAGCAGCCTGATGATTTCAGGCTCGTCTTGGGAGACGTGTGATGGCAATGCCAACTGCGGCGGATACTTCTGGGAACATCTCTGGTATCACTCTCAGACCACCCTTAATCCGCAGAACATCTCTACGCCGATCTACTTGCGAATGCAATGGGAGCCCGTCACTGTTGACGGCCAGCCACGAAGCCTCGTTAATTGGTACTACAACACAACTGGAGTAGCATGGACCAGGTTCGGAAGCTACCTCCCAGACCGCAGACTTGGAACCTACTTTGACATTGGGCTCTCGGGCGGCCCCGCCTCAGAAATTCCGCAGGGATCAGCCTTTCTGTATCAGTTCGGTGTAGCAAGCAAACTACCGGTTTCGGGCTGGAGCGTAACCCTGCTCTACCCCTCGTTCCAATATCAGGGGTCGTGGCGTCGGATGGAGAGGGCCAACATTGTCCAGGGAGATTTCTCCTACTGGAAGGTAAACTACCGCTGGGGAGGCCGACCCTACCCGGGAGTAACCGCAAGAGCGAATCTGCAGGACCCTACTCTGCCAGCGGGCATCGCGAAGTTTTCGTATACTGGCGGAACGACGAAAGACTTCACGCCGTTGTGGTGAAATCAATCGTCGCCGTTCGCATCATCTGTGTTCAGACACACTGATTACACCGCAGTTACAGGTTGGACTGGTGCCGCTACTGGGTGGTGACCTGTGAATCCGTGTACGATGTTTCTCATTCCCAACAGGAGCAGGGCGAACGCTAGGATGGATGCGAGGATGGTCTGCCCTACTGACATGTTGAGGATGACATAGACCGATAGGATGATTGTTAGAGCTCCAATCGCTAGAATGACGAGTCTGAGCCATACTGGCGGGTGTCTTGCAACCCCGACCCCAATCTCTACCCCTCCAACAAGGAGAAGGGCTACGGCGAGAATTCCGACGAGAGTAGCTACGACGGCTTGTAGATCGAGCAAAGCTGCAATTCCGAGAACCAAGGCGATGACGCCTCCGGTTACGTTGAGGCTTCTCAGTGGGGAGGGTAGGACTGTCGCGAAGGCGCCCACGGTGATCCTGAAGAGACCGCCGAGGATTAGGCCTGCTGCAATTACAATCACTAGGGTCTGTATTGTAAACTGAGGATCGGCCAGTGCGAAGATCGCTAGAGCGATAACTATGATGCCGCCTAGGATCTCAACTGCTCGCCATCGGCCAGAGGCTCTGACCTCAATCCTGCTCAAATGTAGGCAGGTCGTGGTTGAGACGGTGAGTATTTAGTGCCTTTCTCGCTTCGGCCTGTCGCTTCATAAAGACGTAATACTGCTTCGCGGGATCAGCATCGTCATGGTCAGGGGCGTACTCGGTCTACACCATGTCACCTCGATATCTAGCGACCCTCAGAAGACGCTTGACTTCTGCAGCAAAATTCTGGGCCTGCGTCTCATCAAGCTCACGGTCAACTATGACGACCCTAGCACGTATCATCTCTACTTCGGTGACGAGATAGAAAATCCTGGAACTGTTCTCACATTCTTTCCATGGCCCAGTCAACCTAGTGGTCGCAAGGGCACCGGGCCGGCCACAAACACTGCCTTCTCCATTCCACAAGGATCGATAACATTCTGGCAGGATCGACTGAAATCGCACAGTGTTTCTCAGGAAGCTACTCAGAAGCGCTTCGGCGAGACCGTGCTCTCTTTTGAAGACCAGGATGGACAGGGCCTGGAGTTGGTCGGAAACAAGGAAAACGAGGGGAGAACTGGATGGACACATGGTCCTGTCCCAAGAGAGCATGCAATCAGAGGATTCCATAGTGTCACCCTCTCGGAGGAAGTGTTGGAGAGGACAGAGTCAGTATTGGTAGATACTCTGGGCTTTCGGCTGGTAGGCCAGGAGGAGAACCGTTTCAGGTATGAAGCAGGAAAGGGAGCCGCGGATACGATTGTAGATATTGTTTCTAGGCCGAATGCTCAGCGTGGATTTGTGAGCGTCGGAACCGTTCATCATGTTGCGTTCCGCGCCGCGGACGATGAACACCAGAAGGCTCTGCGTCAGGAGATCGTAAAGGCAGATCTAAACGTGACCCCGGTAATCGATCGGAACTACTTCCACTCTATCTACTTCCGGGAGCACGGTGGAGTTCTCTTTGAGGTGGCGACGGATCAGCCTGGATTTGCTATTGACGAATCTCCAGAGCAGTTAGGGACACGCCTCGCACTCCCGCCCTGGCTCGAACAATCCAGAGCGGAAATTGAGAAGAACCTGCCTCCCGTTAGTCTACCCAAGCGAATTGTAGCCTAGGCGACTCCATCACGCCCGCACCGGATACCGGGATGAATCTCCAGAAGAACGTTAGAAAGTACATCTTCGAACACTTCGAGGAACACACGATCGCTCCAGTTCTGGAGCAGATCATGCAAAGGTTTGGATTGGACAGAGCATCTGCGTTCAACGTGCTCGTCGAACTCCAGTCTGCTCGACATATCGCTCTACTGCCCGGTACGCAGAGAATCCTGATGGCATTTCCTTTCTCAAGCATAGTGACACCCTTCAGGGTCAGAATCGCGGGAAAGGACAGGGACTACTTTGCGAATTGCGCCTGGGACGCAGTGGCCATTCATGTAACGCTGGGGAGAGAGCAGTGGATAGCCTCCTACTGTCACCATTGCGCGGAAGACATCAAGATCCATCTCAGAGACCAGAGGTTGGTCGCTCAAGGGTCCCATAGCCAGCCACTGATCTACCTGGCTCTACCCGCATCGAAATGGTGGGAAAACATCGTGCTGACATGCTCGAACAATATGGTGTTCTTCAGCTCGAAGGACCATCTTGAGGAATGGGTGATAACCGGCTCTGTCGCTGGAGGCGAGGCGTTGACGGTTGACCAGACGTTGAGACTCAGCCTTCCGATCTACAAGGAAAAGATGAGCCTTGACTATGCAAGACCCTCAAGAGAGCAGACAATTGCCCACTTCCAATCCCTCGGATTAACGGGAGATTTCTGGAAGATCTAGCCTCAGGTTCCCGCTGAAGATTTAGTCTGTCTCGAATATTTAGTGCTTAGTTTGCCCCGCGAATAGGCAACTGCAAGAGAAAACTGGGTGAGTTTGGAACTGGACGGTTACTTTGTGGTCTTGACTTCATGTATCCAGTCTGGCTTGAGGCCGATCTTCCGGTGGTGTTTCTCCACAGCTTCCTTGTTGGGAGCGTTTAGAACGCAGAAGACTTTGTTCTCCGTTTCACTGTATATGATGTTCTCGTGGGTGACGCCATACTCGTCCTTTGCTGCATTCTGGGCTTGCTTGAGCTGCTGCTCAGTGAGAGGATTCATCTTGTGCACATCGATGAACTTTGGCATGAACGCGCGGTTCGTTCTTGGCGATATAAGGACTTGGGCGGTTTATCCGGAGAAAGACAGGTTAACAGTCTCCCATTTTGTTCGTGTATTGTGGGTCAAGATCGCGTGTCGGTGTAAGATCCCGTAGGCACTCGAAATGATCTACAAGGCGCCAAATGGATTGAACAATAGGCCGAACTGCTCAGAAGGATATCGCATGATGGCCTTCAAAAAATAATAACGCTCATTAACTTGAACTCTTCGATGAGAGAGAAGAAAATTGACGCAACCTACTATCTCAACCATGCCATCATTGTGGCAGAGGCAGAAGAAAGTGATCATAGCCATAGTCGTGATCGCCATACTCGCGGTAGGAGCGGTAAGCGCAGCATTGCTTCTCAGGCCGCCCTCACAGTTCACAATCCCACTCTGGTACAACAGCGACGGACACTACGGCGACACTGAGCCAACAGTGGCACAGGTCATTGCGAGTGCCATAGAGAGGACTGGAAAGATTAACGTCCAGCTCAAATCAGAACCATGGGCTCAGTACACTACAGATTTCGGAAACGGAAACCTTCCGTTCTTCCTCTTGGGCTGGTACCCTGACTACTTTGACGCCGACGACTACGCCTCTCCGTTTCTGGGAACTGCAGGCGCCGCATCGCTCGGATCGCAATACAGTAACAGCACCATGGATAACTGGCTCTCTTGGGAGGCTGGCAATTCCAGCTCGACCGTCAGAAGCCAGCTCTTCACCCAAATCCAGACGCAGCTAGCGAACGACGTGCCCTACATTCCATTGTGGGAGGGAAAGGCCAACATAGTCTACAAGAATGGAATCAACGGCGTCTTCTTGCACCCCGTCGCATTCCGGTACTTCTTCATGAGCAACACGAACAATCCGAATACTTTGAACGTCGGCACCACTGACAGAATCAAGTCGCTAGACCCAGCCTACGCCTACGACTATTTCTCCATCGAAATCATAAACCAGATCTTTGACACGTTGCTAGTCTACAGCCCCACTAATACTACCCTCTTGCCGGGCATTGCATCGATGATTCCGACTGTCGCTAATGGGCTAGTGAGCCCCGACCTAAAGACGTGGACCTATCCACTGCAGTCAGGAATGACCTTCTCCGACGGCAGCGCTCTCAACTCGACCGTCATTAAGAAGTCGATCATCCGCGCGATCACCCTCAATCTTCCAGGAAGCGCATCCTTCCTTCTCTCCCAAGTCGGAGAGCTGGGTAACACGACCAGCACTGCCAAGCCTGCATACACAATCAACATTGACGCCAATCCTACGAACGTAACCTTCCACCTTCATCAACCCGTAGGATTCTTCAACCAGCTAATGGCCTTCTCGGTATCAGCACCAGTACCCATCTACGGCACTAACGCATACAATATGACCGGCGCTCAGCCCACCCAGCTCAACAAGGTAGTTGGATCCGGACCATACAAGCTAACAGCATACACTCAAGACCAGAGCCTTACGCTCGCCAAGAACCCTAGTTACTACGGACCTACAATCTACAGTACTAGCGGCTTCGCCTCAGTTCCGATCATAGGCACGGTCAACATAAAGTCAGAAAGCACGGCGACCCAGCTCAAGAACGACATAGTCGCGGGTGCGATCGACATGGCTTACCGCACTCTCAACCCTCAAGACATAACTTCACTCCAAATCCAGGCCTCCTCTCTAGGACTCAAAGTAGACTTCGGCGCGAGCCCACAGATACGATATCTAGTATTCAACGTGAAGACAGCTCCCTTCAACAACGTTCTGCTACGCAGAGCCATCGCCTACGCTGTAGACAGATCACTAATCATCAACAACGTCTTCAACAGCCAAGTCGACCCATTATGGACGATGATTCCGACAGTGATGAACTACTCCATACCAGTCTTCCAGCTGATCTACGGCTCAGTGCCAAATCTGACCCAGGCGGGTAACCTCCTGTCCCAGTACGGTCTCTCTATCTTCCAGACTCTAGACATCAGCAAGAACCACCTCTGACCATCCCCGTTCTCTCCTCAACGCTTTTTTCTATCCGGATACCTAGCAAGAGCCATGCCTAGGCGAGGATCACTCTTTGCATACGGACTCACTCGCCTAATCCTAGCCTTTCCAATGCTGCTCATTCTTCTAACGGTCGTATTCACGGTTCTCAGAATAATCCCTGGCGACCCTATCTATGCCCTCTACGGGGGGCGGGCCCCACTCAGCGTTATTATGGCCCTACGTCATCAACTAGGGCTGGACAAGCCTTACTGGCAACAATACCTGACGTATATCGTTCAGATTTTCAGCGGAAACTTCGGCGTCTCCCTCGGAGCCCATTATGGGGGACAGAGTGTCATAGCCGTTATCGAGCAGAAGCTGCCAGCCACGATTGAGCTCTCTATTGGGTCAATGATCGTCGCCTCAACTATCGGTATTAGCGTGGGACTGATCTCTGGCATTAACAGGGACAAGGTCGTGGACGTTGTGGGAAGGCTCTACGGGACCACCATCTTCGTGATACCTGTCTTCTGGCTAGGATTGATGTTGCAGCTTCTCTTCGCTGTAGATCTACGGTGGCTTCCGGTGAATTCGCGCTTTGATATTTCCTCTTCTCCTCCGGCTACGATAACCGGGCTATACACCATCGACTCGCTGCTCGCAGGCCGTCTAGACCTGTTCGTTATCGCAATCCGTCACCTAGCCCTTCCCTGTCTAACACTTGGCCTTGTCTTGAGTGGGTTTTTCGCCAAGACTGTCCGAGCGAACCTGTTGAGAACGATCAACGCTGACTACGTCGAAGCAGCACGAGCGAGAGGCATCAAGGAGCGCACTATCATCTTACGATATGCTTTCAAGAACGCCCTCATCCCAGTCATTACTGTACTCGGGCTCGAGTTTGCAATACTCTTCGCTGGAGCGGTCCTTACTGAGACGACCTTCAACTGGGACGGCATGGGAAGGCTGCTAATAGACTCGATAGAGGTCCAAGACTATCCCCTAATACAGGGAACGATCATAGTCTTCAGTTTCATTATCGTACTGATTTCGATCCTTGTGGATATTCTCAGCGGCGTTATCGATCCGAGGTTGAGATACTGACAGAAGCGTCCGGTCACGCGACCAACCAGCAAAAGACCCAGCCAATCCTCCCTCGCTCCTTCCTGGGACGATTGATGCTTCCTATGCTAGAGAAACGTCGGACACTTGCGGGAGTTATGAGCTGGATCGGCCTCGGAATTCTCGTTGTATTCACCCTAATCGCGGTGCTTGCGCCGGTCTTAGCTCCCTACCCGGCCCAAGGACCTTACGCACAATTTCTGACGCCTCCCAACCAAGCTCCCAGTTTCAACCACTGGATGGGAACCGACAACCTCGGCCAAGACGTATTCAGCCGAGTCCTATGGGGGGCACAAACCTCGCTCGAGGTGATGGCTATCGGAGTGATCCTCGCCCTTGCCGTGGGGTTCCCGGTAGGCCTCTACTCTGGGTACGTTGGAGGATCAGTCGACAAGGCAATCCTACTTGTTATGGACTCAGTATATGCTTTCCCTGGCCTACTCTTAGCGGCCCTAGTAGCAGCAATGCTCGGCAAGGGACCGTTCAACATAGGCATAGCAATCACCGTCATCTACATTCCCCTCTACTACCGGGTTACCAGGAACCAGACACTCTCTGTCAGAGAGGAAACCTACGTCGAAGCCGCGCGGAGTCTCGGAGCTAGACCTTGGACGATCATGTGGATCTACATTGCTTACAACGTCCTCATAACCATACCCGTCATCTTTGCCCTAAGTGCCGCTGATGCAATTCTCACCGCAGCGGGTCTCAGCTACCTCGGACTTGGAATACAACTTCCAACCCCAGACTGGGGATTGGACCTGAGCGTCGCTCAACAATTCCTCACGGACGGAGTCTGGTGGACCTCTTTCTTCCCTGGTCTGATGATCATCACTCTCACGGTTGGGTTGAGCTTTCTGGGTGAAGGACTGAACGATCTGATCAACCCCCTCCTAAAAAAGGGGAGAGCATAGTCGGACCCGTTACTCAGTGTTCAAGATCTCTCGGTTCATTACGCGGCCCAGAGAGGATATGTGCACGCGCTTGACAATATTAGTCTGGACGTGGCCAGCGGGGAATCTATCGGGATAGTTGGGGAGACCGGAAGCGGAAAGTCTACTCTCGGAAAAGCCGTTCTAGAAATACTTCCCCCGCGCACCGAGGTAAAGGGTCGCTTAGTTTTTCGAGGGAGAGAGCTTGGCCAACTAGATAAAGCGAGAATCAGGCACATTCGTGGAGAGGAAATTGCCCTCATCTTTCAAGATCCGGTGACTCGGCTCAACCCCCTAATGACGATCGAGGATCACTTCGTTGAAACGATAAAGGCTCACCAACGAGTCTCGAGGCAAGAAGCTCTGGCGAGAGCGGAAGCCGCGTTAGCTTCAATGCGGGTCCCAGAGTCCCGCATAAGCAACTATCCGCACGAATTCTCAGGGGGGATGCGACAGCGCATCATGATAGCACTAGCTCTGGTTCTCAATCCATCGCTGCTAGTCGCGGACGAGCCAACAACATCTCTTGACGTAATCGTAGAGGCCCAAATCCTCGAGATTCTTGAAGACTTGAAGCGGACGTACAAGATGTCCCTCCTCCTGATTACTCACAACCTCGGCATTGTTGCAGAAGTATGCGATAGAGTGGCCGTATTCTATGCAGGAAAAATTGTGGAAGTAGGAACAGTTGACGACATCTTCACCAGACCGATCCACCCGTACACTAGGCTCTTGTTGCAATCGATTATTCATCTTGACACAAAGGAACTTCACTCGATCGACGGCGCACCCCCCGACCTCGTGTCTCCACCCACCGGCTGTCGCTTTCATCCTCGCTGTCCATACGCGCAGGCAGTGTGTAGAGAGAAGATTCCACCCCTAGACCAGTTTCGCCAAGATCAGCTCGCCGCATGCCTTTTCGGAAAGGATTTCCTCTGATAACCCCCTCAACTACCGGACAAGATTCCGACAAGCCACTACTGGATGTCGAGAACCTAAGAGTATACTATCCCGTCAGAGGACCCCTGATACAGAAAATATTCCAGAGAGAGAAATTATCCGTCCACGCCGTTGACGGAGTCTCATTCACCCTCAAACCTGGAGAAATTTTCGGACTAGTGGGAGAGAGTGGTTGCGGCAAGACCACCACTGGACGCGCGGTACTGAGACTAGTGGATCCAACATCGGGCAGTATCAAATTCGAAGGGATGAACATCACGACGCTGAAAGAGAAAGTGCTACGGCCCCTCCGGACCCGGATGCAGATAATCTTCCAAGACCCCCACGCGTCTCTCAACCCCGCCATGTCGATTGGACAAGCAATCGGGCATCCACTAAAGATCCACGGCCTCGCGTGGCAGGAGGAAGACGTGAAGAAAAGAGTTCTCACTGCGATGCGCGAAGTCGGACTTACCCCGGAAGAACAGTTGTACGACAAGTACCCCTCGGACCTTAGTGGCGGCCAGAAACAACGAGCAGTGATAGCTCGGGCGATGATTCTCAAGCCGAAGCTCATCGTTGCGGACGAACCTGTCGCCATGCTAGACATGTCCATCAGAGCAAAAGTACTAGAGCTGATGCTGGATTTGAAGAAGAAATACAACCTAACCTATCTGTTCATTACTCACGATCTCGCTACAGCTAAGTTTCTCTGCGACCGAATCGCAATAATGTATCTTGGACGAATCGTCGAGTCAGGCCCCGCTAAGATCATCTACAACGACCCTAAACATCCATACACCAAGGCGCTACTGCAGGCAATCCCCATTCCCGACCCTAGAAGGCGCGCTCGAAAGGTCCTACCAAAAGGAGAGGTCCCAGACGCCGTCAACCCACCGATGGGCTGCCGGTTCCATCCACGATGCCCGGCAGTCCTTCCAACCTGCGGCTGGGAGGGCAGAGACTTTCTTGACTATCTCGAGGAACGCAGAACGGATCTGGAAAAAGGAAAAGTCGATGAGGCAAATCTCGGCCCGTTGGACCTCTGGAAGGCAAAGGGCCTGGTGGCAGAGCGTCAATGTAGACCTGAGAACATCGCCATCATCACAGAATACGTCAGATCCATACTGAACGAGGCACCCTCCCCCCTTTCTGAGGCAGTTGAGAGAGTCAAGAACATCGAAAACAGACTAGTCGTCCAGTTCCGAACTCCAGACCCCTTAGTTGCAAAGGAGGTTGAGGGTCGACTGGTCGAATGCCTGCTTTACTAGAGTATCCTTCCGACCCTGCCGTCGGTCTAGGCACACGTCGAAGTTGTTTGTTTGGTTATGGTTTGGGTGTTTGGCATTGACGAGGGAAGAAAAATTCTTGGTCGTCTTGGGAATTATCCTAGCAACCCTTCTTGTTATCATTATTTTGACAACCGTCACTCAGCTTCCTCTCTTTGCAATATAGCCCGGCTAGCAACGCAATTTGCGTCATTTTTCGACATGGCAATGGAGAACCTTTACCCTTCCGTCCCTGACCTCCATTACAGGCATTACGCCCCCGTCATTGGTGAATGAATTCTTTAGCACGCTCAGGCAATTGAAGGTGATACTCTCAGCCTGTTCTATTTTAGCCCGCAATTCGGATATATGTCAGATAGACGCTTCAGAGCATGTCGCGAGAGTTTCTCACGGGTCCTTTCAGGCATGGGCTTACCTTCATCGCGACGCTTGCCTTCGTGGTGAGCTTCTTCGGTGCCAGACTCTTCGCCACGCTATTCCCCACGACCATAGTAACCGCAAGCAGTTCGGAAGGAACCATACATTTCCATCATTTCTGGTACGGTCTTGCGTTGATGAGCGCGGCCGGATGGATGGCGATTTCTTGGAAGAACGAGAGGCTCTACCGGCTCTACGCTCTCCTCTATGGTCTCGGGGCCGGCTTAATGGGAGATGAGATCGGTTTGCTCCTGACCCTCGGAAACTACCAGTCGGAGCTTACATTGCTCTTCTTCATAGCGGCTCTTTCCTTCGTCATAATCGCGACGCTCTTCTTGCGATACAGAGCCCAGTTGGAGGTGGAACTTCTCAAACTGAGCCTTCGAGAGCGAATATTCATGTTGGGGGTCTATCTGACCGGCTTCTCTATCTTCATAATCTTCCTTACTTCCGGAATCAATCTCATAGGAATACCTCTGTCGCTGCTGGGTCTCGGGCTGATCGTTCTCACCTACGTGGGTCGTAGGAGAGTGCGAGCCCACTCTGATGCTCCTCCAACCTAATGAGCCAAAGGTGTTCTCATTCTTGAACGATATGTCAAGTAGTGGAAACGGTCGAAATAAATCGACGAACTCCCAAAGATCCTACGGTAGAAGTGGTTGAGAATTCGCTGCTCGTAGTAGCCGCTATAGTTGTCGCAGTTGTCCTTACGTTCATAATATTTGTCCCTATCCTGCGAGATCCGTATTATGCGACGCCCACAACCGAATGGACTCCAAATGGACGGTTCAATGATGTTGTACAGTACGATCTTATCTCCTACGAGTATGGAGGCACGGGGCAGTCTTCCAAACTGGGGTGAATTCGTACGCAGTGGTGAGCCGATTATGCTCTTGTCCATTGGGTGATGCTTCGTGCTGCGCTCCACCGCTCGCAGGAATATTTTGGCCTCTCGTAGAATTGTTGTTTGCGGTGGAGATCGTCCTATTGGTGGCAACCGGGGTATCTGCAAGGTGGAATACCGGGACCGCGGCTTATGAACGATATACTCTGGGAAATTGGGCGGGGTCCTCGTGAGACAATATCGTCTGGTCTTGGTAGGGGTTGCACTCGCAGCAGCCTTAGCACTGGGTTTTCTTTACGTAGAGAGTAGCATTCTGCCGCTAGTCTCAACATCTTTGTCGGGTGCCCCGGACCCCAACGCTGTCAGACTCTATGTTTCCCTAAATGCAAATCCAATAGCTCAAGGGCAGAAACTTATCGTGACCATAACCCTCCTTAACACACTTCCACGGAGTAATAATCTTCCACTTGTGGAAGACTGGCCGGTGAAGAACATGTCCAGCGGTCCGTGTGGAGGCTTGTATCCGCTTGGCATAGCCGTCTATAATGCATCAGGATCATCCGTTGAAATATTCAATGAATTTTCGCTCTATAATTGCCCGGCTTCCTTTGTCAGAACCACGTTCCACCTCGGACCTCTCGACAACATAACAAGGAGCGTTGAATTAGATGGCTACTGGACACCGGGGACAAGGTCGGTCGACGGGGGAATTTCGATGGGCATCCCTCACCCATTTTCGCCCAGTACTTACACCGTCTTTGCCGGGGACATCTGGGGACATGTAGTCGCGACCTACTTCACGGTTGTCTCCTCCTGAGCGGCTATAAGGCGATGCGTAAAGCTAGAAACACTGCAACTCTGCTTACAATAATCTCCCTCTGCTGTTTTCATACTCGTGCCTATCATGCCGCTAGGATGACCCCCGCCACATACCGATAACGACCTATCACTATGACTCCCCGCGGCGACTCCAAGGCTCATGGATCGCCATCTATTGTATAGATGTCCATTTCGTATTTTTCAAAAAAGTCGGTTCGTCCATGATCCTTGGCCCTGCTGTGTTGCCAAGGCTACCGCTGCCATCCATCACGCATTTGTGTATACGTTAGAAGGTCTTAGACTGTTACTGTTGACTCTACTGGTCTGGCCATTTCGAGAGCCTTTTCGCGCGGGACGTCCATCTGGTGGACTTCCCTAGCGTGGAGCTGGACGTGTCGGACGATCTCGTCGTCTGACTGTGTCCTTACCATGAAGCCGCAGTCGCAGTTTACCTGCTTTGCCATTTTCTCTTCACGGGCGATTCGTGGTGGTGCCTAATAAAATGGCTAGCTAGGCCGAGGCGTCGGGTAGACCCGGTTCTACATTTGCTTTGTATTGTGGAATCTAGGCGTTTTCTGCGCACTATTTTTCACTAGGTTCTTCTGGACGGGCGGTGAGTTCTTGGTGCGCGGCATCGAGCGTCAGCGTCATATGGACTCTGGCGTGGGTCCCATACTATTGTTCTCAACCGTCGGATTCCGCGCTGCATAGGCAATGGGTTCTCGACCATAAACTAAGGAGCACTTATCAGAGACGTAGCCGATAATGCGCAGGTGAAGGCGTCGAGCCTGGCATAGACGAGAATTGGGCCTCCTTCGTCGAATAGACTTTCTAGCGCTACTGGGTGCTGTTGTCGCGCTGTTCCTAGGACCAGCGAGTGGTCCTTGGTGGATTGTTACTGGAGCTACGACGAGTAAACTTCTGACTGTTCAAGTCTCTCCGTTCTACCTACAGGCTGATGCTACTGGGCTATCAGCAAGCACATTCTTCTCCGTTCCTTTAGGATCATTCACGAAATTCCTGTTGATACTGAGCCTGATCGCTCTAGGCGCTTCCAGCATGCATCGCGGGACCTGGTGGAACAAGCTGGCGGTTTATTTCAGCCTCTGCTCTATGACTGAGCTCTACCTCAGTTTTCTCTTAATGTATCATGGCGCTTTGACTATGTTGCTTGGCGTGTACGGTATCCTGCCACCATACTTTGGCACGAGCCCCCTACGGGCCAATATTGTCGGTCTCGACCTCAACAGCT
>WNGD01003468.1_pt1 | contig 18752 bp, 19 predicted proteins | sample 5400671 | NCBI WGS metagenome assembly WNGD01 (sample SAMN13153369, study PRJNA577476) | soil metagenome | isolation source: 40 cm soil or saprolite under grassland replicate 2 | place: USA:California | collected 2016-06-15
CCTGTCCCGCCGAGCGTGTACGCCGGGCGGATGACGAGCGGTAGGCCGTTCAGCGCCGCAAAGTCCTTGACGTCTTCGATCGACTCGCACACCCGCGAAACCGGGACCGGCTCGCCAAGCGCCTCCAACATCTCTTTGAAGGCCTGGCGGTCTTCGGCTTTGCGGATCGTGTCGATCGTCGCGCCGAGCAGGCGGACCCCGTGCCGGTCGAGCACGCCTGCATTCGCGAGATCGGTCGCGAGGTTGAGGCCCGTCTGGCCACCTAGGGTCGGCAGCAGCGCGTCTGGTCGCTCGCGCTCGATGATCCGCTCCACCGCCTCGACCGTCAGCGGCTCGAGGTACACGCGGTCGGCGACTTCTTCGTCGGTCATGATCGTGGCGGGGTTCGAGTTGACGAGCACGGTCTCAATGCCCTCTTCGCGCAGTGCCTTGCACGCCTGCGTGCCGGCGTAGTCGAACTCCGCGGCCTGGCCGATCACGATCGGCCCCGAACCGAGGATCAAAACCTTGCGCGGTCGGGCCGGCTCGGCCATTCCAGCCACCGCCCGGGCTGCAGGGGCCCGGCTGCGGACCATGTCGATGAAGCGGTCGTACAGGTGCTGGTTGTCCTGCGGTCCTGGACAACCTTCGGGGTGGTACTGGACGCTGAAGGCGGCCAGCGTCCGGTGGCCGAGGCCCTCGACCGATCCGTCGTTCAAGTTGCGTTGCGAGACGTAGAAATCGCCCTCGGGAATCGAAGCGGCGTCGACCTGGAACTCGTGGTTCTGACTCGTGATGTGGACGTGGCCGGTGTCGAGGTCTTTGACCGGGTGGTTCGCGCCGTGGTGGCCGTAAGGCAGCCGTGAAGTCGTGGCTCCAGCGGCGCGGCCCATGATCTGGTGGCCCAGGCAGATGCCGAACATCGGGATCTCGCCCAGCGCCTCACGCGCGAGCTGTACCGGCCCGTGGAGGACCGCAGGATCGCCGGGCCCGTTTGACAGCACAAGCCCGTCCGCGCCGCTTGACCGCACGTCGACCCAGGTCGCCGTGTGCGGAAGCAGCAGTACGCGACATCCACGCTCGCGCAGCGATCGCAGGATGTTGGCCTTCACCCCGTAGTCGATCACCGCGACCAGCAAGCCCTCGCCGTCGCTGTACTTGCGAGCTCTCAGCTCGGGAGGCATCGGCTCGAGCCACTCTTCCCGGCTCGTGCGCGACGTCTGCGCGACCAGGTCTTGCTCGACCAACGGTGTCACGCGCTTCGCGGCGCGGGCGAGCTCCGCCAGCCTCGCCTCGGACGGCACAACGCTCTCGTGGACGAGGACCGCCCGCTGGGTCCCGTGCCTCCGAATATGTCGGGTCAGCGCCCGGGTGTCGATGTCCGTGATCCCGGCCACGTTCCACCGGCGCAGGTACTCGTCGAGCGACGCCTCGCTCGAGTGATGGCTCGGCGACGGGCAAGCCCACCGCACGACCAGCGCTCGCGCCCAGGGTCGCGCCGACTCCGCGTCTGCATCGCGGACGCCGTAGTTGCCCTGCAGCGGGTAGGTCATGCACACCATCTGCCCGGCATAGGACGGGTCGGTGAGGACTTCCTGGTAGCCCGTCATCGCAGTGTTGAAGACCACCTCGCCCTCGCCGATGACATCTGCCCCGAGAGACCCGCCGACGAAGGCGCGGCCGTCTTCAAGGACCAGGGCCGCGAACGATTTCCTATCCGGCAACGATCACCGCCTGGTCGATGCCGTCCTCCTCGGCGATCAAGACCTCGATGTGCTCTGCATCGGCGGTGGGCACGTTCTTGCCCACGTAGTCGGGCCGGATCGGCAGCTCGCGGTGGCCGCGGTCGATGAGCACGGCGAGCTGAATCGCGCGTGGCCTCCCAAAATCCATGAGCGCGTCCATCGCCGCGCGCGCCGTGCGGCCGTGGTGGATGACATCGTCGATGAGGACCACCACCTTGCCGCCGATCTCGGGGACTTCGCTGGAAGGGCGGCGGTGGCCATCGGGCGGCCTGAGGTGTAAGTCGTCCCGATGCTTGGTCACGTCGAGTCGACCGAACCGGACGTCCCTACCCTCGAGGGCGGTCAGCGTCGCGGCGAGGCGCCGGGCCAGGACGTCGCCCTTGCTCACCACACCGACGAGGACTACGTCCTCGACACCGCGGTTGCGCTCCACGATCTCGTGGGCGATGCGCGACAGGGAGCGCCGGATCTGGTCAGCGTCCATCACGGTCGCCTTGAGGCGACCCTGAGCGACGCTCATGAGAGGAGGCGGTCCAACAGCGCCATCCGGACATGCAGGCCGTTGCGGGCCTGGCGGAAATAGGCCGATCGCGGGTCGGCGTCCACGTCGGGCGATATCTCGTCGACGCGAGGCAGCGGGTGCATGAGGATGGCGTACTTGCGCATCAGCGCCATCTCGTCCTTGTCGATGCGGTACACGCCCTTCACTGCGTCGTAAAGCTCGGGATCGGGGAAGCGCTCCTTCTGGATTCGCGTCATGTAGACGACGTCCACCTCGGGTAGCACCGCGTTGAGATCCTGCGTCTCGATCCATGGAACGTGGTGCTCGTCGAGGTGAGCTTTCAGGTCTTCGCGCATCGCGACCTGCGGCGGCGCGACGAACCAGACCTTGATGTCCTTGAACTTACTCAGCAGGTAGGTCAGCGAGCGCACCGTACGGCCGTTGGCGAGGTCGCCGACCATCGCCACCCGCACCCCATCGATGCGGCCCAGCTCGTTCCGCACCGTGTACAGATCGAGCAGCGCCTGCGTCGGATGCTGGCCCGGTCCGTCGCCGGCGTTGATGATCGGGACGGACGCGACAGCCGCGGCGCGTCTGGCCGCTCCCTCTTCGTTGTGGCGCAAGACGATGACATCGGCGTAGCCGCCGACGATCTGGATGGTGTCTTCGAGGGTCTCGCCCTTTGCGGCGGAGGAGAATTCCCGAGCGTTGTCGGTGCCCATCGTCTCGCCCCCCAGGCGCAACATCGCGGCCTCGAAGGACAGACGGGTTCTGGTCGACGGTTCGTAAAACAATGCCGCCATCACCTGTCCGGCCAGGCGCCCGATGAAGTGGTGGGGTTCGCGCTTGATCTCTTCGGCGCGCGCGAACAGGTCTTCGAGGATGGATCGAGAGAATTGTTGACTCTCGATTACGTGCCGCAGCCTGGACGTGACGGCCACAAAAAATCTCCTTCCCGGGCTCTCTGTCCCAGACTTAAAGGCGAGCTCGCGAGAGTTTACCGTAACTTACGCATTCGATGAACAAGCGTCCTGGGCACGTCAGCGTCACAGTCGAGACCGGCTACTGCAACTTCTGCGGGCGCACCCGAAACCTGCGGCGCGAGGAGCACCAGCTGGGAGCCCTCGTCCGCACCATCATCACCTGTGAGAGCTGTCACCGCACGCTGTCGAGCTCGGTCGGCGTGGCCGCGGTCGAGCCGGAGGTCGTCGAGTCTCCCAGCAAGATGGAGACTCCCGTCGAGGCGCCGGCGCAGCCCGCGACCAGGGCGCCGGCCAAAGCCAAAGCACCGGACGAATCACGGGCCAAGCCCAAAACGGCAGCAGCCAAGAAACCGACGGCCAAGCCCGCCGGGCGAGCCGCCGCATCGCCCGCGAAGGCGAAAACTCCCACGAAGCGAGCCCCTAACAAAAAGACGTGATGGCAGCGGCGGTCAGGGTCGACCGCCTGGAGAAGACCCTCGGCTCGAACAAGGTGCTCCGCGGCATCTCCTTGGAAGCACACTCAGGCGAGATCTTCGGGCTGCTGGGTCCCAACGGCGCCGGCAAGACCACGACGCTCCGAATCATCTGCACCTTGCTCACTCCGGACGCAGGATCGGTCGACGTCCTCGGCTTCGACACCAAGACCGCACCGCAAGAGGTACGCCGCCGGGTCGGCGTCGTCACGGCGGAGATAGGAGTTTACCCGCGCCTTTCGGCGCGCGAGAACATCTCGTACTTCGCCGAGCTGAGCGGACTGCTGAATGGTGATCTGAATCGCAGGGTCAACGCGGTCATCGAACGGCTGGATATGGCGTCATTCGCAAGCCAGCGCGCCGAGAGTCTCTCGTCCGGGCAGAAGCAGAAAGTGGCGATCGCACGCGCGATCGTCCACGACCCGCCGGTGCTGATGTTCGACGAACCGACCTCGAACCTCGACGTGCTCGCCTCGCGCGAAATCCGTCAGTTCATGGTCGAGTCGAAGCAGCGCGGCAAGTGCGTCATCTTCTCTACCCACGTCCTGCACGACGCAGAGCGCCTGTGCGACCGGGTGACGATCATCCACCAGGGCCGTGTCGTCGCTGATGGCGCGACCGCCGACGTGCGGCGCGGCTACCAGGATCTCGAGGATTCGTTTCTCACCCTCGTCGAGTCCGCGACGTGAGAGACGTCCTGATCGTCTTCCGCAAAGAGCTTCGCGAGATCCTTCGCGACCGGCGGACGCTGACTGCCATCGCTCTCGCCGTCGTCGCCACCCCGACGATCCTGTTCGTAATCTCCCAAGTCTCCGTCAAAACCGCCACCCAGACGTACACCGTCGGCTACTCAGGCCCGATTCCCGCCGGTCTCGAGGTGCTGTTCACGGCGACGGGGCTCAGGCTGGAAAGAGTCGACGATCCCGCCGCCGCGGCCAAGGGTCAGGTGGACATCGGGCTGGCTTTCAGCGCATCCGGAGTCGACGAGTACTACGACCCGACACGCCAGTCGGCGCAGATCACGGACATCCGCGTGCAGACCATTCTCGGCCGCTACGACGCCGCCAAGATCGCCGCGACCCTGCAGGAGAAGGGCGTGGACCCATCGATCCTGGATCCGCTTCCCTTGCGAGGCCACCCGCTCAGCTCACCCACCCAGGCCGCCAGCAATGCGTTCCTGAGCTTCTTTCTGCCGTACATCCTGATCACGATGAGCCTGACCGGCGGTCTCTCCGCCGCGCTCGATAGCTCGGCAGGCGAGCGCGAGCGGAAAACGCTGGAGAGCCTGCTCCTGACCCCCGCGCCTCGTGGCCGGCTTCTGATCGGCAAGATCCTCGCCGTGAGCACGATCAGCCTGGTGGCGGCGGTGGCCTCAATTGGTTCGATGCTCATCGCCCTGAGCCAGATTTCATTCGGCGTCGGTGGTGGCCAGGGCGAGCACGTGAGCCTGAGCCCGCTTGCGGCCGGGGTCATGCTCTGGCTGGCGTTGCTCCTCGCCGCCTCCTTCAGCTCGGTGACGATCGCCCTGGGCACGCTGGCGCGCAACTTCCGCCAGGGTCAGGCCTACGCGACGCCGCTGTACTTCATAACCATCTTCCCTGCCTCGATCGTGCTATTCATTCCGGACTTCAACCCCGGTGTCGCCTACTACCTGATTCCCATCCTCAATGCGGTGCTCGTGCTGCGAGACGCCATCGTGCACAACTCGATCGAGTGGAGCTCGCTGGCGGTTACCTCGGTGAGCCTGATCCTCACCGGGGCGCTCTGCTTCTACGCCGCGCTGAGACTATTCACCCGCGAGGCCCTTTTGGTTCGCTCGTAGGTAAGCGCCGGTGGCAAACTGTTGTCAGTAGCGATGCGACGCCGCCTGGAGTTGACGGAGCTTCGGAGCCTCGAGCGCCCGAGCATGTACTCGATCTTCCATCCGCTCGACCCCGAGGAGCGCCTGCCTCGGGAGCTGCTTCTCGAGGGCCGGCGCTACAAGGCAGTCGGCAGGCCCGAGCTCGCGGGGGCGCTCTGGTTGCCGGCGCTCTGGTTGGTCCTCGCGTTCACGGGCTCGCTGGAGGGGAATGCGCTCCTGCTGCTCGGCATGGTCGCGGTTCTCTACACGACCTTCTGTGCCTTCGCCTTCCTGCGCAAGTCGAGGTGACCCGGCGGGTCGGCGTATAACCGTGCCATGACAGATGCGGTGATCGTCGCGTATGGTCGCTCGCCGATCGGTCGGGCGCGCAAAGGCTCACTCGTCGACGTCAGGCCAGACGACCTCGCGGCGCACGTGGTGACCAAAGTCCTCGACAAAGTTCCCGCGCTCGACCCGACTCAGATCGAAGACCTCATCTGCGGGTGCGGCCTGCCGGGGGGCGAGCAGGGTCACAACATCGGCCGCGTGGTGTCGATCCTGGCGCGCCTCGACGTGCCCGGTGTGACCGTCAACCGGTACTGCTCTTCGTCGCTGATGACGACGCGCATGGCCGCGCACGCCATCGAGGCCGGCGAGGGCGATGTGTTTCTTTCCGTCGGCGTCGAGTGCGTGTCGCGGTACGGCAGCGGTTACCCGGATGCCCCCGACGCCTACAACCCGAAGCTCGTCCCTGGCAACACCGAGGAATATCCCGATATCTACATCGCGATGGGCCAGACCGCGGAGAACGTCGCCCAACGGGAGAAGATCAGCCGCGAAGAGCAGGATCGCTACGCGGTCAAGAGCCAGAACGCCGCCGTCAAGGCGCGCGACAACGGCTTTTTCGATCGCGAGATCGTGCCGGTCCCGCTGCCCAACGGCCAGACGTTCACCAAGGACGACAGCCCGCGTCCCGGCACGACGACGGAGGTGCTGGCGACCCTGCAGCCGGCGTTCCGCGAGCACGGCACCGTGACGGCAGGCAACGCGTGCCCGCTGAACGACGGCGCCGCCGCGGTGGTCGTCATGTCGGAGCGCCGAGCCAAAGAGCTCGGCATCAAGCCCATTGCCCGCGTGGTCGCGACTGGACTTTCAGCGCTGGAGCCGGAATTCATGGGACTCGGCCCGGTCGACGCCTCCAGGCAGGCGCTCAAGCGCGCCAGGATGAGCATCGATGACATCGACATCGTCGAGATCAACGAGGCTTTCGCAGCTCAGGTCATCCCCTCGGCGCGCGGGATCGGGATCGACCCCTTCAGCGACAAGCTGAACCCTCACGGCGGAGCCATCGCGCTCGGGCACCCGTTCGGCATGACCGGTGCTCGCATCCTCTGCACGCTTCTCAACGGCCTGGAGGAGAAGGACAAGACGTTCGGCCTGGAGACGATGTGCGTGGGCGGCGGCCAGGGTATGGCCATGATCGTGGAGCGCCTTAACTAGGGCTTAGGCGCGCGTCTCCTGGAGCAGGCCGTCCAGCACGCGCTCGACCAGGCCGCGCAAGGTCTTGCGCTCCTCAGCGGAGAGTGGCGCGAGGATCTCGTCCTCCAGGCTCTCCCGGGCTTTGTCCGCCCGCTCGATCGCACGCCCGCCTGACGCCGTCAGCTCGACGATATGCCGGCGGCGGTCCTGCGGGTCGCGCCGGCGGACCGAGAACTGGGCCGCCTCGAGCTCATTGAGGATCAACACCACCGCGTTCGCGTCCATGAAAAGGGCGCTCTCGAGCTCCTGCTGGGTCGTCCCAGGGTGGTCCCGGATGTAGCCGAGTGCCATGTAGGGCTTGAGCCGCATCCCAAGCAACTCTTCGGTCGAGCGGCGGTGCAAAGCCTTGGCGAACTGGCTCAGCAAGGAGACCAGTCCTGGCCGCTGCTCGCCGCTCTTCACATCCATTGATGTTATCACCGAATCTTAATATTCCCCCCTTCTCGATAATCCATGCAATAAGGAGCGTGATGATCCTGTTATAGTGATCATCCTATCACCGGTTGCTTTGCTTGGAGGCGTTATGAGTTTGGATTTTCGACGCTGGGCGGCCCTGGTCATCGTCTGCTTCGGGCAGCTCATGATCGTTCTCGACTCGACGATCGTGAACGTCGCGTTGCCGTCGATGCAGCGTGACCTCCACCTGGACCAGGCGGCCCTGACCTGGGTCGTCAACAGTTACCTGATCGCGTTTGGCAGCTTCCTTTTGGTCGCGGGTCGTGCGGGCGACCTCATCGGCCGGAGGAAGGTGTTCCTGGCGGGGATCTTCCTCTTCACAGTGGCCTCGTTCGGCACCGGGATGTCGGAAGGTGCGCAGGGCCTCATCGTCGGGCGCTTCCTCCAGGGTTTGGGCGGCTCGATGTCCGCCGGCGTGATCCTGGCCATCATCGTGACCGGCTTCACCAAGCCGGCCGAGCGCGCCCAGGCGATGTCGGTGTTCACTCTGGTCGCGGCCGGCGGCGGTTCGCTGGGCCTTCTCGCCGGCGGGGCGCTGACCCAGCTCGTGAACTGGCACTGGATTTTCTTTGTCAACGTGCCGATCGGGATTGCGACGATCGTGGCCGGAGCGCTGCTGATCGAGGAGAACGAAGGCGCCGGTCTCGCCCAGGGCATCGATGTGTTGGGCGCGCTCCTGATCACGGCCGCCATGATGCTAGGCGTCTACGCGATCGTCACCGCCGCGGACAAGGGCTGGACGTCGCAGCACACCCTCGTGTTCGGCGGCGGCTCACTCGCGCTCCTGGCGGCGTTCGTCGGCCTCGAATCGCGTCTTCGCAACCCGCTCATGCCGCTGCGCATCCTGCGTTTGCGCTCGCTGACGGGAGGCAGCGCTGTCCGCGCGTTCCTCTTCGCCGGAATGTTCACCAACTTCTTCATCGGATCCCTTTACCTCCAGCACATCAAGGGCCTGGACGCGATCGGCATCGGCCTCGCCTTCCTCCCCACGACGGTCACGCTGGCCGTTCTCTCGGGAGCCGGGATCACAGCCAGGCTCATGGCGCGTTATGGCGCGCGCAATCTGGCGATCGTCGGCCTGCTGATCATCACCTCGGCGCTCTTTGTCCTGTCGGGCGCAGACGAAAGCTCGAGCTACTTCCCGCGCATGCTTGTCGCCTACTTCCTCTTCGGGCTCGGCGCAGGCACGGCATTCCTACCGCTGCTGAGCATCTCGATGTCCGAGGTCCCCGCGGCGGACGCAGGGCTGGCCACGGGGTTCGGAAATGTGGTGATGCAGATCGGGGCGGCGGTCGGACTTGCCGCCGTGGGCACCATCTCAACCGCCCACACCCACGATCTGGTCGCCCAGGGAGACTCCTTGCAAGCCGCTCTGACGAGTGGCTATCAGCTGGCTTTCCTGCTGGCGGCAAGCAGCGTCGCGTTGGGCCTGCTGGTCGTCCTGGCGGTGCTGCGGCCCAGCCGAAAAGGGCTGCGACAGGCGCCTGCCCGCATCGCCGCGGAGGAGGCCGAGGCCGAGGCGGCCTAGCCGGAAATGAACCCGACGAGGCGGGCGATGTCCGCCTCGTCATTCCACCATCCAATCGACGCCCTCAGCCAGCCGTCCGGCAGGTTGCGGATCACGATCTGTCTTTCCTCGGCCGACTTGACCGCCGCGGCTGGGTCGCCCGGAACGCGGAACGAGACAAGCGTGCCCTGCCCGGCCTCGGTTCGGACCTCGACGCCGGCGGCCAGGAGCGCTTCTCGGCAGCGCGCGACCAGGCCCGCGGCGCGCCCGAATCCCCAATCCGGAAAGTCTTCGACAGCCGCCAGAAGACCCGCGACCATCGCCGGCGCGAGATGCACGAGCGCGAGGCGCCCGGCGTCGGTGCGGGCTGACGCCGCGTAGCTCTGGATCTGCGGCCGCAGCCGCTCCTGGTCGCCGACGTAAAGAGCCCCGGTCGTCTCCGGCCCGCAAAGCCACTTCTGGCCCGACACCGTGTACCAGTCCGCGACCGAAGCGTCGACCGGTATCGCACCCACAGACTGCGCGCCATCTACGAGGAGGGGCAGGTTCGTGGCGCGTTTGATCTCCCCGAGGGGAAGGACATGGCCGTTGAGCCAAAGCACGTGTGAAAGTGCGACCAGGCGAGTTCGTGGAGTGACCTCCGACAGGATCGCCGCCAAAGCGTCGCCGGCGTGTCGCTCCATCACGCCCGCTTGCTTGATTCGAGCACCCGACGCCAGCAGAGGCATGAGAAGTCCGGGGTGCTCGCCGTCGGTGGTCACGACCTCGTCGTCGGGGGTCAGGCGCAAGGCGGTGACGACCAGGTTGCAACCCTCGGTGGTCGAGGTGGTCAACGCGATTGTCTCCCGTGGGACGTGAAGGAGCGCGGCGATTCGCTCACGAAGCGCAGTCTCATTTGCCGCCGCTCCCTCCGAGACCGACATCCCGCTCCGGCCGTTCTCGAGCGCGGCCTTCTCGGCGGACTGCATCGCCTCGAACGTGCGCTGCGACAGCGGCCCGACCGACCCCGCATTGAGGTAGGCGTTCCGCTGGAGGACGGGGTAACCCGCCCGTGCCTCGATGGGCGTCATCGCGCCGGCAAGTAGAAACGGCACGGCGGCGACTCCGCCGTCGTATGGAAGTTCCAGTGCCGGCACCACGCCGTGCCGTCGAACTTCCGGCAGGAGCCGCATGTGACCTTCGGCGCCTCGACGCGCGTCTTCTTCATGTGATGCTCTGGCCGCTCACCTGGAAAGGTGTCCTTCACAGCTGCGAGCGGACCTCCCAGAGCTCGGGGTAGAACCGTTTGCCGAGCGTGCTGCGCAGGTACTGGGCGCCCGTGCTGCCGCCCGTGCCGGTCTTGCTTCCGATCTGTCGCTCGACCATGAGCACATGGCGAGCGCGCCAGTGGGCAAACGTCTCGTCGTGGTTGAGCAACCCTTCGCAGAGGTCGAAGAGGTCGCCATATCGCTCGCGGTCGCGGAAGACGTCGGTCAAAGACGGTGAGCCACGACGCTCCACGAGCGCGCGAAACGCATCGTCCAGAGTAGGCTCCTCGAGCCGCTTACGGAGCCGGCTCATCTCTTCTCCCGTGCCCTCGAGGCGGGCTAGATACTTCGGGTCTTTGAGTCCCGAGAGAAATTCGATCTCTCGAAACTGCACGGATTGAAACCCGCTCGCCGGCGCGAGCTGGGAGCGAAACGCGAGAAAGTCCTGCGGCGACATCGTCTCGAGGACGTCGATCTGCTCCACAAGCAGCCTCTCGATCACATGGACTCGATGAAGGTGGTGGCGGGCGAAGAAGATGTCGTCGGCGTCGATCCGGCCGCGCGCGGCCTCGAGCTCGAACAAGACGACCTTGAACCAGAGCTCGTAAACCTGGTGGGCGACGATGAAGAGCAGCTCGTCGTGCTCCTTGCTCAGTCCCTGCTGGAGCTCCAGCAGCTCCCGCACTTTGAGATAGCTGCCGTAAGAAAGCTCGCGTCCTTCTTCGCCGAAACGCCTACTCAAATGCGGCGCGCCTCAGTGCTTGAAATGGCGTTGGCCGGTCATGACCATCGCGATGCCCGCGTCATCTGCGGCGGCTATCACCTCCGCATCCTTGACCGAACCGCCTGGCTGGATGGCGGCAGTCACGCCGGCGCGGATGCCGGCCTCCAGCCCGTCGGCAAACGGAAAGAAAGCGTCGGAGGCCATGACCGAGCCGCGCGATCTCTCGCCTGCCCGCTGCACCGCGAGATGAACCGCTTCGACGCGCTACATCTGACCCGCTCCCACTCCGACCGCCGAACCTTCCTTGAACAACACGATCGCGTTGGACTTGACGTGCTTGACGGCGGTCCAGGCCAGCCCGAGCTGTTTCCATTCCTCCTCGGTCGGCGCGCGCCGGGTGACAATCTTTGCCGTCGCGCGCTCGAACCCCGCGCGGTCCCATTCCTGGATCAGCAAGCCGCCCGGTACCGAGCGCACATCGAGGTCGAACAGTCCGTTTCGCGCCGGCTGCGCAGCCAGGACGATCATGTTCTTCCGCCGCGCAAGGACGTCGTGCGTCTCCTCGAGGACGTCGGGCGCCACGACCACGTGGGTCACGATCTGCACGATCTGTTCCGCCGTCGCCCGATCGAGGGGGCGGTTGACGGCCACGACGCCTCCAAACGCCGCGACCTTGTCGCACTCGTAGGCCATGCGGTAGGCGATCGAGATTTCATCCGCCACGGCAAGGCCGCACGGGTTCATGTGCTTGATGATCGCGGCCGCCGGCCTTGCATAGTCCATCACCAGCTGGAACGCGGCGGAGGCGTCCTGGAGATTGTTGAATCCGGGAGGGCCGCCCTGCACCCGTCGCGCGCCCCCGATGCCGGGCGCATCAGGGCCGAGCCGGTAGAAGGCCGCTTTCTGGTGCTCGTTCTCACCATATTTGAGGGGTTCAGCAAGCAAGCCGGCAATCGAGATCTCGGGTGGGAATCCGTTGCGCTCGCCACGCCTCAAGAAGGCCGCGATCCACGCGTCGTAGGCCGATGTATGGGCGAATGCCTCCGCCGCCAGGCGCCGGCGGGCTTCGAGGTCGAGGGTCGCTTCATGCAGCGAGCCAAGGATCTCCGAGTAGCGCTGCGGCCGGACGATGACCACGACCGACTCGTGGTTTTTCGCCGCCGCGCGGATCATCGCGGGGCCGCCGATATCGATCTGCTCGATAGCTTCGTCGAAAGTGACATCGGGCTTAAGCACAGTGTCGACGAACGGGTAGAGGTTGCAGCACACGAGGTCGATCTGGCGCAGACCGTGCTCGGCGAGCGCTGCAAGGTGCTCGGGCTTGTCGCGCCGGGCCAGGATGCCCGCGTGGACCCCCGGGTGAAGCGTCTTGATCCGGCCGTCCATCATCTCGGGGAAACCCGTCAGCTCGCTCACGGGGCGGGCGTCGAGCGCCGCGTCCTCGATGACCTTGAGCGTGCTCCCGGTCGCGAACAGCTCGTAGCCGAGGCGCTGGAGTCCGCGCGCGAATGCGGCGAGACCCGTCTTGTCGCTAACGGACAGGAGAGCTGTTGGCAAGCCGTGCCTCCATGAGCCGCACAGCCTGCGGCAGGATTCGGTATTCCGCCTCGTGCACCCTCTCGCGCAGAGTCTGCACGGTGTCGCCGGCACGGATCGGGACCGCCTGCCGGAGCAGGATGCGGCCGGCGTCGACGTCTGCGGTCACGAGGTGCACCGTCGCGCCAGTTTCCTGCGCGCCGGCGGCCAGAGCGCGCTCGACGGCGTCCAGGCCCCCGGCGAACAGCGGCAGCAGCGACGGGTGCACGTTGATGAGGCGGTTTGCAAACGCGTCAAGAAAGGGCCTCGTGTGGATGCGGTCGTATCCCGCATCGACAACCAATTCGACGCGATGCCCGAGGAAGAAATCGCGCATCGCCATGTCCCGAGCTTCGGCCGACTCGAATGCTCTCTGCGACAGCTCGCCCAGTGGAATACGTTGTTTTCGAGCGTAGGCGGCGCCACCGCACGAGGGACGGTTCGTGGCGACGGCGACGACGTTGATCCCCTGCTCGACGAGATTGCGGAGGTTGGTTCCCTGACCGGAGACGCAGACCCCGACGTTCAGCTGAATCGGACCCGGTCGGGGCCGGTCTGGCGCACGACCTGGCCCACCACCAACACGCCCGGTGGAACCGCATCGCGGGCGACGACCAGAATCATGCCCAGCCCCATGTTGAACGTCGCGTACATCTCATCGTCGGCGACGCGACCCCGTTCACGGATGAGGTCGAAGATCGGCGGGACCGTCCACGCCGCACGGTCCAGGCGCGCGGCGCTTCCCTCGGGCAGGCAGCGCGGTAGGTTGCCGAGAATGCCGCCACCTGTGATGTGTGCGGCGCCCTTCCAGCGGATGCGGGCAAGGTCGCTCAGATAAGAGACATGCGGGGCCATCAGCTCGTCCCCGAGCACCCCACTCAGCGGCACATTGGCGAACACTTTGCGGGCGAGCGAGTAACCATTCGTATGCAAGCCGGTCGAGGGCAGCCCCACGAGTACATCGCCAACCTTGATCGGCTCGCGCTGTGAACCCGCCTCGACCAGGCCGACGATGAAGCCTGCCAGGTCGTAGTCGCGCAGCGCGTAGACGCCGGGCATCTCCGCGGTCTCGCCCCCGAGCAAGGCGCATCCCGCCTCGCCACAGGCCGACGTCATGCCTTCGATCAGCAGGGCGAAAACGTCAGGCTCGAGCTTTCCTGTGGCGAAGTAGTCGAGAAAGAAGAGAGGTCGCGCGCCGGCTGTCGCGATGTCATTGACGCAGTGGTTAACGATGTCAGCGCCAATGACCCGATGGTTGCCGGTGGCGATGGCCACCTTGATCTTGCTGCCGACGCCGTCGGCGCTGGCCGCTAGGTGTCCACCGCCGGGAAGGGCGTAGAGGCCCGCGAACGGCCCGACGCCGGCGGCCACCTCCTTACCCTGCGTGGCCGCGATCAGCGGCTTGACCCGCTCCAGCACGCGCTCGTAAGCTCCGATGTCGACGCCGGCCGCGGCGTACGACAAGCCCTCGCCGCTCACGCCTGGATTTTCGCCAGCTGAGGCGACGGAGGTCCAGGAATGTGGTCCGACTTCAGCGGCATCTCGAACTGCATCTTGTCCATCTCGAGCTGCTGCGGAACGGGCACCGGGTACGAGCCGTCGAAGCAGGCGCGGCAAAACTCCTGTGCGGTCCCTCGCCCGATCGCCCGGATCAGGCCTGGGATCGAAAGATAGTGAAGCGAGTCGGCGCCGATCTGGCGACGCACCTCGTCCACCGAGCGGCCGGCCGCGATGAGCTCCTTGGTGGAGCCGATGTCAACCCCCATGAAGCACGGATATCGCATTGGCGGGCTGGAGATACGCATGTGGATCTCGCTCGCCCCCGCGGCCCGAAGCCGCTCGATGATGCGGCGCGAGGTGGTGCCACGGACGATCGAGTCATCGACCGCAATGAGCCTCTTTCCCTTGATCGAGCGCGGTAAGGCGTTGAGCTTGAGCATCACGCCGGCCTCGCGGAGCGACTGGTCCGGCTGGATGAATGTCCGGTTGATGTAGCGGCTCTTCATCAAGGCCTCTCGGAACGGGATGCCGGCCGCCTCCGCGTAGCCAATCGCCGCCGGAGTGCCCGAGTCTGGAAACGCGACCACCATGTCGGCGTCGACGGGCGCTTCCTGAGCCAGCTCGTGGCCCATCCTGATGCGCGCGTCCTCCAGCTCGCAGTTCTTGAGGATCGAGTCGGGCCGAGCGAAGTAGATGAACTCGAAGACACACATCGCGTGCTTGTTGGACGCCTGGAAGCTGACGCTGTGCACTCCGTGCTCGTCCATGATCACCATCTCGCCGGGTTGGACCTCGCGTACGAAGTTCGCGTGCACGGTGTCCAGCGCGCAGGTCTCCGACGCGATGACGTGCGCTGGCTGCCCTGGGAGCGGGATGTAACCGATGCACAGCGGCCGGAACCCGAACGGGTCGCGGAGCGCGATGAGCTGGCGGGGCGTGATGATGCCGCATGAGTAGGCACCGACGACGCGCGCGAAAGTCCGGCGGATAACCTCTTCCCACGTTCGGCCGTGTGTGTTCTCGATAAGCCGCGCCATCACCTCGGTGTCGAGAGCCGTCTCGAAGACGACCCCCTGGTCCTCCAGCTGCGTGCGCAGCGATTCGGCGTTCAGGAGGTTGCCGTTGTGCGCGATGGCGCCCGGACCGAGGCTCGGGTGATGAAACGGAAGAGGATGCGCGTTCTCGGCCCGGCTCGATCCCGTCGTCGAGTAGCGCGTGTGGCCCAGCGCGAGGATCGACCCCTCGCCCAGGTCCTTGATCTGCCTGGGTGAGAAGACCTGCGCGACCAGGCCCATGTCGCGTTGCACGCGGATCGACGAACCGTCGGAGACCGCGATTCCCGCCGACTCCTGGCCGCGATGCTGCAGCGAGAACAGTCCGAAGTATGTGAGGTTGGCAACGTCGACGCCTTGCTTGGCGCAGATCCCGAAGACTCCGCACATCGCTAGACGACCACCATCGATTCCCACGCATCGCGAAGCTCGGCGAGCGGAACCTTGAGCTGGCCCTCAAACTCGATGGAGTCTCCGCCGGCCAGGCCAAGCAGCGATAGCTCGACGTTGTGGCGCCGCGCAAGGGATTGCATCTCCGGCATCGCGCGGGACGCGACGCTCACGATGAAGCGGCTTGGCGACTCCGCGAAGAACGCGGCATCGAGGCGCAGCGGTGGCTCGGGTCTCACCGCGGGGCAGCGCACGCCGATGCCTCCCAGCAGACAGCACTCCGCCAGTGCGACGAGCATGCCGCCCTCGGCGCAGTCATGCGCCGAGTGGAGGTAGCCGCTGTGCGCCGCTGCGAGGATCAACCGATGCACAGCCTTCTCTCGCGTCAGGTCGAGCGCAGGAGGCCGCCCGGCGATGTGCCCGTGCTCTCGAGCCGATCATGAGCACGAAGTCGCCCTCCACGCGGAGCCCCGCCCGCAGGCGTTTCTCGTAGTCGTCGATCACTCCCACCATCCCGATCACAGGTGTGGGGTAGATCGCGGATTCGCCATTGCTGTCGTTGTAGAGGCTCACATTGCCGCTGACCACAGGCAACTCCAGCAACCGACACGCGTGGGCGAGGCCCGCGACGGCCTCCTCGAGCTCCCAGTACACCTCGGGGCGGTCCGGATTGGCGAAGTTCAGGCAGTCAGTGACCGCAAGCGGACGGGCGCCCGTGGCCACGATGTTGCGCGCCGCCTCGGCGACGGCCAGCTGAGCGCCGAGGTGAGGGTCGAGGTGGCAATAGCGCGCGTTGCAGTCGGTGGTCATCGCAAGGCCGAGACGAGTCCCTTTGACCCTCACCATCGCTGCGTCGCCGCCTGGTGGGATCACCGTCGAGTCACCGACCATGTGGTCGTAGCGCCGAAACACACCGCGGCGGCTGGTCAGGTTGGGACTGGCAAGCAGGCGCAGCAGCGAAGCGCCCGGATCGGCCGGCGGAGGCAGGGCATCCACGTCTAGCCCGTACGGCGGCTCCGGCGCGAAGCCGACGAGACGGCGCATAGGCGCGCCGTCGGTCAGGAGCTTGACGGGCAGACGCGCGACCTGGTCGCGACCGTCGAACACTGTGATCAGCCCATCACCCGTGACCTCGCCGATCACGGCCGATGTGAGGTCCCACGCCTCGAAGATGCTCTCGACCTCGCGCTCGCGGCCGCGCTGGACGACCACGAGCATCCGCTCCTGCGATTCCGACAGCATCACGTCATAGGGCGTCATGCCTCGTTCGCGCCGGGGCACCCGCGCAACGTCGATGCGGGCGCCGGCTCCATCGACCCGGCCAGCGCATTCCGCCACGGCAGATGTCAGCCCGGCCGCGCCCAGGTCCTGGATCGCGATCACGGCGTCGGTATGCGACAGGTCCATGCACGCCTCGAGGAGGCATTTCTCGAGAAACGGATTGCCCACCTGCACCGCCGGCCTGCGCTCAGAGCTGCGCTCGTCGAGCTCGAGCGAGGCGAACGACGCGCCGTGGATGCCGTCGCGACCAGTGTCGGCACCGACCAGAAGAAGGCTGTTGCCCGTACCCTCGGCGCGAGCGCGCATGAGCTGGTCCGTGCGCACCAGGCCGACGCACATCGCGTTCACCAACGGGTTGTTCGCGTAGCACTCCTCGAAGTAGACCTCGCCGCCGACGGTCGGAATTCCGATGCAGTTGCCGTAGCCGCCGATACCGGCAACCACGCCTTCGAAGTGGCGGCTGGAGGCGGCGAGAGGGCCGAAGCGCAGCGAGTCCAGGAGCGCGATCGGGCGCGCGCCCATCGCGATGACGTCGCGAATGATGCCCCCGAGGCCGGTGGCCGCGCCCTGATAGGGCTCGATCGCGGAGGGGTGGTTGTGCGACTCGATCTTGAAGACTGCGGCCCAGCCCTCGCCGATCTCGACGGCGCCGGCGTTCTCGCCGGGGCCCTGGACCACGCCTGGTCCGGTCGACGGCAGACGGCGTAACAACGCCTTGGAGCTCTTGTACGAGCAGTGCTCTGACCAGAGCACACCGAGAATGCCCAGCTCAAGCTCGTTGGGGGCTCGTTTCAGCTGTTCGAGGATGGCCCGGTACTCATCTGGGCGCGCTTTCCGCGACCGAACGAAACAGCTTGAGGCCATCAGTGCCCCCCAGCTCGATTTCGGAGCAGCGCTCAGGGTGCGGCATCATGCCTAGCACGTTGCCGCGCGCATTGACGATGCCCGCGATGTTGTGCAGAGATCCGTTTGGATTTGCATTCGGAACGACCCGGCCGTTGCTGTCGCAATATCGGAAAACCACCTGACCCCGCTGCTCCAAGCGCGAAAGTGTCGCAGGATCGGCGAAGTAGCTGCCCTCACCGTGAGCGATGGGGACGCGCAGCACCTCGCGCTCCTCGCATTGCGACGTGAAGGCGACGTCTGTGCGCTCGACGGCGAGGTTGGTCCACTCGCAACGAAACTCGAGCGACGCGTTGCGGATCAATGCACCGGGCAGCAGGCCGGCTTCACATAGCACCTGGAAGCCATTGCAGATTCCCCAGACCAGGCCACCCCGGTCGGCGAACTCGCCGACCTTCTCCATCACGGGCGCAAATCTCGCGATTGCGCCGGTCCGCAGGTAGTCGCCATACGCAAAGCCTCCGGGCAGGATGATGCAGTCACAGCCCTTGAGGTCGGCGTCTTTGTGCCACAGGTAGGTCAGCTCCTGACCGAGCACCTGGTCGATCACCCATCCGCAATCGCGGTCCGACCACGTGCCGGGGAATACGACGACCCCGAACTTCAACGCCGCTTATGCTCCGGCTCGATGTCGAAGCGGAAGTCTTCGATCACGTGGTTCGCGAGCAGCTGCCGGCACATCGCCTCGACCCGCTCGCGCGCCTCATGCTCGCTCGACGTGTCCAGGTTGACCTCGATGTACTTCCCGATCCGCACGTCAGAAACCTCGCGAAAGCCAAGCGATGCGAGGCCTTGCTTCACCGTCAGCCCCTGGGGGTCGTTGACCACCGGCTTCGGCGTCACTATGACCCGTGCGATCACGGCAGGAGACCTCGGCGAGAGATTCGGTGCACAGGTGGTCTAGATGCTAATAGGGGCAGAGCCGCCAAGATGGTGCGGTTCGTCCGAGCCTCCGGTGGGTGAGCACTGACAGATGCAGAGCGTCGGAGCTCTACGCCTAGACGGTGCCCCCGTCGGCAGGTGAGGAGAGGTGGACGACCGGTGGGATGTTGTGCC
>WNGD01002609.1_pt1 | contig 18751 bp, 16 predicted proteins | sample 5400671 | NCBI WGS metagenome assembly WNGD01 (sample SAMN13153369, study PRJNA577476) | soil metagenome | isolation source: 40 cm soil or saprolite under grassland replicate 2 | place: USA:California | collected 2016-06-15
GTCGTGTAGCGGCAGCGACCGCCCTGCTTGACGATGATCTCGACGACGGCCGAGTGCAGCGAGTCGGTCGAGTAGATCGGCGCCGTGCAGCCCTCGACGTAGTGCACGTACGCACCCTCGTCGACGATGATCAGCGTGCGCTCGAACTGGCCCATGTTCTCCGCGTTGATGCGGAAGTAGGCCTGGAGCGGCATCTCGACCTTCACGCCCGGCGGCACGTAGATGAACGAGCCGCCCGACCAGACGGCCGAGTTGAGCGCGGCGAACTTGTTGTCGTTCTGCGGGATGATCGTCCCGAAGTACTGCTTGACGATCTCCTCGTGCTCGCGCAGGCCGGAGTCCATGTCGAGGAAGAGGACGCCCTGCGCCACGAGGTCCTCCTGCAGCTTGTGGTAGACGACCTCGGACTCGTACTGGGCGCCGACGCCGGCGAGGTACTTCTTCTCGGCCTCGGGGATCCCGAGCTTGTCCCAGGTGTCCTTGATCTCGGAGGGCAGGTCCTCCCACGAGTCGGCCTGGTTCTCGGTCGGCTTGATGTAGTAGAAGATGCTCTCGAAGTCGATGCCCGTGAGATCGCCGCCCCAGGTCGGGAGCGGGCGCGCGAGGAAGTACTCGAGGCTGCGATGCCGGAACTTGCGCATCCAGTCGGGCTCGTTCTTGTGCGAGGAGATCGCGTCGACGAGCTCGTGGGAGAGACCGCGGCCGGACTTGAAGAAGTAGTTCTCGTCGGCGCGGAACCCGTACTTGATCTGGTAGTCGGACCCGATTCCCTGGACGACTTCGGTTTCGGTCTGGGCCATCAGACAGCAGCCTCCTGAAATGCTTCGTAGCCGTGGGCCTCGAGCTTGTGCGCGAGCTCAGGCCCGCCGCTCTCCACGATACGCCCGTCGACGAAGACGTGCACGCGATCGGGAGTGATGAAGTTGAGGATTCGCTGGTAGTGCGTGATCACGAGCGCGCCCATCTCGGGACCGACGAGCTCCTGGACGCCCTTCGCGACGACCTGGAGCGCGTCGATGTCGAGACCCGAGTCGGTCTCGTCGAGCACCGCCATCCGCGGGCGCAGCATCGCCATCTGCAGGATCTCGACCCGCTTCTTCTCGCCGCCGGAGAAGCCGTCGTTCAGGTAGCGCGAGGCGAGCTCGCGGCTGACCTTGAGCCCGTCCATCTGCGCGAGCAGCTCGGTCCGGAACGTCTTGACCGGGATCGGGTCGTCCTCGCCGCCGGCTCGGGCCTTGCGCACCGAGTTGATCGCGGTGCGGAGGAAGTTCGTCACGGTCACGCCCGGGATCGCGTGGGGGTACTGGAACGCGAGGAAGAGGCCCCGCTGCGCGCGCTCGTCGGCGCCCATCTCGGTCACGTCATCGCCGTCGAAGAGGATCTGCCCCTCGGTGATCTTGTAGGCCGGGTGGCCCATGAGCGCGTAGGCGAGCGTCGACTTGCCCGAGCCGTTCGGGCCCATGACCGCGTGCACCTCGTTCGTGTCCACGGCGAGGTCGACGCCCTTGACGATCTCGGTGCCGTCCTCGAGCGCGACGTGCAGATTCTTCAGCTCCAGCAGTGCCATTCGTGACAATCCCGATCCTCGAAAGGTGCGGGACTTCCGCCCCGCTCGTGACACCAGGATAGCGAACGCGACTCCGCCCCGGACGACGCCAAACGCGCTACCATCGACGCATGCCTGGTTGGATCGGCCTGCCGGAGTTGATCGTCCTCCTCGTCGTGCTCCTCCTGATCTTCGGCCCGAAGCGCCTGCCCGAGATGGGGCGCTCGATGGGCAAGGGGATGCGGGAGTTCAAGGACTCGATCAGCGGCAAGGGCGGAGACGACGACGACCGCGACGCGCTGCCGCGCGCCACGGAGCCGGCCGCATCGGTCACGGAGCCGCCCGCGTCGGTGGGCGCCCCGCCCCGCGAGCACGACACGGTCTAGGGTCGAGGGTCACCCGTGAAGGCCCTGCCGCGCCGTCTTCAATACGGCGAAGAGGCGACGCTCGTCGAGCACCTCGACGAACTGCGGCGGCGTCTCATCGTCGCGCTGCTCGCGATTGCGATCGGCTTCGGTGTCGCGTACGGGTTCCACGCCCGCCTGATCCGCTGGCTCGAGCTCGCCCTGCCGCCCGGCCGCCGGCACCTCATCACCTTCAGCGTTGCGGAGCCGTTCGTCACCTCGATGTGGGTGAGCGTCTGGGCGGGGCTCCTCCTCGCACTGCCCATCGTGCTCTACCAGCTGTGGGCGTTCCTCGCACCCGCCGTCGACATACACGCGCAACGGGTCGTTGCCGGACTGGCCGTTTTCGCGGCCGCGCTCGCCGCGCTCGGGCTGATCTTCGGCTATTTCGTCGCTCTGCCGGCGGCCGTCCACGTGCTGACGAACTGGGACAAGAACCTCTACGACATCAAGATCCGGGCCCGGGACTACATCTCCTTCGCGTCCATGGTGCTCATCGCGGTGACGGTCGTCTTCGAGCTGCCCATCTTCATCCTCGCGCTTGTTCGCATCGGCGTGTTGTCGTCGCAGAAGCTGCGCAAGAACCGCCGGATCGGCTACGCCGCGATGGCGGTGCTCGCCGTCGCGCTGCCCGGGGTCGACCCGGTCACGACCACGCTCGAGATGATCCCGCTGATGCTTCTGTACGAGGGCTCGATCTGGCTCTCGGTGCTGCTCGACCAGCGCACCGGCGCCCGCGCGACCGCGAGCGCCGGCGAGTCGGTGTAGACCTACTTGACGGTCAGGACGCCCTTCATCCCGGCGGCCGCATGGCCCGGGACGGTGCACACATAGGGGTACTTCCCGGCCTTCTTGAACGTCACCTTCAGGGTGGCCGACTTTCCCTTCGAGATCAGCGGCGTCTTCTTGCCGGCGATCTTGAAGTCGTGCCGGATCGTGCCCACGTTCGCGACCTTGAAGGTCACGACGCCCTTGGCGACGGTCTTCTTCGTCAGGACGAACTTGAACTCCGACGCCTTCACGCCCACGGTCGTCGCCTGCACCCGCGCGCCGGCCGTTCCGGCGGCGAGCAGCGAGATGGACGCGACCACGAGGGCGGCAGCCACGGCGATGCGCTTCATGCATGTCCTCCTCGAACCGGTTCCGCGGTCCACGATACTCCCGATCCAGATGGTTGATGCCACGATCTCGCGCGCTCAGCCCGCCGCCGATGCATCCAGCATCGGCAGCGGTCTGATCACACGCCCCAGAGCGGCCAGCTCGCGCCCCGAGACGGGCGACCTCATGGCATCACCCATCTAGCATCTCGACGTGGACATCTATTCGGCCGACTGGGTGCTCCCCGTCGAAGACGCGCCGATTCGCGACGGCGCGGTCGCGGTCGAGGGGAGTCGGATCGCCGCGGTCGGGACCGCGGCGGAGCTCGGAGAGGGACGCCGGTTCGAAGGCTGCGCGCTCCTACCGGGCTTCGTGAACGCCCACACGCACCTCGAGTACGCCGTCTACGCCGGCTTCGGCGACGGGTTGCCGTTCCCGCCCTGGCTGCGGCTCCACATCGAGCGCAAGGCGCGCCTCGAGCCGGGCGACACCGAGGACATCGCCCGCCTCGGCGCCGCCGAGTGCATCGCGACCGGGATCACGACCGTCGGCGACTCGAGCTACAGCGGCGCGGCCGCGGTGGCCTGTGCCGAGCTCGGCCTCCGCGCCGTCGTCTACCTGGAGGTCTTCGGCAGCGAGCCCGAGACCGCGCTCGCGCCGTTCCGGGAGCTCAGCGAGCGGCTCGCGCCGGTCTGGTCCGAGCGCGTCCGCCGCGGGGTCGGACCGCACGCGCCGTACACGGTCTCGCCGTCCGTCTATCGGGCCTGTGCGGAGCTCGAGCTGCCGATGACGACCCATCTCTCGGAGAGCGTCGCCGAGCTCGAGTGGTTGGACAACGGCAGCGGCCTGATGGCCGAGTTCCGCGAGCCGTACCGCCGCATCCTGGCCGCGCCGCTCGGCACGACCGGGCCGCGCATGCTCGCCGCCGAAGAGCTGCTCGGGCCCGGGCTCGTTGCCGCCCACTGCGTCCACGTCGACGACGAGGAGATCCACCTGCTCGCCGACACACGGACGGGTGTCGTCCACTGCCCGCGCTCGAATGCGTTCCTCGGCTGCGGGATCGCGCCGCTGGCCGCGCTTCGGGAGGCGGGCGCCCGTGTCGGCCTCGGCACGGACAGCCCGGCCTCGGCGCCGTCCTTCGACGTCTTCGACGAGCTGCGCGCCGCGGTCGCCGCCGCCCGGGCACGGGAGCGCCGCGCGGATGCGCTGAGCCCGTCCGAGGCGCTGGAACTCGCTACTCTGGGCTCCGCCCGAGCGCTCGGGCTCGAAGCGGAGGTTGGATCGCTCGCTCCGGGCAAACGAGCCGACCTGACGGTCGTCTCACTGGAGGGATCGGCCTACCATCCGTGGGAGGATCCGGCGGCGGCCGTCGTCTTCGGCGGCGCTCCGGACAGAGTGGTCGCCACCCTCGTCGACGGCGGGGCGCGGTACGAGAAGGGAGGATTCGAATGGCACGAGCTGCGACGAAGCGCGGCAAGCGCCCGCAGGCGGATGCTCAGCGAGCACGCTCGAGCCGCCGCGGCGGCCGGCAGCTGAGCGCGGCCGAGCAGCAGCTGTTCTTCTCCCGGATCCGGACGCACGCGAAGTGGGCATACATCCTGCTCGCGGTCGTCTTCGCCGGCGGCTTCGCCTTCCTCGGCGTCGGCTCGGGGAACAGCGACCTGACCGGCCTCTTCAACGACATCTTCCACGGCGGCTCGAACGGGCCGTCGATCTCGAGCGAGCAGAAGAAGGTCGACAAGAATCCGCAGGACGCGAAGGCCTGGCGCGATCTCGCGACGGCCTACGAGAACAAGGGCCGCACCGAGGACGCGATCACGGCGCTGACGACGTACACGTCGCTGAGGTCGAAGGACGCAAAGGGATACGCCGACCTCGCCGCGCTGCAGCTGACGGAGGCGCAGAATCTCTCGCAGGCCGCCTCGCTCGAGCAGTACCGCCAGCAGGAGGCCTACAGCAGCCAGCAGTTCGGCCCGGTCTCGTCGACGCCGCTCGGCCAGGCGCTCGGCCAGGATCCGATCCAGCAGGCCGTTCAGGGCCAGGTCTCCTCGAGCGCGAGCGACGCCGCGAGCAAGGCGAACGCGGCGTACAGCCAGGTGATCTCGACCTATCAGCAGCTGGGCAAGCTGCGCCCGAACGACGCCACCGTCCAGCTCAGCCTCGCTCAGACCGCGGAGTCGGCCGGGAACGTCAAGGTCGAGATCGCGGCGCTCAAGCGCGTCGCCAAGCTCGAGCCTGACCAGGCCCACCAGATCCAGGCGAAGATCAAGCAGCTTCAAAAGTCGCAGTCGGGATAGACTCCCGCCCGACCATGGGGCCAATCATTCCGGGGGGAAGAAGCGGATGAACTTCGACATCAAGACCGAGCAGCTGGGCGACGACTCGTACGTGATTTCCCTGGCCGGGGAGGTCGATCTGTACACGGCGCCGGAGTTCAAGCAGCAGCTCCTCGAGGTGATCGGACAGGGCGGCAAGGACGTCGTGGTCGACTTCAGCGACACGACGTTCATCGACTCGACGACGCTCGGGGTGCTCGTGGGCGGCGTCAAGCGGCTGCGCTCGAACGACGGTCAGCTGTCGCTCGTCTGCAACGACCGCAACATCACGAAGATCTTCGAGATCACCGGTCTCGACCGCGTCTTCACGATCTACCCGACGCGCGACGAGGCGGTGGCGAAGCTCGGAGCGACCGGCAGCCAGCCTCCGGCTTAAGGTCGTTCGAGATGAGTTCGAACGGGTCGACCGGTCATTTCATACGGACGCGCAGGCAAAGCCCGCGCGTCCTCACGACGGCACCGCAAGCGGTGCCTTACGTCCTCACGACGGCACCGCAAGCGGTGCCTTAGGTCCTTGCCGAAGCTCGCCGCCGTCCTGCTCGCGTGCGCCGCGGCCGTCGCGGTCTCCGGTTGCGGGACGGGCGGGGTCGCGACCGGGACGGGCGATCCGACCAACGGCTCCAAGCTCTTCCAGGCCAAGTGCGCCGGCTGCCATGCGCTCGCCGCCGCGGGCAGCACTGCGACGGTCGGGCCGAATCTCGACGGCGCGTTCGCGTCCGACCGTTCACAGGGCTTCAAGAGCAGCACGATCCTGAACGTCGTGCTCGACCAGATGCGGCAGCCGAATGCCCCGATGCCCCCGCCGGACACCCTCTTTCCCGTCTGCCGGAGCGGGAAGGCGAACGTCCCCTCCGGTTGCGTGACCGACCAGAACGCCGCCCTCGAGGACGTCGCCTCCTACGTCGCCTCCACCGCCGGGGTGAACGGAGCCGAGGCGAAGCCCAAGAAGACGACGAGCACCGACGGCAAGACGATCTTCAAGACGAACTGTGCGAGCTGTCACACGCTCGCCGCCGCGGGCGCGACGGGGACGATCGGTCCGAATCTCGACCAGCTGAAGCCCCCGCTGGCACGGGCGAAGCGCCAGGTCATCAACGGCGGCGGGGTCATGCCCGCATTCAAGGGCCGGCTCACCGACCAGCAGATCGAGGCGGTGGCGAAGTTCGTCGCCGACAACGCGGGGAAATAGAACCCGCGCAGAAGGGCGAAAAGCCTTCAGTCAGCGTGCAGCGAAGCGCGCGCAGCGCGCGAAGTCTGCGCGGGTTCCATTCAACGCGGGTTCCATTCAACGCGGGTTTCATTCAACGGACTTCTTCGCTCTCGGCCTGCAGGTCGACGACCACGTGGGTGATCGGGACCGGGAACCGCTCGCGCGCCTGCGTGACGAGGCCCTGCTCGAGCCAGTGGGAGCGGCCTTCGGGATGGGTCGAGATGATGATCTCGTCGGCGCCGAATGTGCGGAGGGCGTCCTCGATCGCCTGGAGCGGCTCGGCGTCCCCGACCTCCCCGCGGGCACGGATCCCCTGCTTCGAGAGCCGCGCCAGGCTGCGATCGAGCCGCTGCTGCGCGGCCGTGCGCGCGTCGTCCTCGTCCGAGACCCAGTGCCGCAGCGGCGAGTTGAGCGCCGGCGAGACGACCAGCACCTCCGCGCGGTAGCCCTTGCTCTTGTCGAGGATCGTCTCGCGCAGCTTCGAGCCGCCGACGGTCTCGTTCGCCACCACGAGGATCCGCCGCTCGTCCGGCGCGCTCGTCCGCGCCGGCGCGGTGAACGCCGGCCGCTCCGTCTCCTCGCGTCGCAGGAACCACCACGCGCCGACGACGGTCAGGGCGATGAACACGGCGAGCCCCGTCCAGCGGTTCCCGGCGAGGCTCGCGAGCACGATCGCGGCGAAGTAGCCGATCGTGAGCATCAGGAAGCGGTACGCCTCTGCCTCGCTCCGGAGCGGATTCTTCATGTCTTTCGCCTCCGGCGAAAGACTGGGAGAAAACGTGCTGCGCCCTGAGGTTTTCGACTAGTGATTTCGCGAAGCGAAATCACAGGATGTAGACGGTGGTGTAGACGACGATCCACATCACGTCGACGAAGTGCCAGTAGATCCCGCCGATCTCGACGCCGCGGTGATCTTCGGCGCTGAAGTGGCCGCGGAACGCGCGAACGGTCATGAAGAGCAGGATCGTCAGTCCGACGAACACATGGGCGCCGTGGAGGCCCGTCAAGCAGTAGAAGATCGTGGCGAAGGCGCCGTCCTTCGGCGCGAAGCCGACGCGCGAGTACTCGCGGGCCTGCGTGATCAGGAACGTCAGGCCCATCAGGAACGTGAGCAGCAGGCCGGCCTGCAGCCCGGCGTGGTTACCGCGCTTGATCGACTGGAGCGACCAGTGCACGGTGGCGCTCGACGTGATCAGGATGAACGTGTTCACCCCGGCGACGAAGACCGGCAAGTGGAACGGCGGCGTCGGCCAGGGCGTCCCGTTCACGACGCGCACGAAGAAGTACGCGGTGAAGAACGCGCCGAAGAGCATGATCTCCGACGCGATGAAGAGGAACATCCCGAGCACGCTCGGCTGGACGCGCGAGCTCATGTGCGCCGCAGGCGGGCCGTGGTGCTCGGCGTGGGCGTGAGCGGCCATCAGGCCTTCACCGCCGTCGTCTCGGGCTCGCTCTCGACGTGCTCGATCGGGAGGCCGGTGTCCTTACGCAGCCGTTCGACGAGGTCCTGACGCAGCCAGCCGGAGCGCTGGCCCGGAAAGGTGGAGACGATCAGCTCGTCGATGCGCTCGTCGTCGAGCGTCTGCATCACCGCTGCGTACGGGTCGGGATGCGAGACCTGGCCGTGGGCGTCGATCCCTCCGCTGCGGAGCAGCGCGACGGCGCGGCGCAGCCGCCGCTCGGCCTCGTCGTACGTGCTCTCGGTCTCGCTCTGCGGCGCGACGATCAGGAAGCTCGCCGGGCCCGCGGCCGCGCGCTCCCGGATCTTCGCGAGCAGCGGCTCGTCGAGCACGGTCTGGTTGGCGACGACGAGGACGTTCGCCTCGCCGTGCTCGGCCTCGAGGTCGACGACCACGTGCTCGAACGGCCGATCGCCCGCGGCCTTCCGCATCTGCTCGACCTTCTTGCGCCGAATCCAGGCGGAGCGCTCCGGCGGATGGGTCGAGACGATCACCTCGTCGGGCTCGAGTTGCGCCACGGCGTCGCGGACGACGTCGACCGGATCGGCCTCGACCACGAGCCCGTGGCCCGGGATGCCCGCCTCGCGCAGCTTCGCCAGCGTCTTCTCGAGCCGCCGGCCCGCGGCGGCGCGGCGCGTGTCCATGTAGACGACGTATCCCTGCCGCGGCTCGTGCACCGGGGCGAGCACGGTGACGCGGATCGGCCCCGCCTCCGCGCGCTTCTTCAACGCCTCGATCAGCGCCTCGCCAACGACCGTCTCGTTCGCGACGACGAGGATGTGCCGCTGCTCTTCGGAGCTCACGTCCTTACCTCCTCGCGCTCCGCCTCGCGTGCGGCTCCGTTCAGCACGGCGTGACGTGCGCCGGGCACTCCGTACTCGTAGGGGCCCCCGACGACCTGCGGGATCTCGTCGAAGTTGAAGATCGGCGGCGGCGAGCTGACCTGCCACTCGAGCGTCATCGCCCGCCACGGGTTCGGGCCCGCGGGTGGGCCGCTGCGCCAGCTCACGATCATGTTGTAGAGGAAGACGAACATCGAGGCGCCGAGCCCGAACGACGCGATCGAGATGAACATGTTCCAGTCGGCGAAGCGCGGCGCGTAGTCGGAGACCCGCCGCGGCATCCCCTCGACGCCGATGATGTGCATCGGGAAGAACGTCGCGTTGAAACCGACGAACGTGAGCCAGAAGTGGAGCCTGCCGAGCCGCTCGTTGTACATCCGGCCGGTCATCTTCGGGAACCAGTAGTAGATCCCGGCCATGATCGTGAACAGGGAACCGCCGAAGAGCACGTAGTGGATGTGGGCGACGATGAAGTACGTGTCGCTGACGTGGATGTCGATCGGGACGGCGCCGAGCATCACCCCGGAGAGGCCGCCGATCACGAACATCGAGATGAACCCGAGCGCGAACAGCATGGGCGTGTTGAAGTGGATCCGCCCCTCCCACATCGTCGCGAGCCAGGAGAAGACCTTGATCCCCGTCGGGACCGCGATCAGCAGCGTCGTGACCATCATGGGCACCCGCAGCCACGGCGCCATCCCCGAGACGAACATGTGGTGGGCCCAGACGGAGAAGCCGAGCACGAGGATCGCCATCAGCGAGAGCGCCATCAGGCGGTAGCCGAAGATCGGCTTCCGCGCGAAGACGGAGATCACCTCCGAGACGATCCCGAAGCCGGGCAGCATCATGATGTAGACGGCCGGGTGCGAGTAGAACCAGAAGATGTGCTGGTACCCGAGCGGGTAGCCGCCGCCTGCGGGCTCGAAGAACGACGTGTGCATCACGTGGTCGAACATCGAGAAGAACTGCGAGCCCGCGATGAACGGGGTCGCGACCACGACGAGCAGCGACGTCGTGAAGTTGGCCCACACGAGCAGCGGCATCCGCCAGAACGTCATCCCGGGCGCGCGCATCGTGATGATCGTGACCAGGAAGTTGAGCGCGGTCATGATCGACGACGCGCCCGCCCACTGCACGCCCTGGTTGAAGAAGATGGCGCCCAGCGGCTGGTGCGTCGAGCAGAGCGGCACGTAACCCGTCCAGCCGCAGGCGAACGCGCCGCCGGGCACGAGGAACGAACCGAGCATCATGAAGCCGGCCATCGGCAGCAGCCAGAACGAGAGCGCGTTCAGGCGCGGGAACGCCATGTCGGGCGCGCCGAGCATCAGCGGGACGACGAAGTTGGCGAGCCCGGCGAAGGCCGGGATCACGAACAGGAAGATCATCAGCGAGGCGTGGACCGAGAAGAGGCCGTTGAAGGTCTGGTTGTCGAAGAACTGCATCCCCGGCCGCGCGAGCTCGGCGCGGACGAGCAGCGCCAGCAGCCCGCCGGTGAGCATGAAGAAGATCGTCGTCGTCAGGTACTGGACGCCGATCACCTTGTGGTCGGTGTTGACCCGGAAGTAGTCGCGCCACGAGCGTGCGCCGTGCCCGGAGTGATCCTCCGGCCGAGTCGGGCGGCCGAGGGCGTAGTACGTCCAGTAGTCGAAGCAGCCGATCCCGGCGAGGAAGCCGACCGGGGCGGCCACGAGCGCAGCGACCAGGATCACCACCGGCGGGTCGATCAGCGGCTGCCAGTTCCCCCACCAGCGAAACGCCACCACGATGCCGAAGCCGAAGGCGCCGACGAGGCACATCATCCAGAAAGCCCGGATCCAGCCCGCCCCGAAGATGTAGTGCCGCCACCCGCCGGTCGGCATGCCGACCGGTGCGTGGGGCTCGTGCTCCAGGGTCGCTGCGGTCACGGTCTCGGTCTCACCCCTTCTTCGCGGTCAGATACTGCACGAGGGCGTCGAGCTGCTGCTTCGGCAGCGACTTGAACGTCTTCGGCATCACGTTGTCCGGGTAGCCCTTCTCGACGTAGGCGCTCGGATTCACGATCGACTCGCGCGTGAACTCGGCCAGCGGCTTCCCCGCGCGCTTGGCCTCCTGCGGCAGCTGGTCGAGATCCGGCCCGACCTTCCCGGCCGCGCCGGCGGGCTTGAACGTGTGACAGGCCGCGCAGCCGTTGTTCTTGAATACCGTGGCGCCCAGCTTCGCCCCGCCGCCCGTCGTCGCCGTCTTCGTCTGGCCGCTCAGCCATCGCCGGAACTGGGCGGTGGGCATCACGATCACGACCGTGCGCATGAGCGCGTGGCCGAGGCCGCACAGCTCGGTGCAGATGACGGGGAACGTGCCCGTCCGCTTCGGCGTGATGTGGAGCGTCGGGTGCAGGCCGGGAACCGCGTCCTGCTTCTGGCCGAACTGGGGCACCCAGAACGAGTGGATCACGTCCTTCGCGGTGAAGGTGAGCTGGACCGACCGGCCGACCGGCAGCCGCAGGACGTTCGTCTGCATCCCCTTCGCCTCTGGGTACGAGAAGGACCAGGCGAACTGCTGCGCGGTCACGTCGACCCGCATGGGATGCGCGCCGGCGTTGCCGTTACGCGCCAGCACGACGGCGCTGACGACGCCGATCGCGGTCACGAGCACCGTCGGCAGCGCCGTCCACGCGATCTCGAGCCCGGTGTGCCCGTGGATCGGGGGCCCGTCGGAGTCGTCGTCGGGTCGCGCGCGGAAGTGGATCACCGAGTAGACGAGCATCGACGAGACGATGGCGAAGATGAAGATGCAGATCCCGACGACGAACCAGAAGACGAAGTCGATGCGGTCGGCTTCGTGCCCGGCCGAGTATGGGAGCCACGGGACCGCCAGTGCCAGCGCGACTCCGCCGCCCGCGGCCACGAGCGCGATCACGAGCATCTGCAGGAGAGCACCCCGGCGCATCCGCGAGCGCGAGCCTACTCAAAACGCCCACTTTCCGCGCATCCGAACGGCCCCGTTCTCCGTTGTTCTAACGACCCCCTGGAAAAGGAGGACTGAATGGGTCTTGGAGTCGGAATCTTCCTGATCGCTGTCGGCGCCATCCTCACGTTCGCGGTGAACGCGCACGCAAACGGCGTCAACCTGGACACGATCGGCTGGATCCTCATGGCCGTCGGTGCCGCCGGCATCCTGCTCTCGCTGATCTTCTGGTCGACGTGGGCCGGCCCCGGCTACTGGTCGGGCCGCCGCCGGGCGACCTACGTCGATGAGGGCCCGCCCTACTAGGTCGACCCGCTTCGACACGATTGGCGCGTGAGGCGGCCTTCGGGCCGCCTTTTCGCGTCCCGATCGCTAGGTTTCGCGGCTCACGATGCCCGAGCGTTTGCCCAGGGAGCTACGCGTCGTCTACGAATTCGCGCGCATCGTCGCGGCGGGGTCCGACGACGTCGACGACGTCCTCGAGCGGATCTGCCGCGAGGTGGGAGCGTCGTTCGGCTTCGAGCGGACGCGAATCGTGCGCGAGGAGGGCGGGGGGCTGCTCGACCGCGCCCGGGAGGAAGGCCGCGCCGTCGCGGCGGGTGGCTCGGCGGTGGTGCCGCTGCTCGTCGCCGGCCGCTCGTTCGGCTTCCTCGTCGGCGATCGTCGGCGGGATCCCCTCGACGAGACCGACCTCCACCTCCTGACCACGCTTGGCATCGTCGCCGCGGCGTTCGTCGACCGCGCCTCGCAGGCGACCGAGCAGAAGGCGGCCCTCGAGCAGCTCCGGCGCCTGGACTCACACAAGAGCGAGTTCATCTCGATCGCCTCTCATGAGCTCCGCACGCCCGTCGCTGTTGTGCACGGGGTCGCCGCAACGCTCCATCTGCGCGGAGACGAGCTGCGGGAGGGCCAGGTCGCTCAGCTGCACCGCGCGCTCTTCGAGCAGAGCAGCCGGATGCGGGAGCTGATCGAGCAGCTGCTCGACCTCTCCCGGGTCGAGGCGGGAGCGATCGTGGTGCGCCCCGAGCGCTTCCGGCCGCGGGCGTGGATCGACGGCCTGTTGCCGCGGATCGCGCCGGACCGGTTCTCGGACGTCGTCGTCGAGATCGATCCCGCGCTGGAGCTCGAGACCGATCCGGACGCGTTCGAGCGGGTGGTCGGCAACCTGGTCGCGAACGCCCTCCGCTACGGCCGCCCGCCTGTCTTCGTGCGCTGCAAGGCCGGCGCGACGGTATGCGTGACCGTCGAGGACCGCGGCGACGGAGTCCCGCCGGAATTCGTGCCGGACCTGTTCGGCCGGTTCACGCGCAGCGAGGCGCACCGCCTCGCCGACCGGCTCGGCGCCGGCCTCGGCCTCTCGATCGCTCGCTCGTTCGCCGAGGCGCTCGGCGGCACCCTCTCGTACGAGACCGCCGAGCCGCACGGGGCGCGTTTCATCCTGGAGCTACCCGAGGCGCTGCCGCTCGCCCGACGCGACACCGCCGCCCACCGGCTCCTCTCCGATCCCGAGTAACACGTTGTTACTTGGAAGCGGAGGTCAGGCGAGCGGGACCTCGACGAGGAAGGTCGAGCCGTTGCGGCCGTCGGACTCGACCCAGATCCAGCCGCTCATGCGGTGGACGAGCTCGCGGCAGATGTAGAGGCCGAGGCCGGTGCCGCCGACGCCGCGGGTCAGGTTCGGGTCGAGCCGGTAGAACTTCTCCCAGATCCGCTCGTGCTCGGCGGCCGGGATGCCGAGGCCCTCGTCCGAGACGCGGAAGCGGAGCCGGTCGTCGCGGCGCTCGAGCCCGAGCGTGACCCGGCCGCCGTCGGGTGAATACTTGACGGCGTTGTCGAGCAGATTCGTCAGTACCTGGCGGATCTTGTCCGGATCGACCGCGACCTGGGGCAGCTCCTCGGGCGCGTCGAGCTCGAGCTCGATCTCCGCCGGCGCGTGTATCCTCGCCGCCTCGATCACCTGGCGCGCCAGGCCGGCCGCGTCGCAGCTCTCGATCTCGAGCGTCATCGTCCCCGCGTCGAGCCGGCTCGCCCAGAGGATGTCGCTGACGATCCGCGCCAGGCGGTCGGCCTCGGTCGCGATCACGTCGAGCAGGCCGCTCCGCTGCGTCTCCTCGAGCCGGATGTCCGAGCGGCGCAGCGTAAGCGCCGCGCCGTAGATCGCCGCCAGCGGCGTGCGCAGCTCGTGCGAGACAGTGGAGACGAAGTCGCTCTTCAACCGCTCCACCATTCGCTCCTCCGTCAGGTCGCGGAAGGCGTAGACCGTGCCGCCGGGGAAGCGGACACCGGAGATCAGCAGCCAGCGCTCCTCGCCCCCGAGCTCGAGCGGGAGTGTCTGCGCGCGCGAGCCGCCCGGGCTCGGGTGCGGCGCGACCGGAACGCGACCGGCGAGCTCGTCCCAGCGCGGAATGAGCTCACCCACGCGACGGCCGAGCGCTGCCGCAGCCTCGATACCCGTCTTGACCTCGGCGGCCGGGTTCCAGAGCCGCACGATTCCGTCCTCGTCGATCAGGAAGACGCCGTCGTCCACGTGCGCGAGCGCGAGGGCGGCCTGCGCGCGCTCGTCGGCCGACCGGTACAGCCGGGCGTTGTCGATCGCGACTGCCGCGCGCCGCGCGAGCTCCTCCGCCAGCTCGATGTCGGCCGGGCGGTACGGCGGCTGCGGCGGCACCGTCCCGAGCGTGATCGCGCCGAGCATGGCTCCGCGCGCGAGCAGCGGCACGACGATCCCCGAGGTGTTGCCGAGCCGGCGGATCGCCTCCGCGTGCTCCTCGTCGTGCGCCATCGCGGCGACCGCTTCCGGATCGAGCTGCGGCAGGAACTGGGTCTCGCCGGTCGCGAGGGCGGCCTGAACCGGATGGCCGGGCGCGGTGGGCGGATAGCGCAGGCGCACCTCGCGCAGGAGCTCGGTCCGCTCCGGGTCGGCGTGCGCGACCGCGACCGACCGGATCGAGCCGTCGTCCTCGATCAGGTCGACGATGCACTGGCCGGCGAGCCTCGGAACGGCGAGCCGGGCGAGCGAGCGCAGGGTCAGCTCGTAGTCGAGCGAGGCGCCGAGCAGGTTGCTCGCCTCGGCGAGGAAGCGTGAGCGGTCCTCGGCCTGCTTGCGCTCGGTGATGTCGTGGAAGACGTTGACGGCGAGCTCGACGGAGCCGTCCGCGGAGCGCACCGGACTCGCGCGGACGACGGACCAGCGCTCCTCGCCGGTGTCGACGATCCGGTAGCAGACGAGGCGCTCGACGGTCTCGCCGGCCAGCGCGAGGCGGCCGGGCAGCTCGTCGAGCGGCAGCGGGTGCCGCTCCTCGTCGAGAACCTCGAAACGCCGCATCAGCGCCTTCACGGGCGTCACGAGCAACTCCTCCGTCGCACTGAACCCGAGCGTCCGGGCGGCGGCGTCGTTGGCGTAGAGGAGCTCGCCGTCCGGCGTCTGCACGGTGATGCCGTCGCCGACGCTGCGGAGGATGACTGCGAGCCGGTCGTTCGACTCGCGCAGCGCTTCCAGCGCCTGGGTGCGGACGGCCGAGGAGGCGAGGTGGCTCGCGACCGTCCGGCAGAGCCGGATCTCCTCGTCGCCGAACTCGTGCGGCTCGTCGTGGTAGAGCATGAACTTCCCGAGCAGCCGGCCCCGGTGGACGAGCGGGATGAACGCGAGCGCGCCGATCCCCTCCGTGCGGAGCGCCTCCAGCAACGGCGCCTCGAAGTCCGAGTCCTCGACGCTCGTCACGAGCAGCGGCTGTGGCTCGGGCGTATCCGGCGACCAGGGCGAGTGGCCCTCGGTCGCCGCGCGATAGGCATCCGAGAGCCCGCGCCAGGCCCGGAAGCGCATCACGCCGTTGCTGTCGTAGAGAAGGACGGCGCCGCGGTCGGCGCCGATGGCGCGCAGCAGCGCCTCGACGGCGACGTCGAGCAACTCGTCGAGCGACTGCGAGTGCGCGACGGCATCGGCGAGCCGGTAGACCGCGTCGAGCTCGGCCAGGCGCGAGCGCAGCTCCTCCCGCTCGCTGACGTCGCGGGCGGTGATGACCACCACCACCGGCCGGCCGTCCGGCCCGAGCACGGCCGAGCCGCTCGAGTCGACCGTGACCCAGTGTCCGTCCTGGTGGCGGAGCCGGACCGTGACGCCTTCGATCGCTCCTCCCTCGAGCACGACGCTCATGCTGCGCGCGACCTCGTCCGCATCGTCCGGATGGACGAGCTCGAGCGCCTCGCGGCCGACGAGCTCGCTCTCCGGGTAGCCGAGCTGCGTGCGGTACGACCGCGACACGTAGAGGATCCGCCCGTGACGGTCGGTCACCGTGATCAGGTCGTGCGAGTGCTCGACGACCACCCGGTGCAGGCCGTCACCTTCGGTGAGCGCGCCGAGCGGGGGAGCATCGAACGAACCGGTGTCGCTGGTCATGCGCGCTCCCCTCGTAGAACCGGCCCCCCGGCCGCGGCGAGTGGGCCGTGAAGGATTCGAACCTTCGACCTTGGGATTAAGAGTCCCCTGCTCTACCAGCTGAGCTAACGGCCCGGTGCGGACGGCCATTGTAGCGGCGGTCCACATAGGCTTCGCCCTCCGTGCGCGTCCTCTCGATCGTCGGCAACCGGCCGCAGTTCATCAAGTCCGGACCCCTATCGGTGGCGCTGCGCGAGGCGGGGATCGAGGAGGTCGTGGTGCACACCGGGCAGCACTGGGACCCGGAGCTGTCGCAGGTCTTCTTCGAGGAGCTCGGCCTTCCCGAGCCGCGCTACCGCCTCGACCTCCACACGGCCGATCCGGAGGCGATGGAGCCCGGGATCCGCGCGGCGCTCGAGCGCGAGCGGCCCGACTGGGCGCTCGTCTACGGGGACACGAACACGACCCTGGCCGGCGCCCGCGCCGCGGTGGCCGCTTCCGTCGCGGCCGCGCACGTCGAGGCCGGGCTCCGCAGCGGCGACTGGTCGATGCCGGAGGAGCGGAACCGTGTCGAGGTCGACCGGATCGCCGCCCTGCTGTTTTGCCCGGACGAGCGCTCCCGCGAGACTCTCGCGGCGGAGGGCGTGCCCGGCCGGGCGGAGGTGGTCGGCGACGTGATGGCCGACGCGGCCTTCCGGCTCGCTCCGCTCGCGCGAGAGCGGTCCCGCGTCCTCGACCGCTTCGGCCTCGAGCCTGAGCGCTACGTCGTGGCGACGATCCACCGGGAGGCCAACGTCCGGCCCGAGCGGCTGGTGCGGATCGTGGACGGCCTCAACCGTCTCCCGGAGCCGGTCGTTTTCCCGGCCCATCCCCGTACGCGCAGCCGACTGGACGGCGTCGCCGCGCACGTGCGCGTCGTCGATCCGCTCGGCTATCTCGACATGACGGCGCTCGCCTCCCAGGCGCGCGTGATCGTCACCGACTCGGGCGGCCTACAGAAGGAGGCGTACTGGTACGGCGTTCCGTGCGTCACGGCGCGGCCCTCGACCGAGTGGGTGGACACGGTCGAGGTCGGAGCGAACGTGCTCGTCGACGCCGACCCGGACCGGCTCGCGCGCGCGGTCGCGGAGGCCCGGATGCCCGCGGATCGCCCCCAGCTCTACGGCGACGGACACGCTTCCGACCGGGTCGCCGCCGCGCTGCTCGGTAGCCTCTCCGCGTCATGAGTTCACTCACCTTCCTGGGGCGCCGCTCGCGGAGCGGCGGAAGCAGTGTTGCGGAGTCGCGGGCAAAGCCCGGGACTCCTTGGCCGCGCGGCGCGTGGACAGTACGTCAGGGTACGGCCGCGCGCCGCGCGGCCTCGGATCGTGCCGCGAGCGGCGTCAACCTTTCGCGGAGCGGCGGAAGCAGTGTTGCGGAGTCGCGGGCAAAGCCCGGGACTCCTTGGCCGCGCGGGAGCGAAAGGTGGCCAGGGACGTGAGTCCGGAAATCGCGATTGTCGGCGCGGGCTATGTGGGCCTGCCGCTCGCCCAAGTCTTCGCCGAGGCGGGGCGCTCCGTCGTCCTCGTCGACGTCTCGGCCGAGCGGGTCGAGCAGATCAACCGCGGCGAGAGCTACATCGAGGACGTCGACTCCGAGGCGCTGCGGAAGCTCGTCGGTGACGGCCTGAGCGCGACAACGGACTACGACGTCCTGCCCGACGCCGACGCGATTCTGATCGCGCTGCCGACGCCGCTGTCGAAGCAGCGCGAGCCCGACCTCTCGATCGTGCTCGCGGCCGCCGAGCAGATCGGGTCCCGCCTGCGGGAGGGCCATCTCGTCGTGCTGGAGTCGACGACCTACCCGGGCACCACGCGCGAGCAGGTGCAGCCGATCCTCGAGCGCGAGAGCGGCCTCAAGGCGGGCGACGGGTTCCACCTCGCGTTCTCGCCTGAACGGGTCGACCCGGGCCGCACCGACTGGACGACGAAGAACGTGCCGAAGGTCGTCGGCGGAGTCAGCGCCGCGTGCACCGACCGCGCCGCCGAGCTCTACGGCAGCGCGATCGAGACCGTCCACGCGGTCACCTCGCCGGAGGCTGCCGAGCTGACCAAGCTGCTCGAGAACATCTTCCGCTCGGTCAACATCGCCCTGATGAACGAGCTCGCGCAGCTCTGCGACCGCATGGGGATCGACGTGTGGGAGGTCGTCGAGGCAGCCTCGACGAAGCCGTTCGGCTTCATGAGCTTCCAGCCCGGGCCCGGCCTGGGCGGACACTGCATCCCGATCGACCCCTTCTACCTGACGTGGAAGGCGCGCGAGTACGACTTCTACACCGAGTTCATCGAGCTCGCGGGCAAGGTCAACGAGAACATGCCGTACTACTGCCGCTCGCTGATCTCGCAGGCGCTGAACCACGGACTGCAGCGCTCGCTCAAGGGCTCGAAGGTGCTCGTGCTCGGCCTCGCGTACAAGGCCGACATCGGCGACATGCGCGAGTCGCCCGCGCTGAAGATCCTCCAGCTGCTGCAGAACGCGGGCGCCGAGGTTGCCTACCA
>WNGD01003696.1_pt1 | contig 18746 bp, 17 predicted proteins | sample 5400671 | NCBI WGS metagenome assembly WNGD01 (sample SAMN13153369, study PRJNA577476) | soil metagenome | isolation source: 40 cm soil or saprolite under grassland replicate 2 | place: USA:California | collected 2016-06-15
ATCGGCCCCACAGGAGACGAGGATGGAGATCGCCGTCGTCACCGGCACCAGCACCGGCATCGGATTCGCGACCAGTGTGCATCTGGCGCGTCATGGCTTCCGCGTCTTCGCCGGCATGCGGAATCTCGCCAAGGCGGAGCCCCTGCGTGCCGCGGCGACCGAGGCGAGCCTGCCGATCGAGGTGATCCCGCTCGACGTCACCTCCATGCCGTCGGTCAGCCGCGCCTTCCAGACGGTGTCGGAGCACGGCCCCGTGGACGTGCTCGTCAACAATGCCGGCATCGGCGGCGCCACCCCGCTCGAGCTCACGCCCGAGGACGAGCACCGGCGCATGTTCGAGACCAACTACTTCGGCTCGATACGCTGCATTCAGGCGGTGCTGCCGGGAATGCGCGAGCGCCGGCGGGGGACGATCGTGAACGTCACCTCGGTCGCCGGGCTCATCGCCACCCCCAATCAGATCCCCTACTCCGCTTCGAAGTGGGCGCTCGAGTGCGCGGGCGAGGCGCTCGCCCACGAGGTGCGCCGCTTCGGCGTCCGCGTGGTCAACGTGGAGCCCGGGGTGGTCATGACCAGCATCTTCGAGAACTCCGCCGAGGCAACCCGCTACGACAAGACGTCGCCATACCAACCCATCATGCGCCGCAACGGCAAGCTCTTCGCAGCCGGCTTCCGCGATCCCGCCCAGCCCGACGACGTGGCCCGGACGATCCTCGCCGCCATCACGAGCGACGAGTACCGCCTTCGCTGGCCCGTCGGGAGGGACGCGCTCGGCTTGTCCCAGGGTCGCCCCAGGATCAGCGACGAGTGCTGGGTCGCGATGGGCGACGATCTCTCCGATCAGGACTACAACCAGCGCTTCTTCGAGTATTTCGGCATCCGGCTATAGCCGCTCGATTCGCGCCGCGAAGATCCCCGAGCGGGACGCCGCTTCGCCGTGGGGCTACTCGGCCAACGACGCGAGCCACTCCACGAGTGGTACGGCCCGCTTCGTGTGCGTCACGAGCCAGTCGACGAAGGTGCGCGTGACGAGCAGCTCGCGCGGCGGCTCGGGGAACGTCACGATGAGCCCCTTGCGCTTGAGGAGATCGGCGCGCGGATGGTCCGGATCGAGACCCCGCGGCACCCGCTGCAGCACGTCGTGCGAGCCGACCCCGAAGCCGGCCCGCGCGAGCTTCCGCAGGATCGCCACGAGCGCTCCGCCCTGACGATCGTCGACGACCGCCTGGCGAAAGCGCGCGAGCTGTCCGGGATCCATCATGTAGTGGCCGGCGGCGACGAACACCTCCGTGGCGCCGAGGTGCACGTACAGCGCCGCCGGGGCGGAGGGCCCCCGACCCGCGCCGTCGATCGCGACGTAGCCGCCGATGTGCGTCTTGTAGGGCGACTTGTCCCTGGAGAAGCGGACGTCGCGGTAGATGCGGAAGACCTTCGGCTCTCCGAGCGGATGGTGCGGGAAAAGCGCGTCGATGCGCTCCCGGACCTCGGCGAGGAGCGCCTTCATGGGCGCCAGCCAGCCGTGCTCGTACTCCCCGCGGTGCGCCTCGAACCACTCGCGCCGCTGATTGCGGGCGAGGGCACGGAAGAACCGTCCGTCGCGGTCGGCAAAGCCTTCGAATCGAGCCGATGTTGGGCGCGCCGCCTTGGTCACGTTGCTGCCCATACGTGGAACGGCGGGTCGGAACAAACCGGAAGATGACGGAGCCCACGAGCCTGTCTGATGAGTTCATCACTCTTGACATATACCTCAGCGCGCATGTCGCCCCGGGGGGGCCCGTTCACGACGTCCGCGGCAGCTACGCGAAGTGGTTCGTCGACCATGGCGTCGGCGTCGTGCTGCAGCGTCCCGACTTCCACGTCTTCGGCACCGCGCCCGCGGTCGACGGGACCGCCGCGCTGGTGGGCCGTCTGCGGAGCGCACTCGGGCGAGCCGCCTGAGCCAGGAGCGTGACCCGAGACTGCCGTGCACGGGAGCGGGGGCACCGTCTCCGCTTCGATTCGGCGCCGCTGGAAACGGGGTCCGGGAGCGACGGACCCGTGCGGCGCCTCATAGGTGCTCCGACGGCGCCCCCGCTCCCGTGCTGCGCCGTCACGGACCGCGGGTTCCCCGCGCGGGCGGCCCGCGGCTAGGCCGCCACTACGCCCAGCGCCCGCAGCCGGCGCATGTTCAAGGCAGCGCAGCGAGGTCCCCTTCGTCACGCCGTGGAACATGAAGCGACGAAAGCCCATCACCTGCTTGCTCCCGGCGTGCCGGCGAAAGACGTGCGGCACGCGCGCGGGGCCGAATAGCGCAGCGGGGAGGCGGGGGCGCCGTCGGGGAGCGCCTATGATGCGCCGCGCGCGGCGGCCGATCGAGGCACCCGGCTCGGCGGCGCCGAATCGAAGCGGAGACGGCGCCCCCGCCTCCCCGCACCGCCGTCTCGGATCACACTCCTGCCGAATCAGACGGCTCCGCCCGCGTGCCGCTCGACCTCGTTCAGCCTTCGGCGAAGGAAGTGGCGCTCGGGCTCGTTGCTGGCCAGCGCGAGGGCCTGCCGGTAGCTCCTTGCGGCCTCTGCCCAGCGTCCCGTCCGCCGGAGCAGATCGGCGCGCGCCGCGTGCAGCAGGTGATGGCGCGTGAGCTCCCCCCGGCCCTCGAGCGCGTCGATGAGGCGCAGGCCGGCCTCTGGGCCTTCCGCCATCGCGACCGCGGCGGCCCGATTCAGCTCGACCACCGGCGAGGGCTGCACGCGCATGAGCTCCCCGTAGAGCGCCGCGATCGCCGGCCAGTCGGTGTCCTCGGCGCGCGCGGCGCGCGCGTGGAGGGCGGCGATCGCCGCCTGCAGGGCGTACGGCCCCGGACGGCCCGCCGCGAGCGCCCCCTCGAGCAGCGCGAGACCCTCACGCATCTGCGCCCCATCCCAGCGGCTCCGATCCTGCGCCTCGAGGAGCACGATCTCGCCGTCGCGGGCGGTGCGGGCCTCGCGCCGCGCATCGTGGAGGAGCATGAGGGCGAGGAGCGCGCGGAGCTCCGGCGGATCGGGCAGGAGCCGGCAGAGCAAGCGGGCGAGCCGGATCGCCTCGGCGCACAGCTCGCGCCGGACGAGCGCCTCGCCGAAGGTCGCCGCGTAGCCCTCGTTGAACACCAGGTAGGCGACCACCATCACCGCCTCGAGCCGCTCGGGGAGGACGTCCCCGGCGGGCACCTCGTAGGGGATGCCCGCCTCCCGGATCTTGCGCTTCGCGCGCACGAGGCGCTGCGCCATGGTGGGTGCGGGGACGAGGAAGGCGCGCGCGATCTCCTCCGTCGTGAGCCCGCAGAGGGTGCGCAGCGCGAGCGCAACCTGCGCCTCGAGCGCGAGGGCCGGGTGGCAGCAGGTGAAGATCAGACGCAGCCGATCGTCAGGCACCGGGCTCTCCCCCTCGTGCTCGCCCGACGCGTCGAGCGGCGCGAGCCGCTCCAGCTCCTGGAGCTTCTCCGCAAAGCGGCTCTGGCGCCGCAGGCGGTCGATGGCCTTGTGGCGAGCCGCCTGGGTCACCCACGCACGCGGGTTCGCGGGCGTGCCCTCGCCCGGCCACTGCTCGAGCGCCGCCGCAAACGCCTCGTGCACGACCTCCTCGGCGAGGTCGAAGTCGCCGAGCAGGCGGATCAGGGTGGCGAGGATGCGCCCCGACTCCTCGCGATAGAGCCTGCTGACCACCTCCGAGACCATCGGCCGTCCGCCGCGGCGTATACCACGGCGGACGGCCGCACCGCCCGCCTGCCGGCCGTCCGCGCCACGGATGGACGGCGCTTCGCACCCGGAACGACCCGTGGTGGTCAGACGTTTAGTACTCGAGGACCGGCCGGACCTCGATCGAGCCCGTCCGCGCCCCGGGAATGCGCGCCGCGATCGCGATCGCCTCGTCGAGGTCCTTCGCCTCCACGAGGTAGTAGCCGCCGAGCTGCTCTCGCGTCTCGGCGAACGGCCCGTCCGTGACCAGCCGCTTCCCCTCGCGCAGGCGCACGGTGGTCGCCGTCGGGGTCGGCCGGAGCGGAGCACCGGCGAGGAAGTTCCCGCTTCGCCGGATGCCCTCGCTGAACTGTCCGTAGTCCCGGAAGAGGGCCGCGCGCTCGGCCTCGTTCAGCTTCGCCATCGCGGTCTCGTCCCCGTAGATGAGCAGCATGTACTTCATCGGTCCTCCCTGTTCGCGATGTCGTCGAACGCTCGGCCGTCCTCAGGCGGCCTGGCCGAGCATGCTCTCTTCCTCCTCGATCAGGGTCCGGAACGACGCCCGGGCCAGGATGCGCCCCACGTAGCGTGCGAGCTCCGGCCACCGCCGCGCGTCCACCCGGAAGCCGGCGTAGCGCGCGTTCACGAAGTGGGTGGCGATGGCGATGTCGCCGATCGAGAACCCCGAGCCGGCGAGGACGTCGCCGCTTCCGAGCTGGCTCTCGAGGTAGTCGAAGAGGGGAGGCACCCGAGTCTCGATGGCGGTCTGGACGACCGCGTCGTCGGTCGCCCGGCCGAGGAACCGCGGCGCGACGATGCGCTGGACGAAGATCGCGCCCGTCAGCGTCTCCGCAAGCGCCGTGTCGCCGTACTCCTCGAACCAGAGGGCCCGGGCGTGGGCGTACGGGTCGGAGGGGTAGAGCGGCGGCTCGGGATGCGTGCGCTCGAGATAGGCGCAGATCACCGAGGAATCGGCGAGCGTCCGCTCGCCGTCGCGGAAGGCGGGGACCTTGCCGAGGGGGCTGATCCGCCGGTACTCGGGCGGCACGTTCAGCGGAACGATCGGCTCGAGCTCGTAGGCGACCCTCTTCTCCGCCAGGACGACGCGCACCTTGCGCACGAACGGCGAGGCGCTGATCCCGTAGACGGTTGGCATGTCGTTCTCTCCTTTCCGGTCTGCTGTCGGCCGGTCGCCGCGCCCTTCGCACGGCTGACCCGGGCCGTGTCCTACCTGATAGTCGAACGGCCGCGGCCGAAATCGACAGGCGGCCGGGGCCCTCCCGGCGCCGTTTCGGAGCCGATCCCTCGCGCACGATCGCGTCGGCGGGCACGATGTTGTAGGCAGGAGGCGGCCGGAGGCGACGATGACCAACCCGGGCGACGACATCTACGGCAGCGCCGAGCATCAGGCGTTCCGCGAGACGGTGCGCAAGTTCGTGCAGGCGGAGCTGGTGCCCCGCGCCCGTGAGTTCGACGAGCTCGGCCGCTTCGACAAGTCCCTCTACCGGAAGATGGGCGACCTGGGCCTCCTCGGCATCCGCTACGACCAGCAGTACGGCGGCCTCGGCCTCGACTACTCCTACCACGCGATCTTCCTCGAGGAGCTGAGCCTCTGCGACAACGCCGGCGTCGCGATGGGCATCTCGGTGCAGACCGACATGGCCACCCCGGCGCTCCACCGCTTCGGCAGCGAGCAGCTGAAGCAGCGCTATCTCGTCCCGGCCATCCGCGGCGAGCAGGTGGCGGCGATCGCCGTGACCGAGCCGGGCGCCGGCTCCGACGTGGCCGGCATCAAGACCCGCGCCGTGCGCGACGGCGACCACTGGGTCCTGAACGGCTCGAAGATGTACATCACGAACGCCGCCACCGCCGACTGGCTCTGCCTCCTCGCGGTCACCGACCCGGCGGCGGGCTACGGCGGCTTCACCCAGATCGTCGTCCCGACCGACGCACGCGGCTTCAGCTACCAGCTCCTCGACAAGATCGGCAACCTCGGCTCGGACACGGGGCTCCTCTTCTTCGACGACGTCCGCGTCCCGGTCTCGAACACGATCGGCGACCCGAACCGCGGCTTCCAGCAGCAGATGAATCAGTTCCAGGACGAGCGCATGGTGCCCGTGGTGATGGGGCCGGTCACGGCGCGGCAGCTCTGGGAGGTCACCCTGCGCCACTGCCAGCAGCGCATCGCCTTCGGGAAGCCGCTCGCGAAGATGCAGGTGAACCAGCACAAGTTCGTCGACATGATGATCCAGATCACCGCGGCGCAGGAGTTCGCGCACCGCTGCATCCGGAAGATGGTGCGGGGGGAAGACGCGACGCTCGACATCTCGATGGCGAAGGTGTTCACCACCGCCGTGCAGCAGTACGTGGCGACCACCTGCGTGCAGCTCTTCGGCGGCGCGGGCTACTGCTGGGAGAATCCCGCTGCGCGCGCCTTCGTGGACTCGCGCCTGGTGAGCATCGGCGGCGGCGCGGACGAGGTGATGAAGCAGGTGGTCGCCAAGATCCTTCAGATATGACCCTCCAGATCTGATGCCCGTCCTCCCCACGCGCGTCGACCCCCGCTCCGAGGCGTACCGGGTGAACCACGCGGCGATGCTCGAGCAGGTCCGCCTGCTCGAGGAGCAGCTGGCGCTCGCGCGCGCCGGCGGCGGCGAGAAGTACGTGCGCCGCCACCGCGAGCGGAAGAAGCTGCTGCCGCGCGAGCGCATCGAGCTGCTCCTCGACCGCGACGCGCCGTTCCTCGAGCTCTCGCCGCTCGCCGCGTGGGGCACGGAGTTCACCATCGGCGCGAGCGTGGTGACGGGCGTGGGCGTGGTGAGCGGCGTCGAGTGCGTGCTGATCGCCAACGACCCCACCGTGAAGGGGGGCGCGACGAACCCGATCACGCTCGACAAGAACTTCCGCGCCATGGAGATCGCGGCGCAGAACCGTCTGCCGCTCATCAACCTGACCGAGTCGGCCGGCGCCGACCTCCCGAACCAGGCGAGGATCTTCGTCCGCGGCGGGCGCACCTTCCGTGAGCTCACCCGGCGCTCGGCCGAGCGCATCCCGACCATCTGCCTCGTGTTCGGCAGCTCGACCGCGGGCGGCGCCTACGTGCCCGGCATGTCGGACTACGCCGTCATGGTGAAGGGCGGCGCGCGCGTCTTCCTCGCCGGACCGCCGCTCGTCAAGATGGCGATCAACGAGGACACCGACGAGGAGTCGCTCGGCGGCGCCGACATGCACAGCCGCGTCTCCGGGGTCTCGGACTACCTCGCCGAGGACGAGGTCGACGCCATCCGCCTCGGCCGCGAGATCGTCGCCCACCTGAACTGGCGCAAGCTCGGTGCGGCGAAGATGGCGACGCCCGAGGCGCCCCGCTACGACCCCGACGAGCTGCTCGGCATCGGCTCGATCGACGTCCGCAAACCCTTCGAGGTCCGGGAGGTGATCGCGCGTGTGGTCGACGGGTCCCGCCTGGAGGAGTTCAAGCCCACCTACGGCACGACGCTGGTGACCGGCTGGGCGCATCTCCACGGCTACCCGCTCGGCATCCTCGGCAACAACGGCATCCTCTTCTCGGACTCCTCGGAGAAAGCGGCGCAGTTCATCCAGCTGTGCAACAAGATCGACGTGCCGCTCCTCTTCCTGCAGAACATCACCGGGTACATGGTCGGCACGCAGTACGAGCGGGGCGGCATCATCAAGGACGGCGCCAAGATGATCAACGCGGTCTCGAACTCGACCGTGCCGATGTTCACCGTGATGATCGGCAGCTCCTACGGCGCCGGCAACTACGGGATGTGCGGGCGGGCGTACGAGCCCCGCTTCCTGTTCACCTGGCCGAACCACCGCATCGCGGTGATGGGGCCCGAGCAGCTGGCCGGCGTGCTGTCGATCGTCCGGCGCGGCGCCGCCGAGCGCGCCGGCGAGCCCTACGACGAGGCGGAGGACCGGGCCGTGCGGCGGACGGTCGAGGAGCAGATCGAGCAGGAGTCGAACGCCTTCTACGCGACGGCCCGCATCTGGGACGACGGCATCATCGACCCGCGCGACACGCGGACCGCCCTCGCCATCGCGCTCAGCGCCGCGTTCAACCAGGTCGTCCGGGGCGCCGACACCTTCGGCGTCTTCCGGATGTAGCGCCATGCGGCGGATCGCGAAGATCCTGGTCGCCAACCGCGGCGAGATCGCCGCGCGCGTCATGCGCACCTGCCGCGCGATGGGGATCGCGACGGTCGCGGTCTACGCCGACCCCGACCGCGAGGCGCCCTTCGTCCGCGCCGCCGACGAGGCGGTCGCCATCGGCCCGCCGGTCTCGAGCGCGTCCTTCCTGGCGATCGAGCGGATGCTCGACGTGGCGCGGCGCACCGGGGCGGACGCGATCCACCCGGGCTACGGCTTCCTCGCGGAGAACGCGGACTTCGCGGAGGCCTGCGCGCAGGCGGGCGTCGTCTTCATCGGCCCACCGCCCGACGCCATCCGCCGGATGGGCAGCAAGATCGAGGCGAAGCGGATCATGGCGGCGGCCGGCGTGCCCGTCGTCCCGGGGTTCGGCGCCGAGGGCCTGACCGAGCGGGAGATCGCCAAGCGCGCGCAGGAGATCGGGTACCCCGTCCTCGTGAAGGCCTCGGCCGGCGGGGGCGGAAAGGGCATGCGGCTGGTCGACCGCCCCGCCCGGCTCGGGCCGGCGCTCGAGGCTGCGCGGCGCGAGGCGAAGAGCGCCTTCGGCGACGATACGCTCCTCGTCGAACGCTACGTCGGCTCGCCGCGGCACGTGGAGATCCAGATCCTCGGCGACGTGCACGGGACGCTCGTCCACTGCTTCGAGCGCGAGTGCTCGATCCAGCGGCGTCATCAGAAGATCATCGAGGAGGCGCCGTCCCCGGCGCTCGACGACGAGCGACGCCGCCGGATGTGCGCGGCGGCGGTCGCCGCGGGACGGACGATCGGCTACCACAACGCCGGCACCGTCGAGTTCGTCCTGGATGCCACGGGGGCCTTCTACTTCCTCGAGGTGAACACCCGCCTCCAGGTCGAGCACCCCGTGACCGAGGAGGTGACCGGCCTCGATCTCGTCCGCCTGCAGATCCTGATCGCCGGGGGCGAGCCGCTGCCGCTCGGGCAGGACGACATCGGGCTCCGCGGGCACGCGATCGAGGCGCGCCTCTACGCCGAGGACCCGCGCACGGACTTCCTGCCCTCGACCGGCACGCTGGTCGCGTGGGAGGAGACCCACGGGCCAGGCATCCGCTGGGAGAGCGGGGTCGAGGCCGGGTCGGCGGTGACCATCCACTACGACCCGATGCTCGCCAAGGTGATCGCCCACGCCCCCACGCGCGCGGAGGCGGCGCAGCGGCTCGCGCGCGCGCTCGCGGCAGCGCGCGTGCACGGCGTGCGGACGAACGTCCCCCTCCTGCTCGAGGTGCTGCGGCATCCCGAGTTCGTCGCCGGCCGCTTCGACACGCACTTCGTCGGCACGCAGGTAGTGCCCGACCGTCCACCCACCGCCGCCGAGCAGGAGGCCGATCGGGTGCATGCGGTCGCGGTGGCGCTCTGGCAGCAGGAGCGGCGGCGGGCGGAGGCGCCGGTGCTGCGCGGCATCCCGTCGGGGTGGCGGAACAACCCGAGCCAGCCGCAGGAGGTCGGCTTCACGACGGGTGAGGTGACGATCACCGTCCAGTACCGCGTGCGGGGCGAGCGGATCGACGTCGTGGTGGACGGCGCGGCGCACGAGGCGTCCGTCCTCGCCTCGGACGCCCGCGAGGTCGTGCTCCTCCTCGACGGCGTGCGCCGCACCTGCCGCATCGTATCGCGGGACGACGTCCGCTGGGCGCACAGCACGCTCGGGAGCTCGGAGCTGCGCGAGGTTCCGCGCTTCCCGCCGCCGGCCCGCGAGGAGGTCCGCGGCGGATGCCTGGCGCCCATGCCCGGGCGCGTCCTCGCCGTCAGGCGCGCTCCGGGTGAGCGGGTGGCGAAGGGGGAGGTGCTCGTGGTCCTCGAGGCCATGAAGATGGAGCACGAGGTGGCGGCGCCGCACGACGGTGTCGTGCGCGCGGTGTCGGTCGAGCCCGGGCAGCAGGTGAACGCCGGCGACGTGCTCGTGGTACTCGACGAGCAGCGGGAGGAGGCATCGGCATGACGACGGACGCCGTGCTCTACGAGGTGAGGCGCGACGCGGCCTGGATCACGCTCAACCAGCCGGAGCGGCGAAACGCGCTCGGCGCGGAGCTGGTCGACGGGCTCGGCGCGCACCTCGCGACGGCGATCGGCGACCCACGTGTCCGGATCGTCGTGCTCACCGGCGCGGGGCCCGCGTTCTGTGCGGGCGCCGACTTGAAGAGCGGCGGGCTCGCCGACGCCGACACGGCCGCCGAGCACCCGTTCGTCACCGTGCTGAAGACGATCTGGGACGCGCCGAAGCCCGTGATCGGACGCATCAACGGCCACGCCTTCGGCGGCGGGATCGGGCTCACCGCCGCGTGCGACCTGACCGTCGCCGCCGACAGCGCGACCTTCGCCTTCAGCGAGGTGCGCGTCGGCGTGATCCCCGCCATCATCTCGGTCCTCTGCGTCCCGAAGCTCGGGGTCCAGAACGCGATGTGGCTCTTCCTGACCGGCGAGCGCTTCTCGGCCGCGCGCGCGGTCGAGGTGGGGCTCGTCCACCGCGCCGTGCCCGCCGCCGAGCTCGACGCCGCCGTCGAGGAGGTGAGCGGGCTCGTGCGCCTCGGCGGCCCGAACGCCGTGCGCGAGGCGAAGCAGCTCGTGCGGCGCGTCCCGCGCCTCTCCCTGGACGACGGCTTTCGCTGGACGGCGGCGAAGAGCGGCGAGCTCTTCCGCTCCGAGGAGGCGGCCGAGGGCATGCAGGCCTTCGTCCAGAAGCGCAAGCCGCGCTGGGCGGGGTGAGGCAGCGCCATGCCCGCCGGCGACGTGCTCCGGATCGCGAACTGCAGCGGCTTCTACGGGGATCGGCTCGCCGCCGCGCGCGAGATGGTCGAGGGCGGCCCGATCGACGTCCTCACCGGCGACTACCTGGCCGAGCTGACGCTCATGATCCTCTTCCGCGACCGGCTGAAGAGCCCCGGCGCCGGCTACGCGCGCACCTTCCTCCGGCAGATGGAGGAGGTGCTCGGCACGTGCGTCGCGCGCGGCATCAAGATCGTCGCGAACGCCGGCGGCCTCAATCCCGCCGGGCTCGCCGCCGAGGTCGAGCAGCTCGCCACCCGCCTCGGCGTGCGCGCGCGGATCGCCCACGTCGAGGGCGACGACCTGCTGCCGCGTCTCGCCGACCTCCAGGCCCGCGGCGTCGACCTCCGGCATCTCGACCAGGGCACCCCGCTCGCGGCCCTCGACCGGCAGGTCGTGACGGCGAACGCGTACCTCGGCGCCTGGGGCATCGTCGAGGCGCTCCGCCGCGGCGCCGACGTCGTCATCTGCCCGCGGGTCACCGACGCCGCCCTCACCCTCGGCCCGGCCGCCTGGAAGTTCGGCTGGGCGCGCGACGACTGGGACCGGCTCGCGGCCGGGATCGTCGCCGGGCACATCCTCGAGTGCGGCCCCCAGTGCACCGGCGGCAACTACTCGTTCTTCCGCGACGTGCCCGACATCGCGCGCATCGGCTTCCCGATTGCCGAGATGCATGCCGACGGCTCGTTCGTCGTGACCAAGCATCCCGGGACGGGCGGCCTGGTCTCCGTGGGGACGGTCACGGCGCAGCTCCTCTACGAGATCCAGGGGCCGCGCTACCTGAACCCCGACGCCACCGCGCGCTTCGACTCGATCCGGCTCGAGCAGGCGGGGCCCGACCGGGTGCGCGTCTCCGGCGTCCGCGGCGAGCCGCCCCCGCCGACCACGAAGGTCTGCATCAATTATCTCGGCGGCTACCGGAACTCGATGACCTTCGTGCTGGCGGGGCTCGACGTCGAGGCGAAGGCCGAGACCGCCGAGCAGACGCTGTGGGCGCTCCTCGGCGGCCGGGAGCGCTTCGCGGCGACCGATGTGCAGCTGGTGCGGTCGGACCGGCCCGACCCGCGCTCGAACGACGAAGCCTTCGCCTACCTGCGGGTCACGGTGAAGGATCCGGATGCGGCCCGCGTCGGCCGCGCGTTCAGCAACAAGGCGGTCGAGATGGCGCTCGCGAACTACCCCGGCTTCTTCATCACCTCCCCGCCGGGCGACGCGTCACCGTACGGCGTGTACTGGCCCGCGCTCGTCCCCTCGGAGCTGGTCGAGCACCGCGTGGTGATCGGCGGCGAGACGATCGCCGTGCCCCCGGTCCTCCCGCCGGCCGGCCGCCACGAGGCGACGGTGGCGGCGGTCGCCGTTCCGCCCCCGCCCGGCGGACCGACCGAGCGCCTGCCACTCGGCACGATCTGCGGCGCCCGCTCGGGGGACAAGGGCGGGAACGCCAACGTGGGGGTGTGGGCGCGGAACGCGGCCGCCTATGCCTGGCTCGCCGAGACGCTCACCGTCGACACGTTCCGGCGCCTCGTCCCCGAGGCCGCTGCCCTCCCCGTCGAGCGCCACGCGCTGCCGAACCTGTGGAGCCTCAACTTCGTCGTGCACGGGCTCCTCGGCGACGGGGTCGCCGCGTCGACGCGCAGCGACCCGCAGGCCAAGAGCCTGGGCGAGTACCTGCGCGCCCGGCTGGTGGACGTCCCGCGGAGCCTGCTCGCGGCGTAGCCTACACCCCGACCACCGACACGAAGCTCACGCACCGCCCGGGCGCGCCACCCAGGTTGTGGGTGAGTCCGAGCTTCGGCTTGGGGATCTGCCGCGGCCCGGCCTCGCCACGGAGCTGGAGCCACATCTCGTACATCATGCGGAGCCCGCTCGCCCCGATCGGGTGGCCGAAGCTCTTGAGCCCGCCGTCGGGGTTCACCGGCTGCGGGCCCTCGCCGTCGAAGCGGCCGTCCAGCACGTCCTTCCACGCCTTGCCGCGCGGCGAGAAGCCCATGTCCTCCATGAGGACGAGCTCCGTCGGCGTGAAGCAGTCGTGCACCTCGGCCATGCTGATCTCGGCGCGCGGGTCCTTCACGCCCGCCTGCCGGTAGGCGTCCCGCGAGCTGGCGACCACCTCGGGGAAGGTCGTGAAGTCGTAGTCCTGGCTGTAGTAGCCCTCCGCCGGCCCCGCCGCGAAGGAGAGCGCCTTGATGAATATCGGATCCTTCGAGTAGCGGTGCGCGTCCTCGGCCCGGCAGAGGATCGCCGCCGCCGAGCCGTCGCTCACGCCGGAGCAGTCGAAGATGCCGAGCATGCCGGCGACCGGGGGCGACTTGCAGATGGTCTCGATCGGCACCTCTTTGCGGAACTGGGCCTTCGGGTTCTTCGCTCCGTTCTTGTGGTTCTTCCACGCGATGCGGGCGAGGACCTGCTTGAGCGTGCCCTCCTCGACGCCGTACTTCCTGGCATACGCGGGGGCCAGCAGGGAGAAGGTCGCCGGCGCGGTCATGCTCGAGAGCGTGCCGTCGTTGGGCGGGTTCGCGCCGACCAGCCCCGAGTAGCCCGAGTCCTTGAGCTTCTCGACGCCGATCGCCATCACGAGGTCGTAGGCGCCACACGCGACCGCGTAGGCGGCGTTGCGGATCGCCTCGCTGCCGGTGGCGCACATGTTCTCGAGGCGCGTGACCGGCTTGTAGGGGATCTTGAGCGCCTCGGAGAGCATCAGGCCCGAGAAGCCGCTCGCCATCGTGCCGAGCCAGTAGGCGTCGACCTGCTCGGGGTCGATGCCCGCCGAGCGGTAGGCTTCCGTGGCGGCGTCGACGAGGAGGTCCTCGGGCCCCTTGTCCCAGTGCTCGCCGAACGGCGTGCAGCCCATGCCGACGATCGCGACGCGGTCCTTGATCCCGTTGCTCGCCATGATCCTCTCCTTCAGCGCCCCGGACGGGCCTTCCAGAAGTAGTTGTGCACGCCCTGCGCGGTGAACAGCCGCCGGAACGTCATCTCGAGATGGTTGCCGATCGCGACGTCCTTCGGATCGACGTCGGTCAGCTCGGAGGAGAAGCGGCCCCCGCCCTCGTAGTCGACGAACGCCGCCACCACCGGTGGCTGCAGCGAGTAGGCGAGGTGATCGAGGGTGTAGGTCGCGACGCGGCACGAGGTGTCGGCGAAGCGCTCGTCGCGCATCTGGTCGACCGCCCCGCACTTGACGCACACCCGCTGCGGCGGGAGGTGCCCGGTCTGGCACTTCGTGCAGCGCGACCCGACGAAGGCGAGCTTCCACCGTTCGTGCCGGCGCATCGGCGGCGCGGCGGGGCGCTCGGGATCGGGCCGGCGCGGCGGCTCGAAGGGCAGGATGCCGCGCCACTTGAGGTAGGTGTTGTAGGGCAGGTCGTTCCGCTTCGACGCGATCCAGCGGTCGACCTTGCGCACCGGGCGCACGTCCGTGATCGCATCGGTCACCTCGAGGACCAGCGCGTCGGCGCCGTCGGCCTCGCACACCACGAGGATGCGGTCGCCCCGCTTCGCCTGATCGAGCGCCCGCGCGAGGAGGAGCCCGGCGTGCGCGACGCCGGTCCGGCCGACGCTCGCCGCGAGCGGGTCGGCGACCTGCTCGGGCCGGAGGCCGAGCGCCTTCGGGAGCCCCGCCATGCTGCGCGGGTTGGTCCCGTCGAGGATCGCCGTGGCGAGGGTCGACGGCTCGACGCCCGCGGCCTCGAGCGCCCGGCGGGCGGTGTCGGCGATCGCCGGGGCCATGGTGTCGGCGATGAAGCGCTCCTCCCACTGCCGCGGGAAGCGCTCCTCGGGGACCCGCCAGACGTCGAGGATCTCGATCGTCGCCGAGGCGCGGCCGAGCACCCGGGCGATCGCGTCCCGGTCGCTCCCGGTGACGAACGCTGCCGCGCCGTCGCCGCCTTGGCTCTCACGCGCGCCGCCGGGCGCGCCCACGATCACGTCGCTCGCACACACGAGCGCACGCCGGCCCGCGGCGGCCAGATCGAGCCCGAGCAGCAGTGCGGCGAGGCCCATGCGCGACGAGCCGCCGAGCCCGACCGAGCCGACGCTCTCCGGCAGGTCGAGGGCGGCCTGGATGGTCGCGGCATCGAGCTTCTCGGCGTAGGCGGGGCTCGTGGTGGCGAACAGCACCGTGTCGACGGCGACCCCGCCCCGGACCGCATCGCGCGCCGCCTCGACCGCCATCGAGACGGAGTCCTCGTCGTAGCTCGCGACCGCGCGCTCGCCCTTCCCTGCCCCCAGCAGAGCCCGCTGGAGGCGGAAGTAGGGGAGGTAGCTCCCGTAGCGAACGATCCCGGCCAACGTGTCCCTCCTGTGAACGACACTGCCACAGCCCGGGCGTCAGAGCCACAGCGGCCCGGGAGGCGGCGGCGGTCTTTCCCGGATCACGCCATGACGAAGCGGAACGAGCCGTCCTTCTTGACGATCATGCCGGCGGACGGCGTGGCGAAGTGGGTCCCGAGCACCAGGGTTCCGGAGTCGGCGTAGCGCTCGCAGAAGGCGCGTCGCGTCTTCTTGGCCAGTGCGCTGTCGTTGTCGAACCGAACGTCCCATTCGGGATGGCGGCACTGAACCGGGTGATGCATCAGGTCGCCGGAGATGACCGCGTCGTGCCCCTGCGACGAGATGCGGACCGAGAAATGGCCGGGCGTGTGCCCCGGGGTCGATTCCAGCCACACCTCGTCCGTGACCCGATACCGGTCGTCGACCAGCTCCGCCCTGCCCTGTCCCGCAGCATCGTGTTCCAGCCGACGTGGTCGACGTGCAGATGCGTGCAGACGACGCGGTCGATCGACTCGCGCGGGCAGCCGATCTTCTCGAGATCGTCCAGGAACGGCAGCCGGAGCTTGTTCCATTCGGGCTGCGGCCGGAGCTTGTCGTTCCCGACGCAGGTGTCGACGATGATGCGCGTCCGCTGCGACTCGACGAGGAACGCATGGATGCTCATCCGCAGCCGTCCCGCGTCGTCGCAGAACGTCGGATAGAGCCAGTCTCGCTCCCTGTGCACGTTCTCCGGCGTCGCGTCGGGCATCAGGATGGTGCCGTCCCACGGTCCGTGCGACTCGACGATGCGGGTGATTCGCACGGCACCGACCGTCCACTGGTTCATGGTCTTCGCTCCTCCCTGAAGCTCAAGAGATGCTCCGCCCGCCGTCCACGTCGAGGCACACACCGGTCAGGAACGCCGCGTCGTCCGAGGCGAGGAAGAGGACGGCGGCCGCCACGTCGCGCGGCTCGGTGAGCCGCCCGAGCGGGATGGTGGCGACGAGCTGCCGGCGGAGCTCGTCCGGGAGCCTGTCGAGGCCGGTCGCGGTCTTCATGAAGCCGGTCTCGGCGGCGACGGGGTTCACCGCGTTGACGCGAATCCGGAAGGGCGCGACCTCGACGGCGAGCCCGCGCGTGAGCGTGATCACGGCGCCTTTGGTGGCGTTGTAGGCGGTGACGCCGGGACGCGGCGCCACGGCGCCGATCGACGCCGTGTTCACGATGACGCCGCCGCCCCGCTCCTTCAGGACCGGGACGGCGTACTTGCAGCCGAGATAGACCCCCCGCACGTTGGTGGCGAAGACGCGCTCGTAGTCCTCTTCCGGAAGCTCCCAGAGCGGCATCATCCGGTGCGAGAAGCCGGCGTTGTTGACGAGGATGTCCAGGCCGCCGAAGCCGGACGTCGCCTCGTCGATCATCGCCCGCACGTCGGCGGAGCGCGAGACATCGGCGCGGAGAAAGCGGGCCGCGCCACCGTCCTTCGCGATCGCCGAGACGACGCGCCGTCCGTTCTCCTCGTTCACGTCGGCGACCACGACCCGCGCGCCCTCGCGCCCGAAGCGGGTCGCGATGGCTTCGCCGAACCCCGATCCGGCCCCGGTCACGATCGCGATCTTGCCGTCGAATCGCATGTCGCGCTCCCCTCCGCGGCGAGGTTGTATCGCGCCTCAGCGTGCGCGCGCCAGACGAAGAAGCTCGACCCCCTCGCCCAGCTGGTTTGCCCTGAGGGCCGCCCCGGCGAGCGCCTCCGCCCCGGCCCGGCCGAGGACCGGGACCGCGAGGGCGAGGAACTTCCCGGTCAGGCGCTCGCGCTGCGCCCCGACGTCGGTCGCCGGAACCCCGGTGTCGGCCGCCGCCTCGAAGCGCCCGCCCTCCGTCTCGACGATCACCGTCGTGCGCGTCGGCCCGGTGCCCGCCACCGGGATCACGCTCACCCGATCGCGGAGGCGGACGAGGGCGGGATCGGCCATGCGCGCCTCGGTGAACGTCCCGGGGTCGGCGGTGTCGTGGCCGAGGAGCGCCATCGCCGTGGTCGCGCGCAGGCTGAACTTGCCCTCGAGGCCGGTGCGCGGCGCGGCGACGTTGCACACGCCGAGGACCGACGGATCGACGGTTAGCTCGACCCGGCGGATCCGGTCCGGATCGACCGCGTGGCGCCGGCGCAGCGTCCCTGCCGCCTCGATCGCGGCGTGCGTCAAGTAGCAGGCGGCGTGGTACTTGAAGAGCGTATCGCGGACGAGGAAGCGGCCCGTCCAGCGCTCGAGCGCCGCGCTCGTCGGCTCCCCGCCCGCGTGGGTGGCGGCGAAGCCCTGCGGCGCCTCGAGGACGGACGGGCTCGCCGTGAAGCCGCCCCGCGCGAGGAGCGCGGCGAGCAGCCCCGTCTCGGCGGCCCGGCCGGCGTGCAGCGGCTTGGTCATCGACCCGAACGCCGACTTGAGGCCGGCCGCCTGCGTCCCGGCGATGCCCATGGCGTGGAGCCACCGCTCCTCGTCGAGGTCGAGGAGGTGCGCGCACGCGGCCGCGGCGCCGAAGGCTCCCAGCGTGGCGGTCGCGTGAAAGCCCGCGGCGTAGTGCCCGGGCCCGAGGAGCGCGCCCAGGCGGCACTCGAGCTCGATGCCGGCCACCAGCGCGGCGAGCAGGTCCGGGCCACGAGCGCCCTCGCTCTCGACCAGGGCGAGGAGCGCGGGCACGACGGGCGCCGAGGGGTGGCCGCTCATCACGGTGTGGGTGTCGTCGAAGTCGAGGGCGTGCCCCGCCGCGCCGTTGACCAGGGCCGCGCCGAGCCGCGTGGCGCGCTCCGGCCGGCCGATCAGCGTCGCCCGCCCGCCGCCCTCGGTCTCTGCCACGGATTCGACCAGGATCCCCGTCAGCGGCTCGCGCGCGCCGGCGAGCGCGCAGCCGAGGAAGTCGAGCAGGCAGTGGCGGGCCACCTCGAGCGCGTCGGCGGGAATCTCCTCGCAGCGGATGCCCCGCACGGCGCGGACCAGCGCCAGGGTGGCGCCCGCGCTCATCGTGCCAGGCTCCGTCGTATCGTCTCCTTGACGAGCTCGCGGAGGGCCGCCAGGTCGACGGAGCCCGCGTCGACGAGCCACTGCATGGCCACGCCCCGCAGCAGCGCGAGGAACATGGCGGCCTCGGTCCCGGGGTCGGCATCGGGTCGAATCTGGCCCTCGGCAATTCCGCGGCGGATGCAGGCGTCGGCCGCCGAGCGGATGGACTCGTTCAGCTGGGCGAAGACGCTCCGCAGCTCGGGCACCGGTCCGAGGGCCTCGCCCATGAGGACGTAGAGGGCACGCAGGCGCTCCTCGCGGGCGGTGAGCTCGCGCAGATAGGTGTCGCCCATCTCGCAGAGCGCCTCGAGCCCGGGGCGGCCCTCGATGGCCGGCACCATCTGGTCCTCTGCGAAACGGGTGGTGATCCGGCCGACCAGAGCGCGGAGCAGCTCCTGCTTCGAGCCGAAGCGGTGGCTCACGAGCCCGCCGCTGTAGCCCGCCTCCTTGCCGATCTCGGCCAGCGTGGTGCGGCTGTAGCCCTGGCGGGCGATCAGCTTGATCGCCGCGCGCGCGGCGACTTCTCCGGGCGCCGGGCGGCGGCAGCCGTGTGGACCGTCCGCGCCACGGGTCACCTCCCCCGCCCGGAGCGCGTCCCGATCTCGTCCCGCACCGGCCGTACGTAGCCCACATTTACTTATTGATCAACCCATAAGTCTCGTGGTACCTGGGCCGGCACCATGGCCGACCCCGACTTGAGCGCGTTCCCGCTCCTCTCCAAGGGCCACGCCTTCGAGGACTTCCGCGAAGGCCTGGTCTTCGAGCACCACTGGGGGCGGACGCTCAACGAAGGCGACAA